>Ga0335084_10000851_pt1 | contig 27214 bp, 22 predicted proteins | sample Lox_Sample_44_FD_206721 | JGI IMG/M metagenome (GOLD analysis project Ga0335084, IMG submission 206721) | Soil microbial communities from Loxahatchee National Wildlife Refuge, Florida, United States - Lox_Sample_4.4 | ecosystem: Environmental > Terrestrial > Soil > Wetlands | place: USA... | reverse complement strand
GCGCCCGAGGCGATCGCCGAAGAAGCGCGGCGTCTCACGCAGGAGGCTGTCAACGGACTCGGCGGCATGGGCCGGTTCATCAGCCGCGGCGACGTTGTATGGATCAAGCCGAACATCGGCTGGAACCGCCGCCCCGAGCAGGCCGCGACCACAAATCCCGACGTTGTCGCCACCCTGATCTCGATGTGCTACACGGTCGGCGCGAAACGCGTCATCGTCAGCGACAACTCCTGCAACGCGGCCCCGCCTTCTTTCGCGCACAGCGGAATCCAACAAGCCGCCGAAAAGGCGGGCGCCGAATGCTTCATCCTCGACGAACGCAAGTTCCGGAAAACGGCGCTGCAGGGAAAGGTGCTCCAGTCTTGGGACGTCTACGGCGACATCCTCGGCGTAAACAAGCTCATCAACGCTCCCATCGTCAAGCATCACGGCCTCTGCAAGGCCACACTCGGCATGAAGAACCTGATGGGCGTGGTTGGTGGCGAGCGTAATCGCTTCCATCAGGACCTGAGCAACACCGTCGTCGACCTCGCAACCTTCATCAAGCCCACTCTGGTCGTCATGGATGCCGTGCGCGTCCTGACCGCTAACGGTCCGGTCGGCGGCAATCTCGCGGACGTCCAGCGCAGAGACACCGTAGCAGCCGGAACAGATCAGGTCGCGATTGATGCTTTCGGCGCGACGCTGCTCGGATTGAAGCCACAGGATATCGGCTACATCGCAGAAGCGCACAACCGCAAGCTCGGAACCATGGCGTTTGAAACCCTCAAACCGCGCCGCATCGAAATCTAGCGGCGCCCAAGCGTGGAATGAACTGACCAGCAATGGCGCGACCGAAAACAACCTGGCCGGTCTGGCTGCGGCGCACGAGCCAAAGCGCATTTCTGCTGTTGTTTTTCTATTTCTTCCTGCAAGCGGTGTATCGCCCAATCAACCAGACTGGCCGTGGCGTGGATTTCTTCTTCCAGCTTGACCCTCTGGTTTTGCTTTCCTCGGTGCTCGCGTCTCACAAAGTCGCTGCCGGGCTGTCCCTGTCTCTGCTCACGGTCGTCGTCACTCTGCTCGCGGGCCGCTGGTTCTGCGGCTGGGTCTGCCCCTTTGGAACCCTGCACCACCTGATCTCAAGCTGGCGTTCTGCCCGCGTGAAAGAAAGACTCACGGTTGGAGGATATTCCCGCTGGCAGAGAAGTAAGTACTACGTCCTCTTCGCACTCCTCGTCGGATGCGTTTTCGGACTCAACTTGACAGGATGGTTTGATCCCTTCTCATTCCTATATCGCAGCACGGCAACCATCATCTTTCCGATGGCGAATGATGCCATCGGATCCTTCTTCGGCTGGATCTATCAGACCGATCCCGGAATTGGACCAGCTAAAGTCACATCCGTATCTGAGCCCATCTACGAAGTTCTGCGACGCCATTTCCTTGCGGCATCGCAGCCGCACTTCTATGGCACGACTCTGCTCGTTCTCTTCTTCGCCGCGGCCTTGTTTCTGAATCTCTATCGCGCGCGTTTCTGGTGCCGCTACGTTTGTCCACTGGGCGGACTGCTGGGCGTGATTGGCAAGAATCCCTTGGTACAGATCAAGCAAAACCAGGAAGTCTGCAACGACTGCAGATTGTGCGTTGCCGATTGTCAGGGAGGAGCGAATCCAGACAGCGCGGGTGGCTGGAAGCCGTCGGAGTGCGTCTATTGCTGGAACTGTCATTCCGCCTGTCCGCATCACGGCATCGTATTCGCTATTCACGTCCCCGGAGGAACGAAATGATCACTTCTCTCCTCCGCTGGCTCAAGCACTTCTTTCAGCCTCCGCCGGCAGCCAAGCTCGACCTCAAACGCCGTGGCCTGATCGTCGGCGGAATCGCCGGTGTAAGTTCCGCTTTCCTGGTCCGCAGCAGCGCGCTCGGCCAGAGACGCACCTTCAGCCCGGAACTGATCCGCCCGCCCGGCGCCACCGCGGAGGACGATTTTCTTGCCAGGTGCATCCGCTGCGGCGAATGCATGAAGGTGTGCCCCACAAACGCGATCCAGCCGGCGCTCGACGAAGGCGGCATCGAGGGTCTCTGGACACCGGTCCTCAAAATGCGCCTGGGTTACTGCGAGTACGAATGCACCCTCTGCTCGCAGGTCTGCCCTACGCAGGCAATCCAGCGCATGCACCTCGAAGACAAACAGAAGATCAAGATTGGCTTGGCCTTTTTCGACCGCAACCGCTGCCTGCCCTATGCTTCGGCTCGCACCTGCATCGTCTGTGAAGAACACTGCCCAACGCCAAAGAAGGCGATCTGGTTCGAAGAAGTCCAGGTCATGACTCCGGAACGCACATTGACGACAGTCAAGCAACCGCGCGTGAACCCCGAACTCTGCACCGGCTGCGGCATCTGCGAAAACAAGTGCCCGATCACCGACATGCGCGGCGTTTACATCACCAGCGTCGGTGAGACGCGGCATCCGAAAAACCAACCTCTTCTCGACCCCTATGCAAGCTGATGGAGGAACATGCGGCAACCTCAGGAGCTAACGATGAAGAACTTCAGATCATGGAATCGCAGGGACGTCCTCACCAAACCTCTGACCTGGCTTGCCGCTTCGCGCTTGCTCGGCGGTTGCGATTTTCTTTTCGGACAGACCACCTCTGCCGCCGGTGAATCGGCCGCGCCCATCATTTATCGAACGCTCGGCAAGACCGGCCTGCGCCTGCCGGTCATCAGCATGGGAGTCATGAACGCCAGCATCCCAGGCGTAGTTCGGCGGGCCTACGAAGTCGGCATGCGCCACTTCGACACCGCCGCCATGTACCAGCAGGGCCGCAACGAAGAGATGGTTGGCAAAGTCATCAAGGAACTGGGCGTCCGCGACAAGGTGATCATCTCGACCAAAGCGTTCATCCCTCCGCCGATGCGGCGCACACGCTTCTCCGGCGATCAGTTGCGCAAGATCTTCGAGGGCAGCCTCGTTCGCCTGCAGATGGATCACGTCGACATTCTGTACTACCACTCCGTCGATTCCGCCGATGAAGCCGGACTCGAAGGCCCACTCTCAGCACTGACTGCATTGAAAAAAGAAGGCAAGACCCGTTTCATCGGCATCTCCACGCACTCCAGCGAGGCGATCCTTAATGAAGCGGCCAAGCTCGGCGTCTATGACGTCGCATTGGTTGTCATCAACTACACGATGGCTTCGGATAAAGGCTTCCACGATGCCATTGACCGTGCCGCCAAAAAAGGTATCGGACTGGTCGCGATGAAGACTCAGGCCGGAGGCACGGCTCGTCCTGACCCCAAATTGCCGAAAAATCTGCCGCCCCACAGCCAGACCGCGTTGCTCAAGTGGGTCCTGCAGAACGAGGCCTTTGCGACGGCCATCCCGGGCTTCACCACGTTCGAGCAACTCGAGCAAAATTTCACCGTGGCGCGGAATCTGGCCTACACCGAGCCGGAGCGTCAGTTCCTCGGCGACCCGAAACTCGCAGCTAAAGCTGAATTCTGTGCCCAGTGCGGAAAGTGCCGCGCGGATTGCCCGCTGCACGCGGAAATTCCGGCGCTGATGCGTTCGCACATGTACGCGGTCCAGTACTCGAACTACGACCTCGCGCGCGACACACTGGCCGGAATCGCCGCCGGCAAAGGCCTGGATGCCTGTGCGAGTTGCACTTCGTGTCAGGCGACCTGTCGCGGGAACGTCAATATTGCGCGGAAGATTTCGGATCTGAAGCAGTACGTGGCCTGAGCTCGCAGCCTGCTAGGCGGTGTCCAGCAATCCCCTCGACGCCACTCCAATATTGTCGCGCGTCGAGTTCTTCACCATATACATCATCTCGTCTGCCTGGCGGATGATGTCATGCGGCGTCTGGGCGTCGTGCGGGAAGGTAGCCAGCCCCATGCTGGCGCGCACCCCGAGATCCAGTCCCTGTTCGCCGCAGAAGTGACCTTCGCGCAGGGAATCCTGCAACCTTTTCGCCACGACTACGGCCTGGTCTTTCCCCGTTTGCGGCAACAGCACTACGAACTCGTCCCCACCGTAACGAAAGGCAAAGTCGATCAATCGCAATTGCGCTTTGATCAGGTATCCCACCTCAGCCAATAGCCGGCTTCCCACCAGATGTCCCTTGGTGTCGTTGACCTGCTTGAAGTGATCGAGATCAATAAAGATGACGCTGAACTCGTAGCCGAACCGCGCGGAGCGGTACACCTCGGTCTCAAGCGTCTTGTAAAGATGCCGCGCGTTGAACAGGCCGGTGCAGTCGTCCGTGATCGTCAGTTCCTGAATTTTCTCGACCGCTTTCGCATTCTCGATCGAGATCGCGGCATAGTCGCACAGCGCGTGCAGGAAGAACATTTCCTGCTCGCTCAATGCCTTTACGTCCACATTGACGAGCTGAATCACTCCCAGCACCCGGTGTCGCGACCGTAACGGCATGCAAATCAGCGATTGCGTCTGCCACCGCGTCATCTCATCCAGCCGCTTCGAGAAACGCGGCTCGTTCTGCACATCCGGCACGATCAGCGGTTGTCCGTGTTTCGCCACCCATCCCGCGATGCCCTCCCCCATCCGCACCCGGGCGTTGGCCAGCACCTCTGCCGCCGCCCCCACCGCAATGGCGAAATACAGCTCGTTTTTCTGCTCATCCACCATGAGCAGCGACCATGTCTCCGGACGGAAGTATTCCGCCATCTTTTCCATGATTGTCTGCAGGATCGAATCCAGGTCGAGCGACGACGTCAGAGCCTTGGCCACATCGTGGAAGATGGAAAGCTCTTGCGACAAGCGAGTTGGGGATGTGCCCGCTGCCTCCGGCATGCACTCCTCGTTCAGGTGGGAAGATAACGGATTATAGTTTTCGCCCCGCACGCGGGGCAATGAACGTTAGTAACCGGAACCCCCGATGCCAACCTTGGGGGAGTGCCCTCCAGCCCCTCGCCTCCTTCCTCAAGTCCTATCCTCTTTTAGTCCTCTCAGAGTAGAATTTCGGCACCGGTCTGTGTTGGTCGCCACTGTTTCGGCCTGTTGTTGCTCGCGACCGGGATCCGAGAACCTCATTGCCATCCTTCGGCGAAAAGCTAAAGCAGGAGCGTCTGAAGCGTTCGATTACGCTGGAGCAAATAGCGCTCTCCACCAAGATCGGCACGCGCATGTTGCAGGCGCTTGAGGATGACAGGTTCAACCAGCTTCCCGGCGGCATCTTTAACAAAGGTTTCGTTCGCGCTTACGCCCGCTATGTCGGCTTGGACGAGGACCAGACCGTCGCTGACTACCTGGAAGCATCCGGAGAAGCTCCCCCGAACGCTGAACCCGAGGTCGAGCCACAACCAGTTCTTGTCGAAGCCCCGGCGTCGCCCTCGCGGCCCCTGCCGTGGGGACTGTTCGCCGCCTTGTTGCTCGTCATCGCGCTCGCCCTTTCACTTTGGAGCCGCCGACAGCACCTGCCCGAGCGTCGTCCGGCATCTACTCCTCCAATTCAGAGTCCGTCTGTCTCCTCAAATTCGGCCCCGAGCCAGCCTTCCACGCCGCCCGGCGGCAGCGCCGCAACGACTGAGCCTACGCCCGCTCCCAAGGCCGAAATTACCCCCATTCCTGTCTCTGCCTCGTCCCCGGCGGGCGCGAAGACCGGCGGCCAGGCGGCTGAGAAGTCCGGCACAGAATCCGCCGCTTTTCCTCCTTCCCCCGGACCGCAGCCAGGGGAATTCACAGTTGTGGTTCTGGCCCGGGAGGATTCCTGGCTCTCCATCACTGCCGACGGCAAGTCCACCTTTTCCGACACTCTGGTAGCCGGAAATCAGCGCGCCATCCATGCCCGCAGCCAGATCGTATTGCGGATTGGCAACGCGGGCGGCCTCGACTTCGTCTTCAACGGTAAGAAGCTTCCTCCCCAGGGGGACTACGGCGAGGTCCGGACCCTTACGTTCGCCGCCGGAGGGCTGCAAGCTTCCTCACCCTCGCCCTCTGCGACCCCCGTCGTCCAATAGGTTTGGCGCTTTCTTTTCTGCCGTTTACCGCGACCCTGCCGCCATTCGCTGCCGCTTCCAGCCACTGGCTGTGCTACCCCGCCGGTTACCCCAAATCCATTGCTTTGAAAGGCCATCTTTGGTACCGTTTTTAGGAACAGTCAGACCCCCGGTTAAGAGCCTGTGGCCTCATAAGCCCCCCTTATCGAACCCGGCGCTCGAAGTAACCTTTTAGGAGATACCACGTTGCCAACGAATCGTTTTCTGTTTACCTCGGAATCAGTTACCGAGGGGCATCCGGACAAGATTGCCGACCAGATTTCCGATGCCATCCTCGACGCCTGCCTGCGTGAAGATCCCGCCAGCCGCGTCGCTTGCGAGACCCTGACTTGCACCGGCCTGGTCGTCATCGCCGGCGAAATTACCACCAAAGCCTACGTCGACTTCCAGACCACCGTCCGTGGCGTCGTCCAGTCCATCGGCTACGACAACGCCATCTACGGCTTCGATTCCAACACCTGCGCCGTGATCTCCAGCATCAACAAGCAGTCCGGTGACATCGCCATGGGCGTCGACACCGGCGGCGCCGGCGACCAGGGAATGATGTTCGGCTTCGCGTGTAATGAAACGCCGGAACTCATGCCGATGCCGATCTCGCTCGCGCACAAGCTGTGCCTGAAGCTCACCGAAGTTCGCAAGAACGGCACCTGCCCTTACCTTCGTCCGGACGGCAAATCTCAAGTCACCGTCGAATACTCGGCTCCGGGAAAAGTGAAGCGCGTTGACGCGGTCGTCGTTTCCACGCAGCACTCCGAGACCATCGGCAACGATGAACTCCGCGCTGACATCCTGAAGCACGTCATCCAAGCCGTCATCCCCGCCCATTTACTCGACGAAGACACCAAGTACCACATCAACCCGACCGGACGCTTCGTCATCGGTGGCCCCATGGGTGACAGCGGCCTCACCGGGCGCAAGATCATCGTCGACACCTACGGCGGCATGGGACGTCACGGTGGCGGCGCATTCAGCGGCAAAGATCCGACCAAGGTCGACCGCTCCGCTGCGTACATGGCGCGCCACATCGCCAAGAACATCGTTGCCGCCGGCCTCGCCGAGCGTTGCGAAGTGCAGCTCGCCTATGCCATCGGTGTTGCTGAACCCGTCAGCGTCCTTGTGGATACTTTCGGCACCGAGAAGGTGGATGCGACCATCATTCCGGATCTTGTCCGCGCCAACTTCAAGCTGACGCCGCGCGGCATCATCGAATCGCTCAACCTGCGCCGCCCGATCTATCGCAAGACCGCTGCTTACGGCCACTTCGGCCGCAGCGACGCCGACTTCACGTGGGAAGCGACCGACAAGGCCGCGAGGCTCGCCGCGGATGCCGGTCTGAAACAGGAGCCAGTGGGAGCTCGAAAGTAGTCAGCTTTTGAGCCACGAGCTGCGCGCTGCGAGCGAACTGAAACACAGGTTGCTCGAAGCTCGCGGCTCAAAGCTCGAAGCCACTCCTTCAATTTGACTTCTAACTTTTGACTTTATGAAGTCCTCCGGGGATAAGGAAACTCATGTCGACACCAAGCATTGCCTGTGATGTAAAGAATTTCGAACTGGCCGATCTGGGCAAGAAGCGCATCGAGTGGGCGAACCAGTCGATGAAGGTTCTCCAGATCATTCGAAAAGAGTTCATCAAAAACCAGCCGCTCAAGGGCGTGCGCATTTCGGCTTGCCTGCACGTGACCGCCGAGACCGCGAACCTCATGATCGCTCTCCGCGACGGCGGCGCTGATGTAGCGCTCTGCGCCTCGAATCCGCTTTCCACGCAGGATGACGTCGCCGCCAGCCTCGTCCGCGACCACAACATTCCCGTCTTCGCCATCAAGTTCGAGGACAACGAGAGCTACTACGCCCACATCATGGCGGCGCTCGACCACAAGCCGCAGATCACCATGGATGACGGCGCCGACCTCGTCTCCGTGCTGCACACCAAGCGCAAGTCGGAACTCGCTGGCGTCATCGGCGGCACGGAGGAGACGACGACCGGCGTCATCCGTCTGCGCGCCATGGCGAAGGAAGGCGTGCTCGCCTATCCCATCGTCGCCGTCAACGATGCCGACACCAAGCACCTGTTCGACAACCGCTACGGCACCGGGCAGTCCACCATCGACGGCATCATCCGCGCCACCAACTTCCTGCTCGCCGGATCGAAGTTCGTCGTCGCCGGCTACGGCTGGTGCGGCCGCGGCCTCGCCTCCCGCGCCCGCGGTAATGGCGCCGAGGTCATCATCACCGAAATCGATCCGACGAAAGCCCTCGAAGCCGTCATGGACGGCTTCCGCGTCATGTCGATGGAAGAAGCCGCCAAGCTCGGCGACGTCTTCTGCACCGTCACCGGCAACAAGAACGTGCTTGCCAAGCAGCATTTCGAGCTCATGAAGGACGGCGCGATCATCTCGAACTCGGGCCACTTCAACGTCGAAATCGACATCCCGACGCTCGAAAAGCTGTCGTCCTCGAAGCGCACCACGCGCAACTTCGTCGACGAATACACCATGAAAGACGGGCGCCGCATCAACCTGCTCGGCGAAGGCCGCCTCATCAACCTCGCCTCGGCCGAAGGACATCCGGCGTCGGTCATGGACATGAGCTTTGCCGACCAGGCACTCTCCTGCGAGTACATGGTGAAGAACGCCAAGACGCTCGAGAAGAAGGTCTACACCGTTCCCGTGGAACTCGATAAGCGCGTCGCCAAGCTCAAACTCGAGTCGATGGGCATCAAGATCGACCGCCTCACGCCGGAACAGGAAGAATATCTGGCGAGCTGGAACGAAGGAACATGAACCGGTAGTCAGTGGCAGGACTGAAGTGGGTGCCCCATCCTTCTTTCGCGTTCTTTGCGAAAGAGGGTGGGGCTTTTGACTTTTCGGGAATGTACAAGCGCCGCAACCCACCCCTCTTCATTCTCGCTCGTGATATTCCCTCTTTAAGGTGTCCGCCGCACCGGCACGCGCTCGATTTCCATCGTCTGCACCTGCCCGGTTGATCCTGCCGTCGTGTACACCGCGACCACATCCAGTTCCATTCTGCTCTCGATCACCAGGAAACCTTCCGCGAAGCCCGGCGCGTGCGTTCGCGAGATGATTTCGCGGCACTCGATCGAAAATGCCTCGTCCGAACCGAGCTTGGCCTCGATCAGTTTGGTCACCGGACCGGCCTTCTGGCCGGGCAATGCGATCGCGAACTTCTTCAGGAATCCAGCGGCCTCGCGTCCCGGGTTGTGTACGTTCACCGATGTGAAATACATTCCCGGGGCCACCACGCGGCTGTCGGGCTTGCCGCACACAAACTTCACGGCATATTGCAATGGCAGTTCCTGCCCCACGCTCAAGGACACCAGCGCCAGCATCGTGAGCAAAATCGTAAGTACGATGGATCGATGCGTCATAAGACGCTCCTTCCTCTCCTCGGCCTGGCCTGAGGAGTTGCGGTTTCAGTTTCCGATTGGTTTCGTAGCGGGGCCCGCTAACGGATCGTCTCAGGGAAGGGCGCTTCCGATAACTCGACGGGAATTGCCGAAAGGACGACTGGCGCGGATTGTGTTCCGGAAACAGCTTCGAGTCAAGGAAAAACTGGATCGCAGCTGAAGGGGGTGCCCCATCCTTCTTTCGTGTTCTTTGCGAAAGAGGGTGGGGCTTTTAACTTTCACCACCCACTCACTTCTTCGGGAACTTCGAGTCGTTCTTGATCTCGCGAATCTGCTGGATGTGCCGCTCGGCGTGCGTGGAGATTTCCAGCATCCACTGCCAGCAATCGATGATGTCTCCGCCATCGCCAAAGCTGTGGGCGCGCATGTCGTCGTTGGTGGTCTTGATGTACTCGATCATGGTGGCGCGCAGCGCCTGAAACTTTCCGAGCGCCGTGCCCAGGTCCTTATAGGTGTCAACTTTCTCGTGCCCGCCGCCAGTCTTGGTGTGCACTACGCGATCGATGCCGTACCACATGATGTCCGCATCGGTCGCCGACGACTTCTTGTCCTTCATATCCGGGGCCTTCTTCAAGGCTGCCTGGATCTCGCGCCAATAGTCCGGCTCGGCCACCGCCAGATGAGAGACACGTTCCCGGATGCTCCAGCGGCCCGGCGAAGCTTTGTACTCGAGTTGGGCTGGCGACAACCCACGCACCTGCTCGGCCAGCATCTGTGTGGTCATCTGAAAGTGCACCAGCAGGTGTTCGCGGTCCGCATCGGTCATTGGAGCTGGAGCGGCGAACAGGGGAGTTGCACACAGACATCCTGTCAGTGTCAGAACCAGCGGCAAACCTCGGAGCGTATTCCTTCGGAGCGTATTCTTCGTGATGAGCATGGTGGCACCGTCTCGACTTGGACGCTCGAAGGAGAGTTAGGTCATCACTGCCCAATCAAGGTCTCGACCTAGCTTGCGCCGATCCGGGGCACCCCCGGGCTCTCTCGATGCGAACGATCTCCGGATATCCGACTTGGGTGCGCGTGCTTGTTGACAATAGACTATTTCTTGTAGAGAATATAGTTTACACAATATTAGCTCATTGACAAGTGTAAGTTCTTTTTTTCGAAGATTTTGCCTCTAACCCCTTGGGGTTCAAGATTTTGCCCGCTCTGTGCAGCCTAACCCTATGATTCCAGATATTTTGACGCGGGAAGGGGGAGGGGGGAGGGGTACCCAGGATTACAGATGAGTAAACCTGCCTTTTGTGCCCCAAATCGGCAAATTCTTCCACGAAAGAACTCTACCTCCGTCGGGCAAAGCTTTCGACCGCGCTGGCATCCTCCCGTGATCGCGGTCACTGCGCGCGGGCTCGCGCTCGTGCGAACATAGAGTCAGTAGAGACCGACATCGAGACCTCGATCTCCGAAAGAAGGTCACATGTCACTCATCGCTCCCGCTGTTGTCCTGCAGCTGAACTCTGTCCTGGTTGCGACCGATTTCTCCGAAGCTTCCGACAAACCGCTTCGTTACGCGCTTTCCATCGCGCGCCACTATGGAGCGAAGTTCTACCTGGCGCATGTCGTGTCGTCGCTGGGATATACGCTCGCTGGCCCTGACGCGGCCACGATCGCAACCGACATCGCGGGCGAAGACGCGCGCCGGCTGGAAGAGCAACTGGTGAAGAGCGGCGCGCTTGAGGGATTGCGCCACGAAGTGATCGTGCGCCCGGGAAAGGCAGTCTGGGAAGAACTGGAAAACGCCATCCGCGAGGAGCAGGTCGAGATGGTCGTCGTCGGCACGCACGCTCGACGAGGCCTGAAAAAACTCGTGCTCGGCTCGGTCGCCGAGCAGATCTTCCACCACGCCGATTGCCTGGTGCTGACAGTCGGCCCTGGATCCGCCGCGGAAGGACCGATCGAAGGGCATCGCGCGTTCCGGCCGTTCCTGTTTGCCACAGACTTCAGCCCCGCGTCGCTGCACGCATTGCCCTATGCGATCTCGTCGGCCAACCACTTCGGGACGAAGTTGGTGCTGCTCCATGTCCTCCCGCCCGTGCCCATGCCCGAGGGCTTCCACTGGGCCACCGCCTCCGACCTTGTGACGATGCGTGAGAATGCGCGCACGGCGGCGATACGTCAACTCGAAGACTTGACACGGAATGCGGGGCTCGCAGCGAAGCCGGAGATCGTGATTGAGTTCGGCACGGCATGTCCGGTGAGCGAGAAGATTCTGGAGGTAGCCGACAAGATGAAGGTGGATGCGATCCTCATGGGATTGAACCGATCCAAGCGCTCGGAGACGCCGTCGCAAATGCCCTGGGCCACCGCATATGATGTCGTCTGCCGCGCCGACTGTCCTGTGTTAACGGTGAGGAACTAGTAACGCTCCGCAAGGCTCACGCCGACTTTGGCAGTGGAGGGCGGAACTCGAGCACCTTGCCGCGCTCTTCCGCCGGAATCCACTTCAACTTTTTCTGAAACCTCGTCGGGATGTAGAACTCGATCACCTTTGCCATACGCCGTCTCCTGCGCCCCAAACAGCTGAGTGTGATGGTGAGGCCGGTGGCGGGAAATATCCATGGAGGCCGGATGAAACGGCGTGAATTGGTATGAAGAATCCGGGTGTCAGGTCGCAGGCGTCGGGTGTCGGGCGCCGCTGCGCGAGTCTCGATAAAATATACGTATGTATCACTACAATCCCTCGACGGCACTCGAAGAACTGACGGAAGACGCGACCCTGCCGAATCCGGTACACGTGCGCGACATGATGCTGCGGCACAAGTTGACGGCCGACCAGTCGTTGGAACTGAATCGCATATTCGTCGAATATCAGAAGTCATTCGGCGAAGCGCAGAAGTTGGGCAAGGAAATTCTGCAGCGGCTGGCGGCGTGAAGGCAGTAGTCAGGAGTCGGTAGTCAGCAGTCGGCAGCAGCCTTGCGTCCGCCGCGGACGCCCGATCGACGCTTGTCCATCATTTACAATGGAAAATTCTCTTCAGCGATGAACGGAAGCCTGTCGCTCAGGCGACTCGCTTCTCGCTACTCGCGACTCGGAAACATAACTATGCATCGCTGGTCTGAACTGTTCATTCCTACACTTCGAGAGGCTCCCGCCGACGCAGAAGTCGCGAGCCACAAACTGCTGGTGCGCGCGGCATACATCCGGCAACTTGGCGCGGGCATTTACTCCTTTCTCTTTCTCGGCAACCGATCGATCCACAAGATCATGGCGATCGTGCGCGAGGAAATGGACAAGATCGGGCAGGAGTTTTATCTGCCCGGACTGAATCCCCGCGACATCTGGGAAGAGAGCGGGCGATGGACGGTCATGGGCGACAATATGTTCCGCCTCAAGGACCGCAAGGGCGCCGACTTGTGCCTAGGCATGACACACGAAGAAGTCATGACCGATATCGCGCGCAAGGAATTGCGCAGTTACAAGCAGCTGCCGCAGATCTGGTATCAGATTCAGACCAAGTTCCGCGACGAGCCCCGTCCGAAGGCGGGACTGTTGCGCGTGCGGCAGTTCATCATGAAGGACGCGTACTCGTTCGACATCGACGCCGCTGGCCTGGATGTTTCCTATCTCAAGCACTACGACGCGTACTGCCGGATCTTCGACCGCTGCGGACTGAAATATGTGGTGGTCGAGGCACACTCGGGCGCGATGGGCGGATCGCAGTCACACGAATTCATGGTGCGCACGCCCGCGGGCGAAGATCTCGTCGTGAGCTGCGAAAAGTGCAACTACGCGGCGAATATGGAGAAGGCAACATCGAAGCTGGATTCGGTCGAGGACCTGAAACCCGAGGGCGACGGCAAGCCGTTGCTCGTGCACACTCCGGGAAAGGGCGCGATCGCGGACGTAGCGGAGTTCCTCAAAGTCTCTCCGAAACAGGACATCAAGACGGTTGCGTATATGGTGCGGAAGACGGGGGAAGACGGAAAAACGATCGAACAGCCTGTCGTCGCGTTCCTACGCGGCGATCATACGGTGAATGAAACCAAGCTGCTCACCTTGGTGAAGGCGGGCGAACTGCGCACCATGCAAACGGAGGAGTTAGAGAAGTACTTCCAGGGTCCTGCGGGATACATCGGTCCCGTTGGGCTCGTCGTGAAGGCAAAAGAATTGCTTGGCGTGTGGGATGGGAAGGCAAGCGCTGATCCCTGTGCAACCCTGGTCGTGCTGGATGAGGCGCTGGTCGGACGCGTCAACATGATCTGCGGCGCAAACAAACTCGACTATCACTTCAAGAACGTCACGCCGGGAAAAGATTTTCAGTACACGGTGGCAGCCGACATCCGCAGCGTGAACGCGGGAGATAACTGTCCCAACTGCGGCGCGTCTCTGCGCATCGATACAGCGGTAGAAATCGGACACATCTTCAAGCTCGGCTACAAGTATTCCGATTCGATGGGCGCTCGTGTGCTCGATCGCAACGGAAAGGAAGTCGCTCCGATCATGGGTTCGTATGGCATCGGCATCGAGCGAATTCTGACCGCGGCGGTTGAGCAGTCCAACGACGAGAACGGCTTTGGGCTGCCGCCCTCGATTGCGCCATTTGAAGTCGTCGTGGTCGCCACCAACACCGCCGATGACAAGATCCGGATCTCTGCTGAGCAGATCGCGCGCGATCTGGAAGCGGACAGACTCGACGTAGTCCTCGACGATCGAGATGAACGGCCCGGGGTAAAGTTCAAGGATGCGGACTTGGTGGGTATCCCTTTTAGAATCAACGTCGGAAAGAAAGTTACCGAAGACACTGTGGAAGTCGTTCAGCGCTCGACTCGGCAGTCTACCGACGTTAAGATTCCCGCTATAAGGGAGTACTTTCGAGGCCTGTTGCCCGCTCGCCGCTGAACGCTCACGGCTCCAAGCTGGGAAACGGCCGAACCACCGCTATGGGAACAGTGAAAGCGATCTTGGGGATCACGATGATGGTGGCAGTTGCGATCGTCGGGATCAAAGTCATTCCGCCGTATCTTTCGAATTACGAGTTCGAAGACTACGTCAAGAACGAAGCGCTGCAATCGACCTACGGCACGCGCTCGGAAGACGATATTCGCGACTCCATCATCAAGCACGCGCGCGAATACGACATCGAACTGACGGCGAAGCAGGTGCACGTGACGCGGAAGGGATCCGCCGGCACAGGCACGCTCTCGATTGACATTGACTACACGGTTCCGGTGGAATTACCCGGTTATTCCACGACTCTCGAATTTCATCCTTCGAGCAAGAATAAGGGGACGTGGTAAGTCGTCAACTCGCCGCTTGCTGAACTTTCACTCCGGGATGTTCCCTTTCGCATCGCGGTTAGCTCCGATCTCTACCTTTAATTTATTCCGTGTTATCATCGCACGTCTTCCGCAGTGTCCCCAGGTTCGCTGAGCCTCAGCAGCCGGTAAGATTGGTGGTATGAGCCTGTTCTACACGGAATCGATCGCGCTCACTTACTCGAATGTGGCAGCCGCCAAACAGTGGTGGATCGACACCTTTGACTGTCAGGCGGCAAAAGTGCCGCCGGACTGGGACGATCCTCTACCTTCTGATGTTGCCTTGATACTTCCCGGCGAGCGGGAGCCTACGATCCTGTTGAGTGCGCGTGCGGAAGTGGAGCAGGCCAGTTTTGATCGTCCGAATCCGGTGGTCTCTGTGATCTTCTCGAACAAGCTGAAGAAGGCGCATGAACAACTGGCAAGCCGCGGAGTTCTCACCGGACCGATCGAGGACGGCGGTGATATGGAGTTTTTCGAAGTGCGGGATGTCGAAGGAAATCTGATAGAAATCTGCAAAGAACAGTAGTACGGTCCTCTGAGAAAAACCCTATGCAAACTTTGAATGTCGGCGCCGGACAAACTGAGACTGAGTATCAGGCCACTGAAGAAAAACGGCGAGCCGAGTTACGTGCCGACAGCCTGGACAACGCGAACTACTTCTTCTGGGCTGCGGGCATTGCAGCGCTGGGCTCCGGAATACTTCCAGTGTTTCCGTTCCGGCTGAATATCCTCGTCAACATCGGCGTGATTGATCTCCTGAGGTTCTACGGGCGCCCACTGGGAACGTCTTATTCGGCAGCTGTGTACGGAGCTGAGGCCGCGTGGCTGCTGATCCTTGTCGGGTTGGGACTTGCCGCGCGCAAGGGCAATCGCTGGGCTTTTCTGGCCGGAATCGTTCTGTACGCGGCCGATATGCTCGCCCTCATCACCATGTTTTCCTTGTGGGCGTTTGGCGTTCACGCGTTCTTTGTGTTCCGCTGGTTCCAGGGGCAGAAAGCGTTAAAGGATCTCCAGGAAACGAGCGGCCCCGCCGCAGAGGCTGCCTAACCGGAGCGGCCTAATCGAACCGTGCTACCAAGGCTTGACTGCGCTTTCGTTACTCTCCTGCTTCTCATGAACCACCCAATTGAAGGCGCCGGAGGCGGGTCGCTGCGGGCACGGGATGTCTCTCCTTTGACACGCATCTAGGCGGAGCGAGAGTCAGCTGGTGGTTTAGAATCAGGCAGGTGACTCACTTCCGCCGGCCAAGAAGGTTGGGGCGAAAATTGCTCCGCTCAGGCTATTACGGCGCTCATCGTGGCCATTAAGCTGAAAATCCCGCGGGTATCGAATGGCGGCAAGAAAGACCAGCGCATGCTGCCGCGCGATCCGATCATACGGGCAGCGCTGCTGGCATTCGTGGCCGTGTCGGTTCTGGTGGTGGGCTTTTTTTCCTACTTCTATGTAAAGTACGACCGCATCATCGAGCAGCGGTTTCGCGGGCCCGTCTTTACCAACTCGGCCAAGATCTATGCGGGACCGAAGGTCGTACGTGCCGGATCGGAATATAGCGTTCGGGAGATCGCAGCGGAACTGCGGCGGGCCGGGTACGGCGAGAAAGAGGGCGAATCGATGCTGGGCACCTACCACGTGCGCGGCAGCTCGATTGAGATCCTGCCCGGTCCGGAGTCCTACCACAGCGCGGAGCCGGCAACCATCACGGTTGCGGACGGCAAGGTAACAACGATCAACAGCAAGTCGGCGGGCGACCTTGCCGCTTATGAACTGGAGCCGCAGCTGGTGACGTCGCTGTTCGATGCGGAGCAGCGCTCCAAGCGCTCGCTGGTGAAATACGACGACATTCCCAAGGTGATGGTGGACGCGGTCACATCCATTGAAGACCGGCGCTTCTTCCAACACGGTGGAGTCAATTTCATGCGGCTGGCAGAGGCAGCGTGGGTCGATTTCACGCACCAGCGGCACCAACAGGGCGGATCGACGATCACGATGCAGCTGTCGCGCGCGTTCTTTCTGACGCCTGAAAAGACACTCAAGCGCAAGCTGATCGAGATGCTGATCGCAGTTCAGCTGGAACAGAAATTCTCGAAGCAACAGATTTTCGAGTTCTATGCCAACCGCGTGGACCTGGGACAACGCGGATCGTTCACGATTTCGGGATTCGCCGAAGGCGCGCGCTCGTATTTCAACAAAGACCTGAAGGACATTACGCTGCCGGAAGCGGCACTGTTGGCGGGATTGATCCAGGCGCCGAGCTATCTGTCACCGTATCGCCATCCGGAGCGGGCCCTGGAGCGGCGGAATACCGTGCTCGAGGCCATGGTCGAAACGCGGGCGATTACGCGCGATCAAGCCGACAAAGCGAAAGCGACACCCTTGAAGCTGGCACCCCCGAATGTTGAAGCCAGCGATGCTCCGTATTTTGTCGACATGGTACGCGACTTCGTCATCGGCAAGATGAACGAACGCGAAATGAACGATCAGTCGTACCGGATCTACACCGCCCTCGATCCGGATCTGCAGAAGGCGGCGGCGCAAGCGGTGGAAACGGGCATCAAGCTGGTGGATGATCAGGTCACCAAGATGCGGACCAAGCGAGTGAAAGTCGGCAAGAACAAGTATGAGACGACGGTGACGCCGGGTCCGCAAGCGCAGGTGGCGCTGCTGGCAATGGATCCACACACGGGCGAAATCAAAGCGCTTGTGGGCGGCCGGAACTATGGTACGAGCCAACTGAATCACGCGCTGGCCAAGCGGCCGACCGGCTCCATCTTCAAGCCGTTCGTCTATGCAGCGGCGGTGAATACAGGACTGGATGGATCGGCGACCATACTGACTCCCGCGTCGACGGTTCCGGATCAGCCGTCGACGTTTGCCTATGGCGACCAGATCTACGAACCGCGCAACTACAAAGAGGAATATCACGGCGATGTCACGCTCCGCTATGCGCTGGCCCTTTCGCTGAACAACGCGACCGTGAAAGTCGCGGAGGAAGTTGGCTACGACAAGGTTGCGGATTTGGCGAAGAGCGCCGGAATCACTTCGGTAAGAGCGACCCCAGCGATGGCGTTGGGCGCGTATGATGCCACTCCCGTCGACATGACCGCGGCGTACACGGCGTTTGCGAATGGGGGAGTGCGGCTCTCGCCGGTGCTGGTGAATTCGGTTCGCAACGCGCAGGGCGACGTCGTCATGAATTTCGGCACGGAAAAGAAACAGGTGCTCGATCCGCGCACGGCCTACATCATGACCAACATGATGGAAGGCGTGATGAACTTCGGGACCGCATTCGCAGTACGGGCACGCGGGTTCAATGCTCCTGCGGCAGGAAAGACGGGCAGTTCGCACGACGGATGGTTTGCGGGCTACACGTCGAACCTGCTGTGCATCGTGTGGGTGGGATACGACGACTACAGCGACCTGCGCTTAAGCGGAGCGCAGACGGCAGCGCCGATCTGGGCGGAGTTCATGAAGAAGGCGGTCGCGCTGCCGCAGTATTCCGATGTGCGCGCGTTCAGCCAGCCCGAGGGTGTGGTGGACGTGCTGTTGGATAAGGTCACGAACCGGCTGGCAACACCTTCCTGTCCAGACACTTATACGATCGCATTCATTGCTGGAACCGAACCCCGCGACACGTGCGATTCGACCGGTGGGACGCAGGGATTCTTCTCGCGGATCTTCGGCGGAAATTCGGAAAAGCCATTACCGCCTCCCGGGAACCCCCAGGCCAGCAGCGGTGTCCAAGGAGACGGGGATGCGGCGAAGAAGAAGCGTGGTTTCTTCGGCAAGATTGCGGACGCGTTCAAGGGAGAGAGCCATGACAAAAACGCTCCGCCCCCGTCTAAGCCAGAAGACAGCGGCGCAAAGCCGCAATGAAGGCAAGGTTGCAAGGCTACAGAGTTTCAAGGTTTCAAGGCTGATGGCGGCAGGCTATGGGGCGGATTCGCAACCGAATTGTGTCTTGAAACGTTGGAAGTCTGAAATCTTGGAAGCTGCCCGTGGGGAGGTTCTCATGCTTTCCCGTAAGCGCGCGATCGTCGCGTTCTTCTTGTTGGCAGGGATCCTGCCGGCGTATCCGCAGAACAGCGAACAGGTGCAGGTGGGACCTCCGCCGATCCGCCGAGCCGAACCGCCTTCTGCGGGGGCCACGGCCGAGGAACTGGAGAAACGTGGAGACGAACTGCGCGCCGACAAAAATTTCCTCGACGCCATTGACTACTACGAAGCGGCATTCAAGAAGTCCTCGGGCAACGCGGCGATGTTCAACAAAATGGGAATCTGCAACCTGCAGTTGCAACGCTACAAAGAAGCCCGTAAGAGTTTCGAGCGCGCCATCAAGATCGACCGCAATCACGCTGATGCCTATAACAATCTCGGGGTGGTGTATTACGAAGTACACGACTACGGAAGGGCCATTCGCCGATATGAAAAAGCGATCTCGCTGAACCCCGACGCCGCGTCCTACTACAGCAATCTGGGAGCGGCCCAATTCAGCAAGAAGCAGTTCGACAAGGCGGCTCAGAATTACGGCAAAGCGCTGGCGCTCGATCCGGACATCTTTGAGCGCATTTCGCGAGCTGGGGTCCAGGCGCAACTGCCCTCCCCGGACGACCGGGCACGGTATGACTACGTTCTGGCGAAGCTGTATGCCAAGATGGGCATCAATGACCGCTCGCTCCGATACCTTCGGAAGGCGATGGAAGAGGGCTACAAGGACATCGGTAACGTCTACAAGGACAGCGAGTTCGCCGAACTGAGGAAGGATCCGCGGTTTGCGGAGCTGATGAGCACCAAACCCCTGGGCATCCCGGAGTGAGGTGGCCCGGACCTGACAGGAAGCACGATAACCCATTCCCATACAATTACTTAGAGACTTGCCGATTTTTGGTCGACGGCGCGAAACTTTCTCCAGCCGGCAGGGTTCAAGAGAGCAACTACTCCTGAAAACAACAGGGTGAGTAAGGAGAACAAAGCAGCCCACCGATCACTAACCCGAGCACGCCCCAAGCAAGCGATCGGTGGGTGTTTTTTCTGTTTGCCTCGCAGCGTCTCGAACTGTCGAAACGCCAAGTTGAATCGGTCACCCTTCTAGCCACCTCGTTCCGAGACGTAATCCTCGATTACCGTCTTCCACTTCCCTTGCGCTTTCAGGATGTATTCGACGGCATCGCGGGCGGCGCCGTCACCGCCGGAATGAGCAGTGATCCAGTGAGCGCCGCTTTTGACTTCGGGGCGGGCGTTCCTGACGGCGATGGCCAGGCCACATTGGCGCATGACGGGGAGGTCGATCACGTCGTCGCCGACGAAAGCGGCTTCGGATGCGGTGATTCCCTCCTTGTTAAGGATCTCGCGGAAGACGGTGAGTTTGTCCTGAATGCCCTGGTAGACATGGTCCAGTTTGAGGTCACGAGCGCGGAGAGCGACGGTTTCGGAGATACGCTTGGTGATGAGGCCTGTCTTGAGGCCAGCGAGGCGAGCCAGCGAAATGGCTGTACCATCGTGCGCGTGAAAGCCCTTGGCCTCGATGAGGCTGGCGCTCTGGAAACCGAATCCGCCCTCGCCGCGCTGCGGATTGGATTGTTCGAGCTTGCTGGGAGGAGCGCCGGCGGGCGCAGGAAATATCCAGATTTTGCCGTCGGTAAGGACACCGTCGACGTCGAACAGGATGAGTTTGATTTTCTTGGCCCGGGGCTTAGACATGACGTGGCGATTCTAGCATTCGGTGCATTCGCCCCGGTTCACCATCCCATTGCGAACTGCGCATAGGAATCCTCGATTTTCATTACACATTGCAGTGAGCAGAGTTTTGTACCCAAGGCGAACATTTTACGAAACTGGATTTCCGGGCTAGAATACCGCAATGGTTGTTCCCTCCTCTCTTTCCTGGGCTCATCCTCTGGTGGCGGAGTGGTTCGTCCGGAGATTTGCGACTCCGACTGAACCCCAGGAGCAAGGGTGGCCACATATTCTGGCCGGGCATACCACGCTGATCTCGGCGCCTACCGGTTCCGGCAAGACCCTGGCCGCATTTCTCGCCTGTATTGATCGCCTGGTGCGAAAAGCACTCGCCGGTGAGCTACGCGATCGAACGGAAGTTCTCTATATCTCGCCATTGAAGGCGCTGGGCAACGACATTCAGAAGAACCTCGAAATTCCTCTCGGCGAAATTTTGCAGATGGCAGGCGAGCGCGGAATGCTGATGCCAGAGATTCGGACGGCGGTGCGCACCGGCGACACGCTGATGAAAGACCGGCAGGCCATGCTGCGGCGGCCGCCGCACATCCTGGTGACGACGCCGGAGTCGCTGTACATCCTGCTGACAGCGGAGAAAAGCCGGGCAATTCTGCGGGATGTCGAGACGTTGATCGTCGATGAGATTCATGCAGTCGCGGATGATAAGCGCGGTGTGCATCTGTCGCTGTCGCTGGAACGGCTGGAGGTGCTGACTCATCGTAGCCCGGTACGGATCGGACTTTCGGCAACCCAAAAGCCGATTGAAGAGGTGGCGCGGTTTCTTGCCGGCAACGGGCGTCCGGAGCCGGTGATCGTGAACATCGGGCACAAGCGGACTTTGGACCTGGGCGTGGAGGTTCCAGCGTCGGAAATCGGCCCTGTGGCCACGAATGAGATGTGGGGTGAGATTTACGCCCGCATCGTGCAGCTCGTCAACGAGCATCGGTCGACGCTGGTGTTCGTCAACACGCGACGGTTGGCGGAACGGATGGCGCACCATCTGGGCGAACTTCTCGGCGAGGAGAATGTGGCCGCGCATCACGGCAGCTTGTCGCGCAAGCTGCGGCTCGCAGCGGAAAAGAAGCTGAAGGACGGCGAAATCAAAGTACTGGTGGCGACGGCGTCGCTGGAACTGGGCATTGATGTCGGGACGGTGGACCTGGTCTGTCACATCAGCTCGCCACGGTCGATTGCGGTGGCGCTGCAGCGTGTGGGGCGCAGCGGGCACTGGCGCGGAGCGGTTCCCAAGGGACGATTCTTTGCGACGACACGTGACGACCTGGCCGAATGCGCCGTGCTGGTGCGAGCCATCCATCGGGGAGAACTCGACCGCCTGATTTTTCCGGAAGGCTCGCTGGATGTACTCGCGCAGCAGATTGTCGCGTGCTGCGCGGTGGCGACTGGAGCGCACAGTCAGGGCAACGCCGACGACAATCCCCGTCCTCCGCAAGAAACGCGGAAGGGTGGGGCGCCCGACGCGAAGACCGGGGTAGTCGAAACCTCCGGCGGCTGGGATGAAGATGAACTGTTCGCGCTGACCAAGAGGGCATATCCCTACCGGAACCTGTCGCGTGAGAAATACGACGCCGTCATCGAGATGCTGGCGGAAGGAATTGCCGCACAACGCGGACGGTACGGGGCCTACCTGCATCATGACAAAGTGAATCGCAAGCTGCGGGCGCGGCGAGGAGCAAGGCTGGCAGCGATCACGAGTGGCGGTGCGATTCCGGACAACGCGCAATTCACAGTGGTCGCCGAACCTGACGGCGCGGTGGTGGGAACCGTGGACGAAGACTTCGCAGTCGAAAGCATGGCGGGCGAGGTCATGTTGCTGGGAAACACGTCGTGGCGCATCCGGCGGATCGAAGGCAGGTCGTCGCGCATGCTGGTGGAGGATGCGCATGGTGAGCCTCCCGGCGTGCCGTTCTGGAGAGGTGAAGCACCGTCGCGGACGGCGGAACTTTCCGAGCAACTGGGCGATTTGCGAAAAGGGATCAGCGACCGGCTGCCGGGCGTGGTCCCAGTGGAAGGCTGGCGCAACCTGCCGGTTGTGACCGAAACGGTCGAATGGCTTGGAGCGGAGTGCGGGCTCGATACGGCGGGCGCGGAACAACTGATTCAGTACGTGCTCGAAGGACGAGTCGTGCTGGGCGATGTGCCGACCCAATCCACGATCATCGCCGAGCGCTTCTTCGACGAGGGCGGCGGGATGCAGCTGGTGATCCACGCGCCCTTCGGTGGACGGATCAACAAAGCCTGGGGGCTGGCGCTGCGCAAACGGTTCTGCCGCGGGTTCAATTTTGAGTTACAGGCCGCCGCCACCGATAACGGGATCAACATCGCCCTGGCGGAGCAGCACAGCTTCCCGCTCGCGGATGTCTTTCACTTCCTGCATTCCGAGAGCATGCCCGAAATTCTCGAGCAGGCTGCGCTTGCGGCACCGGTTTTCCAAACTCGCTGGCGGTGGGATGCAACACGATCGCTGGCATTGTTGCGCTTCCAGGGCGGCAAGAAAGTCCCGCCACAAATTCAGCGCATTCGTTCGGACGATCTTCTTGCTTCCGTTTTTCCCGACGTCGCCGCGTGCTTCGAGAACATCGAAGGCGACATCAAGGTTCCAGACCATCCGCTTGTTTCGGAAGTGATGAAGGACGTGCTGACCGAGGCGATGGACATTGACGGGCTGCGGGAGATGTTGCGCGGAATCGAAGAGGGCCGAATCCAGTGCGTGGCGGTGGATACTCCGGTGCCATCGCAGTTCTCGCACGAGATTCTGAATGCGAATCCGTACGCGTATCTCGATGACGCGCCATTGGAAGAACGGAGGGCACGAGCCGTCGAAATGCGGCGGGTGCTGCCGGAGTCAGTGCTGGAGGAAGTCGGGGCGCTCGATCCAGAGGCCATTGCTCAGGTACAAGCGGAGGCTTGGCCGGATGTCCGCGATGCGGATGAACTGCACGATGCGCTGCACACGCTGGTCATAGTGCCAGAGCCCAGGTCTCAGGTGTCAGGTGTCAGCTCTCAGGAGGGCCGGGCTACCGAATCACTGCCGGACGCCCTTCACTCACGAATGCTGGGGTGGGAATTCCTTTTCGAGCGATTGAAAGCGGAGCGGCGGGCGGTGAGTGCCGAGATTGCAGCGAGTGGCGGGACACGACGGTTCTGGGTCGCGGCGGAACGGGTGGAGATGTTGGGCATGCTGCATCCGGAGGCCCGATTGCTCGACTCGACGGGAGGCCCGATTGGCGTGCTGAACGCGAGCGAGGGCCGCGCCGCACAAGATGAAGCCCTCCTGGTAGCTCTGCAAGGATGGATGACGCACATCGGGCCGACAAGCGCGCCCGAACTTGGGGCCTTGCTGGGCGTAGAGCCTGCAGACGTCGACAAAGCACTGCTGCGGATGGAGGCCAGCGGGACGGTCCTGCGGGGCCGGTTCCGATCCTATCGCGGGGGTGCGGATCAGACCGAGTGGTGCGAGCGGCGGCTGCTGGCACGGATCCATCGGCTGACGGTGGCGACCCTGCGCAAGCAGATCGAGCCAGTTACGGCAGCGCGATTCATGAACTGGCTGTTGCGCTGGCAGCATGTTGCCCCCGGGACACAAGTTCGCGGAGAGCATGGCACGCTCGAAGTTATCCGCCAATTGCAGGGGTTTGAGGTTCCGGCAAGCGCGTGGGAGAGGTTTGTTCTTGGGCGCCGAATCAGCAGCTACGATCCCGCACATCTCGATCAGCTGTGCCTGGGCGGTGCAGTTGGCTGGGGAAGGCTGTCACCCCATCCGGCGACGCTCGAAAACGGCGGCGCAGGCGAACTCCCGCGAGAAAACCGGCGCCGCGTCATTCCGACTCGCGTCGCTCCGATTGCCTTCTTCGTGCGCGAGGATGCGGATTGGATGCAGCCGCGACATCCGAGAGTCGAAGAGAATGCCCGTTCAGCGCTCAGCCCTGTAGCACAGGAGCTTTTGAAGCTGTTACAGCAACGTGGCGCTCTGTTCTTCCCGGACATGGTGCGAGCTACCGGCAAGCTCAAAGCGGAAGTGGAAACAGGACTGTGGGAGTTAGTGGCAGCCGGGCTGGTAACCGCAGACGGCTTTGAGAATCTGCGGGCACTGGTAACTCCGAAGAACGCATCGGGCATCGGGACAGGCAAGGCGCGCCGTCCGCGACATGCAACGGGGCGCTGGTCGTTGCTGCACTCCGAGGGTTCGGATCATGACCGCAGCGTGGAGTCGTGCTGCTGGATGCTGCTGCGGCGTTATGGCGTAGTGTTTCGCGACCTTCTCGCGCGGGAAAGCAACCTGCCTCGCTGGCGGGAATTGCAGATTGCATTCCGGCGACTGGAAGATCGCGGCGAGATTCGCGGTGGGCGATTCGTAGATGGGTTTTTGGGAGAACAGTTCGCCCTGCCGGTCGCGGTCGAGTCGTTGCGAGCGCACCGCAAGTCGCCGCTCACCGGAGAGCGCATCACGATTGCTGCTGCCGATCCGTTGAATCTTGTCGGAATTGTCGTGACTGGTGAGCGAATTCCTGCAATCTCAGGACGCAGCGTGACCTATCGCGACGGCATGTGGGAAGAAGAACCTGGGACCGTTGGCCGGGAGGGAGAAACGAACGACCACGCACCGGAGGTCGCAGTACGGCAAGTTTCCTGACGGCGGAAATCCCGTAAAAAAATCGGGAACCCGGTGAGGGGGCCCCTCGGGTTCCCAATCATGTTTCTGGCCAGCGGATACTGAATACCAAAGCGCTTCCCCCGAACCGCTTCTTCCGCCGGACAGCGGCACAACTATACGCGATAGGAAACGAACTCGCAACAAATAGTTTTGTTTGTTGCGTGAAAGCCGCAGCACGATCGGTGTACTCGGAACGTTCCTTTGTTCAAGTAACGTTGTAAGTCACGGGACAAAAGCTGGATTGTAGCCCGATCCGGCGAATTGCCGACGAGTTATGGCAACTTAAGAGAAAGCAGCGCGGCGGGATTGAGATAGACACCCTGCCAGCGAACCGCCAAGTGCAGGTGGGGGCCGGTCGCGCGACCTGTGCTGCCACTGAGTCCGACCTCCTGCCCTTTCTGAATGCGGTCTCCTTCCTTCACATGAATCTCGGAGAGGTGAAGATAGAGAGTCAGCAACCCCTGGCCGTGGTCGATCACGACACAATTTCCTTCAAAATAGAGAAACCGCGCAAGCAGAATGGTGCCGCTGTTGACGGCACTGACTGGTGTACCGGCATGCACGCGGAAGTCGAGTCCCTGATGGGTGCTCTGGACAACGCCGTTGAAGACGCGCTGCACTCCGAAGACATCGGAAATCTCCGCCTTGACCGGAGGCTCGAAAGCCCCCTGCCATCGGCGATCGGCGGTGAAGGCTTTGAAGGCATCGGCCTTCACCAGCTTGTCGTGTTCGATGACTTTCAGTTGTTCTGCATCGGGCGCGGTGTATTTGCCAGCGACGGTGATCGTCACCTTGGGGTAGCGCTGGCGTCGCACACGAACTCCCTGCTTGAACTTGATCGTCTTCCCTGCCGACGTTTCAGCACTCAGCTCGAGAGGATAAATTCCCGGTTTCGTTTCCAAGCTTGCTCCGGCCAGTCCGTACCACACTCTCTGCCTCTGCTCAAAGTTGAAAGAGATCTCGTGGTCAAGCCATTTGCCGGAGAGGGTGCGCACCTGCCTGGGTGCCGTAATGCGAAACAGAACGGGCGATCCATTCACGATGCGCGCGGGCTGGAAGCGGAGGGCCCAGCGCGGCGGAGTGTTAGCGACCTCCGCGGCAGCCGGCGCCCAACCGAGCAGGGCGGTCAGCGACAAGATGAGTGACAAAGCACGCATCACGTTTCAGGCTAGCATTCTGTGGGGCCAACATACATACTCGCGGCATGCTCGTGCTGTTGCTACTCGGGATGCTGGCGGAACCGGTGTGGGCGGCGCCGAAGATGAAGGCGGATCAGGTCGTCGTGGTGAAGAGCGAGCGTACGTTGACCTTGCTGGCGCACGGGAAAGTTCTGCGCACATACAAGGTGGCGCTGGGAGGGGTACCCATCGGCGCGAAGCAACAGCAGGGCGATCACCGCACGCCGGAAGGCCACTACATTCTCGACCGTAGAAACCCAAAGAGCCGGTTCTACAAAGCGATTCATGTCTCGTATCCAAACGATAAGGAACGCCGGGCGGCGGCCAAGCGCGGACTTTCGGCCGGCGGCGACATCATGATCCACGGATTGCCCAACGGATTCGGCTGGCTCGGCGAATCCCATCGCGAACGAGACTGGACCGACGGGTGTATCGCCGTCACGAACAAAGAGATGGATGAGATTTGGGATCTGGCACCGGACGGGACTCCGATCGAGATCAAACCCTAGTTCGAGGATTGTTCCTCGCCTTCCAGCTTCCAATCAGTTCTGAGGAGGACGTTCCATACTCGAGGGCGCATCCGGCGTAGTATTGGCGACAGCAGCCGCCGGGAACGGAAGCTCCACCGAGCCCATCCGACCACTGGTGTTGTCGCGTACCAGCAGCCGGACCCGTGTAGTAGCAGGGTTGGGCGTAAAGTCCAGGGCGCGGACGAACCCGTGCTGTGCCACTACGGTTCTGTATTGCTGATCCGTCAAACTCAGTTCGCTTGGTTGCTGGACGAACTGCAATGGAGTCCCATTTTTATCGAAAGTGCATCCGGCAATGATGATCGACAGCTTACGGCTACCTGCAACAGTGTCGAAACTGAGCCGAGTAGGATCGATGGCGATGAAATATGTCGCGTCGCCGGCCTTGTCTGGCGGAATTGATTCCGTCATCAAC
>Ga0335084_10000850_pt1 | contig 27250 bp, 14 predicted proteins | sample Lox_Sample_44_FD_206721 | JGI IMG/M metagenome (GOLD analysis project Ga0335084, IMG submission 206721) | Soil microbial communities from Loxahatchee National Wildlife Refuge, Florida, United States - Lox_Sample_4.4 | ecosystem: Environmental > Terrestrial > Soil > Wetlands | place: USA... | reverse complement strand
AAGCGCGGAAGAGCCGCAATCAACCGCGAGACTGCGAGCGTACGCATGCTACGCCTCGAGCCCGCTCGGAGCTTCTGTCCTCGCTGCCGCTGACATGAATGCGGCCGTCCCTTCATAGTGCAATCAGGAGTCACGCTGCAGGCAAACGCTCTGATCGGGCCGGCGGCCATCCATGGATTTCAAGCGCCGCTAACCCGAGATGCACTTTCGCTGAAGAAAATCACCGATTTCCTCCCATTGCAAGGGACGCCGCCGCGTTGCATGTTGCCTTTTTGCGTGGGGAGCCTGCCAGGTGCGGCAAGCCAAAGTCCAACTCGACCGAGCCTTCACCATCGGCCGCACCGACCCGCGCCTGTTTGGTGCCTTCGTTGAGCATCTGGGGCGCGGCGTCTACGGCGGCATCTACGAGCCTGGCCACCCCACTGCCGACGAGCGGGGCTTTCGCCGCGACGTGCTCGATCTCGTCAGGGAACTTGGTCCGACGATCATCAAGTATCCCGGCGGAAACTTCAGCTCCACGTACGATTGGGAAGATGGCGTCGGTCCTGTCGGCCAGCGGCCAAGGCGCCTCAACTACACCTGGCGCTCGATCGAACCCAACACGTTCGGCACCAACGAGTTCATCGACTGGTGCCGCCTCGCCAGCGTCGAGCCGATGCTCGTCGTCAACCTCGCCACGCGGGGACCGCAGGATGCCGGCCACTTCGTCGAGTACTGCAATCATCCGGGCGGCACGACGCTGTCGGAGCTGCGCAGGACGCATGGCTGGGACAAACCGCATGGCGTCAAGTTCTGGTGCCTCGGCAACGAGATGGACGGCCCCTGGCACACGGGGGCCGACACTCCGGAGGAATATGGCCGCGTCGCGGCGCGAGCCGCCAAGATCATGCGCTGGGCGGACAATTCGATCGAGATCGCCGCCTCGGGATCGTCGGGGCGCGACCTGCCGACGTTCGGCTACTGGGATGAAACGGTGCTGAAGCACGCCTTCGATCACGTCGATCATATTGCGATCCACACCTACCTGAACAACTGGAAAGACGATGCGTCGGCCTTCCTCGCAAGCCCCGATTTTGTCGACGCCTTCATCGAGGAGGTGATCGCCATCGCCGACGCCGACGCCGCGAAGCGCCGGTCAGCGAAGCGGATCATGCTGAGCTTCAACGAATGGAACGTCTGGTATCGCACACGCCGCCCCTACCAGACCCGGATGCAGCCCGGATGGCAAGTCACGCCGCCGATATTGGAGGAAGTGTATTCCGTGGAGGATGCACTGGTGGTCGGCGGCGTCCTCATCTCGCTGCTCAATCACGCCGACCGCGTGCGTAGCGCCTGCCTCGCCCAACTCGTCAACGTGATCGCCCCGATCATGACCGAGACGGGCGGGCCAGCCTGGCGCCAGACGATCTTCTATCCTTTCGCGCAGATGAGTCGCTTCGCCAGGGGAGACGTGCTGAGGGCATCGGTCGAGTGCGAAACCTACGCGGCCGCGTACTACTCCCCGCACGATGCGAAAGACGCTTTCTACCCTGTGCCACGTGCGGCATATCTTAAGCTCTCCGCCGTCGCCAACGAAGGCGGCGGTCTGTCGCTGTTCGCCCTCAATCGGGACGTGGAACAAGAGATGGCCGTGTTGGTGCAAGTTCATGGCCTTGGCCGGCTTGCGGTAGCCGAGGCGACAGTGCTGACGGACAGCGATCTCAAGGCCGCCAACAGCAAGGCGGCGCCCGATCGCGTCAAGCCAGCGAAGCTGACCGGCGTGGCCGTCGGCAGTGAGACTGTCAGGATAGAACTGCCGCCAGCATCTTGGAGCGTGGTCCATCTGACGGCAGCGCCGTGAGCTGCGTGTCCATCCGCCGCTCGGTTTGCGGCGGCATTTGGTCGGCGTCGCGCAACTCACTCTTTTCGAGCCTTTTTGCGCATCGCGATCCCAGCAAATGAAATACATGATGACCACGACGCGGTACATCACGGCGGAGCCATGATCGTTTGCAGGTTATCCAGCATGAGCCAATTTCCATCCGACCGTGCCGCCACAACGGCACGGTCTCTTCCCGGACATCGTTCCGCTGGATGACGATACGAAAGTCATCAGCGGAAAACCCTGCCCGCAACCTTACCGCTTCCTGGCATGCCGTAGAATGCGGCCAGCGCATGCATTTCATCCTGTGTGAGTTGCTTCGCCACTATTCGCATCTGCTGGAAAATGTCGTTTTCGCGCGTGCCTTGCGCAAAGGCGGCAAGCTGGCGTTCGATATAGGCCGCACGCTGTCCTTCCAGCGCCGGCGCACCGAGCTTGTAGCCGCCCGGGCCATGGCAGGCAGAGCACGGGGGAATGCCGCGCTGCGGATCGCCGGCAAAGACAAGGCGCTGCGCTGGATCGGCCTCCCTCAGGCTGCGACCCGACTCGGGGATGCGATTGCTGCCGATGGCAGGCAACCCGTCTTGCTGTGCGGCAAAATAAGCGGCGACGTCGGCTGAGTCTTGCGGCGACAACGACTTTGCCATTGCGCCCATCACGCCCCACAGCCGATTGCCGGAACGGTAGTCGTCGAGCTGTTTGTAGATCACCGTAGAATCCATGCCGGCAAGAGTCGGAATCAGCGTCGAGGTACTCACCCCGCCCTGCCCGTGGCAGGCCGCACAATTCAAGGCGACGAAGGCGCCATGGTCCGGATCGCCCGCGCCAATCCGCGCGAGCGTGCCGCTGGTCCAGGCGATCTGAGTCGGGCTGCGCGAGGCCGGCCGCGGCTCGGACGCCGATGCGCTGTCGGAGGTCACGCCAAGGCCTCGGCAAATCGAGTTCCAGAGATCGAGATTCGAACCGTTCTGCTGGTAACGGCTAAGCAAACCAAACCCGATCACGCCAGCGACCACGATGACGCCCGCTGTCATGCCCCAACCGATCCTCGGCCAGGGATTGTCGATGCTGAAGCTGCCCTGATCTCGCGCCATCATCGCACACCCGCAGCAATGGCCGACGTATGCGTCACCTCGTAAGCCGGCACCGACGATTTCAGAAAGAAGAACTGCCCGATCGGGTAACCATAGGCAAACAGCATCAGCACCAAAACGATCGCGTTCCAGAGTGCAAAGCCGTTCAGGGACGCTGGGACCGTTCTTGGCGGGTTGACTGCGAGCGCGTAACGTAGCGGCGCCTCAAGATGTCTTTCGCCGAACTGCGAGCGCACCAAAACGACGATCAGCAGGATGGCCGACAGCAGCAGGATCGCGCCGCCGACCACCGAGATGATGACCAGGGGCCCCATGGGCGCAACGAACGGATCGCTGTAGTCGAATACTGCGACGCGCCGGGGCTGTCCCATCAGTCCGGTGATATGCCACGGGACGGTCGCGATGATCATGCCCCAGAACCACAGCCAGAGCTGCCAGCGCGCCAACGCCTTGGAGCGAAGGGGCTTGCCCGTGATGCGCGGCCACATCTCATAGGCTACCGCGAAATACATGATGACGACGGCGCCGCCAAAGATCAGATGGAAGTGCGCGGTGACCCACGACGTGTTGTGGATCATGGAGTTCATGGCGTAGCTCATGTTGATCAGGCCGCCGAATCCGCCAAAGCCGAGCATCACCAGCGACAGCGCGACCGCCAGCACCATCGGCTCATGCCATGGCAGGACCAGTATCCACCCCAGCAGCCCCCTGCCGCCACGCACCCGCCCCGCGATTTCCAGGCTGGCGCAGATCGAGAACACGGTCAGCAGTGTCGGCAGGGCTACAAAGAAGGTCAGGAACGACTGCACGAATTTCAAGCCAGCGCCGTGCTCCGGGTCGGCGAAGAGATGGTGCATGCCGACGGGAAGCGAAAACACGAGGAACATAATGAAGGTGAGCCGCCCCATGGTATCGCTATAGAGACGCCCACCGGCGGCTTGCGGCACCAACGTGTAGAAGGCGATGTAAGCCGGCATCAGCCAGAAATAGACGATGGCATGCAGCGTGACCGAGAATAGAGTCCGGGCCAGACCGGCATAAATCTGCGTGGTCAGGCCGAGCGCCCGCGGCAGGAGAACGCCGACCAGCTCGATGATGACTCCACTTGCCGCCCACGCCCACAACAACGCCGTCGCCGTGATCGCGAACATCGCGAGCGGCACTGGCCGACCCGGGTTGTCGCGCTTCCACGCGGCCATGTTGTAGATCATCAGCACGACCCAGATCATCGAGCCACCGACCAACAAGAAGGCACCGAAATAATACCAGCTGCTCGCGAGTAGCGGCGGGTAGAAGGTGTAGAGCACGCTTGCACGACCGGAGAGGATGGCAAGGACCGCCATCACCGTGCCGATCAGGCAGATGAAGAAGCCGATCCACGCCGCTGCGACGCCCCGCAGGGGACGCTCCAGACTGGTGGCGGTCACCGCATAGCCGAACCCCATGGCGAAGAACGTCGTGATCACATAGGCCATCGCGGTCCCGTGCAGCGTGACCGAAGCGTAGTAGGCATTAGGATCATCAAGCGGCGCGGGCAGCGGACTGCGCATGAGCATTTGCCATGCGCCCAGCGCGACTGCCGGCAGGAAGACGGCAAAGGCGACCCAGCAATGATAAAGAGCAAGGCGGCTGCTATTGTGCACAGCTTGTCCTTTCAGCGGCTGCGAGCTGCCCGAAGTCCAAGATGAAGCTCAAGGACAACGTGGTCTCGATGATCGAGAAGAAGAAAAAGAACGACGACACCAAGCGTTAAGGGCGTGCCCATGTCTGCAAAGATCATTCCCGAGAGGATTCGGGAGGCGCGCGAGTCCGTCGGCATGACCGACGAGCAGTTTGCCGACGCGATCGGCGTGAGCCGCCAGTCCGTCGGAACCTATGAGACCGGCGCCTTCGCGCCCCGCGGCGACGTGTTCAGCAAGATCATCGCCGTCACCCGGCAGCCGCCGGGGTTTTTCATAACGGCCCGCAAGCACACCGCCGAGCGCTTCCTGACGCCGACGTGGCGCAGCTTGAAGCGCATGCAGCGGCCCGACCGCCTGCGGGTCGGCCGCCGGCTAGAGTGAGCGTTCTATATCGCGGAGTCGCTAGCCGAATACATCGAGCTTCCGCCGGTGCACCTGTTCCCCATCGAGTTCGACTACGAACTTGAGGGCAACGAGCAAATCGAAGAGATCGCCGACCAACTGCGCGAATTCTGGAACGTTGGCTTTGGTCCGATCACAGATCTGGCTCCGCTGCTCGAATACAACGGCGTCATCGTGATCGAGGAGCCGGTGCGCTGCGAGGACATGGATGGCGTCTCCCGCTGGCAGGGCGGACGGCCATACACGCTCTACGCCGCCGATCAGGAGAGCAACTCGCGCAAGCTCTTCAATCTGGCGCATGAACTCGGCCACCTCGTACTGCACAACGGCGTCGAGGTGAACAGTCGCAACCTGGACCGGCTTGAGAACCAGGGCACCCGGTTCGCGGGCGCCTTCCTCCTGCCGCGCCGGACGTTCGCACGGGAGATCGCGAACACCACCATCGACTACTTCCTTTCGCCGAAAGGCCGGTGGCGCGTGGCGGTGGCGGCGATGATCTACCGGTGCAAGGAACTCGGGATACTGAACGCGGATCAGGTCAAGTACCTGTGGAAGCAGATGAACGCCCCGGCATCCGCAAGCGAGAACCGCTCGACAATGCTTTTGTGCTGTCCAAGCCGACGGTGCTCGGCTCAGCCGTGAAGATGCTGATCAACGACAGGGTCAAGCTACCCACCGAGATCGCCGACGACGTGCTCCTCAATGCGAGCGATGTGGAGTCACTCTGCTCGCTGCCTGTCGGCAGCCTGCCGAACAAGGTGCTGTCGTTCCCGAAGTTGCGGCAGGTCCAGTAAGTACCGATCGCCAATCCTTCGCCGGCAGACGTCAAATGGTCCTTCTGCTTTCGGAGCGTCTCTGGGCCTGTCGCCGTTTTCATTCACACGGGAGAGGTCCAAGGTTCGATCCCTTGTGCGCCCACCATAAGCACAATAAAATCAATAGCTTACATAATCGTCTCCCGCGATCTGTACCCGCGAAGCCTTGGGGTACAGCGGGGGTACAGACGTCCCTCATGCGCGTTTCTGATCGCCCGTCATCCACCATCACCCTGCCGGAACGGATGCATGAGCCGCGCGGCTATTGAGCCTTGGTCGACTCAAAATCGCTGGCGCGCTCCGATTTTTGTCGTGTAAAAGCCCGGCCCCGGCGCGCCCGCGATGCGGCGCGTTGAGGATGGGGTGCAGTGATGGCAATCAAAAAAGTGCCTTCGGACGCCAGCATACGAATTGGGTCGATCTGGTTTCCGGTTCGCAGTCTTCCAGCGGCGCTGGCTCGACACACCAAGCTCGTGTTCTGTCTTACAGGGTCAGATGATCACCCCTATTCGCTTCGAGGCAGCGCGACTGGTCTGAAGTTTCAGGATCGACACTTGCTGTTTTGCTGCGGACATCAGATCGCGAATATCGAGCCGCGAAACGTTGTTATCCCTCTGGATAAAGAAGGTCGTACGTTGATTTCAGGTCAACAGATGGTCAGCCTAGATCACGTCCAAGAACTGTTGGGTGAAGAAATACTGGACCTGACCGCGATGCGTTTTGATCCTGCTAAGTATGGTCCTTCGCCGGTCGACCTTGGATTTTTCGACATCAGAGGCTCTGATGTCTGGAATGGCGACCCGCAGACCACGTTTCTCGTGTTCGGCTATCCGACCAGCCTGCGGTCGCTGGAGATCGATGATGTCACGGGCGCACTGAGCGGACTGAAAGTCAAAATGATCGCGACGGCGGCGAGCTATATCCAAGCCTCTCAAGCCTCTGGCCTTCATGCCATCAGACTGCTGCGGTCGGGCGACTACACGTCTGACGGCTTGAGTGGCGGGACGGTCTATCATGTTGGGGAAGACGCGCATGGTTTCTACTGCGGGTTCGCCGGCTTGGTGATCCGGGGCAGTGAGACCAGCGACATGCTGCACTTCATCGACCCGCGTGCGATATATCCATTTTTTCGACATCAAGAATGGCTTGCGGCAGAAGATTCTCGCGCCACAGCGCCGCCAAACGCTCAAACGAGTGACCGTGAGCCGGGGTTCCCGTGACCTCTGATGCCGAGTTCATCCTGACGAATACCGACCGGCTGATCACGGTCACCATTCGATGCGTAATATCATTTGGCGCGGCGGACGGGCTGAACGACTTTTTGCTCGCCGACAAGAAGGATCAACACCAAGACTGGCGCGAGACAGTCTGGTGCTTTCAGCGCGATGGTCTTCTGATGGCGGCGCTTCGTGCAACTATTCTGTTGGACCCCCACGAGCGTGTGCTGAGCTTCGCAGGCATTAACCGCCGGCTGGGAAGACCCGAGGTTAGGGCCGCTCTTTTGCAAGCGCTGGAAGATCGGCATGGGCCAGACGACATCCCACCGTCACGAGCCGAGCTGATCGACGAATTTCACGAGACCTTCAAAGAAATTGATCAGGACTCATACAAACGGCTTAGGCAATTCCGCAATCGCGGCATTGCTCATTTGACGCCTGAGCAGATGCTGAAATCCGTTACGATCGGTGAGCTTCGCGCTTTGATCGCGATTATCAGCCGTCTTGCCGAGACTTTGCAGCACCTGTGTCAGGTGCAGAGCGCGTTTCGCTCGGACATGCTGGATTAATACCGCGAGCTTGCAAAGCGAACGATCAAGCCCTGATTGCGGCTTCACCTCTCCGGCGAGCGATCAAAGCCTCCGTCGCCCTGATGCCAAGCAAGGCTCCGAATGCATTTCGCGTCGCGACCGAGAGCGTACGAAATCATGTAAGCGGCTAGATCCGGCGGCATGGCGCCGCACTAAGCGGATCACTGTTTGCTGTTGAGGTATTGTTGACGAGCGAGCCTCGGCAGGCGATCAGGGACAGAATGTTCCACAAAGCCTGAAAGCCCGTAGTGCGCGCGACAAACATTGCCCCCTACCATGTCAAGGTAGTCCGGAACACGAATTCTCGCGCAAAATCAAAGCGAAAAGGCCAGTAGATGTGCAAACAGATTCAGAACAAGACTGGAACGAAGCGCTATTTCCTGTTGACGTGCTGTTGACGGCGTTAGCCGTTGTCGAAGTCGGCTTCTATGTCAATATCCCCGGCGGCGTGGTCGACCCAAGGGTATTTGGCTTTAGGCATTCAGGGCTTCGCGATGTGCCACCTTCGCCGATCGCTATCGCCAATAGCTTTCAAATCAGTCCGAGTTGGGAATGACCTTCGCCGCCAAGGCCGAATGCTGGGAACGCATTGTGGCTCATCCGAGTACTGGCCCGATGATACTTGGACGATGCTTCTCTTCTGGAGTCGCCAGAAAGTGCACTGCGCCTAAATCGACCGGCTCTTCAGAACAACAACACACCATCGTCGACTCGATCGTCCTGAAGTTGATGCGCCGTCGCTTCCGAAGTCAAACCGAAGCGCAGTAGAAATTCCCGATGCACGGCCCTTTCACGCTCCATAGTGTATTGAGCGAACAGATCATCCAGCGCCGCTTCATCACTTGCGGCCAGGGACATCTTTTCCGTGCTTGCGCTTGCCGCTTCCAGGCGAGTCGCGACAACAGGGAGGGTAGCAGTCGCATCGCCGAGCGCGGCCATAAGGTCCTGAGCGGAATCCATCAGTCCCTCGAATCTGGCGCCTTCGTCGACAAGGCGGTTCATCAGCCTGGCGAGCCGATGGTTCCCCGCCTCGATCTGCCGGAGAGCATACAGAATCGAAGGCTCCAGCTTCGCCAATTGCGTCGGATCTCCAGGGACGCGGAGCTCTCTGAGATCGTTCGCCGACCGTTCAATGCCATCCAGAACTGGCTTCAGTCTGGAAGCGCCGCCAGAGACCTGATCTGCGGTTGCCTTGAGTTCGTTGGCGATGACTACAAACGCGTTGCCCTTGATACCAAGATGACCGGCCTTGAGGCTGGCATTCATCCCGATGAGGATGATATCGACGACCGCATCGGAAAGCCCGCTAATCGCCTGGCGAAATTTAGCCCAACTTGCGCAGTTGGAGGTCAGTTTTGGTGATTTCACAAGAATCGGCGTGAGTCGGGTCAATGGGTTAGCCGTTGGGGAAGGCCGATTTGAGCGTGTAGTGGCGACCTTGGGCATTTTCTTTCTCGGCGGTTCTGGTTGTGATGGCGCATGTATCTGCGCCACACGATTCGTAGAAAGGACGGCAAGGTTCACCGTTACTGGTGCCTGGTTCGCAGTGTTCGTGTCGGGCGGCGCGTCATTCAGCAGACGGTGGCGCAGCTCGGCGAGCTCGATGAGCGCGGTCGTATCGAGGCACGGACGCTGGCGCGCCAGCTGATAGGCACACCCGAGCAGGCGCAGCTGTTCAAGGACGGCAGCGAAGATTTGACGGTGCCGGTGCGTCTGAAGGGCATTCGCATCGAACGCTCGCGTCAGTTTGGCGATGTGTACCTGGCGCTCGCACTCTGGCGCGGAACCGGCCTTGAGGAACTGTGCAGACAACTGCTGCCGGTGGGTCTGGAACGGGTCGCGTGGGCGAAGATGGCGGCTGTTCTGGTGACGGCCCGTTTCTGCGAGCCGTCGAGCGAGTTGCACATTGCCGAAGATTGGTATCGTCGGACGGCGCTCAGCGATCTGCTGCAGCTCGGCGACGAGGAGGTCAGCAAGGACCGCCTTTACCGCGCCCTTGATCATCTGCTCGCGCACAAGGCCGCCCTCGAAGCGCATTTGTCGAAGCGCTGCGGAGAGCTGTTTGCAATCCAAAACGAGGTGCTGCTCTACGATGTCACGAGCACCTATTTTGAGGGCCAGGCGGAAGGCAATCCGCAGGCCCAGCGCGGCTACTCCCGCGATCATCGACCCGACTGCAAGCAGGTGTGCATCGCGCTTGTGGTGACCTTCGATGGCTTTCCGTTGGGCTACGAGGTGTTCGCCGGCAATACCCACGATTCGCGGACCTTGCAGACGATCGTGGCGACCATGGAGTCCCGGCACGGCATGCTGGGACGAGTCTGGATCACCGACCGCGGCATGGCCAGCGCCGAGAATCTCGCGTGGCTACGCCAGACCGGCCGGCGCTACATCATCGGCGCACCGAAGTCGGAGCTCAAGAGGTTCGCCGCCGAGCTTGCAAGCGCGGACGGCTGGCGTGTCGTCCACGAAGGCGTCGAGGTCAAGCTCACGAGCCATCCCGAGACCAAGGAGACCGTGATCCTGTGCCGCTCGGCCGATCGCCGTAGCAAAGAGCAGGCGATGCACGACAAGTTCAGCCGACGGATCGAAGAGGCGCTCGGTCGCTTGGCCGCGCGGATTGCACGCTCACAGAAACGGCTCGATCCTGCAGCGTTGAACCGGCAGATCGGCCGCATCCTGCAGCAAAACCAGCGTGCCGCCGCCCGCTTCGCCATCGCGCTGGAGGCGGACGGCTGCCCGGCAGGCGTGCGTCTGCGGACCGATCATAACGCCTCCTTCGACGATTGGGCCGCGGTCTCTGAGGGCGCCTATCTCCTGCGCTCGAACATCACCGACTGGAGCGATCAGCAGCTCTGGAAGGCTTACATCCAACTCACACAGGCTGAGGCTGCTTTCCGTATCCAGAAAGACCAGCTGAACGTTCGTCCGATCTGGCATCAGCGCGAGGATCGGGTCCAGGCCCACATCCTCGTTTGCTTCCTCGCCTTCGTGCTGTGGAAGAGCTTGGAGATGTGGCAGCAGCGCGCCGGCCTCGGAAACTCGCCTCGTACCATTCTCGAAGAGCTGGCGCGGATCCAGTCGAACGACGTCGTGTTGCCGACCACGACGCATGGCCAGATCCGCTTGCGATGCGTAACCCAACCCGATCCCGCTCAGGCGGCGTTGCTCGACCGCCTCGGCATCGTCCTGCCCAAGCGCATGCGCCTTGCCGAGCAGCAACTGCCGCCCCTCGTGCTCACTGCCTGACCGCAACTCCTCGACAAAAATGTAGTGGCGACTTTTCCGCTAAGGCATTGATTTGTCTCGACCCACCCCCCGAGTTTGCGCAAGTTGGGTTAGTCAGCGTATCTTCCACCACCGATAATGCATCATCGACCGATTTTCCGGCACTCTCACACCTGGCGATCAATGTCGGAGCTTGCGCCAATGTTTCCTTCATGGTGGTGAGGAACGATGACGCGTCGCCGTCCCGACCACCGTACAACGAACGGCCCTGGCCGACCATGCCGGTCGCATGGCCGTGTATGGCCGTCAGCGAAGATGTGATTTGACCAATATCGTGATCGAACTCGCGCTGAGCGTCCTTCAGCTGCGCGGCCTGAAGCTGACGGATCAGACGTGCACCTTGTGCGAGGTCGCCGGCATCCGCAAGTCCCGGCACAATGCTGGGCTCGGTAGCGGCGACAAGGCGCAATCCGCGGCAAATGTGCTCCAGGCGCTGCCGCGTGCTGTCACCCGACTGCAGGGAAACAATCGCGCTGCCGACGGCTTCGGCGATCATCTTCGTGCTTGTGCCCGCCAAATTGGCCAGATGAGCGCTCTTGCCTTGCTGATCCCGCATCCCCGAATATGCTGAGATTAACTCGGTGCTGGCGGAAAGAAGCTGAGCCCGATAGAGCTTGTCGAAATCCTTCTGTTTGTTCAGCGCCGCTTCGACGGCACCCGAAAGCAATTCCTGATCCCGCATGCAGCCTTCGATCGAACGTTGCACGGCGTTTCCGAGCTCGAATGCTTCCTGCGTGAAATCAAGAAAGTTATCTCGATCCTTATCGAGCGAAGCGGCCTCGATCCTGGCGCTACGGGCGACGATTGTAATCAACTGGATGTGCAGTCGCGAAGCCGATTTGCTCACCGAGGATTTTGGCATCCCGAGTGTCGCGGCGGCTACGGTTATTCCCCCCTTTCAACCACCGTGTGAAATGTAACGCAGCCGAGTTCATCCGCCTGCAACAACAGCGGAAAGGAACGCCCCGGACCTGCAACCTCACGCGACAAGCATTTGGCCAGCCTGCTTGGAGAGAACGGGCTCGTCCCCGCCAGCGGGCAGGGTGAATTGAAACACGGCCCCCCGCGGCTCACTCGCGGTGGCCCAGATCCGTCCCCCGTGTGCCTCGATGATCGACCGACAGATGGCCAGGCCCATGCCCATGCCCTCGAGCTTGGTCGTGTAGAAAGCTTCGAAGAGGCGGTCCACACTCACCGGGTCTAAGCCCGGGCCCGAATCCTGCACGGTAACCAGCGCGCCACCCGCGGCTTCCGTTTCGGTGCTGATCTTCAGCTGCCGCGCTGCCTCGGCGGTGCCGCTCATCGCCTCCACGGCGTTCAGAATCAGGTTAAGAATCACCTGCTGCAGCTGAACGCGGTCGCCTTCGATGAGTGGCGAGGCCGTCGCGAGTTGCGTCTGCAGCGCGATGTCATGCTTCAGAACTTCGCTCCGAGTGAGGGCAATGACATCGAGGACGGCTTCGTTGAGATCGAATCGATGCTTGCGTGGGGGCGCTTTCTTGACGAGGGCACGGATCCGGCCGATGACATCGCCAGCTCGATGTGCGTCATTCACAATGCGGCCAAGCGCTTCGCGCACCTCCTCCAGATCCGGCGGGTTTTTGTCCAAGAACCGCAGGGCGGCACTCGCGTTGGTGCGAGCCGCGGAAATCGGCTGGCCGACCTCATGTGCGATCGAGGCTGTGAGCTGCCCCATTGTTGCCACCCGGTTGACGTGCGCGAGCTCCATCCGCGCGTCCTGCAATGCGCGTTCGGCGTTGTTGGCACGAACGGTGTCGCTGATATCCGTGGCGACACCGCGGTATCCCAGGAAGCGCCCGTTCGGGTCGAATACGGGCTTTCCGCTGACGGACACGTCGATGGTCGAGCCATCCGCGCGCATTGCTTTGAACATGAAATCGCGAAACGGCTCGCGGGCGTCGAGGGTCGCGCGATGGGTGCGCCACTTCTCCGGCTCTTCATCAAGGTCGGCGGCCAGCTCCCAACGTGTCGCGCCGAGCACTCTGAGAAACGGAGAGTCTTGCGAAGTGACCGTGAATCGGTGATCGGGTCCACTCTCCCAGAACCAGTCGGAAGCCGTCTCGGTGTAGTCACGAAACCGCTGTTCGCTCTCGCGGAGCGCCTCCTGCGCTTGCTTGCGGCCAGTGACATCCCGCAAATTCACAACGAAGGCGTGCACGCTCGGCTCCCCGAGCAAATTCGTCATCGTGTTCTCGGTCCAGAGCCACCTTCCGTACTTATGTTGAATAAACCACTCTCGCGTGAAGACACCGTCTTGGCTGGCCAATGATGCGGCGAATTGGTTCCTGGCGTCTTCGAGTTGGTCGGGATGGATAAAATCAAGACCGTTGCGGCCGACAAGTTCTCTCGGCGGATAACCCAATACCCGCTCGACCGAAGGGCTGGCGTAAAGGATGCCGCAATCACGATCCAGCAGCAGCACCACGTCGAACGCATGCTCGATGAGGGCGCGAAAACGCTTTGCGCTTTCGCGAGCCGCCTCTTCCGCCCGCTTGCGCTTGGTGATGTCTTCGGACGCTATGAGGACGGCCATGTCGCCGTGCGCCCGCTCCGCAGCCTTGGCGCTTTGGCCTACCCACAGCGTCGCGCCGTCCTTGCGGACCTTTTGGGCCTCCCAGGTGTTCAACTGACCGGGCCTTTCCAGGCATAGGTCCAAATTTCTTCGAACGCGCTCCCGGTCCGAGTCAGAGAAGACCTTGAGCACGGATTCCCCCACCAACTCATCGACACGATAACCGAGTTCCGCGGCGCCAGAGTCGTTAACGGTAAGGACCAATCCCGCGGCGTCGACCACAAAATACATCAGCGGGCTGTGCTCGAAGAACTCCCGCCATTCCGCTTGATTCGAGCGCGCCGCGTTTTCCATCATTGAGCCCTCATGCCGAGAAGGGCCGTAATGCCAATTGCGGTGATGCCGAGGGCAGCATGAATGGCGGCCAATGCCGCGCTTGCCGGACAAAGGAAGCGCGGAAGAGCCGCAATCAACCGCGAGACTGCGAGCGTACGCATGCTACGCCTCGAGCCCGCTCGGAGCTTCTGTCCTCGCTGCCGCTGACATGAATGCGGCCGTCCCTTCATAGTGCAATCAGGAGTCACGCTGCAGGCAAACGCTCTGATCGGGCCGGCGGCCATCCATGGATTTCAAGCGCCGCTAACCCGAGATGCACTTTCGCTGAAGAAAATCACCGATTTCCTCCCATTGCAAGGGACGCCGCCGCGTTGCATGTTGCCTTTTTGCGTGGGGAGCCTGCCAGGTGCGGCAAGCCAAAGTCCAACTCGACCGAGCCTTCACCATCGGCCGCACCGACCCGCGCCTGTTTGGTGCCTTCGTTGAGCATCTGGGGCGCGGCGTCTACGGCGGCATCTACGAGCCTGGCCACCCCACTGCCGACGAGCGGGGCTTTCGCCGCGACGTGCTCGATCTCGTCAGGGAACTTGGTCCGACGATCATCAAGTATCCCGGCGGAAACTTCAGCTCCACGTACGATTGGGAAGATGGCGTCGGTCCTGTCGGCCAGCGGCCAAGGCGCCTCAACTACACCTGGCGCTCGATCGAACCCAACACGTTCGGCACCAACGAGTTCATCGACTGGTGCCGCCTCGCCAGCGTCGAGCCGATGCTCGTCGTCAACCTCGCCACGCGGGGACCGCAGGATGCCGGCCACTTCGTCGAGTACTGCAATCATCCGGGCGGCACGACGCTGTCGGAGCTGCGCAGGACGCATGGCTGGGACAAACCGCATGGCGTCAAGTTCTGGTGCCTCGGCAACGAGATGGACGGCCCCTGGCACACGGGGGCCGACACTCCGGAGGAATATGGCCGCGTCGCGGCGCGAGCCGCCAAGATCATGCGCTGGGCGGACAATTCGATCGAGATCGCCGCCTCGGGATCGTCGGGGCGCGACCTGCCGACGTTCGGCTACTGGGATGAAACGGTGCTGAAGCACGCCTTCGATCACGTCGATCATATTGCGATCCACACCTACCTGAACAACTGGAAAGACGATGCGTCGGCCTTCCTCGCAAGCCCCGATTTTGTCGACGCCTTCATCGAGGAGGTGATCGCCATCGCCGACGCCGACGCCGCGAAGCGCCGGTCAGCGAAGCGGATCATGCTGAGCTTCAACGAATGGAACGTCTGGTATCGCACACGCCGCCCCTACCAGACCCGGATGCAGCCCGGATGGCAAGTCACGCCGCCGATATTGGAGGAAGTGTATTCCGTGGAGGATGCACTGGTGGTCGGCGGCGTCCTCATCTCGCTGCTCAATCACGCCGACCGCGTGCGTAGCGCCTGCCTCGCCCAACTCGTCAACGTGATCGCCCCGATCATGACCGAGACGGGCGGGCCAGCCTGGCGCCAGACGATCTTCTATCCTTTCGCGCAGATGAGTCGCTTCGCCAGGGGAGACGTGCTGAGGGCATCGGTCGAGTGCGAAACCTACGCGGCCGCGTACTACTCCCCGCACGATGCGAAAGACGCTTTCTACCCTGTGCCACGTGCGGCATATCTTAAGCTCTCCGCCGTCGCCAACGAAGGCGGCGGTCTGTCGCTGTTCGCCCTCAATCGGGACGTGGAACAAGAGATGGCCGTGTTGGTGCAAGTTCATGGCCTTGGCCGGCTTGCGGTAGCCGAGGCGACAGTGCTGACGGACAGCGATCTCAAGGCCGCCAACAGCAAGGCGGCGCCCGATCGCGTCAAGCCAGCGAAGCTGACCGGCGTGGCCGTCGGCAGTGAGACTGTCAGGATAGAACTGCCGCCAGCATCTTGGAGCGTGGTCCATCTGACGGCAGCGCCGTGAGCTGCGTGTCCATCCGCCGCTCGGTTTGCGGCGGCATTTGGTCGGCGTCGCGCAACTCACTCTTTTCGAGCCTTTTTGCGCATCGCGATCCCAGCAAATGAAATACATGATGACCACGACGCGGTACATCACGGCGGAGCCATGATCGTTTGCAGGTTATCCAGCATGAGCCAATTTCCATCCGACCGTGCCGCCACAACGGCACGGTCTCTTCCCGGACATCGTTCCGCTGGATGACGATACGAAAGTCATCAGCGGAAAACCCTGCCCGCAACCTTACCGCTTCCTGGCATGCCGTAGAATGCGGCCAGCGCATGCATTTCATCCTGTGTGAGTTGCTTCGCCACTATTCGCATCTGCTGGAAAATGTCGTTTTCGCGCGTGCCTTGCGCAAAGGCGGCAAGCTGGCGTTCGATATAGGCCGCACGCTGTCCTTCCAGCGCCGGCGCACCGAGCTTGTAGCCGCCCGGGCCATGGCAGGCAGAGCACGGGGGAATGCCGCGCTGCGGATCGCCGGCAAAGACAAGGCGCTGCGCTGGATCGGCCTCCCTCAGGCTGCGACCCGACTCGGGGATGCGATTGCTGCCGATGGCAGGCAACCCGTCTTGCTGTGCGGCAAAATAAGCGGCGACGTCGGCTGAGTCTTGCGGCGACAACGACTTTGCCATTGCGCCCATCACGCCCCACAGCCGATTGCCGGAACGGTAGTCGTCGAGCTGTTTGTAGATCACCGTAGAATCCATGCCGGCAAGAGTCGGAATCAGCGTCGAGGTACTCACCCCGCCCTGCCCGTGGCAGGCCGCACAATTCAAGGCGACGAAGGCGCCATGGTCCGGATCGCCCGCGCCAATCCGCGCGAGCGTGCCGCTGGTCCAGGCGATCTGAGTCGGGCTGCGCGAGGCCGGCCGCGGCTCGGACGCCGATGCGCTGTCGGAGGTCACGCCAAGGCCTCGGCAAATCGAGTTCCAGAGATCGAGATTCGAACCGTTCTGCTGGTAACGGCTAAGCAAACCAAACCCGATCACGCCAGCGACCACGATGACGCCCGCTGTCATGCCCCAACCGATCCTCGGCCAGGGATTGTCGATGCTGAAGCTGCCCTGATCTCGCGCCATCATCGCACACCCGCAGCAATGGCCGACGTATGCGTCACCTCGTAAGCCGGCACCGACGATTTCAGAAAGAAGAACTGCCCGATCGGGTAACCATAGGCAAACAGCATCAGCACCAAAACGATCGCGTTCCAGAGTGCAAAGCCGTTCAGGGACGCTGGGACCGTTCTTGGCGGGTTGACTGCGAGCGCGTAACGTAGCGGCGCCTCAAGATGTCTTTCGCCGAACTGCGAGCGCACCAAAACGACGATCAGCAGGATGGCCGACAGCAGCAGGATCGCGCCGCCGACCACCGAGATGATGACCAGGGGCCCCATGGGCGCAACGAACGGATCGCTGTAGTCGAATACTGCGACGCGCCGGGGCTGTCCCATCAGTCCGGTGATATGCCACGGGACGGTCGCGATGATCATGCCCCAGAACCACAGCCAGAGCTGCCAGCGCGCCAACGCCTTGGAGCGAAGGGGCTTGCCCGTGATGCGCGGCCACATCTCATAGGCTACCGCGAAATACATGATGACGACGGCGCCGCCAAAGATCAGATGGAAGTGCGCGGTGACCCACGACGTGTTGTGGATCATGGAGTTCATGGCGTAGCTCATGTTGATCAGGCCGCCGAATCCGCCAAAGCCGAGCATCACCAGCGACAGCGCGACCGCCAGCACCATCGGCTCATGCCATGGCAGGACCAGTATCCACCCCAGCAGCCCCCTGCCGCCACGCACCCGCCCCGCGATTTCCAGGCTGGCGCAGATCGAGAACACGGTCAGCAGTGTCGGCAGGGCTACAAAGAAGGTCAGGAACGACTGCACGAATTTCAAGCCAGCGCCGTGCTCCGGGTCGGCGAAGAGATGGTGCATGCCGACGGGAAGCGAAAACACGAGGAACATAATGAAGGTGAGCCGCCCCATGGTATCGCTATAGAGACGCCCACCGGCGGCTTGCGGCACCAACGTGTAGAAGGCGATGTAAGCCGGCATCAGCCAGAAATAGACGATGGCATGCAGCGTGACCGAGAATAGAGTCCGGGCCAGACCGGCATAAATCTGCGTGGTCAGGCCGAGCGCCCGCGGCAGGAGAACGCCGACCAGCTCGATGATGACTCCACTTGCCGCCCACGCCCACAACAACGCCGTCGCCGTGATCGCGAACATCGCGAGCGGCACTGGCCGACCCGGGTTGTCGCGCTTCCACGCGGCCATGTTGTAGATCATCAGCACGACCCAGATCATCGAGCCACCGACCAACAAGAAGGCACCGAAATAATACCAGCTGCTCGCGAGTAGCGGCGGGTAGAAGGTGTAGAGCACGCTTGCACGACCGGAGAGGATGGCAAGGACCGCCATCACCGTGCCGATCAGGCAGATGAAGAAGCCGATCCACGCCGCTGCGACGCCCCGCAGGGGACGCTCCAGACTGGTGGCGGTCACCGCATAGCCGAACCCCATGGCGAAGAACGTCGTGATCACATAGGCCATCGCGGTCCCGTGCAGCGTGACCGAAGCGTAGTAGGCATTAGGATCATCAAGCGGCGCGGGCAGCGGACTGCGCATGAGCATTTGCCATGCGCCCAGCGCGACTGCCGGCAGGAAGACGGCAAAGGCGACCCAGCAATGATAAAGAGCAAGGCGGCTGCTATTGTGCACAGCTTGTCCTTTCAGCGGCTGCGAGCTGCCCGAAGTCCAAGATGAAGCTCAAGGACAACGTGGTCTCGATGATCGAGAAGAAGAAAAAGAACGACGACACCAAGCGTTAAGGGCGTGCCCATGTCTGCAAAGATCATTCCCGAGAGGATTCGGGAGGCGCGCGAGTCCGTCGGCATGACCGACGAGCAGTTTGCCGACGCGATCGGCGTGAGCCGCCAGTCCGTCGGAACCTATGAGACCGGCGCCTTCGCGCCCCGCGGCGACGTGTTCAGCAAGATCATCGCCGTCACCCGGCAGCCGCCGGGGTTTTTCATAACGGCCCGCAAGCACACCGCCGAGCGCTTCCTGACGCCGACGTGGCGCAGCTTGAAGCGCATGCAGCGGCCCGACCGCCTGCGGGTCGGCCGCCGGCTAGAGTGAGCGTTCTATATCGCGGAGTCGCTAGCCGAATACATCGAGCTTCCGCCGGTGCACCTGTTCCCCATCGAGTTCGACTACGAACTTGAGGGCAACGAGCAAATCGAAGAGATCGCCGACCAACTGCGCGAATTCTGGAACGTTGGCTTTGGTCCGATCACAGATCTGGCTCCGCTGCTCGAATACAACGGCGTCATCGTGATCGAGGAGCCGGTGCGCTGCGAGGACATGGATGGCGTCTCCCGCTGGCAGGGCGGACGGCCATACACGCTCTACGCCGCCGATCAGGAGAGCAACTCGCGCAAGCTCTTCAATCTGGCGCATGAACTCGGCCACCTCGTACTGCACAACGGCGTCGAGGTGAACAGTCGCAACCTGGACCGGCTTGAGAACCAGGCCAACCGGTTCGCGGGCGCCTTCCTCCTGCCGCGCCGGACGTTCGTACGGGAGATCGCGAACACCACCATCGACTACTTCCTTTCGCTGAAAGGCCGGTGGCGCGTGGCGGTGGCGGCGATGATCTACCGGTGCAAGGAACTCGGGATACTGAACGCGGATCAGGTCAAGTACCTGTGGAAGCAGATGAACGCCCGCGGCATCCGCAAGCGAGAACCGCTCGACAATGCTTTTGTGCTGTCCAAGCCGACGGTGCTCGGCTCAGCCGTGCAGATGCTGATCGACAACAGGGTCAAGCTACCCACCGAGATCGCCGACGACGTGCTCCTCAATGCGAGCGATGTGGAGTCACTCTGCTCGCTGCCTGTCGGCAGCCTGCAGAACAAGGTGCTGTCGTTCCTGAAGTTGCGGCAGGTCCAGTAATATAAGTACCGATCGCCAATCCTTCGCCGGCAGACGTCAAATCGTCCTTCTGCTTTCGGAGCGTCTCTGGGCCTGTCGCCGTTTTCATTCACACGGGAGAGGTCCAAGGTTCGATGCCTTATGCGCGCCCACCAGAAGCGGCAACATTCGTCACTTCTGCACTATGGTAGACATATGTCGGCATATAACGGTCTCAGCACTCCATCATGATGGGCTGTCAACGTGGGCGGGCACCGTGAATTGAAAGATGGCACCACGGGGCTCGTTGGCTCCCGCCCACAGTCGCCCGCGATGCGCGTCGATGATCGAGCGGCAAATGGAGAGACCTAGCCCCAGTCCGCTCGGCTTTGTCGTGTGGAACGCCTGGAAGATCTGCTCAAGAGCCTCGGGCGCCAGTCCGGGACCCGAATCTCGCACCGCGACGCGCACGCTTCCGGCCTCCGCCATGCCTGTGCTGACCAGCAAATGGCGCGGCTGGCTGGTCTCGCTCATAGCCTGGATGGCGTTGATGATCAAGTTCAGGATCACTTGTTGCAGTTGCACCCGATCTCCTTGAATGAGTGGCAAGTCCTCCGCGAGTTGCATCTGCACCGAGACACTGTTCTTCACTGCTTCGCCACGCGTGAGCTCAATCACCTCGTGGATCGCACCATTGATCTCCAGTGGATCCTTGCGCGGCGGTGCCTTCTTCGTGAGGTCACGGATTCGGTCGATAATCGCGCTCGCCCGAAGTCCGTCACTGATAATGGATGCGAGCGCCTCCTGCGCCTCCGTCAGATCCGGCGTTTCACGATCGAGCCAGCGTCGCGCTGTCCTCGCGTTGGTAATGCTCGCGGCGATGGGCTGTTTCAGTTCGTGGCCAATGGAGGCCGTGAGCTGGCCCAAGGCGTCGACGCGACCAGCGTGCGCCAGTTCCGCCTGTACTTCAAGATAGCGGCGCTCGCTATCGCGTGCGTTGGCCTCCGCTCGCCTGCGATCTGTGAGGTCCAGAACGAAAGCAACACCTTCCTGCGCGCTTTGTTCGAAGGTTGCCGCACCGATGAGTACAGGCACCCGACTCCCATCCTTGCGAAAAAACTCCTTCTCGATCGGTCGACGAAGTCCGGTCCTCTTGTGCTCCTCGATCCACTGTAAGTCACGCTCGTGCCAATCCGGCGGCGTCATATCGGTCCAGCGGATACGGCCGGAGACGAGGTCCTCTCGATCAAACCCAACGATACCAAGAAAGGCGTCATTGGCCTCTGTGATCCGGCCATCGAAATTCCAGATGAAGATTCCAATAATGTTGGCGTCAACCAACTGTCGGATTTTCGCTTCTCGTTCCGCCAGATCACGGTACAAGCCGGTGTTCTCCAGCGCCGTCGCCGCCTGGGAGGCAAGCAGCTTTAGCACCGCTGTCCGGGCCGGTGCAAAGACGCTGCGCGCGAGGTTGTTCTCGAGGTAGAGCACGCCGTTGAGCTTGGTCTGACTTGTGAGAGGCAGGCAGAGGATGGAGCGAGCCTCGCGCTGACGAATGTAGGGATTCTCGGCAAACGCGGACTGGGCCGCGGCGTCGTCGAGAATGACGCTCTCCCGGGTGCGCAGCACATAATGAAGTACCGGCTCCGGCAGCATAGCCGCGGAAATGGCTTCGTCGCGCAAATTCACGATCACCGCATCGCTAACCGTCATGGCTTCCGCCACTATCCGCTGCTCAGCCCCTCGCGGAAGAATCAATAACCCCCGCTCGGCGCCCGCCTGCTCGATCGCGATGCGCATGAGCGTGTCGATCAGTTTTTCGAGGACGATCTCGCCCGAGACGGCTTGTGACACTTTGATTACGGTCGCGAGGTCGAGCTGTTCGACCGGCGTCCCGATCACGCTTGTTGGGGCGTGCAGAGGGTCCCGCTCTCTGAGGTTTGGATATAGCTTGTCTAGTTGCCGCACCTTCCCGTCGGCGCCCCAACGCAGGTAACAATAGCGGGCGTTTCGCAAATAAACGTGGTGGATCTCCTCGAAGCCGCGCGCCGCGTAGAAGCGCGCGGCCAGCTCGTAGGCAAGCGCCTCGTTGTGAACGAAGCCGTTGGCGCGTGCCGATTGGATCGCCTGTTCGTAGAGACGCTCGGCGTCGAGCTCCCGGCCTTCGATGCGGGAGATTTCCGCGCCAACCAGCGCGGCGCGGGTTACAAAGTTGCTGGGACAATTCTGCGCCCAGACTTCTAATTGCCTGTGATGGGCGGCGAGGGCCTCCATATGAGGTTGGCGTTGTCCCGGCGGCACCGAATCGCACGCCGCCGCGTGCGCGAGGCCGCCATAGAAGTGATATTCGGCTGTTTCGAAATAAGATGGCGACGTCCAGACCAGGGGCGCCACCCGCAACGACGCGGCGGCGGCGGCGGCATAGTCGCGGGCGAAAAACAACCCCGCTGACTTGCGAATCCAGTACCAGCATTCGGGTAAGGCCAAATTGGGATTGGTGGACATACGGCGCTCGAAGGCAGCTTCATCGAAGTCGGCGGCGTCAAAGCAACCGAATCTCGTCGTCAGGCCGCGTAGCGTCCGAATTAGCCCGAGTTGCCCGGAGATAATATCGACGACTGGGCCGAAACGGGAGCGCTGGGCGAAGGCGATTCCGTGTTCAGCTTCGGCTTGGGCCTCAGCCAGGGGATCGCCGACTGCAAGTATATTGGTGTTTAGGTGGTTGCAGCTATAGCCCGCATAGGCAATGTCGCCGATCATGGTCGCAGTTTCGAAAGCGCGCCGCACAAGGTCGCGACCCTCCCGGACATGGCGCTTCCACGGCATAATAATGTTTCCGAACATGACATAGACCGCCGACTGGAAGCGCTTCAACTGGCGCTTCTCCACCAGCTCATATCCGAGCTGACCGGCCTGAAAGCCTACCTCGTAGTTGCCGAAATACGGGCCCGCCACTATGCCGAGGTAGATACAGGCGACACAGGTGGCGTCACTATTACCGCGCTCGATGCTCAAATTGACCATTCCGCAGGACAGCAGGGCGGCGCAATTTAGATCGGTGAATATTGCTGGCGCCAAAAGTTTGGTCATTACGTCCAGCGTCGCCAGTGATGCCGGGTCGCTCATCAGGGGCAAGTCGATGAGTTCCTCGAACCGGCGACTTCCGATCTGGTCCCAGATCCGGTCGTATTCCCTCCGCGTTTGCTCCGCTGTGGGATGTGGCGGCCAGTCAATGCCCACGCCGCGCAAGTAGTCGAGACCAATAGTGATTGCGCGGTCGCTTTGGCTAAGGTTGGTATAGAGATCCACGCACAGACTGGCGACGGCGGCACGATCGGGGGTATTTGCGGCCCGTTCGCCAAGTACGGCCAGTCTGCGGTCCGCCGCCTCGAGATCGCCTGTCAGGAACTCGCATTCCGCCCGGTGGAACTCAATTGCGAAGGCGAGGTCATACCGGCGCTCCCAGCAATCCCTGGCCAGCAGCCCCGATCCGGCAGCGAAATAGGTTTGCGCCGAGGCGTATGCGGTAGAGGCCTTTGCGCGCTTGCCCGCGATCAGATTTAGTTCGGCCAACTGCTCGCGCTCGTCCCGTGAGGTTATCAAGGCCGCGCCGCGGTTGAGCTGATTGACAATGTCAAAGATCGCCTCCTCTCGATTCTCCGGAGGTGTGTGCGCTACGAGAAGCCTGCCGATTTGTAGGTGGGCCGCCGCCCGCATGCCCTGGGGGATCAGGGAATAGCCTGCCTCCTGAACGCGGTCATGGACGAACTTGTACGAGTCTGCCTGCCGTTCGACTAACTCCAGGCGAACCGCCTCCCACAGGTCCGCACGGACCTGCTCTTCCGCTGTTCCGTGCACGACGGCAAGGAGGTCGATTTTGGCGACGTTTCCGAGACACGCCAGGTGCTGCAATGCGGTCTGCGTTTCGGCCGACAGGCGGATGAGTTTGCCGACCATCAATTCGACGATGTTATCGGTGTATCCCTTGGCATGAATGCGGTCGAGATCCCAGTTCCAGCGTAAGTCATCATGACTGAAGCTGACCATCCCCTCGTCGGCGAGGGAAGAAATGAACTGGATGACGAAGAACGGATTGCCACCCGTTTTCTTGTGCACAAGTTGAGCGAGGGACGCGGCCCGATCCGGCTCGCACCGAAGCGCGTCCGCAATCAGCTGCCCGAGATGCTCTCGAGCGAGCGGTGCAAGCGTGATCTCCTCTAACTTCCCGCCAGCCGCCTTGATGGAGTCGAGCTTCCGGCTCAGCGGATGGGCAGCAGTAACTTCGTTGTCCCGATAAGCCCCGATCAGCATGAGGTGCCGCAGGTCCGACCGGGTCAACAGATCCTCCAGCAGATCGAGCGTTGCCGCGTCGAGCCATTGTAGATCATCGAGGAACAGCGCCAGTGGATGTTCCGGGCGGGCGAAGACGCCAATAAACCGCCGAAACACCAACTGGAAACGCCTTTGCGCGTCCTGTGGCGAAAGCTCAGGGGCCGGTGGCTGTTCGCCTATGATGAGCTTCAGCTCAGGCACGACGTCGACAATGAGCCGTGCGTTCGGACCTAGCGCTTCCAGAAGCGCGGCGCGCCAGAGCGCTAGCTCGGCGTCGCTCTTGCTAAGAAGAGGTCGAACAAGGCTCTGAAAAGCTTGCACCAAGGTTGAATAGGGAATGTCGCGCTTGTACTGATCGAATTTGCCGGATGCGAACAGTCCGCGTGGCGGGACGAGGACCCTGTGCAGTTCATTGACGACCGAGGATTTGCCGATGCCGGAATATCCCGAGACCAGCACCAATTCCGGCGCGCCGCTCTTGACGATGCGATCGAAAGAGGCAAGCAGGGTATCGACCTCGCGCGCTCGCCCGTACAGTTTCTCCGGAATCAGCAAGCGGTCGGGTATGTCCTGTTGGCCCAGCGGGAAGTCGCCGATGTCACCCCTGGCTTCCCACTCAGCCAGGCAGCGTAGCAAATCGTGCTCGACCCCGGCGGCGGTCTGGTAGCGCTCCTCGGCCGTCTTGGCGAGGAGCTTCATGACGATCTCGGAGAGGACGGCCGGGACGCTCTCCAGCCGATCCGAAGGCGCCGGAGGCTTTCGCGCGATATGGCAATGGACCCATTCCATCGCATCAGTAGCGCTGAACGGCAGTTGACCCGTGAGCATCTGGTAGAACGTGATGCCGAGTGCGTAGAGGTCGCTGCGGGAGTCGATCGAGCGGTTCATCCGGCCGGTCTGTTCGGGCGCCATATAGGCGAGCGTTCCGGCGATGAACTCAGGCGGCTCGGGCATCTGGCGCTCGCGCGGCAGTCGCGAGGCGATGCCGAAACCAGTGAGCTTGATCTCTTCGGTCGCGGGATTGATGATGATGTTGTGCGGCTTAATGTCCTTATGCACAAGTCCGCGCTGGTGCGCTTTGCTCAGGGCAAGGACGATGCCGATGGCAACGCGCAAGAAGCTTTCGATCTCCATGGGCGCGCCAAGCAGCCGCTTGAGCGGGTCGCCGCCGGGATGATCCTCCAGCACCAGCATGGTCCGGCTACGTTCTCGGGCGAGTTCGAGCGGCCGCACGGCCCAAGCACTGTCGAGTTCGTCCTTCAATCCATACTCGTGAGCAAGTCGATCGAGGACGGCGGGCCGCGGATGCTCCGCGATGGGGTGCACCGCCAGCACAGAGGTGCGGGTACCATTGGTGCCCAGGCGCCATTCTCGGCAGCAAACGAGATCACCGTCCTCCCATAAGATCTGAGGGCTGTCATCTCGGTCAGTACTAACGCCACTGTTCAATCGCAGCCCTCCGCCAGCAGCCCCAGCGCTCAGGACTAAAAATGCGTCCGGATGGTTTGGTCAGACCCAGTTTTGCAGGGATTTTGCCATACACGAGGCAGGTTGGCGATGCCCGTTTGTGAATCAGCGCCCGAGAGTGACCCCTCCACCGCAAATTGGATCATTGGCTTAACGTGCCGATCGGCGTCGGGACCCCGCGCCGATTCACAGGCGCCAAGCCGCGCGATGGCGGGCAGCGAAGCGATATTTGGAGTCTCCGCGCCGCCCGCCGTCGGTCATGCCCGATCCTGCGGGCGTTTCCTGCGAGATGGTGGGCGGCGCGTCTGTCGCCCGTTCCAAAGCGAATGCCTCCTTTCCCTTTGCGGCCCATAGCCCGCACACATGTTCGCCCTGATCGCTTTGCAGCTTGTCAGCGATCCAGAGCAACGCACCGAGAATGGTGGAGCGGTCGCCAGTCAGATCGCTAATCCCAGCTTTGATTTTACGGACTAATTTTGTTCGCTACATCAATAGTTTAGAAGAACAAATTATTTTTGTGTTGGACGTTGCGTTGGACGTTTTAATTGGACGCCTTCGTCGCCACGTGACCAGGGTTTTGAACGTCCAAACAGCCGCTCGACGGGCGATCAGTTGGACGAACGTCGGCTGCACTCCGTTTCGAAAGTCGGCGAAATGCGCAATGCGCGCGTGGGCAGTTCTGACATGATCCAAGCGAGACCAAGGTGTGAGCTTGGGCGCCGACGAGCGTGGCGGGAGCCACAACAGACTGCGCGTTGTGAGTGAGAACGGACTCGATTCTCGCTCGATTTCAAGAATTGAGTTTTTGAGGCGCGCCGGTCAGCATCTGCCGGTGAGCGGCAGGATGATTCTAATGCCGAGCAAGCTAGCTCTGTCCGAAAGCCTGGCTTGGTGGACGCGCGCAGCTCAGGTCCCCTCGCATTGCAAGTGTGCTGACTCCTCGGGACGCCAAATTGGCAGAAGCATATGCTCTGGAATGTGAACATCAAGCCCGAGCGATTTCTGCCGAAGGCATTCGGCCTTTAAGTCCGTTCGACGCCCCTCACCCGAGCAAGCTGCGTAGTTGTGTTCTCGACGAACCGCGGCCCTCATCGACGACCGTTAAGGCAATCAGCGTATGGTGGGTGAACCGGCACCTCACGCTGACTGCATCCTTCGGGGTTCGAGGCGGTTCATCTGAATCCCCCTTCCACTTGTTTACGACATATACGGCAACGAAAAGCCGCCTAAATTAGCGGCTCGCGCTCGCTTCACGCGGGAGTACGATTCCTTGTGCGCCCACCAGAAGTGGCAACATTCGTCACTTCTGCACTTTAGGTAGACACACGTCGGCATAAACGGTCTCAGCACTCCATCATGATGGGCCGTCAACGTGGGCGGGCACCGTGAATTGAAAGATGGCACCACGGGGCTCGTTGGCTCCCGCCCACAGTCGCCCGCGATGCGCGTCGATGATCGAGCGGCAAATGGAGAGACCTAGCCCCAGTCCGCTCGGCTTTGTCGTGTGGAACGCCTGGAAGATCTGCTCGAGAGCCTCGGGCGCCAGTCCGGGACCCGAATCTTGCACCGCGACGCGCACGCTTCCGGCCTCCGCCATGCCGGTGCTGACCAGCAAATGGCGCGGCTGGCTGGTCTCGCTCATAGCCTGGATGGCGTTGATGATCAAGTTCAGGATCACTTGTTGCAGTTGCACCCGATCTCCTTGAATGAGTGGCAAGTCCTCCGCG
>Ga0335084_10000849_pt1 | contig 27263 bp, 28 predicted proteins | sample Lox_Sample_44_FD_206721 | JGI IMG/M metagenome (GOLD analysis project Ga0335084, IMG submission 206721) | Soil microbial communities from Loxahatchee National Wildlife Refuge, Florida, United States - Lox_Sample_4.4 | ecosystem: Environmental > Terrestrial > Soil > Wetlands | place: USA... | reverse complement strand
GAGACGGTGTTCAAGGCGTTCGCGCGCGCGCTGCGCATGGCGCTGACGGTCGACCCGCGCAGCGCCGGCGTGGTGCCGTCGACCAAGGGCAGCCTGTGAACCGCCGCCGGGCCGACCCCAGGCGGCTCGCTCCCCCTCGGGGGGACGCGAGCGCAGCGAGCAAGGGGTCACACTGACCATGCCGATGGCGCGCACGGTGGCGGTCGTCGACCACGGCATGGGCAACCTGCGCTCGGTGTCGCAGGCGCTGCTGCACGTGGCCACCGGGTCCGACTGTGCCGTGCTCGTCACCGCCGATCCCGACCAGGTGGCGGCGGCCGAACGGGTGGTGCTGCCGGGGCAGGGCGCGATGCGCGATTGCATGCGCGAGCTGCAGCGGTCGGGCCTGCAGGCCGCGGTGGTCGACGCCGCGCGCAACAAGCCGCTGCTGGGTGTGTGCGTCGGCATGCAGATGCTGCTGGACCACAGCGAGGAGCAGGACACGCCCGGCCTCGGGCTGGTGCCCGGCCGTGTGCTGCGGTTCAGGCTCGAGGGGCGGCTGCAGCCCGACGGCAGCCACTTCAAGCTGCCGCAGATGGGGTGGAACCAGGTGCGCCAGCGGAGGCCGCGCGGTGTGCTGCACCCGCTGTGGCGTGACATCCCCGACGACAGCTGGTTCTACTTCCTGCACAGTTACTACACCCAACCGTCGGACGAATGCCACAGTGCGGCCGAAGCCGACTACGGCGGCAGCTTTACCTGTGCCGTGGCGCGGGATAACATTTTTGCCACGCAGTTCCACCCAGAGAAGAGCGCCACCCACGGTCTGACCCTCTATCGGAACTTCCTTGCCTGGAAGCCATGACAGCGCCGCGGGCCGCTCGAGCGCCGCGCCAGCAGGCCGATCCGGCAAACCCCACACCCCGTCAACGCGAGCCCGCGCATCCGCTCGAGTTCCAGCCATGCTGTTGATCCCGGCCATCGACCTGAAGGACGGCAAGTGCGTGCGCCTGGAGCAGGGCGACATGAAGGCGGCCACGACGTTCGGCGACAACCCGGCGGCGATGGCCCGCCGCTGGCTCGACGCGGGTGCGCGCCGGCTGCACCTGGTCGACCTGAACGGCGCGTTCGCCGGCAGGCCGGTCAACGAAGCGGCGGTCAAGGCGATCGTGCGCGAGGTGGCCGACCGGATCCCGGTGCAGCTCGGCGGCGGGCTGCGCGATCTCGACACCATCGAGCGCTTCCTCGACGACGGCCTCAGCTACGTGATCATCGGCACCGCAGCGGTCAAGAACCCGGGCTTCCTGAAGGACGCCTGCAGCGCCTTCGGCGGCCATGTGATCGTCGGGCTGGACGCCAAGGACGGCAAGGTCGCCACCGACGGCTGGAGCAAGCTCACCGGCCACGAGGTGGTCGACCTGGCCAAGAAGTTCGAGGACTACGGCGTCGAGGCGGTGATCTACACCGACATCGGACGCGACGGCATGCTCACCGGCGTCAACCTCGAGGCCACCGTCAAGCTCGCGCAGTCGCTGACGATTCCGGTGTTCGCCTCCGGTGGCCTGAGCGGCATCGCCGACATCGAGAAGCTGTGCGCGCTCGAGGACGAGGGCATCCAGGGCGTCATCTGCGGTCGCGCGATCTACAACGGCGCGCTCGACTTCGCCGCCGCTCAGAAGCGCGCCGACGAGATCAACGGCAGGATCTGAAACGCCGCGGCCTGGCCGCCACCATGCTCGCCAAACGAATCATTCCCTGCCTCGACGTCACCGCCGGGCGCGTCGTCAAAGGCGTCAACTTCGTCGGCTTGCGCGACGCCGGCGATCCGGTGGAGGTGGCCGCGCGCTACAACGAGCAGGGCGCCGACGAGCTGACCTTTCTCGACATCACGGCCACCAGCGACGATCGCGACCTGATCCTGCACATCGTCGAGGCGGTGGCCGCGCAGGTGTTCATCCCGCTCACCGTCGGCGGCGGCGTGCGCACGGTGGCCGACGTGCGCCGCCTGCTCAACGCCGGCGCCGACAAGGTCAGCTTCAACTCCGCGGCGGTGGCCGATCCGCAGGTGATCCGCGACGCATCGGACAAGTATGGTGCGCAGTGCATCGTGGTGGCGATCGACGCCAAGCGCCGCCACGGGCCGGACGTGCACGCCGGCTGGGAGGTCTACACGCACGGCGGCCGCCGCCCCACCGGGATCGACGCCGTGCAGTGGGCGCAGCGCATGGTCGAGCACGGCGCCGGCGAGATCCTGCTCACCAGCATGGACCGCGACGGCACCCGCGCCGGCTTCGACCTCGAGCTGACGCGCGCGGTGGCCGACGCGGTGCCGGTGCCGGTGATCGCGTCGGGCGGCGTCGGCACGCTCGAGCATCTGGTCGACGGCATCCGCATCGGCGGCGCCGACGCCGTGCTGGCGGCCAGCATCTTCCACTACGGCGAGTACACGGTCGCGCAGGCCAAGGCCCTGATGGCCGCGCGCGGCATCACGGTGCGGCAGTGAGCGCCCGGCGGCGCCAGCGATGAAGCGCCCGGCGCGCGCCGCGCGCGCGCGCGAATTGCCGCAGCAGGTGCGCATCGTCGGCGGCAGCTTGCGGCGCAGCGTGCTGCCCGTGCTCGATCGTCCCGGGCTGCGGCCGACGCCGCAGCGCGTGCGCCAGACGCTGTTCAACTGGCTCGGGCAGGACCTGACCGGCTGGGCCTGCCTCGATGCGTTCGCCGGCACCGGCGCGCTCGGCTTCGAGGCCGCCTCGCGCGGGGCGGCCTCGGTGCTGATGCTGGAGCGCGACCCCGAGCTGGTGGCGGCGCTGCGCGCCGCGCAAGCGCGCCTGCGGGCGGGCGCGGTGAGCGTCGAGCGCGCCGAGGCGCTGTCGTGGATGCACGGCGCGGCGCGCGGGCGCCTGCAACTCGTGCTGCTCGACCCGCCGTTCGACGATCCAGCGATGCTGGAGCTCGCGCTGCAAGCCGCCGCTCACTTGGTGGCGCCCGGCGGGTTCCTCTACGTCGAGTCGGCGCGGCCGCTCCGAGGCTGCCCCGCAGGCTTCCAGCCGTGGCGCAAGGCGCGCGCAGGCGCGGTGCACTTTCACCTGCTGCGCCGCGAGGGCAGCGGCTAAACTGCCCGCGCCAGTGACCAGGAGCCAGCCATGCGCAGCCCGCTGATCGCCGTCTACCCCGGGACCTTCGACCCGATGACGCTCGGCCACGAAGACCTGATGCGCCGCGCCTGCGGGCTGTTCGACAAGCTGCTGCTGGCGGTGGCGGCCGGGCACCACAAGCGCACGATGTTCACGATCGACGAGCGCATCGACATCGCCAAGGAGATCGCGGCACCGTACGGCAACGTCGAGGTCGTGGCCTTCCGCGGCCTGCTGCGCGACTTCGTGGTCGCCAACGGCGGCAAGGTCGTGGTGCGCGGCCTGCGCGCGGTGAGCGACTTCGAGTACGAGTTCCAGATGGCCGGCATGAACCGCCAGCTGATGCCCGAGGTCGAGACGATCTTCATGACGCCATCGGACCAGTTCCAGTTCGTCAGCGGCACCTTCGTGAGGGAGATCGCGATGCTCGGCGGCGACGTTTCCAAGTTCGTGGCACCCTCGGTGCTCAAGCGCCTGAACGAGCGCGTGAACCACAGCCTGGACACCTGAGCCGACCCATGGCCCTGCTGATCACCGACGAGTGCATCAACTGCGACGTCTGCGAGCCGGAGTGCCCGAACGAGGCGATCTCGCTGGGTGCCGAGCACTACGTGATCGAGCCGAGCCGCTGCACCGAGTGCGTCGGCCACTACGACGAGCCGCAGTGCGTGCAGGTGTGCCCGGTCGCGTGCATTCCGGTGGACCCGCAGCGCGTCGAGACGCGCGACCAGCTGTGGGCGAAGTTCACCTCGCTGGTGCGCGCGAAGACCGGCGCCTGAGCGCGCGGCCCGCTCAGCGCGCGTCGGGCGCGCGGTACAGCGTGACGCGGTTGGCCTGGTCGTGCTTGCGCGGCCCCGTGCGCGGACAATGCGAGCCCGGCCGGCAGGCGCTGTCGTGGGCCACGCGGACGGGCGAGCCGATCAGCACCGGGCCCTGCCGCGCGGCGGCCTGTTCGGAGCGCTCGCGCGCTCGCGCCATCGCGTCGGCCAGGCGCGCATCGCGCTGCGCCACTGCGCGTGCCTGCGCGACCTGCGCCGCGCTGCGGGCGTCGCTGGCGTCGACCGCCGTGCCGCTGGCGCACGGCGCCTGCGAGTAGCTGTCGCCGCAGCGGTAGATGCGCTCCTGCGCGAGCGCGGCCACGGCGGTTGCGTACAGGGCCAGCGCCAAGCCCAGCGCGGCGATGCGGCTCATGGCGCAGGCGCCGCGGGCGCGGCCTTGGGCTTGGCGTGGATCTTCATCATCGCGCGCTCCATCGGACCATCGATCAGCAGCTCCAGCGCGTCGAGCGACCGCTCGACGCACGACTCGATCGCCGAGCGCTGCTCGGGCGACGGCTTGCACAGCACCCAGTCGGCGACTTCGTCGCGGTGGCCCGGATGGCCCACGCCGATGCGCAGGCGCCAGAAGTCGGCGCTGCCGAGGTGGGCCTGGATGTCCTTCAGCCCGTTGTGGCCGGCGACGCCGCCGCCGAGCTTGAGCTTGACTTGACCGGGCGGCAGGTCGATCTCGTCGTGCACCACGAGCATGTCGGCCGGCGCGATCTTGAAGAAGCGCGCCAGCGCCGCGACCGCCTTGCCCGACAGGTTCATGTAGGTCTGTGGCTCGAGCAGATAGAGGGGGCCGTCGCTGCGGTTCACACGCGCGACCAGGCCGTGGTAGCTGCGGTCGCTCTTCAGCGCGGCGCCGAGCTTGCGCGCCGCGCCCTCGACCCACCAGAAGCCCACGTTGTGCCGGGTGCGTTCGTATTCGGAGCCCGGGTTGCCGAGGCCGACGATCAATCGAATCATGGCCGCGATTATCGAGGCCGGCCCGAAGCGAAGCGGCCCCCGTTGGGGGGCCGCTGAAGGGGGACGCGCGCGCCGTCCGCGCGATCACTTCTTCTTCTTGTCGTCCTTGGCCGGCGCCGGAGCCTTGCCCTTGGCGGCGGCCGGTGCGGGCGCCGCCGCGGCCGCGGCAGCCGGAGCAGGGGCAGCGCCGGCCGCCGGCGCGGCACCGGGTGCGCCAGCCGCCGCGTCGGCCGCTGCTGCAACCTCTTCTTCCTCGACCTTCGGCATCGTCACCGCCACGATCACCGGGTTGACCTTGCCGTGGCGCACGACTCGCACGCCGGCCGGCGGCACGATGTCGGACACGTGCAGCGACTGGCCCTTGACCAGGCCGCTCAGATCGACGCCGATGAATTCGGGCAGCTGCGTGGCCAGGCACTCGATCTCGACGTCGTTGGCGACGTGGCTGATCAGGCACTTGTCGGTCTTGACCGCCGGCGCGTTCTCTTCACCGCTGTAGTGCAGCGGCACCTTGATGCGCAGCCGGGTGGTCGGGTCGACGCGCTGGAAGTCCACGTGCAGCACCTGCTGCTTCCACGGGTGCATCTGGAAGTCGCGCAGCAGCACCTTCTGCGTCTGCCCGGCGAGCTCCATCTCCAGCAGCGACGAGTGGAAGGCCTCCTTCTTCAACGCGTGGAACAGCGCGTTGTGATCGACCTCGATCGTGCGCGGCTGCCCCGCGCCATAGACGATGCCGGGCACCTTGCCGGCGTTGCGCAGGCGGCGGCTCGCTCCGGTCCCCTGCAATGTGCGCTCGAAAGCGACGAACTTCATGGTTCACTCCAAGTGAATGAGGGCCCGCGACCAGGCTCCTCGACAAAGGACTCGTTCGAGTCCATAGAAAGGGTTCGCGTCGCGAACCCGCTTTCGTCTGCGTTAGAAGTTATTGTTTTGCTCGGCGAACAGCGACGTCACCGACTCGCCGTCGGAGATGCGCCGGATCGTCTCGGCGAACAGGAACGCCACCGACAGCTGCCGGATCTTCTTGCTGCCCCTGGCGGCGTCGCTCAGCGGGATGGTGTTGGTGATCACCACCTCGTCGAGCGCGCTGTGGGTGATGCGCTCGATCGCCGGCCCCGAGAACACCGGGTGCGTGCAGTAGGCGAAAACGCGCTTGGCGCCGCGCTCCTTCAACACCTCGGCCGCCTTCACCAGCGTGCCGGCGGTGTCGATCATGTCGTCCATGATCACGCAGTGGCGGCCCTCGATGTCGCCGATCACGTGCATCACCTCGGACACGTTGGCCGCGGCGCGCCGCTTGTCGATGATCGCCAGGTCGCTGCCGAGCTGCTTGGCCAGCGCCCGTGCGCGCACCACGCCGCCGACGTCGGGCGACACCACCACCAGGTTGGGGTATGACTTGCTCTTGACGTCCGACAGCAGCACCGGCGACGCGTAGATGTTGTCGACCGGGATGTCGAAGAAGCCCTGGATCTGGTCGGCGTGCAGGTCCATCGTCAGCAGCCGCTCGACGCCGACCGTCTCCAGCAGGTTGGCCACCACCTTGGCGCTGATCGGCACGCGGGTCGAGCGCGGACGGCGGTCCTGCCGCGCATAGCCGAAATACGGGATCACGGCAGTGATGCGGCGCGCGCTGGCGCGCTTGAACGCATCGACCATGATCAGCAGCTCCATCAGGTGCTCGTTGGTCGGCGCGCAGGTGGGCTGCACGACGAAGACATCGCGCGCGCGAACGTTCTGCTGGATCTCGACGTCGACCTCGCCGTCGGAGAAGCGGCCGACCTTGGCCTTGCCGAGCTCGACGCCGAGCGTCTGCGCGATCTCGCGCGCCAGGCCTACGTTGGCGTTGCCGGTGAACAGCACGGTGTTGAAGAGCACGGCGCGGGCCTCGTGGAAGCGCGGGGTCAGCGGGATGTTTGGCAGGGGAGGAAGGACTCGAACCCTCGAATGTCGGAATCAAAATCCGATGCCTTAACCAACTTGGCGACTCCCCTTGCGCAGGCCCCGGTTCGTCACCGGAGCCTCGAGCAATCGTCTCAGCCCGACCAGTGCAGCAGCGGATGCACGGCCAGACTGCGGCACATGCGGCCGATCCAGTGTGGCGGAAGCTCCTCGTCGCTCCAGGTTGCCAACGGACGGTCGCCGGTGCCGGCTCTCGCGAACACCGCGCTGCCCGACCCCGACATGCGGCTGTTGCCGAAACGCTGCCGCAACCACTGGGCCGCCTGGCCCACCTCGGCGCATTGGCGCTGCGCAACCGCCTGCAGATCGTTGCGCCCGAATCCTTCGTGGGCGCAGTCGGAAAGCGAGGTGCCTGCAAGAAAGTCCGCGAGTATAACAGGGGGGCTCGCGCGCTCGAGGTCAGGGCTCGCGAAGATCGCCGCAGTGCCGAGCGATGCCGGCGGCTTGGCCACCGCCAGCCACATCGCCGGCAGTTCGAGCGGCGTGATCTGCTCGCCGACCCCCTGCACGAACGCATTGCGCCCGTGCACGAAGAAGGGAACGTCGGCGCCGAGGGTCAGCGCCAGCGCGGCCAGGCGCTGCAGCGGCCAGCGCAGGTCCCACAGCCGGTTCAGCGCCAGCAGCGTGGTGGCCGCGTCGGAGCTGCCGCCGCCGAGCCCGGCGCCGGCCGGCACGCGCTTGTCGATGTGGATGTCGGCGCCCAGCGCGCTGCCGCTGGCGTGCTGCAGCGCGCGTGCCGCGCGCAGGCACAGGTCGTCGGCCGGCAGCGCGTCGCCCAGGTCGTGGCGGCGCAGCGCGGGGTCGGCGCGCCGCTCGACGTGCAGCGTGTCGGCCCAGTCGATCAGCACGAACACCGACTGCAGCAGGTGATGGCCGTCGGCGCGGCGGCCGACCACGTGCAGGAACAGGTTGACCTTGGCCGGGGCGCTGAGGTCGTACAGCGCCTTCATGGCGCCGGTCCCGCCGCGTCGAGGCGCGCGCGCAGCGTCACCGCGGGCGGGCCGTCGCGCCGCGCGTCGACCAGTCCCTCGGCGTAGCGCGCCAAGCCGACTCGCCAGCCGATCTGCGCGAAGCCGGGCTCGCCGGCCGGCAGCGCTTCGCTGGCGGCACCGGGCCAGGGCCGGCCGCGCAGCCAGTCGAACAGCGCGGCCAGCGGCACGCGCTCGCCCAGCGCCTGCTCGGCGAGCGTTTCGAGGTCGGGATAGCGGGCACTGGTGCCGGGCGTCTCGAGCACGGCCTCGCCGGGTGCCCAGCGCGCCTGGGCGAGCGTCGAGCCGAGCGGCGAGGTCAGTACCAGCGCGCCGGCGCGCGCGTTGCCGCTGAGCTCGAAGGCGCCGCTGACCGCACGCACCGGGTCGGAGTCGACGCGCAGGCTCAGCCGCCCGCTGATCACCTGCGCGCCCTGCGCGTGTGGCGGTGCGACGCTCGCGCAGGCGGCAAGCGCAGCGGCGGCCAGACCGGCCATGCACGGACCCAGCCAGCGTGCCCAGCCGGGCGTGCGCGGGGTCACAAGCTGACTTTGAGACGCGCCAGCGTCTCCTTGAGCACCTCGTTGCCGGCGTCGCGGCCGCGCGCGTCCTGCCAGACGCGGCGCGCCTCGTCGCGCTTGCCCATCGCCCACAGCACTTCGCCCAGGTGCGCGGCGATCTCGGTGTCGGGGCGCGCCGAATAGGCCTGGCGCAGCCAGCGCAGCGCCTCTTCGCGATTGCCCATGCGGAACTCGACCCAGCCCATGCTGTCGACGATGAACGGGTCGCCCGGCGCGAGCTCCATCGCCTTCTGGATCAGCGACCTGGCCTCGGGCAGGCGCACGCTGCGATCGGCCAGCGAATAGCCCAGCGCGTTGTGTGCATGCGGGTTGTCGGGCTTCAGCGCGATCACGCGCTGCAGCAGCCGCTCCATCTCGGCGTGGCGGTCGAGCTTGTCCTCGAGCATCGCCTGTTCGTACAGCAGGTCGGCGTCGTCGGGGAAGCGCTTGTTGGCTGCTGCCATCACGTCGATCGCCTCGCGCCAGCGTTTGAACTCGCGCAGCAGCTGCACTTCGGCGAGCACCTTGGCACGCGCCTCCTCGTCGTTGCGCTCGGGCATGCGGCGGATCAGCTCGCGTGCCTGCGCCATCTGGCCCTGGCGCGCCAGCAGCGACGCGCGGCGGCTCTGCACCTCGAGCGCGCTCTTCGGGTCGTCGATCTTGGCCAGCCACGCCTCGGCGGCCTTGAGGTCACCGCGCTGCTCGGCGATCTGCGCCAGCAGCAGCCAGGCCTGCGTCAGGCGGCGGTCGGCGCTGCCCTCGGCGTTGCCGTCGCTCGCCTCGGAGTCCGCCGCGTCGGCGGGCGCCGACGGCTGCTTCTGCACCAGCTCGACGTAGCGCTTCAGTGCGGTCTCGGCTTCGCGCGGCTGCTTCATGTCGAGCCGCAACGCACCGAGCGTGAGCCACGGCGCGGCCAGCTCCGGTTCAACCTGCGTCAGGCGCTCGAGCTGTTGCGCCGCCTCGCCGTAACGCTGCGATCGCGTCAGCGTGGTCACGTACGACAGCCGCACCGCGGTATCGACCTGCGGTTGCGCCAGGTACTGGGTGACGATCGCCTCGGCCTCGGGCTTGATCGGCATCAGCTCGATCGCCAGCAGCACCGGCGCGCTGGCGCCGGCGTCGTCGGCCGCGGCCTGCTGGGCGAGCTGCAGCGTCTTCGCCGGCTCGCTGGCCGCCAGCCAGATGCGGCCCAGCGCCACCCGCGTCGCGGTGCGCGTGGGCAGCACGTCGCGATACGGCGCCAGCCACTGCTCGAGCAGCGCCGCCGCCTGCTTGCGGTCGGGCAGGCGTTGCAGCAGGCGCGGCGTGGCGGCGATCATCGCCGGGCGCTGGTCGGGCGGCGTCATCGCCAGCCAGCTCTTCAGCGGCTCGCCGGCTTCCTCCGCGCGATTGAGCGCGATCAGGATCTGCAGCTGGTAGCGGCGCGCATCGATGCTCTCGGGCGCAGCCTGGCGCCACGCCTTCGCGGCATCGAGCGCCTGCTCGCCCGCGCGCGCCTGCAGCGCGATGTCGCAGGCGCGCTGGAACAGCGACTCGTCGCGCGTGCGCTTGGCGGCGTCGAGCACCACCTCGTAGGCCGAGCCGGGATGACCCGAGCTGAGCTCGATCTCGCCGATCAGCAACTGGTAGAACAGCGGCGCGTCGAGCGACGAGTTCTCGGGCTCGGCCTTCGCCGGCGCCGAGGCCGCCAGGCCCGGCAGCGGCGACTGCGCGGGGGCGGGCACGCAGGCCCACGCCAATGCTGCGAACAGCCCACCGAGCGTCCAACTGCGACTGCGATTTCCGTGAGCCGGCACGAGCAACTCCCCTGGTGAGCGGCCATTCTAGGCCGGGGCCCCTGGCGGCGCGATCGATAATCGTGGCATGCCCGAGCTGCCCGAGGTGGAGGTCACGCGGATCGGCTTGGCCGACCGCCTGCGCGGTGCCCGGGTGCGCTCGGTGCACATCGGCTCCCCGCTGCGCTGGCCGCTGGGCGTGGCGGCACGAACGCTGCACGACCTCGAGATCGGCGATCTGTCACGCCGCGGCAAGTACCTGTGGATGCCGCTGTCGGGCCGCGCGCGCAGCGGCGGGCTGCTGTGGCACCTGGGCATGTCGGGCTCGCTGATGCTGCATGCGCGCGCTGCGCCACCGCGCGGCCGCCACGACCACTTCGAGCTCGTCAGCAGCGCGGGCACGCTGCGCCTGACCGACCCGCGGCGCTTCGGCGCGGTGCTGTGGTCCGACGCGATCGACGTCGAGCCCGCGCGGCGGCTGCTCGCCGGGCTCGGTGCCGAGCCGTTCGACCCGCGCTTCACGGCGCGCGAGCTGCACGCCGGCTGCAAGCGCCGGCGCTGCTCGATCAAGGCCGCGCTGCTGGGCGGCGAGATCGTCGTCGGCGCGGGCAACATCTACGCGTGCGAGGCGCTGTTTCGCGCCGGCATCGATCCGCGCCTGCGCTGCCATCGGCTGTCGCTGGCGCGCTGCGAGCGCCTGCTGCAGGCCTTGCGCGACGTGCTGTCGGAGGCGGTGGCACTGGGCGGCTCGACGCTGCGCGACTTTCGCGGCGCCGACGGCGGCGCCGGCGAGTTCCAGATCAACGCGCGCGTCTACGGTCGCGAGGGCCTGCCGTGCCTGCAGTGCGGCACGCCGGTGCGGCGCGTCGTGCAGGCGCAGCGTTCGACGTTCCTGTGCCCGCACTGCCAGGCGCGTTGACGGCCGCGTCGGCGCTGCGCAGCGGCAGCAAAGGCTTTGCGCACCCGCGTGCGCACTTTCTGGCGGCAGGGGCACGCGCCCTGTCAGCAGATGTATCGTGCGCCCGTGGTGCGTCGGTGCCTGCGCTAGGATCGCCCGGCTCGTCCATCCGATCGGTTCATGACCTCCACCCTCGCGCGGCGCCTCGACGCCCTGGCCGACTGGCGTCGGACGCTCGACCGCGCCGTCGAGCAGTTCTCGACGTTCCTGGTCGACCATGAGCTGCGCGATGCGTCGGCCTCCGCGCAGCTCGACGCGCTGCGCCAGCGCCTGGCGAGCGACCGCCTGGTGCTCGCGTTCGTGGCCGAGTTCTCGCGCGGCAAGTCCGAGCTGATCAACGCCATCTTCTTCGCCGACGCGGGCCGCCGCGTCCTGCCCGCGACGCCCGGGCGAACGACGATGTGCCCGGTCGAGCTGTCGTGGGATGCCGAGATCTCGCCGGGCGTGTCGCTGCTGCCGATCGACACGCGGCTGAAGGCGCTGTCGCTGGCCGACCTGCGCGACAAGCCCGAGCTGTGGCGGCGCATCGAGCTGCCGGTGCTCGAGGCGGCGCAACTCGCCGAGGCGCTGGCCGAGGTCAAGCGCACGACGCAGGTGTCGCTCGACGAGGCGCGGGCGCTCGGCTTCTGGAACGACGAGCATCCGCAGGACAACCCGCCGCGCGCGGCCGACGGCACGGTCGAGGTGCCGATGTGGCGCCATGCGCTGATCAACTATCCGCACCCACTGCTCAAGCGCGGCCTGGTGGTGATCGACACGCCGGGGCTGAACGCGATCGGCGCCGAGCCCGAGCTGACGCTCGGCCTGCTGCCTTCGGCGCATGCCACCGTGTTCATCCTCGGGGCCGACACCGGCGTCACCAAGTCCGACCTCGAGATCTGGCGCGAGCACCTCGACGGCCGGGCGCTCGAGCGCTTCGTGGTGCTGAACAAGATCGATACGCTGGCCGACCCGCTGAGCTCGCGCCAGGAGGTCGACGAGCAGGTGCGCCACCAGTGCGACGTGGTCGCCCAGACGCTGGCCATCGATCGCGGCCGCGTGTTCCCGCTGTCGGCGCGCGACGCGCTGGCCGCGCGCGTGGCCGGCGACGACGCCGGCGTGCAGGCGAGCAGGCTGCCGGCGCTGGAAGAGGCGCTGTCGGCGCAGCTGATGCCGCAGCGCGCCGCGGTGATCGGCCGCATCGCGGTCGACGGCATGGAGGCGCTGCGCCAGCACTGCGCGCGCCGCCTCAACGACCAGCGCCGCCAGCTGACCGAACAGCTGCTCGAGCTGCGCGGCCTGCGCGGCAAGAGCGGCAGCAAGGTCAAGCTGATGCTCGAGCGCGCGCAGGCCGACTCCGCCGAGTTCGAGCGCTGCACGGTGCGCCTGTCGGCGCTGAAGGCCGTGCACTCGCGGCAGCTGAAGCAGCTGATGCAGCTGCTGTCGAGCGACCGCGTGCGCGACGAGGTCGCGCAGATGCGCAAGACCAGCGACGCCAGCTGGTTCAAGCTCGGGGCGCGCAAGGCCTTCGTCGGCCTGTGCGAGCGGCTGCGCGCGATGATGGCGGGCTCGACGCAGAAGGTCGGCGAGATCGAGCAGATGCTCAGCGGCACCTTCAAACAGCTCAACGCCGAGTACGGCTTCGCACTGGCGGTGGCGCCGATGCCGAGCATGGACCGCTACGAGCGCGAGCTGGCGCTGATCGAGTCGAGCTACACGCGCTACCTCGGTGCCGCCAACGCGTGGCGGCTGTCGGAGCCGGGCTTCCTCGAGCACTTCCTGCGCATGCTGGTGTCCAAGCTGCGAGTGGTGTTCGAGAACGCCGCCGGCGACATCGAGATGTGGAGCCGCTCCACCGCGGCGCAGATGGAATCGCAGCTGCGCGACCGCCGGCGCGGCTTCAAGCGCCGCCGCGAGGCGCTCGAGCGCATCCAGAGCGCGGCGGGCGACCTCGAGCGCAAGATCGCCGAGGTGCAGGCGCAGGACGACCGCCTCGCGCAGTGGCTGGTCAAGGTCGACGCGCTGGCCGAGGCGCTGCGGCAGCTCGCGCTGACGCCGCCGTCGGTGCACGAGTCGGCCGAGCGCGCGCCGCACCTGTCGCTGGTGCGCGCCAAGCCGGCGCTGCACGACAGCCCGGCCGAGGCGGCCGGCGGCACGGCCTGACGGCGCGGCCGTCGACGACGACACTCGACGTGAGCCGGGCGGCGCAGCGCGATGCCTCGGTGGCCGCGCGCGTGCTGCGCTGGCATCGCCGCTCGGGGCGCCGCGGGCTGCCGTGGCAAGGCGTGCGCGACCCGTACCGCGTGTGGCTGTCGGAGGTGATGCTGCAGCAGACGCAGGTCGCCACTGCCATCGCGTACTACGAGCGTTTCGTCGACACCTACCCCGACGTCGCGGCGCTCGCCACCGCGCCTCTGGACGACGTGCTGGCCCTGTGGAGCGGACTCGGCTACTACAGCCGCGCGCGCAACCTGTACCGCTGCGCGCAGGCGATCGTGCGCGAGCACGATGGCGCGTTCCCGCGCAGCAGCGCGCAGCTGGCGCAACTGCCCGGCATCGGCCGCTCGACGGCGGCGGCGATCGCCGCCTTCTGCTTCGACGAGCGCGCCGCGATCCTCGATGGCAACGTCAAGCGCGTGCTGGCGCGCCACAGCGGGTTCGATGCCGATCTGTCGGGCGCCGCCACGCAGCGCGAGTTGTGGGCGCATGCGCAGTCGCTGCTGCCGGCAGCCAAGCAGATGGCGCCGTACACGCAGGGGCTGATGGACCTCGGCGCGACCGTGTGCCTGCCGCGCCAACCGCGCTGCGACGGCTGCCCGCTGGCCGGCACCTGCGTCGCGCTGCGCACCGATCGCACCGCCGAGCTGCCGCGCAAGACACGCCGCACGCGGCGCGGGCAGCGCAGCCACGCGCTGCTGCTGATGCGTCACCGCGGCGACGTGCTGCTGGTGCGCCGCCCCGAGCGCGGCGTGTGGGCCGGCTTGTGGAGCCTGCCCGAGTTCGGCAGCCCGCGCAGCGCGCGCGCGGCGCTCGCGCGGTGGGGCGCCCGCGCCGAGGCGCTGGCGCCGATCCGCCACGCGCTCACCCATTTCGACTGGCACCTGCAGCCGCTGCGCTGCGACCTGCCCGCGCGCACCGCCGCGGCGACACGCGAACGCATCGCCGCCGCGCTCGATGCGCGCTGGGTCGGCGCCGCCGACGCGCTGCGCATGAGTCTGCCGGCACCGGTGCGGCAGCTGCTCGGCGAGGCGACGCGCCGCTGAGCGCCGGCGCGCGCCCTAGGCCGACACGACGCCCTTGCCGCGCAGGTACTCGTCGACCAGCCGCAGGCGCATCTGCGGATCCTCGAGCACCATCAGCCGCTGCTTGGCGGCCAGCGAGATCGGCAGCAGCTCGCACCAGCGGTTGGCCACCCAGCCGGCGTCGTCGAAGCGGTAGGGCTTGAGGAACGGCGAGCCGCCCTTGCGCTCGAGCGCCCCGATCGCGTTGGCCAGCGCGCGCACCGTGGCGGTCATCGCCTCGGGCGGGGCGACCACCTCGTCGTCGTCGATCAGCCAGGCGCGCGCGGTCCAAAGGCCGTCGTCCTGCTGCCGCGGCTCGTCGATCTCGAAGCGCTGCGTGCCGATGCAGCGCACGCGCAGCACGCCGGCCTGCTCGGCGTCGACCTCCTCGAGCCGGGCCAGCACGCCGGTGTCCTCGAGCAGCACCTTGTCGTCGCTGCTGGTGCGCACCTCGGAGCCCTGGCGCAGGCAGATGGCACCGAACGGGCGCTGCTCGCGCAGGCAGCGGCTCACCAGGTCGAGGTAGCGCGCCTCGAACACGCGCAGCTGCAGCTGCGCGCCCGGGAACAGCACGCTCTGCAGCGGGAACAGCGGCAGGTCTTCGAGGCGGTGCGGATCGGTCTCGTCGTTCAATCGCTTGCGTCCAGTTCGCGGTGCCGCACCAGCGCGGCACCGAGGTCGGCGAGCCGCCGCGCCAGCTGCTCGGCGATGTACACCGAGCGGTGCTGGCCACCGGTGCAGCCGATCGCCACCGTGAGATAGCTGCGCTGGTCGGCCTCGAAGCTCGGCAGCCAGCGGCGCAGGAAGGCCTCGATCTGCGACAGCATCTCCTCGCTCTCGGGCTGTGCGCGCAGGTAGTCGGCCACCGGCGTGTCGGAGCCGGTGAGCGCGCGCAGCTCGCGGATGTAGTACGGATTGGGCAGCATGCGCACGTCGAACACGTAGTCAGCGTCCAGCGGCACGCCGAACTTGTAGGCGAACGACTCGAGCACCAGCGTCAGCGTGGCGTGGCGCGCCTGCACCAGCCTGCGCACCCACGCGCGCAGCTGCGCCGGCCGCAGCGCGCTGGTGTCGATCACCGTCGACACCTCGCGCAGCTCGCCGAGCAGCAGCCGCTCGAGCTCGATCGCCTCGACCAGCGCGGTGCGGTTGTCGCTGGCGCCCGGGTTGGCCAGCGGGTGCGGGCGCCGCGTCTCCGAGAAGCGCCGCACCAGAGCCTCGGTGTCCGCGTCGAGGAACAGCGAGCGCATCAGGATGCCTTCGCCGCGCATTTCGTCCATCAGCGGCACCAGCGCCGGCAGCGAGCGCGCGGCGCGCACGTCGACCGCCACCGCGACGCGGTGCGTGTCGCGCGCATGCTCCAGCCGCACGAACTCGCGCAGCAGCTCCGGCGGCAGGTTGTCGACGCAGAAGTAGCCGGCGTCCTCCAGCGCGTGCAGCGCGACCGACTTGCCCGAGCCCGAGATGCCGGTGACCAGCACCACCTCGCGCGCCGGCGGCGTGGCGGCAGACGGCGTGCTCACCGGTGCACCCTTGGGCCTTCGGCCCTTCCCTCCGAGAGGGAGTGAGCCCCTTCGGGCGGCCGTGCGGGGCTCACGTGCGCGATCGCCGCTTGCCCGCGCGCGGCCTCGCCGGCGCGGCGGCGCTCTGCAGCAGCGCCTGCGCGTGTGCCGTACCCGACAGGCGCTCGCCGCCGAGCATGCGCGCGATCTCCGCCACCCGCGCCTCGCCGGTCGCGCGCTGCAGGTCGCTGTGGGCGCGGCCGCCGGCCTGCGTCTTGCGCACCACCCAGTGCTGGTCGCCGCAGGCGGCCACCTGCGCCAGGTGCGTCACCGCCAGCACCTGCGCCGAGGCCCCGAGCTGCTTCATCAGCGCGCCGACCACGTCGCCGACGGTGCCGCCGATTCCCGCGTCGATCTCGTCGAAGATCAGCGTCACGCTGCCACCGGCATCGGTGGCGACGTCGGGGCGCACGCGCGACGTGGTCACCGCGATCGCCAGCGCCAGCCGCGACAGCTCGCCGCCGGAGGCCACCTTGGCGAGCGCGCGCGGCGTCGCGCCGGCGTGGCCGGCGACCTGGAACTCGACGTTCTCGAGGCCGAAGCTCTGCGGCTCGCCTTGCGGCAGCAGCGCCACGTCGAAGCGGCCGCCGGCCATGCCCAGGCCCTGCATCGCCTGCGTCACCGCGCGCGCCAGCGAGTCGGCGGCGCCGCGGCGCAGCGCGCTGAGCTGCTCGGCATCGTGCCGGTACGCGGCTTGGGCCTGCGCGACCGCGGCTTCGAGCGCCGACACGTCGCGCGCGGCCTCCAGCGCGTGCAGTTGGCCGTGCCATTGCGCGAGCAGCGCCGGCAGCTCGGCCGCCGGCCTGCGCAGCCGGCGCGCCAGGCCATGCCAGGCGGACAGCCGCGCGTCGAGCTCGGCCAGGCGCGACGCGTCGGCGCGGTCACGGTCGAGGTACGCGTGCAGCGAGTGTGCGGCGTCGGCGAGCTGCGCCTGCGCACCGCGCAGCACCTCGACCACCGGTGCCAGCGTGGCGTCGAAGCGAAGCACCGGCTGCAGCGCGGCCAGCGCCCGGTCGGTGCGCTCGAGCGCCGAGCCGTCGGCCTGCGACAGCCCGTCGAGCGCGGCGCGCGCGGCGTCGATCAGCGCCTGCGCGTGCGACAGCCGGTCGTGCTCGGCGTTGAGCTCGTCCCACTCGGCGGCGCCCGGCGCGAGCCGGTCGAGCTCGTGCACCTGCCAGGCCAGCCGTTCGCGCTCGCGCTCGATCTCGTCGCCTTGCTCGCGCGCGCGCTGCAGCGCGGCGGTCGCATCCTTCCAGCGCGCGTACAGCGCCGCGATGCGCGCCGTGTCGACGCCGGCCTGCGCGTCGAGCAGCGCGCGCGCGTCGCCGGGGCGCGTCAGCCGCTGCCAGGCGTGCTGGCCGTGGATCTCCACCAGGTGGTCGGCCGCCTCGCGCAACTGGCCGACGGTGGCCGGGCTGCCGTTGATCCAGGCCCGGCTCTTGCCTTGCGCGTCGAGCGTGCGGCGCATCAGCAGCGACGACGCGGCGTCGAAGCCGGCGGCCTCGAGCCACGGCGACAGGCTCGCCGGCAGATCCTCGAACTCGGCGCTGACCTCGGCGCGCGCGCTGCCCTCGCGCACCAGGCCGACATCGCCGCGGCTGCCGAGCGCGAGTTGCAGCGCGTCGATCAGGATCGACTTGCCGGCACCGGTCTCGCCGGTGAGCACCGAGAAGCCGGCGTCGAACTCGACCTCGAGCTCGGTCACGATCACGAAGTCGCGCAGGGTCAGGCGCCTCAGCATGCGCCGGCACCCATCACACCACGCCCTCGTACCAGCGCAGCTTGCGGCGCAGCGTGGTGAAGTAGCTCCAGCCGCGCGGATGCACGAAGCGCACGCGGTGCGCCGAGCGGCGCACGCGCACCTGGTCGCCGTGCTGCAGGCTGGTCAGGCTCTGCATGTCGAAGTTGGCCGACGCGTCGCGGCCGGCGACGATGCCGATGCGGATCTCGCCGGAGTCGGGCAGCACGATCGGCCGGTTCGACAGCGTGTGCGAGGCGATCGGCACCAGCACCCAGCCGGCGATGCCGGGATGCAGGATCGGCCCGCCGGCCGACAGCGCGTAGGCCGTGCTGCCGGTGGGCGACGCGACGATCAGGCCGTCGGCGCGCAGGTTGGCGACGAACTCGTCGCCGATGTCGATGCGCAGCTCGACCATGCCGGCGGTGGCGCCGCGGCTGACCACCACGTCGTTCATCGACAGGCCCTCGAAGATGCGCGCGTCGTCGCGCCAGACCTCGCTCTCGAGCATGGCGCGCTGCTCTTCCTCGTAGTCGCCGGCCACCAGCGGCTGCAGCGTCTCGCGCACCTGCCCCACCGGCACGTCGGTGATGAAGCCGAAACGGCCCTGGTTGATGCCGACCAGCGGCACGTCGTAGCGCGCGAGCTGGCGCGCCACGCCGAGCATCGTGCCGTCGCCGCCGACCACCACCGTGAGGTCGCACGAGGTGCCGATCTCGTCGAGCGCGAGCGCGCCGAAGGACTGGATGCCGGTGGACAGCGCGGTGCCGCGCTCGAGCGACACCTTGACGCCCTGCTGCGTGAGCAGCGCCGCGATCTCCTCCAGCACCGGCCGTATGCCGTCGGCCTGGTGCTTGCCCACCAGCGCCGCGTGACGGAAACGGCTGCCCATGCGCGGGATTACACCACAGCGTTTTCCTCGACAAGGCGCAGCGCCGCGCGGTCCGTACAATGAAATTCGCCATGGACGAGCGTGCCCTGACGCTGCTGAAGACCCTGGTCGAGCGCTACATCGCCGAGGGCCAACCGATCGGTTCGCGCACGCTGTCGCGCGCGTCGGGGCTCGAGCTGTCGCCGGCGACGATCCGCAACGTGATGGCCGACCTCGAGGAGCTCGGCCTGATCGCCAGCCCGCACACGTCGGCCGGGCGCGTGCCCACCGCGCGCGGCTATCGCCTGTTCGTCGACACCATGATGACGTCGCGGCCGCTCGACCGCGGGCCGCTGAGTGCCGAGCTGGCCAGCGCGCGCGACCAGCTGCAGCCCGACCAGCCGCCGCAGCGCGTGATCGCGCAGGCGGCGCAGCTGCTGTCGAACCTGTCGCACTTCGTCGGCGTGATCACCGCGCCGCGGCGGCCCGGCGTGGTGCGCCACATCGAGTTCCTGCGCCTCGGCGAGCGCCGCGTGCTGCTGATCCTGGTGACGGCCGACGCCGACGTGCAGAACCGCATGATCGTGACCAGCCGTGACTACACGCAGTCGGAGCTGGTGGAGGCCACCAACTACGTCAACGCGCACTACGCCGGGCTCGACATCGAGGGCATGCGCGACCGCCTGCGCAGCGAGATCGTCGCGCTGCGCGACGAGATCGCGCTGCTGATGCAGGCGGCCGTGCAGGCCGGCAGCGAGGCGATCAGCGAGGGCGAGCAGGTGGTGGTGTCGGGCGAGCGCAACCTGCTCGGCGTGCAGGACTTCGGGCAGGACATGCAGTCGCTGCGCAAGCTGTTCGACCTGTTCGAGAAGAAGACCGACCTGATGCGCCTGCTCGAGGTGTCGAGCCGCGCCGAGGGCGTGCGCATCTACATCGGCGGCGAGAGCGGCGTGGTGCCGTTCGAGGAGCTGTCGGTGGTGTCGGCGCCGTACGAGATCGACGGCCGCGTGGTCGGCACGCTGGGCGTGATCGGGCCCACTCGGATGGCCTACGACCGCATGGTGCAGATCGTCGACATCACGTCGCGGCTGGTCGGCAACGCGCTCTCGCACAAGCCGTGAGCGGCGCCGCGCAGCGCGCGCGGCCTCAGGCCGCGCGGCGCGGCGCTAGGCGTTGCGGCGTGGCCAGCAGCGCGAGCGCCGAGCGCAGCGGGCGGCCCCAGCGCTCGACCTGCGCGCTGCGGCTGCGCCCCGACAGGCACCAGTGGACGAAGTGCTCGCAGTTGTTGGTCCACACGCGATAGCGGTTCTCGCCGAGCCGCGAGCGCGCCCGCGCCACCGCCTCGACGCCGCCGAACAGCGCGCCGGCACCGGCGTGCGCCTGAACGCCGCGGCCGCGGGTGAAATCGTCGACCGAGACTTCCTGCACCGGCCCGCGGCGAAACGCGCGATCGTAGCCCGCGTAGTGAATCACCCGCCCGTTGCCGGCGTAGATGCCATGGTGGACGTAGCCGCGCCGCGGTGTCGTCAGGTGGGTGCCTTGGGGCCAGTCGGGTTGCATGGGAGTTCGCGCATCGGTTGTCCGGATCGCACCGTGCTTTTCCGTTGCGGCGAAGCTTCCGAGGCGGCAGTGGCCGGTCGATGACGAGTTCCGCGGCGTCGCGTGACAGCTGAAACCCGCCTCGGCACACGCATCGCGCAGGGTTTCAGCGGTAATCGCGACGCGACCCGTCGCAACCGTTCGGCAACGTGGCGTGCGTGTAATGCCCCAGTGCGCCGACGGCCCGGTGCTTTCGAACCCAGCGCGAGGCCGGCAGCGCCGAACCGACGACACCGAGGACCTGCCATGAACGACGCCGCCGTCCGCACGCACGACACGCCGGGCTTCGCGCTGCGCTTCCAATCCCTGTTCGACGACGGCCGCGGCTTCGCCTTCCCGTGCGACGAGCGCGGCGAGGTCGACGTCTCCGCACTGAGCCCGCGCGCCCGAGCCAACTACCTCTCGGCGCGCGGCGCGGTCGGTCGCGACTTCGGCGTGCCGGCGGTGGTCGAGCACGCCTGGCACTGACTGCGTTCGGCGCCGATTGCATCGGGCAGCGGCTTGCACAAGCTTGCCTGCAGATGGCGCACCGTCGCCGGATCCGGCGGGCAGGCAAGGCAGAATGCGCGCCGGGGGCCGGTAGCTCAGCGGTTAGAGCAAGGGGCTCATAACCCCGGGGTCGCTGGTTCAAACCCAGCCCGGCCTACCAGTGCTGTCGTCCTTCGACATGGATTCATCATTCATGGAGGACGGCATGAGCGCGGGTTCCCAGTCGGCGCCGGTGGACCGGTATTGCGATCTCGTGATGAAGGGCGGCATCACCAGCGGTGTCGTCTACCCGCCGGTCGCCTATCGGCTGTCTCGGTACTACCGGTTCAAGAACATCGGTGGCACGTCCGCCGGGGCGATCGCCGCAGCCGCGACGGCGGCGGCCGAGTACAGCCGCCGCCGCACGGGCAGTGCCGCGGCCTTCGACGAACTGAACAAGCTGCCGACGCGGCTGGGTGAGGCGGCCACTTCGGGCAAGCGAACGAAGCTGCTGAGCCTATTTCAGCCGACGAGGGGCTGCCACCGGTTGTTTCGAGTCCTCATCGCTTCGCTCAACGCCAAAGGCACCTGGCGCAGAGTCGGCGCGATTGTCCGTGGCCTCCTCACGGCCTACTGGCTCGCGACACTGGTGGCGCTGGCCGTCGGCGCCTACGTGGGGAGGGCCTACGGCACCCATGCGGGAGTTTCGACCGCACTGATCCTGCTGACGCTCCTGGTCGGACTCTGGGTGTACAGCGACATCACCCGCGAGCTGCCAGCGAACGGGTACGGCATGTGCACCGGGATGACGGCCCCGAAGTCGAAGACCGAGGCGCTCACGCCGTGGCTGCACGGCCTGATCCAGTCGCTTGCAGGGCTCGAGGCAGACGGCCCGCCCCTGACCTTCGGCCAGCTGTGGAGCGCGCCGGGGTTTCCTCCTGCCTGGCTGACGCCTCCGCCGAACACGACCATCCGCAGCATCGACCTTCGGATGTTCACCACCAACCTGTCGACCGGGCGCCCGTTCGTCTTTCCGCTGACAGACGAGACATGCCGGCTCTTCTACCTGCCGCAGGAGCTGGAGCCGTTGTTGCCGCAAGCCGTATTCCGATGGCTGGTCGATCACTCCAAGGACTACGCTCCCGATCCGAGACGGCCGGGCAGCGACCCGCCAGCGGAGCGGGCGCCGCGGGGCCTGAAGGAGCTTCCCGACGGCGCGGACCTCCCGGTCCTGCTGGCCGCGCGAATGAGCCTGAGCTTTCCGGTGCTGTTTTCGGCGGTGCCGCTCTGGGCCATCGACTACGACCCGGAAAAGGGCAAGCGCACTTTCGAACGCTGCATGTTCTCGGATGGAGGCATCTGCTCGAACTTCCCGGTGCATCTGTTCGACGGTCTGCTGCCGATGTGGCCGACCTTCGGCGTCCAGCTCGAGCCCAAGCTGCCCGAGCGCGACAACATGATCTTCCTGCCCAAGAGGTACCTGGAGGGCTTCGGCGAGCGCTGGAACCGGTTCGCAAGTCGGCCCGGAAGCGCGACGCGCATGGGTGGCTTCCTGGCGGCCATCTTCTCCACCATGCAGAACTGGAACGACAACACCTTGTCCCGGATGCCGGGAGTCCGCGATCGCGTGGTCCGTGTCCGGCTGAACGAGAACGAAGGCGGGATGAACCTGAACATGGAGCCGCCGGTGATCAGCGCGGTCGCCGCACGCGGTGACGAAGCCGCTCAGGCACTGATAGACCGGTACGTCGGTCCGCCGACGGCAACCTCACCCGCACAGGGCTGGGACGAGCAGCGCTGGATTCGTCTGGGCGTGTCGCTCAGCATGCTGGCGAGGCGCTTCTTCGGTGTCGAGCTGGCCCTGCAGTCGGGTCAGCCTCACTCCACCGACTATCCGGTGATCGTGGCCCAAGGCGCGCACAGCGTGCTTCCGGGCGAGCAGAGCCCCCTCACCGCCCCGCAGATTGCCGCGCTTCAATCGTGCATGGCCGCGATGCGCGTGTTCAACGCCTCGGTGGCGGGTGCGTACACCAACCTTTCGTTCGAGACGATTCCAGAGACGGACCTGCGGGTGAGGCCTTCCTTGTAGAGGCCCACAGAGGCGGACCTGCAGCGGCCGGCCCTGAAGCCGAGTGCCGGCGGCCAGGAGCGCGCAGGCGGTGTAGGCGACAGCGCGAAGATCTTCATGACGCGTCCTCGCCGTGGGCCATCCGTTCAGCTTGGGTTCAGTGCTCACGACTGCCGCAGCACACAATGCAATGTATAGGGATGCAGAGAGAGGCTCCCCCAGGGTGTGTCTGCATGTGCAAGGCCAGTCGGCGGCAGTTCCTGTTGGGATCGTTCGGCGCAGCATCTTCGAGTCGCGTGCTGCCGGGGCAGGGGGCCACCGACATCGACACACTGGGCAAGTTCGAACTCGTACCCGGACGACCCGGGATCGTGGTCGGTGTCCCGCACGGCTCGGCGGATGCCGGCAGCTCCGACATCGGGCGCGTCCTGTGCGAGCGACTGGGTGCCGGGGGCGTCTTCGTGAGCGGGTTTTGGGATGGCAAGACGCGGCAGCGGATCAACGTCAACCGACCTACCGAGCAGCTCATCGGTCAAGACTCGCAAGTCCTGCGACAGTGGAGCAGCGATCGGGCCGCAGCCGCCAACGCCCGTTACGTGGCCCTGGTGAAGGAGGCCGCGAAAGGGCCGCTGTGGGTCTTCTATGAGATTCACTCCAATCACCGCGTGCAGTACGCTGGCTCGATCGAGGTTTCCACGCAGGGCATCTCCCGCGGCGAAGCCGTCAGGTTCAAGGACGCCTTCGCTGCGGCAATCGGTCGACTCCGCAGCGATGCGCCGAGGCTGGCGGTTCACGTGTCGCCGATAGACCGTGTCACCTACCCGAACTACGGCAACGCGACATCGATCGCGAAGCTGTCGAAAAAGGGATGTGCCATTGAGCACCCGGCGGCGGCATTGACCAACCGCGCTTGGCGCCTTGCCTATGCAGGATGCCTGGTTGCGGCGATCGAGTCGGCGCGTTGGGACACATGAGTCCGCGCGAGGCAGTTCACGCTCATCGGCCGTTCGCTCGGAGGCCACCTCGCGTTCGAGATCCATCGCCCCTCCGGGCGCATGCCGCACGCGGACCGTGCGGGTCGATCTGCTTGACAATCAAATATATGAAAAGTAATGTACGGCGGCCTTCCCGACTCCGGAGCCGACATGCAGATCGCGATCCTCGGCGGCGGCCACGGCTGCTATGCCGCCGCCGCCGACTTGTCCGAAGCCGGCCACGGCGTTCGCCTGTGGCGGCGTGACGCCGCGGCGTTGCAGCCGGTGGTCGTCGCCGGCTCGATCGTCCTGAAGGACGCCGACGGCGCGCGCGAGGTCCGCATCGCGCGCGCCAGCGCCGACATCGGCGAGGTGCTGGCCGGCGCGCAGCTGATCGTGGTGCCGTCGCCCGCGCTGGCACAGGCCGACATCGCGCGCCAGATGGCGCCGCACCTGGCCGACGGCCAGGTGGTGTTCGTGCCGCCGGGCACCTTCGGCAGCTTCGCGATGGCGCGCATCGTGCGCGAGCACGGCAGCCGCGCCGACGTCGCCTGGGCCGAGACCGGGACCCTGCCCTATCTGGCGCGCAAGCACGGCGAGCGCGAGGTCAACGTCACGATCCGCGCCGTGCGCCTGCCCACCGGCGTCTACCCGGCGCGCCAGGCCGAGCGCGCGCTGGCGGTGATCCGAGAGGCCTATCCCAGCGTGCACGGCTGTGGCGACGCGCTGTCGGGCGCGCTGATGAACGCCGGCCCGATCATCCACCCGCCGCTGATCGTGATGAACGCGGCGCCGCTGCAGCACTTCGAGCGCTGGGACATCCACGCCGAGGGGACGCAGCCCGCGGTGCGCGCGGTGACCGACCGCCTCGACCTCGAGCGCATCGCGGTGCGCGAGGCGCTCGGCTACGGCGCGCCGCACTATCCGCTGGCCGACCACTACGCCAACGACCGCTGGATGTACGGCGACGCGCACAAGAAGCTGGTCAAGTCGGGCGACTGGCGCGAGCACATCGACCTGCACCACCACCGCTACGTCAGCGAGGACACCGAGCTCGGCCTGGCGTTCTTGGCGTCGGTGGCGCGCTGGGCGGGCATCGACGCGCCGATCGCGCACGGCTTGCTGGCGGTGGTCGGCGGCTTCCTCGGGCGCGACCTGCGACGCGGGCCGCGCACGCTGGAGGCGCTGGGCCTGGCCGCGCTGACGCCGGCGCAGCTGCAGCAGCGGCTGCACGACGGGCAATGACGGTGGCGCGCTTCGCCGCGGTCGGCGCCGGCCGCATGGGGCGCGGCATCGCGATCGCTTTCGCCTACGCGGGCCACCGCATCGCGCTGGTCGATCTGCGCCAGCGCACGACCGCGGCGTGGCAGGCGCTGCGCGACGAGGCGCGCGCCGAGATCCGCGCCAGCCTCGAGGCGTTGGCGCGGCTCGGCGCGTTCGACGCGAGCCAGGTCGACGCCATCGCCAAGCGCGTGCGGCTGGTCGATGCCGCCGGCGCGCCGGCGGCGCTGGCCGCGGCCGAGCTGGTGTTCGAGGGCGTGCCCGAGACGCTGCAGGCCAAGCGCGACGCCTTCGAGCAGATCAACCGCCACTGCGGCGACCACGCCATCGTCACGTCGACCACCAGCAGCATCCTGGTGACGCAGCTCGCCGCGCTGGTGCGCCGGCCCGAGCGCTTTCTGAACATGCACTGGCTGAACCCGGCCTACGTGATCCCGGTGGTCGAGCTGAGCACGCATCCGGGCACCGACGCACGGGTGCTGGCGCGCACGCGCGAACTGATGCAGTCGATCGGCAAGCTGCCGGTCGTGTGCGGCGCGACGCCCGGCTACATCGTGCCGCGGCTGCAGGCGCTGATCATGAACGAGGCGGCGCGCATGGTCGAGCAGGGCGTCGCCAGCGCCGAGGAGATCGACAAGGCCACGCGCTACGGCCTCGGCCTGCGCTTCGCGGCGATCGGCGTCGTCGAGTTCATCGATTTCGGCGGCGCCGACATCCTGCACCACGCGAGCCGCGAGATGGCCGCGTCGATCGACGCCGCGCGCTACACGGCGCCGGCCATCGTCTCCCAGATGGTCGAGTCGGGCCGGCTCGGTCTCAAGAGCGGCAGCGGCTTCTACGACTACGCGGGCCGCGACGTCGCGGCGTACCGGCGCGACGTGCTGTCGCGCACGCTCGGCATGCTGCGCCATGCCGGCCTGTGGCGGGCGCCGGCCGACGACACGCTGCCGTGACGACCCGGCGCGCATACGCCGACCTGCCGCACGGCCAGGTCCACTACGCCGAGTGCGGCGAGCGCGCCCGGCCGGCGGTGCTGCTGCTGCACCAGAGCCCGCGCAGCTGGGCCGAGTACCGCGGCGTGCTGCCGGTGCTGGGCGAGCACTTCCACGCGATCGCGGTGGACACCGCCGGCTTCGGCGAGTCCGACCCGCTGCCGCAGCCGCCGTCGATCGAAGCCTGGGCCGCGGTGGCGGTGCAGCTGCTCGATGCGCTCTGCATCGAGCGCGCGCACGTCGTCGGCCATCACACCGGCGGCGTGATCGCGGTCGAGCTGGCGGCGCGGCACGCGCCGCGCGTGCGCTCGCTGGTGCTGTCGTCGACGCCGTACACCGACGCCGCGTTCCGCCGCGCGCGCGCCGAGCGCCCGCCGATCGATGCGGTTGCGCCGAGCGCGGACGGCGCGCATCTCGCCGCGCTGTGGCGGCAACGCCAGGCGTTCTATCCGGCGCAGCGGCCCGACCTGCTGCAAGCCTTCGTGCTCGATGCGCTGAAGGCGCACGGCGACGTCGAGGACGGGCATCGCGCGGTGGCGTCGTATCGCATGGAAGAGCGCATGGCCGAAATCACCGCGCCGGTGCTGCTGGTCTGCGCCACCGACGATCCGTTCGCCCGGCCGCACCGGGCGCTGTGGCGCGAGCAGCTGCCGCACGCACAGGTGGCCGACATCGAAGGCGGCATGGTGCCGCTGCCCGACCAGCTGCCGCACGCGTTCGCCGACGCGGTGATGCGCTTCCTGCAGATGCAGCCGTGACGCGCGCGCTGCCGCGAGGCCTGCGCGGCGCGTGCTATTCGTCCCCGGCAGCGTCCTGCGGCAGCTCGCGATGCAGTTCGATCAGCTGGATCAGCGTGGCCTTCAGCTCGGCCGCCCGCTTGGCGCCGAACGGCGCGAGCACGCGCTGCTCGTGCTCGCGGGCCAGCGCGATCAGCGTCGCGACCAGGCGGGCGCCCACCGGCGTGATGCGCACCAGCGTGACGCGGCGGTCGCCGTCGTGCGACAGGCGCTGCACCAGGCCGCTCGCCTCCATGCGGTCGAGCACGCGCGTCACCGTGGGCTGCTTGGTCACCGTGATCTCGGCCAGCCGGCCGATGCTCATCTGCTCGCCGCCGGCCAGCGTGGCCAGCACGCGCCACTCCGAGACCGTCAGCCCCCTGGCGTTGGCCACGCGGTGGAACTCGCCCGAGATCAGGTGGCTGGCCTGCGTCAGCAGCGCCGGCAGGTAGTCGTCGACGAAGTGCGAGGCTGCCGGTCTGCGCTTGGCCATGGCCGGATTCTGCGATCTCTCGGTGGAATCCCGGATCCGAAAAAACCATGACTTTTCA
>Ga0335084_10000848_pt1 | contig 27277 bp, 29 predicted proteins | sample Lox_Sample_44_FD_206721 | JGI IMG/M metagenome (GOLD analysis project Ga0335084, IMG submission 206721) | Soil microbial communities from Loxahatchee National Wildlife Refuge, Florida, United States - Lox_Sample_4.4 | ecosystem: Environmental > Terrestrial > Soil > Wetlands | place: USA... | reverse complement strand
AAAGGTGAACTTATGCTCGGGTTTGGGAATATATTGATCTGCCATGGCAAGACTCCATATGTGAATTGGATGGATCAACCTTTGAGGGCGCCGGCGGTCAACCCGGAGACAATCTGCTTTTCGGCAACGAGGTAGAACAGGACCGCAGGGAAAGCAGATAATGTCACGAAAGCCGCCACCAGTGCGAGGTCTGAGCTATATTGCCCCTGGAACTGCATTGTGCCAAGCGGCAGAGTCCAAAGGGAGTCACTGTCGATAATTACCAGGGGGGTCAGAAGATCGTTCCAGCTGACAATCATGGTGAGCGCTGCAACGGCAGCCAGCGCCGGGCGCACCAGCGGTAGCAGGATGCGCCAGTAAAAGTCAAATGCGCTGCAGCCGTCAATGGACGCGGCATCCTGCAGTTCCATCGGCACCGAGAGGAAGAAGCCGCGCAAGATCAGAATGCTTCCAGATATTCCAAACGCGGTTTCCACCAGGATCACCGCGAGGAGCGTGTTGGTCAGGTGCATTTGCCGGACGACAAGATATACCGGCAGAATGGCAACCGTAATCGGAAACATAAGGCCGAGGGTGAGGAAATCGAAGGCGAGGTCCTTGCCCCTGAACTGCATGCGCGCGAATACGAACGCGGCTAGGCTGCACACGACAAGAACGCCTGCGGTGGTTACCAGTGTCACGATGAGGCTGTTCAGCAGAAAGCGCCAAAATGATGGGCTGAAGACGATCTGCCCATAGTTTTCCCAACGGGGCGGGGCCGGCGGCGTGTAAGGATGTACGAACATCTCGCCGGTGGTCTTGAGGCTGTCAAACACCAGGATCACGATGGGCACAATGATGATGAGTGTGACAACACACAAGACCAGGTACTGGAGGAGTCTCGACCGTGTCTTCCTGAAATTGTCGGGTGGTCGCGGTGGCTTAGTTCCCATCACAACTCCTATCTATACCCCACCCAGATAATCCGGTTGGCGGGCCAGGCGCAAGTACGCGATCGAAAAGATCAGGCAGATGAGCAGCATTACGAGCGCCACAGCGGAGCCATATCCCAGCATGAAGCGGACGAAGGCATAGCGATACATGTAGGTGGCCATGAATTCACTTGCGTTGACCGGTCCACCGCGGGTCATGACCCACACGAGGGTAAATTGCGTGAGGGAGCCCAGCACAGATAAGTAGACGGCGGTCCGAATCGTGCCGCTCAGCAACGGAACCGTCACATGCCGGGTCAACTGCCACCGGTTGGCGCCGTCGATCAGCGCGGCCTCTTCGATCTCCTTCGGGATATTCTGCAGGCCCGCCAGGAAGAGCAGCGTGTACAATCCAAAGTATTTCCATGTTAGAACAACAAATACGCAGGCCAGGACTTGATGGATATCGCTCAGGAAGTTCTGAGGCTGAACTCCCGGGATCAGCACCCACAAGGCGTTGATCAGGCCGCGCGACGGATCGGCACTGAAGAGTCCCATCCAGATAATCGCAGTAATGACCTCGGAAAGCACATAGGGCAGGAAAAAGATCGTACGAAAGATTGCGCGCCCCGGCAGATCCCGACCGACCATGATCGCCAGCCCCAGGGCCAGGGGCAACTGCACTGCCAGAGAAAGCGCTACGATGAAGACGCAATCCAGCACAGCACGTATGAATACCTTATCGGTAAGGATCCGCAGGAAGTTGCCCAGGCCCACGAACTTCACCGCCGGTCCAAGGCCGTTCCAAACGAACATGCTGAAATAAATCGATCGAAGAATGGGGTAGACGAGAAATACGAGAAAGAGGATGAATGCCGGCGCCAGGAATAGAACAATTGTTATGTAATCCTGAACACGGCGCGTGGACCGGGCCCGTGGATAGGACGTTAAATTGTCACTCCTGGCCTCGGCCGCTTTCATGGCAAATATCCTTCCTTCGTATGCCAAGGCGCAGGTGTCGTGTATGTCCCCGCCCGACACCTGCACCTCTGAACCATGTCCGTTTTACTTCAGGTTTTCCTTGGCCGAGTCTTCGATCGCCTGGGCCGCTTGCTCAGGCGTCGCTGTGCCTGCGAAGATGGTCTGCACGGCGTCGTTGAGGGCAGAGCCCATCGCCGGAGGCAGATACTGATCGTAGTACAGCTGGAAGTACTTTGCGCCCGTGGCAGCCTTCTGCACCGCCTGCAAATTGGGATCCGTCAATCCGGCTTCGGCGCCCTTGACCACCGGGATGCCGGTTCCATGTTGCGCGATAATGGTCTGGTTCGCTGCGCTGGTCAAATACTTGACGAAATCGATGGCTTCCGGTGAAGCGTTCTTGCCGATGGCGAAGCCATTCCCACCGCCGATCACATCCGAGACGTCTCCAGTGCCGCCCTCGATGGCGGGGAAGTTGAACAGGCCTAGATTCGCAACACCCTTCTTGTCAACGCTGTTGGCCGCTTCCACAGAAGGAGCCCACTGGCCCGAGAGTTCCATGGCGCACTTGGAGTTGCCGAAGGCCGCCTGCATTTCATCGTGCGTGGCGCCCAGATAGCCAGCCTGGAACGGATCCAGAGCCATCAACTCCTTGAGCTTGTCGCCAGCCTGCACAAACGCAGCGTCCGTGAAGGAGCCTGTGCGAGATGCTGCGGCCTCGAACGCAGGTTGGCCGCCAATGCGGGTGGCCAAATACGACCACATGTGCATGCCGGGCCACTTATCGCCTTCTCCCAGGCAGATGGGCGTGATCCCGGCAGACTTCAAGGCCTTTACGTCTGCCACGAAATCTGTCCACGTGGTAGGCGGGTTGGCGATTCCTGCCTTGGTGAAGAGGTCTTTGTTGTACCACCAGCCCACCATACCCATGTCCCACGGCACGCCGTAGTTCTTGCCCTGGTAGGAATAGACGGCCAGCGCGCCTGGTGCGAAGCTGTTCCGCCAGGCTCCACCATCTGCATCGAGATCGGAGGTGATGTCCTTCAACAGGCCAGCGTCGATCTGCTGATTCATCCCACCGCCGCCCCAGCTCTGGAAGATATCCGGCGGTTCTTCGGACTGCATCACGGTGGTCAGCTTCGTCTTGAAAGCTTCGTTCTCCAGGACCGTGATCTTGATGTCGACATTCGGATGTGATGCCATGTAATCATCAGCCATCTTCTGCCAGTCCGTCAATCCCGGATCCTTGGTCGAAATATGCCACCAATTGACAGTGACCTTTTCCGCGGGCGCCGACGTCGCTGCGGGCTGCGCTGGGGCTGACGTGGCTGCCGGCTGGGCCGGCGCTTCCGTCGCAGCGGGTGGAGCTTGGGTCGCCGGCGTGGCGCACGCTGTAAGTGCAAACGAGCCAATGAGCAGAAGGCTTAGGATCATGTAAACCTTGCGAGACATGTTCTTCTCCTTTTGAGACATCCATCGGTTATACTGTCTCCGTGCGGAGCTATGCTCCTCACGAATGTGCAGGTCTTCCTTCTGTCTGTCCAGGGCCGAAGAGAAGGCCTGCTATTTACTCCGCGCACCGCGTCGCTCTCACCTCCTCTCCATCAAGCAATTGTTGTCCACAAAATGACGCTGCCAGGCGAATAGGTCGGTTTACTCATCGTCGGTGTACTTCTGGCAGGAAGTCCGGATGACCAGTTGAGTCTTCATCTGATAGGTCTGGGAATCCAGAGACTCACCCTGGATGAGTTCGATGAGCATGTTGGTTGCTACAGAACCCATCTCCGAAATGAACTGATCCACCGTCGTCAAACCCATATACTTGGATTCCATGATGTTATCGAAACCCACGATGGATAGATCTTCCGGAATACGGAGTCCCATGTCGGCAGCCACCTGGTAGACGCCCATGGCGCTCTGGTCGTTCGAAGCGAAGATCGCAGTGGGGCGGTGCTTCACCGCGAGCAATTGCCGTGCGCATTTGGCTCCCGTCTCGGTGGTGTAATCGCCGGAAGCGATGAGGCCCTCGTCCATCGGGATGCCCGCATTGGCCAGGGCATCTTGATATCCCTTCAGGCGGCGATTGGCACTCTCCAGCTCATCGCGCCCGCTGACGAAGCCGATCCGGCGATGCCCCAACCCCAGCAGATATTCCATTGCATCCAGCGCGCCGCGGTAGTTGGTCGCATGCACAGCCGGATAATTCGGATTGCTCGTTACCGGGTCGATGGAGACAATCGGCGCATCGGTGGCAAACTCAGCCGCCACCGGAGCCACAATGATCACTCCGTCCGTGATGGAATTGGTCAATAAGGACACATATTTCTGCTCGTGCAATGCCCGCCCGCTCTTGCGCACATCTCCCGTGGTGTACACCAGGAGGTCGAATTCCGACTCGGCGATCGCCTGGTTGACCCCTTTCATGACTTCGATGGCGAATGGATAGGCAATATCCGGCATGAGCAGGCCGACCAGGTTCTTCCGGAAGCTCCGCATACTTCGCGCCGCCAGATTCGTCGTGTATCCCAAATCATCGATGACAGACCGGATGCGGTCCTGGGTTTCGCTTGCTACATCCACTTTGCCGTTGAGGACCCGCGACACGGTAGAGACCGAGACGCCTGCCGTCTTGGCCACATCCTGAATGGTTACGGTCCGTTTCCTTTTCTGCATGATGATGGTTGGATGGGGTAGAATAGCGGCAACGTTGCCGGTAACGTTACCGCTATTATTGCACGTTTTTGCTCAAAAGTCAACTCTCTGTATCGGGGCGGCTAGGCTGTCTGCGGCATCTTGGCCAATCGCCCACAGCTCAAGTCAATGTTCTACACAACTGTCCCAAGGAGTCAGGCGTGAACAGCAATATCCAGCCGCATCGCATGGCCAGCATCATACTCAGGATCTCCGGCTCAAATGGATCAGCGCTTAAGCATCAGGATGTAGTTGTCCGGCAGGTCCGGCACAAGTTCCTGTTTGGAACAGCTGCCTTTGACCTGGTGCCGCTCACCAACGGCGAATATGAAGGGGAGGCCCGGGAGCGCGCCGAAGAGCGTGCACGAGCACTTACGTCGCTTTTCAACGCGGCTACGCTACCGTTCTATTGGGCGCGATTTGAGCCAGAGCGCGGCCAGCCGATGACGGAGCAGTTGAAGAATGCGGCCAGATGGTGTCTGGACCATGGCCTCTCGGCAAAAGGACACCCTCTCTGCTGGCATACTCTGACCGCGGATTGGCTTCTCTCGCTGGACGATCTCAGCGTTCTGGCAGAGCAGACAGCGCGGATCCGGCGAGAGGTCGCGGGCTTCCGGGGCTTGATAGATACTTGGGATGTTATCAATGAGGGCGTGATCATGCCCATCTTCGCGAAGTACGATAACGGGATCACGCGCTTGTGCAAGCACAGGGGTCGAGTGGCGTTGATCCGATCCATGTTCGAGGCGGCACGCGCGACAAATCCATCCGCCACACTGTTGATCAATGATTTCGATGTGTCTCCGGCTTATGACATATTGGTGGAAGCTTGCCTTGAAGCCGGTGTTCAGATAGACGCGATCGGGATCCAGTCTCACATGCACCAGGGTTACTGGGGAGTGGAGAAGACGTTGAAGGTTCTGGATCAGTTTAGCAGATTCAGGCTTCCGATCCATTTCACAGAGACCACTCTGGTCTCTGGCAGACTTATGCCTCCGGATATCGTGGACCTCAATGATTATCAAGTGAATGACTGGCCCACCACGCGGGCAGGAGAGGAGCGGCAGGCGGAGGAGGCTGTCCAGCATTACAAGACTCTCTTTGGGCATCCGCTGGTTCAAGGTATTACATGGTGGGATATGGTTGACGGAGGCTGGCTCAATTCTCCGGGCGGCCTCGTCCGGAGGGACGGCTCGACAAAGCCGGCTTATGAGGAACTCCTAAGGCTGATAAAGCAGGATTGGTGGGTTTCGCCCACGACGCTTACGACCGATCAGAACGGCGAGATCCTGCTCACCGGCGTCCTCGGTGAATACGAAGTGACTTGCCGCGGTGAGCGGCGGTCCTTCTCATTGAACCAGTCAGATGGTCAAGCGGTTGAGATCCACTTGTGATGTTTCGCGGCGCGGCGTGCCGCCGAGAGCGGAATATGCGCGGTACGCAGGATTCCCGTCAGGATGACTCAGCATCCCGCAGCAGCTGTTCCCGAACATAGGCGGCGATGTTTCGTACAGGCGATGTCCAGATCGCATCCTGCCGGGCCAGCCATTGGATGAAGCGCCGGTGGACATCTGAATCTACATAGAGCTCGTGCGTGCCTGCGCCCACGCCGTGGATCATCAGAACGGCCCAGCCGCCTGTAACCCGAGCCTGCTCGCAAACGCCCTGCAGATCCGCCAAGGAGTATCCGGCTGCATCAATGCATCCAATGTTGTACAGATCAAGCTGTCGCGTGGGCCGGGCAATTCGATTGGTCAGCGCCCCTCGTGCGGCAATGAACAAGTCAGAAAGCAGCGGCTCGATAGGTTGTTCGTCCCTGCCAAAGCTTGTATCGCAGCAAGTATTGCCATAGCTCCGCTCTGTTTCGCCGTCCAGCAAGTGGAGCACGAGGTTAGCCGCTTCCAGTTCTGCTCTCAGCTGGGCGGGCGTGTACGTGCGAAGATCATATCGCTCGTCAAGCCACGCATGCGGGTGGACGGGGTTTTGGCGACAGGGATGAAAGACAGTGTGGTTTCCCAATTCATGGCCGGCAGCGGCAAGTTCCCGCCAGTCGGTGGGGTGCAGCCGCAGGTCGCTCTGGGTCATCGGATAGAACGTCGCACGCAGGCTATGCTCGCGCAGCAGAGGGTCGACCACGCTGCAATGGATCGGAAGACCGTCATCGTACGTAAGCGATACAGCTCCCTGAAACCGGTCTGGCCACGCGAATTCGTGCTCCATCGCTGTTCTCCTCGTTAAGTTGCTCCGCCAAGGCTGCCGGACATAACACCTGGCACCTTGCGGCGACCAGGCTTGTCATAGTTTACTCCCCAACAATCTTCACCGGCGCTTGCAGAAGATCTGTGTGTTCGTCACGGCTGCCTCGGCTCTCCACGCGCGACATGCCAGAGCCTTCCAAATGAGGAAGGCTATTTTGCTACTGCAAGCTTGTTGCAACCAGAACCGTTTACTAAGACTATGTTGCAGCCACCACCTATCCCGAAGTGCTTGACCAGTATGAGCCCCCGGCCAAAGCCCTTCCGCCACCTAGTCCCCATCATTGCCAGAAGCCTGACAACAGAGGTGCAGCTTCTGCCTGTGCAAGTACAATAGCCTTGGAGTGAGAAGACATGCGACAGCGGTGATCTCATCGAGGGAGGCTTCGATTGAACTTCTGGCAGACAATCAGGCAGCGCCTGACGGCAAATCTGAATATGGCATCCGGATTGGGGGCTGTCGCTGGTTATGACAGGCTTCGTTCGGGCCCAACCGCGGCCCATGCCGGAAAGACGCCCTGGGCAAGCATCGCAGGCTTGGCTGTTCAACCCGCACCGGCGGTTGAGCTTGGCTAAGTTTGACATGCCGAATGGGGCGCCGTAAGGGGCAGCATCTGTGAACACCGCACGAGGAGAAGCGCATGGATCCATTCACCGAAGCCGTTGAATCCTGGCATGATTTCTATCTGATGACCGGCACAGCCGCGGCGACCTTGATCGGTTTGCTCTTTGTGAGCCTGTCATTGAATGTGGAGGTCATCACTCGCAAAGAAAACGCCGACCTGCGAGTGTTGGCGACTCAAAGCTTTGGCAACTTCATATCGGCACTGATGTTTGCCGTGCTGTTCTTAATTCCGAGCCAGGTGCCACTCGGCCTGGGTCTACCGCTCCTCGGGATCGGCGGCTATGGCTTGTACAATACCCTGCGGCGATGGTTGGGCACGCGTCGGCAGGAGCCGCACGTTTGGGCATTGCGCGGCAGTTTGGCACACCGTTTCCATATCCCTGCAGCTTGCTTTCTCGCGCTGATCGTTGTCGCTGTCTTTGTGCTGCTGGGCAGGACGGGAAGTCTCTACTGGCTCGTGCCGGTCATGATCCTGCTGCTCCTGGGCGCCAGCATCAATGCCTGGGATTTACTGATGGCCCTGCGTACCGAAGCGAAGAGGAACTGATTGCCCAATTCGTGGGGCAGAAGAGCCTTTCGATTAGATGGCTCTTTGCGCAAGGACGGCATGAGCACGTCGCACCTGGCAGGCTGATGGTATCAGCCTGCCAGGTGCGACGTGAAGTCATGGTATTCATCCTCTCAGGGAAGTCCAGGGCACTGCACTGCGAGATACGGGTAGCGGGGAGCCAAGATTTCTTCATCAACATCAATACTGCATTGAGCAAAGCCGGGCAATCCGAATTGTACGCCGATCCGATTGCAGCCTGTCATCATTCATTGAAGAGCGTGGCTTCATTTCCCCACTGCCCGGACTAACACGCCCGCAGAAGACTTTTCTTCTCCCGTATCAACAACAGCTTGAGACGAGCCGAAGCCGTGCCGCATGCTCCTTTCGGCGAGATCGAGAAGCATGTTCCGTATAAGCCTCCCTTCAATTGCCTGGCGGGCGAATGGTTTTGCTCATCGGACATCGGAGTGACCAGCAGGATCGTCCGGAAGGTGGAGCGGCTGCTGAGGACCGACTATTCGTATAGCAGCCGGATCTTTCTTCAGTATTATCTCGTGCTGTTACTAACCGGCATTCGCGGGATACGCAAGTCACTGAGCGGATCACGGCTGAGAAGCGTGCCTCCCGAGAGGTGTTGGTATTGCCTGAAGTACAGGCTGCGATCGAACATCATGCCGGGCGGCGGGCCAACGAGGCAGATCTGCGATGATTGGCGCTGCATTTTCACTGCCTTAGCGCCTTTGAACGGCTCGGAACGGACGACAAAGGTGTGCTTGACGGCGGAGAGCGTCAAACTGCTAGACGTGAAGAAGAGGAACTAGGCGACACGCTTACAAGGGAACTTGCACTCTTCCTGCATCCTTACCTGCAAGTGTATGGCACCTATCGGTCCGAAGTTGTCGACTACCTGGGTCGCTGCCTGGCGTACCGCCGCGCAGGTTCTGTTATCACCGACCCACTCCGCGAGAAGGTGCGCACCGCGTTCTCAGAAACGTATTACGTCATCGAACGGATTTGCGCAAAGAATCAGCGTCTCTGCGAGCACCGGCTATCTGAAAGTGATATCGCGGCGCTCACGATCATCACAACGAATGGACTGGAGCGTATCCCGCAGATCACTCAGCGGGGTATTCGCGTAGTATTGATCACGGACACCGACGAGGCCCTCGCACGTTACACCACGGAACGGCTCGTCAGTAAATTTCCGTGGCTCCGCGTCGTTGGCGCCTTCCGTGAATTTGATGAGCATCGGATACGACCTTCCGGTGTGGATCTCATTCTTTCTACCGGGATCATTATCGGCCTTGGTGAACGTGATGCTCTCGTCATTGACCCGCTCGTCACAGATCGAGATGTCGAGCACATCCAGTCCTGGATCGATTAGCATGTCACGCGAAGAGGCAGCAGTCGCGCCCCGGCGACGCTCCGGCTAACGGACCTTCTGCCGGTGAACAACATTCTTCTTGCACAGCGTGTCCGTAGCTGGGAGGAATCTGTGCAACTGGTCGGAGGCCCGCTTGTGGAATCCGGCGATATCAGCAGAAGTTATTTGGAAGCCATCATTCGGGTGAACCGGACATATGGTCCGTACTCTGTAGTTGCACCGCATATAGCGCTGTTGCATGCCAAACCGACGGATGGGGTGCGGAACCTGTATTTGGGTCTGCTGATCCTTAAGGACGGTGTCGAGTTTGGTGCGCCAAAGTTCGATGCGGTGAACCTGGTTTTCATTTTGGGGATTCCTGATTCACATTCGCATCTTCGGGCGCTGAACGATCTGGCGAGCATCATACGCACAAGAAGTGTGTATCAAAGCCTCAGACAGTGCGCTTCAGCATGAGATGCCATGCAGATACTGTTGACCAGCTCTAACAGCGCCTGATGGCCGGATACATTTGGCGGCAGATGGTGGAAGGTAGTGCGGGAGCATCCGTGCTAAGCCATCGGGGCCGAAATTGATTCATCCGTCCTGCTGGCGGCACGTAACCAGACTTTTTCCCGACTTCCAGGGCTTCTGCAAGCCGCCCGGCGCCTAAGCCGTAGTTTGTGGTTTTGACGAGATCGGGTTCCTTAGGCGCTGCGCACTCGCAACTGATATAATGCGACCGATCGTGTCATCTTAGAAGTGTGGAGGCGCAAATGCGAGCGTCATCTGCAAGTGCACCGTCGGAGAGAACTCTCTCCATGGTCGACGATCTCTCCCGAGGCTTCATCCAGTCTGTAAACATCTTACGTTTTGACATTGCTCGCGAACCGCGCGAGCGGGAAGCTGTCTTCCGTTTACGCTATCATGTTGTGGTGGAGCGGGGTTGGATACAAGCGACGGATCTGGCCGATGGCATGGAACAGGACCACTACGATCAGAAGGCTGTTCACATCCTTGGCTGGGACGGCGCAAAGCTTGCAACCGCCTCGCGGCTGGTGCTGCCTGAACCTGGCCTGAAATTGCCAACCGAGGAAGCGTTCCAGATAGAGGTTCAACCCCGAGGCAAGGTCGCCGACATGGGGCGCCAGATCGTCGCGCGGGAATATTCGAGCATCAAGCACAAGGTGTTTGCCGCACTGCTGGCCAAAACCTGGCTGGAAATGAGGGCACGCGAGTATTCGCTGGTGTGCGGAGATTTCTCCCCAGCGATGACGCGGCTGTATCGCCTGATGGGTTTCCAAGTGCAGCAACTTGGCCCCGCCAAGCCCTACTGGGGCGAGGAGCGGGCGCCGGTTATGGTCGATGTGGCCGGCTCTGCCGCCGCCCTCATGGAGCGATGGGGGAACCAAAGTACTGCTTCGGCTGCATCCATCTAGGCTGCAAGCGATGAAGCAGCTTCTTCCGCCGGGCCCCAAGCCCGACCCCGTCGTTGGCAATCTGCTGGCGTTCCGGCGGGATCCGCTTCAGTTCTTCACTGCCTGCGCCCAGGAGTACGGCGAGGTTGCCCATTTCCGCATCCTCAATGCGCACGCATACCTGTTGAGCAATCCTGACCATATCGAATCGGTATTGGTCCGCAACAGCGCAAACTTCATCAAGGGCAGGGTCTTCCGCTCCAATCGGCTGCTGCTGGGCGACGGCCTGTTGACCAGTGAGGGAGGTCTCTGGCGCCGGCAGCGGAGGCTTGCTCAGCCTGCTTTCCACAAAGACCGGGTTTCTTCCTACATGGGGACTATACAAACGCTGGCGGAGTCCATGGCAGCGGGCTGGCGTGACGGCGAGGTCCGCGATGTTTATCAGGAGATGAAGGGGCTGGCTCTGAAGATCATTGCACGCATATTGTTTGATGTGGACGTTGCAAGTGATGCCGATGAGGTCAGTTCGGCGCTGCGGGCGGCATGGGAGGAATTCACTGCCCGCATCCAATCCGGATTGTTGATCCCCGAGAGCGTCCCCACCCGGGGCAACCTTCGCTTCCAGCGCGCTGTCGGCAACCTGGACCGCGTTATCCGCCGGATCATCGAGGAGCGCAGAATGGGCCGGCAAGGCGGCGGCGACTGTCTTTCACTGCTGTTGGAAGCCCAGGACAGTGATGGTAGCCAGATGACCGACACTCAATTGCGCGATGAGGTCATGACTCTGCTCGTCGCTGGTCACGAGTCGACTGCCTTGGCCTTGACATGGACTTGGTACCTGCTAGCCAGGAATCCCGAAAAAGCGGAGCCTTTGTATGCGGAGGCGGATGCGCTGGGACGAGAAGCCTTAAGTGTGCGAGGAATGGCTGGCCTGCCGTATTCGGAGATGGTGGTGAAGGAAGCTCTGCGGTTGTATCCGCCAGTCTGGGCCATTCCACGGCAGGCTGTGAAGGATTGCGAGATCGGCGGATATAGCGTACCAGCCGGAACATCGCTTACGATCAGCCAATGGGTGATGCATCGCCATCCACATTACTTTGCCGAGCCGGCGTCCTTCAGGCCAGAACGGTGGGCAGACGGCCTGGAGAAACAACTGCCGGATTTCGTTTACTTTCCCTTTGGAGGCGGTCCCAGGCATTGCATTGCTTACTCACTGGCCATGGTGGAAGCGGTGTTGGTCATGGCCATACTGGCTCGGACCTTCGAATTCAGCGTGCTCAGTGAACCTCCTGCTGTGGCGTGGCCATCGATCACTCTGTACCCAAGATACGGCATTCGGGCGAGAATCCAGCGCAGAGGTCATTAGAGCGGGGAGAGTCCGCGGGCGACAGCTTTACCACGGTACCGCTTCGGAATGGAGCGACGCGCAATGGTCCTCCATCGGCCCGCCGAATCTCAGCGCTGCCACCCGATCAGGACGATGCGGCTGTCGCTGCCTCAGCGTGTAAGGAACCTGCGGCACGAGTGAGTGTCATGCCGGACCAGATCCACCAAATAGGTCCGACGATGGCACCCGCACCGGCTGCTACAAGCAAGATGGATTGACTCTTCAGGATGGTACCCAGGGGGACAAGGAGGAACAAGATGGCGAGCAGGATGCCGAGATAACTTGCCAGCCGCGGCAGTTTTTCCAGACGCACGGACAGGACGCTAATGACCAACACCCAGACGCCGACCGCGCCGTATCCCCATATCCCAAGCAGGTCGATGCTGCTTTTCCAAACGGCTGCCAGTGCGGCTTTGGTGGAGGGATCGCCAGCCACGAAAGCCGCTGCAATCCCGGGCAGCTTGGCAACACTCAGGGTATAGCCCACGGACGAGATCACGAATCCAGCAGTCGCAAGCGTTGCAGCCCAGCGCACCCATCCCTCATGGCCACTTTCCACAAGGCTGGATAGGGCTGGGACCACACCGATACCCAGGACGCCGACCAACGCCTCGATCCAGAAGAAGGCGAGCAGTAGGCTAGGATTCTGAAAGAACGCGGGGAGGAACTGAGCGGCGGGGATTTCTGCACGCAATTCCGGACTGAGCATCAGGTACATGACCGCTGAAGCCAGCTTGGCAATCCCCAGAGCGATCGCGAACATGCCGCCGAACTGAAGCGCTGCACTGCTTTTCATGTTGCATCCTCCTTGCTGCGATGATGTGAAATATGGATAAGTTTTATCCTATTATACTATATCTTACCTGCGCAGCAATATACTTTTCCTCCGAACGGATCATCAACAAATTGCGAGAGACTGCCGTTCTGCCGGTGTAGCGGAGGCTGGGGCGGAGGTTTGCCGATCTCTCGATCCTCTCGAATAGCGTTATTCCCGCTGCCGGAACACGAACCTCTCTGTGCCTGCCTCTCTAAGCTGAGATTCATCAAAACCATATAATCTCCACACCTCAGATAAGGAATCTTTGAATATACTCACCTGCTCATTGAAAGAAGGAGATCAAAGAGCATATGAAGACCTTTTCGACCCTTGCCATTCTTGTCGCCGTCCTGGGACTCGTCCTCTCGGCGTGCAGCGCCATCCCGGGACTTTCCGGCCCGGGCGCACCCAACGGAGCGCCACCATCAGGTCAAGGCTCTGCCGGTCAGGGAGGCCAGGTCTCCGGGCTTTCGGGATTACAACTGGCCGCTGGCATGCTAAAGCTGGATGGCACGACGTACGGCGTCACAGCCGAGGAAGCGGTCAAACTGTTGCCCCTCTGGCAATCGCTTCAGAAGCTTGAGAGCAGTCTCTCCACGCCGCAGGCTGCAACGCCGGGCACACCGGGACCTCGCTTCAACCCACAGACCATGCAGCAGATCAACGCGCAGGTCCAAGCTATTGAGAGCGCGATGCCGTCTGAGCAGCTTCAGGCGATTGAGGCCATGAATCTGAACCGGCAGGATACCTTTACCATCTTCCAGCAGGCAGGCATCACGGTAGGGGAATTCGGTCAGGGGGATAATGGCTTCCGACAGAACGGAGGCACTTTCACACCGCGAGGAACGTTCACGCCGCGAGGGACGCCCGAGGCCCAAGGAACTCCGAGAGCGTTCGGGAACAGCGCGCGCCAGGGATTTGGCGGATTTCTTCCGCCGGCCGTGGTGGATGGGGTCGTGAAGTACCTGCAGACCAAGGCTGGCGGCTAGTTTTCCGGCGCTCAGGCGCGAGATTCATTCACTGAGCAACGAGGATGCCTCAATGGGGCATCCTCGTTTTCAATCCCCAGATCCAAAGCTCACACAAGTAACGTGTTTCTCTGATCGCAGCAGCTCATATGTTATAGTGATGCAGCTCGAGGTGCGGTTACATGAAGACCTTGCTGCTGATCCTATCCCTCACGATGTGCAGCCTGCTTGTTGCCTGCGAGGCGAACTCCACTATCGCCGAATTGCCGGTTCAAGAGCTGGATCTGTCGACGGGTCAGGCCGTTTACATCGAGGCGGATAGCGGAGCAGTGGACATCACCAGTGGAGGAGAGGCAGCAGTCAGGCTTTCTGGACAAGGGCCCACAGCAAGTGCTGACTCAGTCACTGTTGTGAACACGAGCGACGGCATCCATTTCAGCGCAAAGAATGATAGCAGGCCCTTCTGGGAAGGAGGATCACCCGCCGTGCACCTGAATGTACGGGTGCCGAATGGCACATCCGTACATGTTGACAGTTACGAGGCGGCTGTCAACATCCACGACTTTGAGGGCGAAGCGAACATCTCTACCGTGGCGGGCGATATCCGCATCCAGGACTCAAAGGGACAATTCAATGTGAAGGACAACCGGGGAAGCGTCGCCGTCGTTCGAAGCTCCGGCGAGATCGGGCTGGCAGGCAATTACGGCTTGCTCTCGCTGCAAGACACAACGGGCGTGATGAGCGCCGCCACCATTTTGGGAATGGCCCGCTTCGCAGGAGTCGTGAAGGCAGGCGATATGCTCAAGCTCGAAACGGATCATGGCCCTGTGGAGCTGCAACTTGCGGATACCACGGATGCCACTGTGACCGTTTCCAGCACGACGGGCGTGGTGAGTTGCACTGTGCCAGGTCTTCAGACGACCGGTGCCGGATGTGCCGGGACGCTCAACAATGGGGATGGACAGGTGATCGTCCAGACGGTCAGCGGCGCGGTCACAGTCGAGCCGCTGCGGTAATCCTCTTCATAAATGTCACCATGTGCGGCGCATGAAAGAGCGCCGTTCCAATGATCAGCATGTCTGCGCCGGCTCTTACCAGGGCCGGCGCATTGTCCATTGTGACCCCGCCATCGACTGCCAGTGTGAAGTGAAGATCCATGTCGTCACGGAGCTGCCAGAGGTGCGCAAGCCGCTCCGGGGTCTCAGGGTGCATGGCCTGCCCGCCGAAGCCGGGGAAAACGCCCAGCACGATGAGCAGGTCCAACTCCGGAAACCAGCGGCTCGCATTCTGTGTTGAGTCGCCGGGATCAAGGCTCAATCCCACCTGCGCACGGCGCGAGCGGATCAGGGAAAACGTGCGGCGTGGATCGGGCAGCGTATCGAGGCACACGCTGATCGAATCAGCCTCGAACGGCTGGAAATCCTCCAGAACGTGGTCGGGATTGGCGAGTTCCAGGTGAACGTGAAAGGGCAGTGCCGTATGCGGCCGCAGCTTTGCGAGGTGCTCCAACGACAGGGCGATGTTGGGCACATAGTGCCCGTCCATCACATCGAAGTGGAAGGATCGCACGCCAGCGCGCTCCGCGCGCCGCACTTCCTGGCCGAGGCTGGCGAGATCCGCTGCCAACAGCGATGCACTGACCTGCATGATCTCAGGCCGGCCACAGCTCGCGCACGCGTTCTGACAATGCTTTGGCCGTCGCGGCCGGGTCTAGCTCGGCGGTGATGCCGCGGCCCACCACGATCGCGTAGATGGGCGCCGGGCAGAGCACTGGGAGCAGCTCAATGTTTAGGCCGCCGGCAACCGCGACGTCCAACCCGAGGTCGCACATTGCCTGCATCGCCTGGCAGGCGGCGCCATCCCATAGCGCGCCGGTTGTTAACTCCTCATCGATGCTGCGGTGATAGAGCACAAGGCTAACGCCCACTTTCTGCAGCTCCCGCGAGCGGGACACCGGGTCTTTTACGCCGGTCATGTCCACCTCGGCGCGACGCTTCCATGTGTCGGCCTCGCGTTGCACCTCGGCAATCGTGGCGAGGGTTGTGATCCCTTGAGTCGTGACGACATCAGCCCCGGCACGAAACGCCATGCCCGCCTCGTACGCCCCGACGTCGCTGGATTTTAGATCGGCGAGGACGAGCTTCTCCGGATGCGCATCCTTGAGCGCGGTCACGATCCGGATCCCGACCGACTTGATCAGCGGCGTGCCGGCTTCCAGGATGTCAACATACGGAGCCGCCAATGACGCAAGCTCGATCGCGCGCTCCCAGTCCAATGTATCGATGGCGAGTTGGATCTTCGGCATATCTTGCTCCTGTTCACTTAAGTGAATATAATTTCAAAGATGTGAGCATTCTATCCGTTCTGCTGGCTGTTGTCAAATTCGTCCAAACGGTGATCCAGGAGTACATGACCAATGCATGACGACATGAGATCGTGGCTATACCTGGGCCCGGAACATATTGAGCTTCAGAGGATCCCCATCCCGCGGCCGAAGCGCGGCGAACTGCTGGTCCGGGTGTGCGCCGCGGTCACATGTGGCACCGACGTGAAGACCTATCGCCGCGGGCACCCGAAGTTCCCGCCGCCATTTGCGTTCGGTCATGAATTTGGCGGCGACGTGGTGGAAGTTGGGGAGGGCGTGACAAACTTTCACCCGGGCATGCGCGTCACTGCGAACGTGTTCGCCGAGTGCGGGCAGTGCTTCTATTGCCGCAGGGGCCAGGGTAACCTGTGTGAGAACTTGATATACAACTTCGGCGCGTTCTCGGAATTCATGACCATCCCCGAGTCCATTGTCCGGCTGAATACGTTCGAGATCCCTTCTCACGTGAGCTATGAAGAGGCGGCCATCCTGGAGCCGCTTGTGACCGTCGTACACGGGCAGCACCTGATCGGCATCCGGCCCGGCGATACGGTCGCGCTGATCGGGGCCGGAGGCGCCATCAGCCTCCTGCACTTGCAGCTCGCAAGAATGGCGGGCGCGGAAAAGATTTTCGCTATAGGCCACAGTGCGACCCGGCTGCGTGTCGCCAGCGACCTCGGCGCGACACAAGTGATCAACGAGCACGAGTGTGACGCCATCGAAGCCGTGCGCGACGCGACCGGAGGGTATGGGGCGGATGTGGTGATCGAAAGCGCCGGTGCAAGGTCGGCGTGGCAGAGCGCGGTGCAGGCCGTCCGCAGAGGAGGACGGGTTCTGTGGTTTGGCGGATTGCCAGGGGGCACTCTCGTCGAACTCGATGCGGCGCGCGTCCACTACGGGGAGATCGCCTTGGTCAACATCCATGGCGGCACGGCCTCCGATGCCCGCGAAGCTTTTGATCTGATCGTTTCGGGCGCCATCAATGTCCGCGCCCTGCTCTCGGAGCGGCTGGGCTTGGAGAATTTGGAGACCGCACTGCGCAAAATGATCAGCGGCGAAGTCATAAAAGTAGCGCTTGCCCCTGATATTGCCGCGGCGTGCTAGTTCTTCGTCGAGCGCAACCAAACACAAAGAGCCGTGTTTACATTTGTGAATGGGGCTTGACAGATGTGAGCTGGTACCTTAGAATTCACGTTTGTGATCTTGTAGTCACTAATTTGAAGGTCGAAAGGTGGTCCATGCCCGAGACCATGACGCCGCGTGAGAGAGTGCACGCTGTCCTGAACCACAGGGAGCCAGATCGAGTACCCGTTACCCTGGGAGGCTCGGCAAATCACCTTTCAGAAGAGCGCTACAACGTGCTGCGAGACCATTTCGGTTTCCAGGATGTGCCCCGGCGCACCCTGGTGGGTTTCTACACCACGCCGGACTACAATCCACTCCTCGACTGCCTCAAAACAGATTTTCGTTTCCTGCATATACGTCCGCCACAGGGATACATCTCCAACCCCGTCGGCCCGGGATTTCAGGAGTTCGTAGACGAGTGGGGATTGAGGCATCGCCTTGTCTCCGGATACTATGACATGGCGGGTGCGCCGCTTGCCAAAGATCTGAGCATCGAGGCAATTGACAAGTTCCCCTGGCCCGACCCATACAAACCGGAGCGTCTGGCTGGCTTGCAGGCGGAGGCAGAAGACCTCTACAACAACACGAGCTTCGCGTTGGTAGGGCACCGTCCGGTCTACGGCAACCTGTGGGAAATGACGCGCGTGCTGGTCGGCATGGAGAACGCTTTGCTGCTGACCGTCACCGATACGAAGCTGTTCGATCACCTACTCGGAGTTCTCGCCGATGTGTTGGATGGCTTCTACGACGCCTTCCTCAACGCCGTGGGCCCGTACATTCAGGTAATCGAGTTCGCCGACGACTACGGCACGAACGTCGGGCCTATGTTCAACCCGGAAGTCTACAAGAAGTATCTCAAGCCCCGCTACAAGAAGTCTATCGAGCTGATCAAGAAGAAGGCCCCGCAGGTGAAGGTGATGCTGCACTGCGATGGAGCCATCCGGAAGTTCCTGCCGGACTTGATCGAGACAGGCTTCGACATCTTAAACCCGATCGAATGGCATCTGAAGGGAATGGACCCCGTCGGCCTGAAGCGTGACTTCGGCAAGGACCTGACCTTTAACGGCGGCGTCGACGTCAAGCATGTCCTCACGCAGGGGACGGTGGAGGATGTGCGGCGCGAGGTGCGGCTCCGCATCGAGCAAATGGGGAAGGATGGCGGATACATCCTGGCCCCGGCACATAATTTCACAAATGACATGCCATTGCGGAACCTCCTGGCGTTCTTCGAAGCGGCCCAGGAGCTGGGCTTCTATCCACTCTAGCAGGTACATTCGATGATCCTCGAAGAGCTCCGCAACAGCGTGATTGAAACGGCGAACCTGCTGCCAAAATACGGATTGGTATGGATGGCGGGCGGGACGGTCTGCGCCCGTGATCCAGAGACCGGCTACCTTGTCGTAACGCCGAGCGGGATGCCTTACGAGCAGCTCACTCCCGAAGACATGATCGTGACGGATACGGAGATGCGGCTGGTGGACGGCAAACACCGTCCATCCGTGGCGCTTAACCTTTGGACAGCCTTCTTCTGTGCCCGGTCCGAATTGCACGGATTGGTGCACACTCACTCGCCTTATGCGACTGCTTTCTCGGTTGTCGGCCAACCGATCCCGGTGATCACCGAGACGATGGCCGATTGGTTCGGGCAGCCGATACCGGTGACCCGCTATTTATCGGTCGAGGATCCCGAATTTGCCATGCTGCCCGTGCAGGTTATGGGAAGCGGTTATGGCGTGCTGCTGGGACAGCACGGCGTGATCACACTCGGCAGGACACTGGCGCATGCCCTGGAGCGGGCTGTCACGCTCGAGGAAGCCTCGCGCACTTACTGCATTGCAAGGGGGATCGGCACTCCCCTGCAGTTCAGCGAAGAACAGGCGCGCAACTCGTTCGACTACTACCACCACCGCTACGGGCAGCGGACCGAAAGTACTGGTTAGGAGAATAGATTTGCTCGCCTTCAACGAGTCTCTGGTTGCTTTGAATCTGGACGCGCCGGACGCCCGCACGGTCATCGATGTGCTGGCTGGGAAATTGCACGGGCAGGGACTGGTCGTGGCGGACTACGGGGAGCAGACCTACCAGCGCGAGATCGATCACCCCACAGGCCTGCCTACCAAGCCATTCTGCATTGCCTTTCCGCACGCGGATGCAAAGGGCGTAACCGAGTCGGGGCTTGCTCTGGCGACACTCGCCAGACCGGTCATCTTCAAGAATATGGGGGACCCCGATGAAGAATTGCCGGTGCTGCTCGTCCTGATGCTGGCGAATCGAGATCCGGCGGAGCAGGTGCAAACGCTCCGAAACCTGGCCTTATTGTTTTCGAAACCGGAGAAGCTGGTTGCTTTACGAGACCAACCCACCGCAGAGGCTGCTGCCACATGCCTCAGGGACGAACTCGACCTGGATCACGACGCTGAAACGCGCGGTGGGGTCTCGGAAAGGAGGGCTTCATAAGCAAAGACGAGCGCAGCCACTCGCATTTGCGAGAACTCCAACCATAGGTTTATCGGGAAAGGAGGTTTTTTCGGAGCAATGAGTAGACTGATTGTGGTCGCATGTGGAGCGGGCATCAACACCTCCACGATCGCCGAGGACACGATCAAAGCGAGGGTGCAGAAAGAAGGGCTTTCGGATGTGGAAGTCAAGCGCATCCTGATGGCTGACATCGACGGCTACCTGGCGCGGCCCGACCTGGTAATGGTCGTCTCGATGATGAAGATATTCCGCACCTTCAAAGTGCCCGTATTCCAGGGCATGCCGTTTCTCATCGGCACCAAGGACGAGCAAGAGGTCCTCCTGCAGAAGATCCTTGATGTACTGAGGAAAGGCACGTAGTTTTCCCACCCCATTCAAGTCTGTACTAATGAGAGGAGATGCCACATGTTTTTCGTTCAAAACGCGGTCACCTGGTTCCTGGGTCTAGGTTCCAGCCTGATCGTCTTCGTTGTTCTGACGGCGCTCGGCCTGGGCTTCCGCGCCGGGTTTGCCAAGTCGGTGCGCGGCGCGCTGACCACCGCCATTGGCCTTTCAGGTTTGTTCCTGGTCGTGAACCTGATCATTTCGGCCCTGACGCCTGCCGTAACGGCGCTTGCCACCCGCTTCCATTTGGCGAAGGCCATTGTGGATGTGAACTGGGCTGACGCAGGCATTGCCTGGGGCTGGCCCGGCACAGCCGGCGTGATCCTTGGGATCATCATCGTCAATGTGCTGATGGTGGTCTTCCGGCTGACCAAGACCCTGTGGACCGATGTGTGGTCCTACTGGCATGGCTCGGCCCTCGGCGGCATCGTCTGGGCCCTGACCGGAAGCATTCCGCTGGGCATCGTGGCGGCCATCGTCTATCTCGCCGTTGGCAGCTTGTTGAGTGACCGTACTGCCAAGATGTACCAGGAATTCAATGACATGCCCGGCATCGGCGTGCCGTGCGGCACTACCGTTCAGTCGAGCTTCGTGGCCATGCCGGTCGTCTGGCTGCTCGACCGCATCCCCGGCATCAAAGACTGGGATGCTTCGCCGGAAGGCATCAAGAAGAGCGCCGGCCTGGTTGGCGAACCCGCCATCCTGGGCTTCCTGCTCGGCCTGATCATCGGCGCCTTCGCCTACCTGGGCGCTGGCGGCAGTGACGCGGGCGTTACCCTCACCCTGACCCTGGCGATGAACGTGGCGGTCATGATGGTGCTGCTGCCCCGCATGGTCTCCATCATTGCGGAAGGCCTGATCCCGATCACGCAGTCGATCATCCAGTTCATGCGGGAGCGCTTCAAGGATCGCGAGCTGTTTGTGGCTGTGGACTGCGCCGTGCTGTTGGGCCACCCGGCCGTGATGGCTTCGGCTGTGATCGTGTTCCCGCTCTCGGTGCTGCTGGCGGCTGTGCTTCCGGGCGTGCAGATGCTGCCCATCGCCAGCCTGGCTGTGGTCCCGTTCTGGGCCGGAGCGATCGTGCCCTATACCAAGGGTAATGTGTTCAAGACTGTCATCGTGCTGCTGGTATACGCCATCCCGTTCATGTACTTCTCCACCCTGATGGCGACTCAGCACACCGCAGCATTCCAGCTCATGGGCCAGTACAAGGAACAGATCGCCCAGGGCCTGAAGCTGTCCAGCTGGGACGTCGGCGGCGACCCCATCGGCACCCTGATCCAGGGCATCTTCATGCTGTTCGGGTTCCACGCATAACAGGATATCGTTAGCTGGTCGAACCGGGGAGAGCTCCCAGGGCGGGCTTCGCTGGGGCTCCCCCGGATGTCAGATTATCGTTTTGAGGTTGAAATGGAAAAATACCGGATCTGCGTAATCGGCGGCTGGTGCGGGAACCGGATGGTGATGGTGGCGGAGCACCTTCAGGACCTTCTGAAGGACAAGGGCACTCCCTGCCGCGTGATCACACATAGTGTGTGGGAAAGCTACACGCGCCCCCCGGCCTCTGACCTGGTATTGCAGCTCCTGCCTGCTTTTACCGAAAACGAGATCGGCTGTCCCGTCATCAACATCAAACCATTGCTCGCGGACCTCGACCATCCAGCAACCATCAACAAGGTGCTTCAGCATGTGCAGGCCAGTTATCCGGTCTAGCTGTTCTGCCTATGCTGAAGATCGGTGCTTGATAGCGGGCTGACCATGAGCCACAACATCTACCTTGATTACTGTGCGACGACGCCGGTCCATCCGAGCGTGCGCGATGCGATGCGCGCGGCGCTGGATGAGACCTTTGGCAACCCATCGAGCATGCACTCGGCGGGGCGGCGCGCGGTGGAGCTGGTGGACCAGGCCCGCGCGGAAGCGGCGGTCAGTATCGGCTGCAATGCCGAAGAAATATACTTCACGAGCGGGGCCACCGAAGCCGACAATTTGGCGCTGTTGGGGGTGATGCGGCAGCGTTCATCGGGACAAGCCCATTTGATCACGACAGCAACCGAGCACCATGCCATCCTGCATAGCGCCGCCCAACTGGAGCGCGAAGGATATGCGGTGACCGTGCTGCCCGTGGACGGAAAGGGCCTGGTTGACCCCCTGGCCGTCCGCGAGGCCATTCGAGCCGATACGGTGCTGATCTCGGTGATGCTGGTCAATAACGAAACGGGCACGATACAGCCGGTGGCGGAAATCGGCGCACTGGCTCACGAGAGGGGCATCCTCATGCACACGGATGCCGTGCAAGGCTTGGGCTTGCTGGACGTGTCCGTTCGGACGCTGAATGTCGATCTGCTCTCCCTTTCGGGGCACAAGATCTATGGCCCGAAGGGTATTGGCGCGTTGTATGTAAGGGAGGGGGTATCCGTTAAGCCGCTGGCCTTTGGCGGGCCGCAGGAGCGGTCACTGCGACCGGGTACCGAGAACGTGCCGGGAATCGTGGGCCTGGCGGCCGCCCTGCGATTCACGGGCGACCACAAGCCTTCTGAGCGAAGCCGGCTGCGGGCGCTGCGAGAATACCTGATAGGTGGCTTGAAAGCGCGCATCCCTGGAGTCCTTATCAATGGGCCCGCGGAGCAGGTTGCCCCGCACGTCATCTCATTCAGCGTGCCAGGCGTGGACGGCGAGATGATGCTGCTCCGCCTGAGCTCCGAGGGGATTGCCGTCTCCCTGGGGTCGGCGTGCAATTCCAAATCGATAGAGCCATCTCACGTCCTTACGGCGATGGGCCTGCCGCCGGAGCAGATTGGCAGGAGCCTGCGCGTTTCCCTGGGCTATCCAACCACTCAGAGCGAACTGGATCAGTTCCTGAGCATTGTGCCTGAAGTGGTGGAGCACGTACTATCGGTGGAACAATCCACTCCTCAATAGACAAGGTGCATGCGGACCATGAACGAGACTCTAACAACGCTCTTTGATGCCATCCTCTCGGGTGATGCGGCGGAAGTCCAAAGCCGCGTCAAAACCGCTCTGGATGAGAAGCAGGAACCCACGGTCATCCTCAACGAAGGCATGATCGCCGCCATGCGCGAGGTGGGGCGTCGATTCGAGGAGGGTGATTTCTTCGTGCCGGAAATGTTGCTATCTGCTCGAGCCATGCAAGGCGGCATGGCGGTACTGAAGCCGTCTCTGCAACAAAACAATGTCCGGGCGGCCGGCAAGGTGGTCATCGGCACGGTGAAGGGCGACCTGCACGACATTGGAAAGAACCTGGTGGCCCTGATGCTGGAGGGAGCAGGTTTCGAGATCAAGGACATGGGCATCGATGTGGCCGCCGAGGACTTCATCGAGGCACTGCGCACCGAGAAGGCCGATATCCTGGCTCTCTCGGCCTTGTTGACCACCACGCTGCCTTCGATGAAGCAAACCATCCAGGCGGTGGAGAGTGCAGGCATTCGCGAAACGGTCAAGATCATCATCGGCGGCGCGCCGGTGACCGAGGACTATGCCAGAAACATCGGCGCGGATGGCTACTCGCCGGATGCCAGCCGGGCGGTCGGTGTTGCAGAATCGTTGATGCGGAGATAGAGCCGGGACGCGCCTCGCGATCCGCTGTCTGAAGTGGAGTGCCGCAATGCCACAACCCCACACGCCGCAAGAGCGTGAGAACCTGCTCGCCGATGTGGCCGAGATGTATTACCTGGAGGAGAAAGACCAGCAGGAGATCGCCCGCATCATCGGCGTGACGCGCTCCATGATCTCGCGGATGCTCAAGGAGGCGCGCGCCAAGGGCATCGTCGAGCTGCGGGTTCGCCGCTCCCTGCAACGCGACCACGAGCTGGAAACAGCGCTGGTCGAGCGATTCGGCTTGCAGGCGGCCGTCGTGGTCGTCATGCAGCCTGGATCGAGCGGGCGCGTGTTGAGCTATCTCGGGAAGGGCGGGGCGCAAGCCCTGCTGCATTACCTGGTCCCCGGTGCAATCCTTGGAATTGCGTGGGGAACGTCGATCAGCGCGGCCGTGGATGCGATCGAGCCTACGGAACCGTTTGGCGTGAAGATCGTCCAACTGGTCGGCGCGCTGGGTGCGACGAATGATGTTTACGACGGGCACGCCCTGGTCCTGCGGCTGGCGGAAAAGCTGGGCGGGCAGGGCTACTATCTGAATGGACCGTTCCTGTGCCGGGACCCAGAGACGGCCGAGTCGCTTCGGCACACACAGAGCATCAAGGACACGCTCGAACTGGGCAAACAGTCTCAGGTGGCATTGCTGGGCATTGGCAGCTCTGCGTCGCAGTACTCCAGCTACCGGCTGGCAGGCTACGTGTCAACCAGGGAACAGAATAAGCTTCAGCGGGCGGGAGCGGTCGGGGACGTCTGCGGTCTCCACTTCGATCGCCAGGGCCGGGACGTGGGTGAGGATTTCCGTGCACGCTCGCTTACTATCGATAAGGATGACCTGTTCAGGATCCCGGCGCGTATCGGTGTCGCGGGGGGGCTTGGAAAGGTCGGGCCCATCCTGGGTGCGTTGCGCGGCGGGTATGTGAATGTGCTGGTTACCGACGGAATGACAGCGCGGAGGGTCCTGGAACTTGTCGAAGATCAGTAGAGCCATCTTCTTTTGTGTGAGGTATCAGGGATGCCAAGCGGAAAATTGGGTGCGGGAGTTACGAACGAGGTGAAGAAAATGGTCGTTGAAGAGGCGGGCGATGACCTGCGAGCGCGGGCAGACAGGCTGCAATTGTCCGACGAGCAACTCGTCGAGATGTTCCGGACCATGTGCGAGATCCGGCATTTCGAGTACATGGCCGATAAGCTGTATGCGATGGGCAAGGTGCACGGCACGATGCACCTGTCTGCGGGACAGGAGGCGGTGGCTGTCGGCACCGCCCGGGCTGTCCATGTCGACGATTACCTGATCAATCATCATCGCGGCCACGGCCACTTCATTGCCAAGGGAGCCGATATCAAGCTGATGATGGCGGAATTCCTCGGCAAAGACACCGGTTACTGCCGGGGGCGTGGCGGCTCGATGCACATTGCCGACTTTTCCTCCAACAGCCTGGGCGCCAATGGCATCGTGGGAGCCGGCATCCCCCAGGCCGTGGGCGTTGGTCTGGCACTCCAGATGCAGAAGAGCAAACAGATCGTGCTGGCGATCTTCGGTGACGGAGCCGCCAATGAGGGAGTGTTCCACGAGGCGCTGAACATGGTTGCCCTGTGGAAGCTGCCGGTGCTGTACGTTTGTGAGAACAACAAGTATGGCATGTCGATGGATATCGAGCGTGCAGCCGCCAAGTTGCCCATCGCACAGAGGGCCGAATCGTATGGGATGCCCTGGTATTGCATCGACGGCAACGACATCCTGACTGTGTATGACACGATGAAGACGGCGGCAGAGTCGGCGCGCAGCGGCCAGCCGGTGCTGGTCGAGACGCTGACCTATCGTTACTTCGGCCACTCCAAGAGCGATCGGAACCTGTACCGGTCGAAGGCGGAGATCGAAGAGTGGCACGAGCGCAGGGACCCCATCAAACGATTCGAGGCGAAGCTCACACAGGCAGGCATCATGGACGAGGCGCTTGCACGGAAGATCGATGACGATGCACTGGCGGCCATCGACGAGGCGGTGGCGTTTGCGGAGGCGTCGCCGGATCCTGATCCTTCCAGCCTTACGGAGTTTGTGTATGCCTGAGATCACCTATCTCGAAGCTGTGCGCCAGGCGCTGTGGGAAGAGATGAAGCGCGATGACCGCGTATTCCTGCTGGGCGAAGATATCGGTCGATACGGGGGCGCATTCGGCGTAACACACGGGATGCTGGACGAATTCGGCCCGGAAAGAGTCCGCGAGACGCCGATCTCGGAAGCGACCATCGTGGCAACTGCCATCGGCGCTTCCATGCTCGGGATGCGCCCCGTGGCCGAGATCATGTTCATGGATTTTATCTACCTGGCGCTGGATCAACTTGTGAACCAGGCGGCCAAGATGAGATTTATGTTCGGCGGCCGGACCACGGTGCCGATCGTGCTGCGGATGCCCGGCGGCTCGGGGACGGGAGCCGCAGCGCAGCATTCCCAATCCATCGAAAGCATGTTCATGCATTTCCCGGGCCTCAAGGTCGTCAACCCATCCACACCAAAGGATGCCAAAGGATTGCTGCTCACCGCCATCCGTGATCCGAATCCGGTGGTCTTCGTCGAGCACAAACTGCTTTACAAGACAAAGGGTCAGGTTCCGGAGGGCGAGTACACCATCCCATTCGGAGTCGCTGAGATCAAGCGACCGGGTAAAGACCTGACGCTGGTGGCAAACAATGTCATGGTCATGCGCTCGCTGGCGGTTGCGGAGCGGCTGGCGAAAGAGGGGATCGACGTGGAGGTGATCGATCCACGTACGCTGCTGCCCCTGGACACCGAAACCATCATCGAGTCCGTGATCAAGACTGGTCGATTGCTTGTGGTGCACGAGGCCTGCCAGACCGGCGGGTGGGCGGGCGAGGTCATCGCCTCGGTCACTGGCAGCCGCGCCTTCGATTACCTGGATGCCCCGGTCCGGAGGCTGGCCGGCAAGGACGTCCCCATCCCGTACAACCGGCTGCTGGAGCGTGCTGCCGTGCCGCAGGAAGAGGATATTGAGTGCGAAATCCGGGCGATTGTGACCGGCAAGTATTAGGGTAGAGCCATGCCTGTACCTTTCATCATGCCCAAGTTCGATATGGACCAGGAAGATGCCACGATTGCATCCTGGGAGAAGAAGGAAGGGGACTTCGTCAAAGCGGAGGAGACCGTCCTGATCGTAGAGACCTCCAAGGTGGCTATCGACGTGCCTGCCCCCGCTACCGGCACCCTGGCCGGCATTCTCTTCAGGCAGGGTGATACGGTTCCCGTGACGACCGTTATCGCCTACATCCTGAAGGAAGGCGAGAGCGCGGCGGACCTTCCGAAGCAGGCGGCCGTTCCCCATGAGACTGCA
>Ga0335084_10000847_pt1 | contig 27287 bp, 24 predicted proteins | sample Lox_Sample_44_FD_206721 | JGI IMG/M metagenome (GOLD analysis project Ga0335084, IMG submission 206721) | Soil microbial communities from Loxahatchee National Wildlife Refuge, Florida, United States - Lox_Sample_4.4 | ecosystem: Environmental > Terrestrial > Soil > Wetlands | place: USA... | reverse complement strand
ATTGTTGATACCGAATCGGAGGTAATAGAGTTCAGGGGATGTGAATTTGATGGCAAGGTACTTGTCCGGGGACGCTTTTATTTCCAGACTGATATACTCATGCATGGCCTCATCCTTCCGAAGCGCAAGGACTTTCTCATCTGGGCTGACAAGGTATTTCGGCTGGCCAAGAAGTCACTTGTTAGATCGAAAGCCCTCGACGCATACGTCGGCGAGTGTGCACAGAAATGGAGGCAGAAAGGTGGCCGGTTTGCCTCGGCAGCGAACAATGTTCGAGGTCCAATTTATGAAACTGAAGCGTAATCCGCTATGCCTGCGACATGTTCGCCGTTGGAGCTGAACTCAGCGATTGGCAGAGTGGAGACTTCCACATCATTCGCGAGTACATGAAGCCCATTCCGATGTAAACCGCCTACGATGGCGACAAAATGGTTGAGGAGTCCAACTCCAGCGGGACTGCTGTTGTTCGCTACTCTCAGGGGCAACGACCTGCGGTTGTACGATTCGGGGATCGTTGAGCTGATTGAGATTCGACCTGCCATCCGCGCCGCGAGATTTTGGTGTTTAAGGTCGATGCTCATCCGTCAGGACCGAGAAAAACGAGGGGCCATTGAGGGGCCAATAAGGATTCCTTTGCGTTCCTGATTGTTCCTTTTCAATGTCTCCGCGTTCCTCACTGTTTCCCCTAACTCCTTGAAATTCCGCTCGGCATTGTTTTCGATCCCCACCGCCCCTACCAGATCTTCTTTTTTATTTCACCGCTTCGCGTTCCACAAGCGGAAAAACTGCGACCGCGCGAAGGTCAAGTCCACCCCAAGTCCCAGGTTCCAAAAATCGGAACGCTGGAGCACCCTCCGTCTCTCGATACTTTTGCCAGACGTACCGCAGTGATATCCTTTGCTCGACCTGAATGTTAACCACCATCCCATCAAGCCCGGGCCACCCGCCGTTGTGATCTTTTACTTCCCTGCGGAGAGCGGTGCAATTGGTTGCAGCTAGCTGACGTTAGGTCGGAGCTTTAGCGCTCATTTTTGGCGAACAAGACTGTGCCCACTTTTGTGCCCACCCTCCATCAAAAACGATAGCAAGTGGTCCTAGTCAGCCCGAGAGTGAATTGGAAATAAGTGTTAGAAGAATCAACTCTATAGCAACTAATCGTTCTTCATCGCAGATTAGGGCGCCGCAACTGTTAACCGAAGGGTTGCTAGTTCGAATCTAGCCCGGGGAGCCAAATTCTCCTTCTCTCTCAGTCACTTACAAAACCTCCTTTCTCAGCTTTTATCTCTGCACTGCGCGAGTGTCATATAGGTGTCATGAAAAACGCCCTAATTGACCGAAGCGCTCTCGCCATACACCTGTTGATTCGCTTTCTCCATCGCTTCGCGAACCTGGCAGCGTGCAGCGTTTTTACAGCATGTCGTCGCAGATCCTCGAAGAGAGAAGGAGCTATTACGAGATTCTGGAAAAGACACAGTCGGGCAGACTCGACATCACGGAATGGCTTAAATGGTTCCTTGAATGCCTCGATCGCGCGATTTTGCATTCAAACCAGATTACGAACAGTGCGCTCGCAAAAGAGTTTTTCTGGCAGGATTTGAACAAGAAGAATGTTTCTCTCAACCAAAGACAAAAGAAAGTCTTGAACAAGCTCCTTGGCGACTTTGAGGGGAAGCTGACCCGCGAAAAGTGGATGAAGCTGACGAAAGCCTCCTCGCGCACAGCGCTACGAGACATCCACGAGTTGATTGAGCTGGGCATCCTCGAACAAGAGGAGGCGGGAGGTAGGAGCACCTCCTACAGGCAGAAGAAAAACCTGAACTAGACTCGATTGCGCAGAGCCGCAAACTAGTTCCTCGTTTTGCGTTTCGCACGATTCGCCCTCCACCACCGCCTCTTACTTGCTCGCTGAACGGGAAGCAGGCATTCGGCAGAGCAATACTTCTGCCTACCTTCCACAGTGAAAAAGTAGGGCGCTAAGCATCCAGAACCTGGACAGTAGCGCGCACGATGTAGATTCCGTTGGAAGTAGACGGCACACTCTTCAAAGTGATTTGTGGACGGAATCTCTCCCTCGAGAGCTGCGGCGACCTGCTCACTCTCCATAAGGTTGCGTAACAATCGAGAGGCTGGCTTTTGTGATTGCCTCAGGTGACATTTGCGTGGGGCTTTCTTCCCGCGCCGTTCGCCGACCGGTCTCTCGCTTTCTTTTTGTTGGAGGGCTCGCCTTCTTCGAACTGTATCGGCATAAAACTTCCGGAGCAAAAAAACAAACCATTCCCTGAGTCGAAGGTCGGGAGCTCTCCATGCTTTGCGAAGTAGCAGACGCAAGACAAGCACGTTAGAAGTCGAGCAGTTTTGAAACACTGAAGGATATTTCTTCTTCAATAGCCCAATTGAATGAATCCGTAGATTATGAGAGGCCTGTGGCGTCCCGGCTAGCGGAAGCTCGGGTACATTCGCAAGGCTAACTAGAACTTCCTCGAGTCTCACCTTCCCATCCAGAATTCTCTGGTGTTGAGTTTTGCTAGACTTCAACATTTCTCTTAGCCTCTAGCTGTACCGGGTCTGCGTCATGTCAACTCGATTGTTCTATGGGTCGGTCCAGAGATTCGGAAACCAAGTAGGCAATTCTCTACAATGTCCACTAATCTACTTTTGCAATTTCCGAGCAAAATCACTGATCCCATGCCGTTATAACTATCTACTCTCTCTGCTTTAAACGCTATCCAAGATAACTGCCATCTGCGTCTTCTTAGACCTCTGGGTCAAGGCGTTCGATTGGGCTTTCGTTCGGGAATCCGGGTCAGCGATTGTTGCTCGGAAAACGCTTTGGGATTGGCTGAGAGGGACGCTACAAATGCCTTCAATTGTTTGCCGTTTGCGGTCAGGAGATATTCACCGGAGTCGTCTTCGACGCTGGGCACCGTGATGAGGCGGGACTTCAAGGCTTCTTGCAGCCATTCGTCATCTATTTGCAGAAAACGCAGGTTATTTTGCCCAATCTCCAGCTTTCCGACTATGTGGAGCGGCACCCAGAAGCCCCCGACGATATTGACAGCAAAGATGCCCGTGCCCACAACAAATTCTGGCGGGAGGGTTGGCTTGTTCCCCCGTCGAAGGATCTGGAAGGTTGCGTCGTAGAATAGTTGGCCGCCTATATGAGCCGCACATATTTCAAGAATTAGCTTGTCACCAGTTTTCAAGTCTGCGTCTTGATCGATCATCCAATATTTGTGGTGGTCGCTCTCCCGAACGGAGTACTTGACGCCGGGAATGGCCCACCCTCCCACGAGCTCGGGGACCAGCTCACACTCGTCAGGCGAGAATACCCCTTGCAGTGATTTTGCAGGTAGGGTAGCCGCGCATAGATGTGGAGGGCAAGAGATCAGAAGCGCGGTGATTAGGAACACTTGGAATGGTCGCATCTTGAGTCCACCATCTATTAAACGCGATAGGCACAACGTATGAGAATTTCGTCGCCCTGTTGGTTCGGTCAGGTCTGATCATGGAAAATAAGCACGCAATTTCACTAGCCTAGTTCCTCTCCGCAATTTGTCATGGACCGCCCTGCAGCCAGCTGTCTATTGCTTAAAAACCAACGGAGGCCCGCCGACGTGCTTGACCCTGAGTGCGACAGTCACTTCGACGCGGTTGGCAATCTTGATGAAGGGGATGCCGCTATTCATCCCGTATTCTTTACGGTCGAAGGCCATTGTCCCATTAATTGTGGCAGCGCCAGTTCCCTTGCCAATAACCTTTAGCTCCAGCTTCTCCTGCCGTGTCGCGCCGCGAATCGTAAAGTCGCCATCCAATTCAAAGGTGTCGGGACCGGTCTGGGTAACCTTCGTAGATTTAAACGTGATGTAGGGATCGTTCTTGACATTGAAGAAATCCTTGCCCTTCAACTTGCCGTTCTTCAGGCCGCTTCCGGTGTCCACGCTGTCGGCATAGATTTTGATGTCTAATACGCCCGACTCCACAGCCGTGGACGAGTATTTGAGAGTTGCATCCCACTTCTGAAACGTGCCTTGGATAGGCACCGAGGCCTCGACGTCAAACTTAATTGTGCTCTCTAACGGGGTAACCTCGGAAACAGGAACATCCTGTGCTCGGCTTGTTGGCAGGAGCACTCCGAACGCTAAGAGACAGAGGACGGTCAATCGCATGGAATCCCTCCCTGAACACAGACCGTGTAATCGCACGGCATTTGCTGATGTGCACTTTAGACACGGGCTGAAAGCGCCGTCTACTGCCCTTTGGGGAAGGTCCGTACGGTTTCCGCGAAGACAACCGCCTCTTTGTGTAACCCAGATGACTCCCGCATCAAGGTCGGCCTTCTCTTCACCGTTCACGTTCTCCCAACGATTGTTGAAACGATGCAAATTCAGAAACTCCAGCGCAGCTCAACAACGAGGGTGGGATGCGAATCGATTGGATAGAAGATATAGGTGGTGAATTCGGCCTTTTTGCGGGAGAAACCAACGAAGAACCCACGCTGGGTGTCAAAATTTGTGCGGTAGACTTTCGTGCGTTGCGCTACGAATCCAACGTGAAACCAGTCCACGGGTGAATAGGTCAGCTGAGGCCACGCATAGAAGAAACTGGCATTACGGTTGCTCGTGTCGAACACCCATTCGCCTGAACTGGACACCTCGATACGTTTGTAGGTTAGCGAAACCTCATATCCCGGTGCGATACCGATGGCATTGCCGAAGACCCCGCCAATCATGGGGGTGATTTCGAACACTACTTTGTGGCCGACGCTAAAGTTGTAACCAATCCAAAGGGATCCCGTCAGCAGATTCTCGTAATTGTAGCGAGCCTCGAGGTGAAGCCACTCTCGATCTGCAGTGAATGTCGGAGAAACAAAGAATTCTGAATGCGGCACTACATAACCGTCCGCAGTGAGGGAGAACGACCAAGCACTTGAGGCAGAGCCCGAAGCCTCCGGATTGCTGCTTGTTGTGGCCTGGCCGTAGACAGAGCTAGCGAGTAGCGCAGCCGCTGCGACTGCCAAAAGAGATTGCTTGATTCTCAGCAATCTATGCATATCCTGACTCCGCCTGAGTGCTCCCAAGACTTGGCAACACCCGGCCCTGCCGGCAGAAAACGCTGATTGAAAGAGCAGCAAGCACAGTATCGTCTTCATCCTCCAAACGCCTTGGTGAGGGCCACCAGCGCAATCCCGAGGATGACCATGGCAATCCCCCTGCTCCACGGGTTGTGTCGGGTGCAACGTCCGTACGCATAACCCAATCCGAAAAGCATCCCGATGGCAACGGCGTTGGAGACGTGCAGGGCCCACGCGGCGTTAGACGTCAAAATGAATGGTATCGCCAAAGGAAACGTGGTTAGGAATACCAACAGGAAGACCTTGAACGCGGCCAGCCAATCGTGCTTCCCCAGGTGGTGCACCCGCTCGGGCGGCTCGGGGAGTTGCCTCAAACGCTGGTATATTGATTCAAGCTCAGCCGGCTGAAGGATTGACGCGACCACCGGAGGCAATGCGTCCGCGATGAGGCGTTGTGCCCGCTGTGAGTCCGTGGCCATGCGCACGGCCCGAAAGACTGTAAGACGTCGGCTTTTCTCGGCCATGAGGCCCATGGCATAGAGCGCCGCATCGACGATTCCCCAGGCTAGATTGCATCCCAGGGCGCCGAGGAGCATGGTGCGCACATCGTCGCGCCCAGCTGTGGCCACTCTTAGCGAACCGGTAAGCGCGAGGACCATGATTAGGCCAAAGAGCACTTCGGCGATGCGTTCGCTAGGTTCGATCGGTTCGAGCATGCGCTCGATGGACTTGTAGAATTGCACAAGCATCCGGATGCCCTCTGTCCCAATTTAGAAACGGCGTGTCTTTCCCGCTGCTAGCTACAATGGGCCAGGGCCACCACAAAAAAAGACAATCAGTGCGAATGCAGTTTTTAAGAGTCTCATTGCTGCTACCTATCCGATAGTGGAGCTCGCGTGCAATGGTCACGCGATTAGGAGCACAGTACTAGTTAGGGCGAGCCTGAATCCCGCTCGGCAACTTCAGGTTCGTCGCCGATGAGCACTATAGGAATGGAAAACTGACACCGTCTACTGCCCTTTGGGGAAGGTACGCACAGGCTCGGAGAAAATGCCAGCCTCTTGCGTAAGCCGGGTAAGTTCCGCCAAGGACTGCACCTTCAATTTTGAGGTGATCGCGGTACGATGCAGTTTCACTGTTCGCTCGTGGATGCCCAGATCCCCTGCAATCTGCTTGTTGAGTCGTCCCTGCACAACGTGAGAAAGCACTTGGAGCTCGCGCTCGGTGAGCGTGTCGAAGCGCGTGCGTAACTCACGCTGCTGGGCACGCACCTTTCGCTCACGAAAATCGCGGGCAAGAGCGCGCGTCACGGCATCAACGAGTTTCTTTTTGGGAGCACGTTTTTCCAGGAAGTCCTCGGCTCCATCGCGCATTGCTCGCACGGTCGAGGGAATATCTCCATGCCCCGTCAGAAAGAGAATCGGCAGCGGATTGTGCGTTTGCGCGAGAGCAGCTTGCAGATCGAGTCCGTTCATTTTAGGCATCTGCAAATCTGCCAATACACACCCAGGTGTATCTGCAGCACGTTGGGCGAGAAATTCATGCGCTGACGAATAGGTCTTTACGCAGAATCCATGGGCCCGAAGCAACCGCGCGATCGCGATAAGAAAAGACGCATCATCATCGACAATGTGAACGATGGGCGCAATCTCGTTCATTTTGTGGCGCTCTCCTCCGCGATCGGCAGTGTAAACCGAAACGACGCCCCGCCCTCAGTCTTGTTCTCCGCCCAGAGCCGTCCGTTGTGTGCCTCTGTAATAGTCCGGCAGATCGGCAAACCCATGCCCATGCCCTTCGCCTTGGTGGTGAAAAACGGCTCGAAAATTTGCGTGAGTTTGTCGGCCGGGATGCCTGGCCCGGAATCGCTCACTGCGATCTCTACCGCCCGTGGTCCGGCAAGCGACGCGGTCACGCGGACGCGCCTGTCCCCCCGGTTCGCCTCATCGACGGCATCAATGCCATTGACGAGCAGATTCAGCAGCACCTGCTGCAGATGCACCAGGTCGCCAGACACCGGCGGCAAATGGCCAGCCACGGTCAATTCCAGTTTTACGTGGCGTGCCGCAGCGTCCGAACGTACGAGAGAAACGACTTCGCCGATAAATTCGCCTACATCCACGGGCCGTTTATCCAAGCTCTGCCGCCGGAGCAGAGCGCGCATCCGGTCAATCACAGCCCCTGCACGCTGATCGTCCTTTCGGATGTCCGCGAGAATCGCGCGGAGTTCTTCGAGGTCCGGCGAGGCATTTTCCAGGTAGAGTTCCGCCGCCTCCGCATTGCGCAGTATGGCACCGAGCGGCTGGTTAATCTCATGCGCCAGCGCCGAGGCTAGCTGGCCCATAATGGAGACTCGGCCTACATGAGCTATCTCGTTCCGCAACTCTTGGGACTCCATCTCTGCCAACTTGCGCCCGGTAATGTCATGCGATACACCGCGAATGAGAATTGGTTTTCCTGAAGAGTCGCACTCGACACGGCCGTGAGAACCGATCCATCGCATTTCGCCGCTGGGGAGCACGAGGCGATAATCCGCTTCATAACTGCCGTTGCCCTCAGCGGCTTTCTCCAGTATCGAGCGGAACACGTCTCGATCTTCCGGGCGAATGCGGTCCAGGATTTTGTCGAGTTCCAGCCGTTCCGTCCGTGGAAATCCAAACAGCTCCCGCCATTTGTCGGTTGCCCAGATTTCGTTGCGAACGAAATCCCGAATCCAAATGCCGAATTCTGCACCCTCAACAGCCAGTCTCATTCTTTCTTCGATTTCGTGCAGCCCGGCTTCACTCTCCTGCAACTTGCGGTCGAGTTGAGAGGCGCGGATCGTTTCCCCACTCAACTCGTAGCCCATTACCGCGACCAAGCCCATGAAGAATACGCTCGCCACATAGGGTGTGCGGACGATTCCGTAGAACGCCAACAGGGACTGGCCGGTGGATACAAGTTCGAAGAAAACAATACTTCCGCCTATGGTGATTGCACGATACCGGTCGCCCCGTCGCCAGGTCGCGACGGTGGCGTCTACAGCGAAGATGAGGAGGAGAACCAAATTTAGCTGGCCCAGTCGGATCCATGGATTGGTTACGCCTTGGGCGAGCGTGACGGATTCACCGAAAAGCCTCATCTGCCTGAGATGCGTGACCTGGAGGTAGTTAAGATTCTGCCCCACCAGAAAATTGACAACGAGAAGTAAGGTGCGCGTCCCGAAGACCGTCCATGCGAGCCATGGTCGCCCGGACTTCAAATAGAAGTACACAAACCCGACGAGGGATACAATGATTAGCCACACCGCCACGTGCCCCCACCGCAGCACCGTCGCAAATTCAACCGGCGTAACTGCCCGCATCATCCACAATTCACAAAACGTCCAGGCCGCCGTCCCTGTCGCCAGCAGAGAGAAGATCAGATTGGCCCAAGCCGCGCGGTGCCTGCACCAGACCAGGAAGTTAATACCCGCCAGTGTGAGGCAGGCCGACGCACTCATGGACCAGATGATCGTAATCAGGCTCATTTGAAATCGAGAACGCGCTTCATTCAGACTCAAGCCAGCCACGTCAGGACACCCTGCCCCTGACAAAGATCGCCGGGGTTGCTGATATCCCTCGTAACGACGCAGACGTGTAATCTGAACGATTCAACAACGGCCGACCTGTTGAGGGCAATGACAAAAATCACAGGAATTAATGACGATCCAAGTCACTCTCCCAAGTACGCCTCAGCTTCCCTCCCCTGACCCGACTGGCGCAGGAGGTGGGCATCTTCCCGGGAACTCAGACGGGAGTTGGGGAGGTCCGGTCGGAGAAGCGGCAGCGAAAGCTCTTGAAGAAGGCTATCGGGACAAAGCAAAGCCCTTCCATGGCTACTACTTCGAGGTTCTGAAGGATAGTGACCGCCCCACCCCTCGGACAACTCGAGTCCGTAATCGGGGGAGCGATGATCGGCGGTTTTGCACGGGTCGCCGTGCGAGCCTTCCCCAAAGGGCAGTAGACGGAATCTCCTCAACATTCCTATAGTGCTCACTGTTCGGAACCGTCTTCCGTAGGGTGGAACTCCAAATATGATGAAACTCTTAAAAGCTGTGTTCGCATCATTCGACTTTTTTGCGGCGGCTAGGCGAGGCCAATTTGCAAGATGAGACAGCAATGATCGCTGCTGCCAGGGACGGAGACAACAATTCGTTCGAGCTACTGGCTAAGCGTTACGAGAAGCAGATTCTAGTTATCGCTTTGCGTATTACACGTAATTGGCATGACGCTGAGGATGCAAAACAAAAGAGCTTTCAAAAAGCATATTCCCAGTTGCACAAATTCCAAGGGAAATCCTCCTTTTCAACGTGGCTGACCCGGATTGCAATTAATGAGGCCTTGCTCATGTTGAGGAATACCTACAGATTGCACGAGGTATCCTTTGAGGGAAGCGAAAACGGCAACGCATTGGAATGTCTGAAGATCCAGAATCCGAAAGACAACCTGGAGGTAAGTTACCAGGAGCAAGAACTGAGGCGAATCCTACTGCTGGCCCTGAAGGCGCTGACTCCAAAGGTACGATCAGCAATCCAGCTCCGGGAGCTTGAAGAGCGTTCTAGCTCTGAAACCGCTCGGATTTTGGGAATTTCTGTAGAAGCAGTGAAGGGCAGAGTACTCCACGGACGCAAGCAATTGCGGAAAGCGCTCGAAAGCCCCATTGGAATGTGCCTGCGCCATCTGCACTCCCAGCATCCTGAGCCCTGTGAAAAAGCGAAACTCACAGCTCCTAACCCCTGAGTTGTGGTGCACTCTGCGTCACCGCAACCTTCTGGTTCGCCAGATGGTGCAGATAAAGAACAAGATCGGCATGCTGCTGATGGATGCGGGCATAGTCTTAACAGACGTAGGGGACAAGTTTGTGCACTATGTGATGACAGATGTCGCACCGCAGTTGGACGCAGGCGTTGCTGCCAAACCGAAAGAAAATTGATCACTCAGGAGCTTTTTCGGATCGTTTGAAGGGCTTGAAGCAGGGCGTAGCTTATTTTTTCCCCGCAGGATACTACCCCGCATGCGCCTTAACCAGCCATATGCACCCATGGTTCCCGTTGTGTTCCTGGCAATTCCAGTGAACGAACTCCTCCACTTGGTTCTGAAGATGCTCGGTTGAGTTCGAGGAGGCAACAGTCGTTCTGAATCAACTCCCTTGACTCGGCTGACGCAGAAGGCTGGCATCTCCCCGGAATCCGTGTAGACCTTCCCCAAAGGGCAGTAGACGACGTTTCCAGCGTGTGCCAATAGTGTCTAAAGAGCATTCCTGTGAATGGCCACCTAAAGGCGGGAAATAAATTCATTGGTGACGATCATCGTCGTTGCTGCCCGCGCGATCCACATTCTCAACAGCGAACACATGAGCCCCAACTCTCCAAAGGTGGACAAACGGCTTCGGCGAAACAAGATGCTTTGAACCACTGCCGGAATCCTCGATCCGCCTTTATCTTCGCTTCCATTATGCTTTGCATGACGCCAATTTGCTGCTTGGGGCAGGAGAAGCAAAACCCTGCACCGAGGGACACACAAGCCAAAGCCGAGGGCCGTCGCACGATCGGCGTGGCACTGGAAGGCGGGGGAGCGCTTGGGGAAGCTCATATTGGCGTGTTGAAGTGGCTCGAGGAACATCATATTCCAGTGGATTACATCGCTGGAACGAGTATGGGTGGCCTGATTGGCGGTTTGTATGCCACGGGAAAATCTGCCGATCAAATGCAGGAGGTGGTGAAGAATGCCGATTGGCCCCTGCTGCTCGGCGGCCAAACCCCTTATGAAGATCTCTCCTTCCGCCGCAAGGAGGATGCGCGGCAAGTCCCGAGCGCACTCACGATTGGCTTGAAGCATGGCCCTGCTCTCCCACCCGGATTAAACTCGGGCCACCAAGTGAACCTCCTCATCGACCGGGAAACTCTTCCCTATTCTAGTGTTCGCTCCTTCGATGACTTGCCCATCCCTTTCCGCTGCGTCTCGACGGAACTCGTTTCCGGCAAGGCACACGTCTTTCGGAGCGGCTCCTTGTCGGACGCCATGCGCGCCACCATGTCTATCCCAGGTGTGTTTGCCCCAGTGCGGGAAGGCAATCAGGTTTTTGTAGACGGCGGTCTTGTGGACAACTTGCCCACGGACGTGGTCCGCGAAATGGGCGCGGACATCGTCATCGCCGTACACCTGCAAATCTCTCCTGTATCGGCAAAGGAGATTCAGTCGGCATTTAGCGTTCTGGGACGGTCAGTGGAACTGGTCATTGCAGAAACGGAAATCCGCGGCATGGCGGGAGCGGATCTGATCGTAAAAGCCGACGTGCAGAAATATACGACAATGGACTACGAGAAGTCCGACGAACTGGTCAAGATAGGATACGACGCCGCTGAACAGAAAGCAGCGCTTCTGAAGGGATATTCACTGGATGATGTAGCTTGGGCGGAGTATCTCCACGCAAAAAATTCCAGGCTACGGACAACGATCGGCGTGCCGCAATTTGTAAAAGTTGTAGGTATCGAGGGTGAGTCCGCCGTCAACGTCCAGAAGTTCCTCGCACCTCTGGCCGGAAAACCGATTGATCAGCAGTCGCTCGAAGGAGCCTTGACGCGCCTGGCAGGCGTTGGCCGCTTTGATAGCGTCACCTATGACATCGTCCAGGACGATGGGCAGACCGGGTTGTTGGTCCGGGTCCACGAGAAGACTTATGCTCCGCCGACGCTCCGGCCGTCGTTCGTAATTGACGGCACGCAAACGCAGGATGTGACCTTCACGTTCGGCGCACGGCTGACCTTCATGGATATAGCGGGTTTCCGTTCGGAGTGGCGGACGGACTTGGCTCTCGGTGAAACGTATAGCATCGCTTCGGATCTTTATCGGCCGTTCCAACCGATGGGCAAGTGGTTCTTTGATCCTTTCATGTATGCAAGCCGCTCAACCTTCGACATTTACAAACGTGAGGATCCGCAAGCAGTCTACCGCCTGGATCGCGTGTCGGGTGGGATCGACTTGGGATACGCGATCAGCCGATTCAGCGAAGTGCGTGTTGGATATGGAATAGGCTACGGAGGTGCGGACCTGCGACTCGGATCTCCAGACTTTTCTTCCTACAGTGGGCGGATAGGCCACCTACGAGCGCGTTTCCTTCTGGATCACACCAATGATCCGATTCTTCCTACCGCGGGCTACTACGTTCAAACAAACTTCAACTTTTATGACAGTTTCCCAAACGCTCCAGAGGGCTTTCCAACTTTGGAGGCCACCGCTCAATATTTCCAGCCTTTGTCGCAACGGGCCTCCCTATTCATAGTTGCAACAGGCGGTTCGACTCTCGGCTATCAGCAGACTGGAACGCCGCAGTTCTTTCTTGGAGGAGTGAGCAAGCTGAGCGCTTATGGACTGAACGAATTGATGGGGAACCAGTATTTTTTGGGGCGCCTGGGTTACAAACGGAAGATCTTCACGCTGCCCCCATTCGTTGGAAGCAGTGTCTATTTTGTGGGCTTCGGTGAGGTCGGAAAGATGTATGGCGATCCATTTCCCGCACCGAAACTCTCGGGCGACGGTACGACAGGCGTGATTGCGCTGACAGCTATAGGCCCTGTGTTCATTGGGGCCAGCGCAGGTGATACCGGCCACTACAAGTGGTTCTTCCAGTTGGGCCGGGTGTTTTAGATGCGCATCGCAAAAAATGATCATAGAGCGATGAAACTCATTATCGGCAAGTCTCTATTCGCGCTTGCATTGGTTTTGGGCTTGAGCCTGCAAGTGTCTGCTCAAGACAATAATTCTCAAACGGTGCAAACCACCGGCGACGAGCAACTCCCGGAACAAGACCCGGGGACTGGACAGACGCCTCAGTCGCCCCATGCCGGTGGAACGGACCCTAATCTTCCACAGCACGAATCAAAAGCCGCCGCACTTTCCGGGTCCCCCGTGTTTCCCACTCAAGATTCCGCGGAAGTGAAGCAGCGAAAGTTCGTTGCCCCAGACGTCCCAGAAAAAGTGACACGCTGGACCAGCTACAGCGGGGAATATTTCACGATCAGGTTTGGTTTAGCCGTGCTTGCCGACTACAACGCGTTTTGGCAAGATTCAGATAGCTTCACTCAAGTAGGCGTCCAAGGCGATCAATGGAACGACCGCTCCACCCGCTTCATGCTCTCCGGGGGAATCGGGCCCGAGTCTTATCGGGTGCATTACTTTGCATCCTACGCATGGAATGGTTTTGATGCCCCCCAAAATAAGAAACCGACCTGGAACTTTAGCGACCTGATCTTTACGTTTCCCGTCGGGAAACTGGGCGCGCTAACGTTTGGCAAGAACAAGGAACCGTTCATCTATGAAATGGTTGGTGATGCCGCATTTCTCCCTTCGCTTGAGCGCGTATTAAATCCGTTCTTTACTTCCCGAAATGTGGGCGTCACTCTGAGCAACACCTTATTCGAGAAGCGGATGACTTATTCGGGCGGCTGGTTCAATGACTGGTGGGCGCAACAGAGGCCGTTCGACGGGTCAAGCAACCACTTCGCGGCTCGAGTAACCGGACTGGTTTCGATCAGTGAGGAGGGCTCCAGGTATCTCCACGTGGGAGCGGGTGTCCGCTATGCAGGGGCGACCGACGGTTTCGTACAGTTGCGCGGGAAGCCCGAATCGGACGTGACGAGTAACTATGTCGATACGGGTAACATTCCGGCTTCCAATCAGAAGGAGTTTGGACTCGAATGCCTCTGGAACCATGATAACTTTTCAGTTCTGACCGAGTATGTTCGATCCCAGGTGAATGCAACTCCATTCGCCAACCCTTCGTTCTATGGGGCCTACGTTACCGGCTCCTGGATCATTACCGGGGAGCACCGGCCGTACGATCGCAATGTCGGCTTCGCGCGACGCCTCATTCCAGAGCATCGGTGGGGAGCATTTGAACTGGCGGCCCGATACTCGCACCTCGATTTAGAGAACAAGTCGGTCCACGGCGGGGTGATGGATAAAGGTCTTCTTGATTTCAGCTGGTACCCGAATCGTTGGTGGAGATTCGCTATCGCGTGTGGCTTTACCAGCCTCAACCGCGTTGGCCTCGTCGGTTATACCACGGCTCTGCAAACGCGTATTCAATTCGTGTACTGACTACTTTGGTTGAGCTTCCGGCAAGAATAAAGATATATCACCGTCAGTTTGTCTGCCGGCACCCCCGGGCCGGAATCGCTCATGGACCAGATGATCGTAGTCGGGTTCATTTGAATTTGAAAATGCTCCTCATTCAGGCTCACGCCCACCACGCCACATCGCGCTGCGTCCGACACAAACCGTAGGTATTCTGTCATCGTTCGTAACGAAGGCAACGTGGAATTGCTGCGATTCAACAACAATTCACCCGCTAGCACAATCACGAAAGTCGCCGCCATCTTTGCGGAATCGGGATGGACCTTCCCCAAAGGGCAGTAGACGGCATTTTCGGCCGATGCCTATAGTGGTGATCAACACAGGTCGCCGCGTAAGCAGCATAACTAGTAACTCGTGGTCACGTGAAGTACTGCGTTTATCTTGTCGTGCTGTGAGGACCAAGGACCTTCAGCCCTTGAGGGCAACGAGTGGGAGAAAAATGATTATGGACGGAGCACAAGCTTCATTCACGAATTGGGGGCACGGAACCAAACCGGCCGCGGTTCCCCGTGTGCTCATGGCCATGACTGCATGCCATTCCCGGATCGGTGTCGGGAGGATTTCCACATTGGTTGCTCACACCCTGAGGATGATAGCAGGGACGCGCAAACGATCCATTCTCTCCGCAATGCTTATCTGTGTCTTGCAAGGTGCTCCGGCACCTTCATCCAGAGCGCAGGACGTACAGCCAGTGCAGACCGCACAGAACCTGCAAGCTGTAGAGGAAGTACCGACCGGGCAGACGACTCCGCAACCCGCTCAGGTTGCGCAACCCCAGCCCACGTCCGACGCGGAAGCCCTGGAAAAAGCACGGAAAGCCGCTCAGAACCCGATTGCAAGCATGATTAGCTTACCCATTCAGGAAAATTGGAATTTCGGCATCGGCCCAGCTGATCGTGTTCAGAATGTAATGAACATCCAGCCGGTAATTCCGATTAGCCTCGGAGAGCACTGGAACCTCATCACGCGCTGGGTCACCCCTGTCGTCTACCAACCTTACGCCGTTCCCATATCGCAGCCATCTGGCCCCCCGGTGCTATTGCAAACCGGCGCCTACGGATTTGGAGACATACAACCCCAATTTTTCTTCTCCCCTAAAACAGAAAGTAAGGTGACCTGGGGGGTCGGACCGATTTTTCTCGTGCCCACGGCGACGCAAACGAGCTTGCTGGGCCAAGGCAAATTCGGCATAGGTCCCACTTTTGTTGTACTGGCACAGCCTGGCAGATGGACCGTCGGCGTGCTTGCCAATAACATCTGGTCTGTAGCGGGTCATGCCGACCGGGCCGACGTAAACCAGTTCCTGATTGAGCCTTTCATCAATTTCAACCTAAAACGCGCCTGGTATCTCAGCTTCAGTCCTATCATGACGGCCAACTGGGAAATGACCAACGGGGGCCGATGGGTCGTGCCTCTCGGCGGTGGTCCCGGGCGCGTCTGGAAGCTCGGACACCAGGCGGTGAACGTCCAAACTTTCTTTTTCGGCAACGCCGTCCATCCGCCGGGTGCAGCATCCTGGACATTTAGGATGAGTTTCACACTCTTATTCCCAAAGCCCAAGTAACAAGAGAAAGCTTGCAGAACAATCGCAGGCGGCCAGGTGGCAAATACAAGAGGGAGAAATGAAGTCGGTGAAGAAGCGTGAGCAAGGCCGGCAAGAAAACGTGGGTCATGCAATGAGCCGAAGGGCGGTACGAATTGCTGTGCTTATGGCTCTACTTGTTGGGGCCGCGATGCACTGTGGTGCTCAGACAACTTCAGAACTGAATACCTATTTCCAACAAAATGTCGGGCTAACTCAGGATCAGATTGCAGCCATACGGGGCGGACACGCGGTTGCGAAGGTCGCGAAGTCGCGCATTCCCGATGAAATTTTCGTATTCGGAGCGGTCTATGTCAACGCCCCTCCGGAACGATATCTCAAGCTCGCCTATGATTTTGACCGCCTTCGCCAGATCCCGGGATACGAAGCCATCGAGAAATTCGGCAATCCTCCGCAACTCTCTGACTTAAAAGGCTACACCTATGACAGCGACGACATAAAGGCGCTGAAGAATTGCAAGGCCGACGACTGTCAGCTCCAGGTGCCCGCCAGCAGCATCGAAGCGCTTCAGAAATCCGTTGATTTCGCTGCTCCCGACGCGGAAGAAATAGTGAATCAGTATCTCCACGGGATTGTAATCCAGCGTCTGCTCACTTATCAGCAGGAAGGCAACCAAGCCTTGGGGGTTTACAACGACAAGAAAAACCCCACGAACGTGCCAGAGCAATTCAAGTACATGCTCAGCTACAGCCAGCTTTTACCGAAGATAATACCGGATTTGTATAACTACCTTCTCGACTATCCCAAAGCCAAGCCTGCTAACGCAGAGGACATGTTCTATTGGGACAAAGTGAAGTTTGGTTTGAAGCCGACGCTTCGAGTGGTGCAAGTAGTGACTATGCCGGGCAACAATCCGCATGAGCCGGCCTACACAATTGCGGAGAAGCAACTCTACGCAAGCCACTACTTTGAGACAGCCTTGGATCTCACTTTTTGCGTCAACGGCGACGATCCGAAGCAACCTGGCTTTTACCTCATCAAGTTTATGGGATCGGAGCAGGCCGGGTTGACCGGTTTTAAGGGCTCTATCGTCCGTAAGGTCGCGGTGGGTCGGTCGGCGTCCTCTCTAGAGAAGTCTCTTATGGCTATCAAGGACGCTTTGGAAAAGAACCAATAAGCTTTCGCCGAGGGCGGGGGCGACACATGAATGGACCGCTGCCGCAGACAAGCTGCAGGTTGGCTCGACCAAGAGATTCGGAATTGTGAACCTATTTAATTTTGGAGGCGAGGTATGACACGTCACACCCACGCATGGTATCGGAGTGCAGCTCTGCTTTTAGGGATACTCTTCGCTTGCATTGGGGCTTCCGCTCAAGATACCGCCGATAAGGCCCCACACGGAATTCAGTCGCCTCTTCAAGTTGCAGTGCTGCCGAGCGCACCTCACACAGTGGATTTGAGCTTCAAAACGGGTTCCGTCGGAAACGTGAGTTTTTCCGATCGAGGAATCGTGCTGGGAACGACGACCTTGACGCCAAGCCCTGAGGGAGTTTACAGACTCACGCTGGATGAAGCGCAGCAGGCGGCAGGAGGAGCGAACAATCCTCTCGTGAGGCTCGGCCAATTAAGCGTAGAAGTCGCAAAGCAACACCGCCAGGGCGTTCAGGCACTTTACTATCCGAACCTTGGTACGCAGCTTGAAAATCTTCATCTCAACAAGGCGACGGGCCAAGTGCTTTCGTTGCCGCGCCTGGGTGCGACTGTGCCCGTGAACGTCTTCCACAAAGACAATACGATCTTCAACGTTATGGCGGCTCAACCAGTCACACCGCTTTTTTCCGTCTATCAACTCGTGAAGATCGCGCGGGCCGACGAGAATATTGCCAAGGCAAAGGCCGGGATGCCGGTGGCGGAAACGGCAAGGAGTGTCGAGAAGAATTTCTTCGATTTGCTCGTTGCCCAACGGGAACTTGCTGGTGCTGAAGCAGACGCCAGAATAGTCCAAGCCAGATGGCTGACGGCGAGCAACTCGGGGACCCCGATTGTCTCGACGGCACAGGAAACGGAAATGATAGGTGCCCAAAAGGCAGTCCTGCTCTCCACCAGCAAGGTGCAGGAGCTGACCGCATCACTCAACCAAATGATTGGGCTACCGGAAGGAACAAAGCTAGAGCTCGTTCCCCCCGAACCTCTCGTCGAAAATGTCTCGCTAGCGGAAGCTACCGCGAAAGCGGCCGTGAATCCCGAGGTGATCGAGGCAGAGCAGACCGCCGTAAAAGCACATGCAGGCTTAATACTGACAAAATTGCAGTATGTTCCTACGGTCGCGATTGTCGGGGGTTACGCGAACCAAAACTTGGTCAGCAACGCTATTCTCCCCAAAGATTTCGGCTATATCGGCTTCATGGCCTCGTTCACCCTCTTCGATGGCTTTAAGCGCGAGCATGGAGTGAAAGAGGTCAAGGCACAAGCCGAAATGGCAGATCTGGGAGTGCAATTGACCAAGGCTAAAGTGGCAGCAACTGTCAAGAGCAGCTATTTGGAACTGGACCGATCGCGCCAACTCTCTCGATTGGCACGTCGGATGGCATCCGCGACTCAAGTGGTTGAGGCAAGTTACAAAACAGACGACCCGGCAGTCGCATCAGCGCGCGCAAAAATGGAAGCAGACATGTTTCGGGCCGAGCTCGAATATCGCCAGGCCTACACAAAACTGAAGGCTCTGATGGGCGTGCAATAAGCTGAAAGGCTCGGCTCTGGCACAAAACCAGCCCAAGCTGCCACTGATTACAGCTTTGCATATTCAGCTTTGGCAGCGACCAGGATGGGAATGTCCGGATCGGCGTCTTTCCAGAGTGTCAGGAAGTCCTGATACGCAGCCTTAGCTTTGACCTTCTCTCCCTGAATGACTAATGCACGTGCAAGTCCAAGATGTGCGAGTGCACCCGTAGCACAATTTTGAACGAGACTGCGGTGATCCAAGATTTTCTGGAACTCTTCCGCTGCCAGGGTACCTTGCCCAGCGGCCATGTACGCTTGTCCACGGATGTAAGCCGGGTAGATGCAGGAATAGTTCGGTTGTTCAACTCCGGTGCTCAATTCGAATGGAACTGCCCTCTGCAGAGTCTCGATCGCGGCAGTCGGGGCTTTGCGATGAAGCGCGATCTGTGCCCGGATGGTTGGCAGCCAGACCGATTGCGTAAGAGTATTCAGGGCAAAGCGCTTGTTCAAATCATCCGAAGTAGCCTGCGCTCGAGAGGCGTCCCCCATCAATGCCAGCGCTAGTCCTGCCTCACTGACCGCGTCGCGGCTTCCCGAGGCGAGCTTCAGCGCCGCATCCACTTTCTGCTTTGCCAAGCCGAAATTACCGAACAAGGCTTCGCGGAGCGCCCCATCCGCCATCCAGAAAGCCGCCGCTTCCTGGTTTTTTGCGCTTTCGGCAGACACAACCGTTCGCTGCGTGAGTTCCCGTGCTTTCTTGAGCCGGCCATAGTAGCCTTCCGTGCCTGCTTCCAACCCAAGGATCTCATTCTCCACATCGAGCTTGTCCTCGAACCATTCTGTCTGCTTGGCCATTTCCAGGGTATCGCCCTGCAAAAATGCCAGACTGTAGAGGTTCGTGTGCAGGGCTTCTTCGTCCATTTTCCTCGCGAATGCCTGATACGTGGCGTGCTTCGCCTCGGCCAGATGATTGACAGCGAGAGAATAAGTCCCGAGATTCTCGTAAGCAGTGACGTTCTCTGGGTACGATTCCAGCGACTTACGGGTTGCCTCCACCGCCTTTTCGTACTGCCCGATGCTGCCATACGCAACGCCTATGTTTAGAAAAGGTAGCCAGTCTCGGGGATACGATTGCATCCACAATTGATAAGTCTGTATGGTCTTCTCTTGCTCTCCGGTGACAAACCCATAGTAGGACGCGGTGATGCGCAGCTTGTCTCGTTCGCTTGCATGCTCGCGGAGCTCGAAGGCTTTGGTAATGTATTCGCCCGCCTTCGCTGGCTGACCAATATTCCGATACATTGTTCCAAGACGCGCGTAAGCTGCGGCGAAATTGGGGTCCAATTGAATTGCGTGCTCGTAAAAAGGAATCGCTGCCGCGCTGTTCTGCTTTCTTCCTAGGCTGTAGGCCTTCAATGCTTCGAGCGAGGGCGTCATCGCCTGATCAAGCGAGACATCGAATTGTTGGATTGAGTGCAGGGATTCTCCCAACTCGCCGCGCAACTTCGCTGACGCACTCCCCAACGCATCGAGGACCTGCTCCTTACTGGCTGCCACAGCCTGTTCCCTGGCGATGGGGTCATCGGTGGCGCAGTTGATGGCATTCAGCCCAACAACATATTGCCTCCCAAGCCCAGCGATCGATCCTCCGATGACTGCTTTGCTTCCGGTCCTCTGGCATACTTCGCGCGCAATGTCGTCCGTCAATCGTTGGCTGGGCTGACGGGTCATCTCTTTCAAGGCCGTCCGGATTTTGCTGTCCGAAACGATGTTGAGAAATGGGGATTGTCCGAGGTCCACCGCCAGGGCTTGTTTCAGTGCATCGTCGAAAACTGAATCTCCCGTGGTGTTCGTGAAATCGGCGAGCACCACGCTGTCTTTTTCCGTGAGGGCCGGTCCACGATGCCTTCCAAATAGGAACCAGCCGCCAATCGCAAGACAAAATGCCGCCATCGTCCCGGAAGCGATCCAAACATATCTCCGGTTCTTAGGTTTTCCGACGGTCTGCTCGACCCGCAACGGAGAGGAAACCCCGCTAGCCTGAGGAGGGGCTACCTTGGACGGAACTCCCAACTTCTTTAATGTCTCTGTTTCATCAACCTGAAGCGATTCTGTGGAGATTTTCAGTCGCTGAAGATCAGCCCGCATTTCCGCAGCGTCCCGGTAGCGCTGTTCCCGGTCCTTTTGAAGCGCTTTGTTCACAACGCGCTCTAACCCAACCGGCAAAGCTGGATTCAGTTGCACCGGCGTTTCAGGCACGCGATTCAGAACACCGTCAAAAATATCGGCAGTGGAATCCCCACGGAATGGCTGAAGTCCAGTCGCCATCTCGTACAACACGGCACCGAAACTGAAAATATCGGTTCGCGCGTCCAGTGGCTTGCCACGCGCCTGCTCCGGAGACATGTAAGCAATGGTTCCGACAGTCGATCCAACTGTAGTCAGAGAAGGGTCCAGAGTCGCATCGGAACTTTCTTCATCCGCTGGCCTAGCCACCTTGGCCAATCCGAAATCCAGTAGCTTGGCTTGCGCGTCGCTCGTGATGAAGATGTTCGCAGGCTTGATGTCGCGATGGATGATGCCTTTGATATGCGCGGCACGCAACGCGTCTGTGATCTGGCAGCCGATGTCCAGAAGTACATCCGCTTTCAGAGGCTTCCCGCCAATCAGTTGTTTCAGCGTCAGGCCTTCCAGGAGCTCCATGACGATAAATGTTTGGCCTTCCGCATCGCCTATTTCATAAATCGTGCAAATATTGGGATGATTGAGTGCCGAGGCGGCTCGCGCCTCCCGGCGAAATCGCTCGAGCATCTGGGGATCTTGCGCTAGATCCGCTGGCAAGAACTTCATGGCAACGTGACGGCCAAGGTTCAAGTCCTCGCCTTCGTACACCACACCCATGCCGCCAGCGCCGAGCTGTCTAAGAACACGATAGTGCGAAAAGGTTCTTCCGACCGGTGATTTCGTCATTGGGGACTCATCTTAGGTTGGTGAAATAAAGCAAGTCAACGAAGAGAGGGCGCTTTGAGCGTCAACTCCGACTAACGCGAACTTACCGGACGAGCGGGCCCAGGCGTTCTCGGTTACCCGGCCAATCAGGAATTTCTGCCCAATGGGCAGAACTCACACGCAAAGTTCATGCCTTCAGCGCGATCAACCCATTCTTCAATGCAAATAAGACCATGTCGGCGCTGCTCGTGAGGTTGAACGATTCACGAATGCGCTGTTTGTGGAATTCTACAGTCTTCTTACTCAAAGCCAAGAGATCGGCGACTTCCTTCGCAGGCCGCCCCTCAGCGGTCAATTGGAGAACTTCTCTTTGTCGCGAGGTCATCGGTTTGGAGTACTGTTTGGCTCTTGCCTTAGTTAACGCCCAGTCGCCCGTTCTGAGCTTCGGGGTCAAATAGGGCCTGCCCATCAATACCTGATCAATCGCATTCAGGAGTTCCTGCCCGGTAGAGTGCTTCAGAACAAATCCGATGGGACCCATTTCGAGGGCCGCGGCGGCAAGGTTCGGGTCGTCCTGCATCGTCAAGAAGATGAACTTGACGTGGGGGACTTGCTGTTTGATTCGTCGGGCAGCATCCAGCCCATTTAGCATTGGCATGGCAACCTCCAGTACGATTGCGTCAGGCCGCAACCGGACAGCCTCCGACACTAGAGAGTGGCCTTCGTTCACTGTCCCAATGACGGTATAGGTTTTCTCCAGATAGCCGCCCAAGGCGTCAGCGAATACAGCCTGGTCGTCTGCGATCAGGATGCGTGGACGTGTTTCGTTCAAAAACACACTTTCCGAAGCCACTCTGCGCTCCCGATAACAAGTGGTTCTCGCATGTCGTTGAGAATGGATGGGGGCATGCATCTTAAATTTCTCCAATTTATTTTTTGGCAAGGGCGTAGCAGTGGACCTGAATCCCGCTGGATGCTTCAGGTCCTTCGCCAAAGAGCACTATAGGAATGGAGCAGTGAGGCAGTCTACTGCCCTTTAGGGAAGGTCCCCTTCCCCGGGGGATTTGATATCCCCGGCGCAATGAGGCGATCACTATCGAGCTTTTTGTTTAAGGGGACCAATTGGGAGGAGGGACGACAACAGCGCGGAGTTTTTCAATTGCCCGATGGCATGACGACGATGCGCGGCGGCGCAAAGTACACCCAACGGGAAGGCGGCTTCTCCTCCCCCATCCGCTTCGTTGTGCCAGCATCAATCAAACCTGGCACGGATCATACCGGCGGGACGGAACGAATTGCATCGCGGACTCTGTCGCTACCTATTTCCCCGTTGAGACAATTCTTGTGAAGACCCTGAACAGACCCGCTTCAATATTTCTCCGGGATAAATTTACGTCCTTTAAGCGTTGCCTGATCGTTATAGCTTTCCTTTTCCTTGCGTTTCGGCAATTTGATCTTCTCGTGAGGAACTTTCTTATAGGGAATCAAGCTGAGCAAATGGGAGATGCAATTCAGACGGGCCTTGCGCTTGTCGTCGGAGCGGACCAGGTACCACGGAGCGTGCTCCGTATCAGTAGCCTGTAGCATTTTGTCCCGCGCCCGAGAATAGTCGTACCAGTGGCTAAAAGATTCGAGGTCCATCGGGCTCAACTTCCACTGGCGGAGGGGATCCTTGATGCGCGCTTCGAACCGGCGTTGCTGCTCCTTCTGACCAACTTCCAGCCAGTATTTGATGAGGACGATCCCGGCATTGACGATGTAGTGTTCCACCGTTGGGCAGAGTCTAAGGAACGTTTGATATTCATCCTTGGAACAAAACCCCATCACGTGCTCGACTCCGGCGCGGTTATACCAGCTGCGGTCGAAGATCACGATCTCGCCAGCGGCCGGGAAATGGTTCATATAGCGCTGGATATACATCTGTGTTTTCTCGCGATCCGAAGGAGCTGGCAGCGCTACCAACCGGAATACTCGTGGACTTACTCGCTCTGTGAGGGCGCGGATCGTGCCGCCTTTGCCGGCGGCATCGCGGCCCTCGAAAATAACAATTACCCGCAACCCTTTGTATTTAACCCAGTCCTGCAATTTGCAAAGTTCGGCTTGGAGCCGCCGCAGTTCCTTTTCGTATTTTTTCCCCTTCAGAGGTTTTTCTTCCTCTGATACAGCCTTTTTGGCCATTGAAGTGACTCCTTATCCTGAATAAAACTTAACGTCGTCCCAAAATGTGAATCAAGGGATGTTCCAGCTCTTTGGAGTGTGCTCCATACCTTTACCGTTTACCCCGATCCAACACGAGCGACAACTAGGAAAAGCACTAGTGCGCAAGCCGGAAGAGGTAGCGTCCCCAACAATTAAGATGAAATCTGCGGAGAAACATAAAGCAAGGTTCCAAGAAGCAGTCGGCGCAGGACTAGGGTAATTCCCAGTTGTTTGCGAGCACGGGCCTCATCTAGAACTTAAGTGAGATGAGAGCCATGCTCCAGTGCTGGTTGTTGTTTGCGACTTTCATGCCAGCCAGCAACGTCCTTGCCGCAGTGCAGGAACACGGCCTGCCGCAGCCCGCCGTCAAAATCGAACATTGGGGCGGCTTCGTAACCAACTCTATGGTTGTCAGTTGGATTGTCGCGATCGCCTTGATCGTCTTCGCCAGAATCGCAACCCGGAACATGACCGGTGTCCCAAGCGGGGCTCAGAACTTCCTGGAATGGCTTATCGAAGGTCTGTACGATTTCTTGGAAAGCATTATTGGCCCACAGCTGATAAAGCGGACGTTTTGGTTTCTGGCGACCATTTTCATTTTCATTTTGTCTGCAAATTGGTTCGGTCTCATTCCTGGCGTCGGCTCGATTGGGTGGGGACATCAGACTCCCAACGGCTTCGAGGTTGAACAACCGCTGTTCCGCGGCGCGAATGCCGATCTGAATCTCACCTTCGCCATGGCTCTGATTTTCTTCGCCTGTTGGATCGTTTGGGCGATACAGGAAAATGGTGTGTGTGGATTCCTGAAGGAATTATTTGCGCCGAAAGGCGAGACAACTGGTTTTTTAAAAGTGCTGATGGTCGCCGTATTTTTTGCATCGGGCTGTCTGGAAATTATTTCCATTCTGTTTCGGCCGATCTCCCTCAGCTTTCGTCTCTACGGCAACGTCTTTGCGGGAGAGAACATGCTGGATACCATGGCAAAACTCAAGCCCGGTTTTGGCTGGTTGCTGCCCATTCCCTTTTACTTCATGGAATTGTTGATGGGCCTGGTGCAAGCCTTGGTTTTCATGTTGTTGTGCGCTGTATTCACACTGTTAATTTGTCAACACGAGGAAGCGATGCCGGCGGCAGAACCTAAGGTTGAATAAAGAATTTCCGCCAGCTTGACCGTGTTCAATCGCGGGAGCCAGCGAGATAGCAAAGGAAGGTACGGAATATGTTTGCACTCATGTTGTTGGGAGAAATAACCGGAAGTCTCCATGTTGGCTTGGCGGCGTTGGGAGCAGCACTGGCTGTGGGGTTGATCGGCATGAAAGCTTCTGAGGCAGTGGGACGGAATCCCGGGGCATCAACGAAAATTATGGTCCAGGCAATCCTGGCCATTGCCTTCGCTGAAGCAATTGTGTTCTACGCCTTGTTCCTAGTGAAACAGTGATGACCAGTAGGGGGTAGAGGCATGAGTGCTTTTATTTTTTTGATCGCCGCCCAGAGCGCTGAGAGCAATGGCCAGATCGCGCAAGTCGCCCGTGCCTTCGGCGTAGACTGGCCGCATTTGGGAGCGCAAATCATCAGTTTCTCGATCGTGTGCGCCGTCCTCTACAAGTTCGCCTATCGGCGCATTCTCGCGATGCTGGAACAGCGGCGTCAACAAATCGCACTTGGGATCGCTAACGCGGAAAAAATCAAAGCGGAGTTAGACAGGACCGAAAGCCAACGCCTGGAAGTAATGGCCCAAGCCCACATCCAGGGGTCTAAATTCATCGAAGAAGCCCGCGCCGCAGCGGCCCGCGTCCTGCATGAGGAAACCAACAAAGCTACTGCCGCTGCCGCACAGATCATCACGAAGGCGCACGAAGCTGCAGCCCTGGATCATGACCGGATGCTTGTCGAACTTAAACGTGAGGTGGGCAAACTTGTGGTGCAGGCAACGGCCACCGTTACACGAAAGATTCTGACCCCAGAGGACCAGCGGCGCCTGGTCGAGGAAACGTCCAAACAGATTGCGGTCTAACCATGAAAATCACCAAAAAAGCGAAACGCGAAGCCAAGCAACTGTACCGCTTTTGCCTGGTGAATGGCTTGCTCGACGAAAACCGTGCCCGGCAAGTCGTGCACCGCGTCGTCGCAACTGGTGAACGGGATTGCATTCCCATGCTCGCCCATTTTCTGCGGTTGGTAAAACTCGAACGCACCCAACACACAGCCACCGTCGAGAGCACCACCCCACTATCAGTTGATTTACAGAAGGCAGTACAGACCAGCTTGGAGCGCCGATACGGACAAGGATTAACCACCAAGTTCGCCCAGTGCCCGGAGTTGATTGGCGGAATGCGCATTCAAGTGGGATGCGATGTCTATGATGGCAGTGTGCGTGCGGGGCTCGCGGCCCTGGAAAAAAGTTTCTGAAGCAAGGTGACTATGACTGACTTACTCAAGGAAATTCAAGATCAAATCGCGACCGCAAAATCTGCGGCGGCAAAGCAAAACGTTGGGGTCATCCGGGAAGTTGGCGACGGCGTTGCGAAGATCGAAGGTTTGAGCGACGCCATGTTGAACGAGATGATCGACCTCGGCAATGGCGTTATCGGGCTGGCATTGAATCTCGATGAGACCGAAGTCGGAGTCGTGATTCTCGGGGACTACACGCAACTCAAGGAGGGTGGCGAAGCGCGCACCACCGGCAAGCTTTTGCAAGTGCCCGTGGGCAAGGGTCTCCTGGGCCGCGTTGTAAACCTGCTGGGCGAGCCTATCGATGGCAAAGGACCAATCAAGAGCGACAAAACTTATCCTGTCGAAAAAACGGCGCCAGGCATTATTCGCCGCCGCTCCGTCAACCAACCGGTACAGACCGGCATCATGCCAATTGATGCAATGATTCCGATTGGTCGCGGACAGCGCGAATTGATCATCGGTGATCGTGGCACTGGCAAGACCACGATTTGCATCGACACAATGATTAGTCAAGCTCGGCTGAATAAAGCCGCCGAGTTGGCTGGTGACAAGGACTACCGACCGCTCTACTGCATCTACGTCGCGATCGGCCAGAAGCAATCTACCATCGCGCGGGTTATCTCCGTCCTGGAACAGCAAGGCGCGATGCCGTACACCATCGTTGTGGCGTCCCCAGCCTCGGACTCCGCCGCGAACCAGTATCTCGCGCCATTTGCGGGCGCAGCGATGGGCGAGTGGTTCATGGACAACGGCATGGACGCGTTAATTGTTTACGACGACCTCTCCAAGCAGGCCGTGGCCTACCGGCAAGTGTCGCTCCTGTTGAAGCGCCCCTCAGGCCGCGAGGCGTACCCGGGCGATGTGTTTTACCTTCACAGTCGTTTGCTCGAACGTGCGGCGCGGGTCGGCGAAAAGTATGGCAACGGTTCCCTGACGGCTTTGCCCATCATCGAAACGCAGGCCGGCGATGTTTCGGCGTACATTCCGACGAACGTCATTTCGATTACCGACGGGCAGATCTTTCTTGAGACCGATTTATTCCATCAAGGTGTGCGGCCGGCGATCAACGTTGGCATCTCCGTCTCGCGCGTTGGCTCGGCGGCACAACTCAAAGCCGTAAAGCAAGTAGCTGGAAAGCTCAAGGGCGAACTTGCCCAGTTTCGGGAACTGGCGGCGTTCGCTCAGTTCGGCTCCGACC
>Ga0335084_10000845_pt1 | contig 27331 bp, 28 predicted proteins | sample Lox_Sample_44_FD_206721 | JGI IMG/M metagenome (GOLD analysis project Ga0335084, IMG submission 206721) | Soil microbial communities from Loxahatchee National Wildlife Refuge, Florida, United States - Lox_Sample_4.4 | ecosystem: Environmental > Terrestrial > Soil > Wetlands | place: USA... | reverse complement strand
ATCCCGGGCCCGACCGTCACGCTGACGTCGTTCAAGCCAATGACCTGGCCGTACCACTTCGAAACGTGATCGGCGGCGAAGATGGCGTCGCTCACTTGACGACCTCCACGCCGCGGACGCGCCGCTCAAGCACCGAAATCGACAGCGCGACCAGCCCCAGCAGCACGAGCACGCAGACGACGACCGGCGTCTCGTAGCGCACGGGCTGACGGAAGATCGCGTCGGTCACCTGGTCGATGTTGGCGGTGATCGAGACCCACGCCATGCGAGTCGAGCCCGTGATGACCTGGAGCACGCCGAACACCGCGGCGCTGAAGAAGATCGCGCCCGTGTACATGACCGCCACGTACCGGCTGCTCTTCGACAGCGACGACAGGGCCAGCATGGTGCAGCCGGCGACGACGACCCGCACGAGGGACGCCAGGGTGACGGCGGGAATCACGAACGCGTTGTTTCGCAGGAACTCGAAGCTCCCCGAAAACATGACCTGCAGCATGATCAGCAGCAGGCCGGGCAGAAGCGTGACCTCGAGCAGATACACCATCAGCACGGCGAGCTTGCCGCCGATGTACTCGATCCGAAGGAGCGGCTTGGCGAGATAGATTTGCAGGGCATTCGCCCGCAGGTCGGTGGCGATGAGTCCCGCGCCCACGTAGACGGTCACGAAGTAGACGAACAGCCCCTGCTGCTCCAGGAAGTTCTGGAACATCTTTGCGTCGACGGGCGCGAGCTGCGACGCCGTCGGATAGATCGTCACGACGTAGATCTGCACCGCGCGCACGATGAAGGGCACCCAGGCGATCAACATGACCGCCAGGAAGATCCGGCGCGACAGCAGCGTCAGGATGCCGTTCCACGTGATGACGGCCCACCCGCGGCCGGGCGGCTGGCGAGTCCCCTCGTAGCGGCGGTAGCTCTGATCGTGGATGGGACTCATGACTCACCCACGGCGCGTGCAAACACGTCCTCGAGCGTCGGCACGCTCGGCTTGAGGTGGCGGACCTGCACGCGGCTCGCCAGCGCGATCTCGCAGATCCGGCGCTGGTCGTCGCCGTCGGCGCCAATCGCGCCGGGCACGAACACGCGCATGACGTCCTCGTCGGTCTCGTGCGACTCGAGCCCCGCGCCCTTGAGCGCCGCCAGAAATGGCGCCAGCTCGCCCTTGACGCGCACCTCGTAGATCCGGCCCCCGGGCCCCTTGAGGGCCTCGATCGGCCCGGACGTCGCCACCGCGCCCTTGTCGAGGACGACGACGTGATCGCACGTGTACTCGACGTCGGGCAGCAGGTGCGACGACAGGATCAGATCGATGCCCTTGTTGTGCGCGAGGTCGCGGATGAGCTCCAGCATCTCGTCGCGCCCCTTCGGATCCATCCCGTTCGTGGGCTCGTCGAGGAACAGGAGGTCGGGATCGTGCACCAGCGCCTGGGCCAGCTTGATGCGCTGTTTCATGCCCGTCGAGTACGTCTCGACGTTGCGGTACCGCGCTTCGCCCAGGCCCACGTAGTACAGCACCTCGTGCGCGCGCTGAATCGCGTCCGCCTTGGGCAGGCCTGCGAGCCGGCCGCAGTAGGCGACGAATGTCACCGCGTTCATCCCGGGAATGTGCCCGTCAGATTCCGGCATATAGCCGAGCTTGGCGCGGACGTCGAGCGGCCGCTCGGCGACGTTCAGCCCCAGGACTTCGAGCCGGCCCTTGTCCGGTGCCACAAAGCCCAGGAGCGACTTGAGCATCGTGCTCTTGCCGGCGCCGTTCGGCCCCAGCAACCCGACCGCACCCTTCGGGAACACGGCCGTCACGTCCCGAAGGGCCGCATTCTTTCCGTAGGTCACGGTGACGTGATCGAGCGCGACAGCGGGGGTCACGGCGCACCAGCTTATACGAAGACGTGAGAGGCCCAGTTCGAGATCGGACGTCAGACTGACAAAATTGACGGAAAACGGCCCATTGTCGGGGCTTTCGACTCGGCACCAGCTTTGCACCAACAGATCTGTGCGCGACTCCCCATGGCCGGTCGTCCGGCCGGAAGGCTGTCTATGACGGATACCGCGACCCCCTGGACCCCGGACGAAGCAGCGTACACGAAGCTGCTGACGTTCCTCGACGCTGATCCCCAACGGGCGGCGCCGAAGTTCGACGAGGTCAGCCGACGGTTGCTCAAGCTCTTTGCGTGGCGCGACTGCGCCCCGCCGGAAACCTATGCGCGCCGGACGATCGATCGCGTCGCGAAGCGCCTCAGCGAAGGGAACGACCGGCACGTGTCCGAGCCGTTTCAGTACTTCTACGGCATCGCGATGAACGTGATCAAAGAGGCCGGACCGCCGCCGAGCCTGGCCGACCCGGCGCCCGCATCGTCTGATGCAACCGCGCCGACAGATGCGTCCGCGCCCGCCGTACCACCGGCGCCGAACCCGGAGGTCGTGGCGGCGGCGCGAAAAAAGCTCGACTGCGTCCAGACGTGCCTTGGCGAGCTGCTGCCGAAGCACCGCGCGCTCCTCCTCGACTATCACCGGAGCGCGATGAATCTGGACACGTACGACGCGCTGGCCCAGACGCAGGGCATCCCGTTCAACGCATTGCGTCTGCGCGTCCATCGGCTGCGGGGGTCGGTCGAGCGATCGGTGACGCGCTGTCTCGCGCGTCCCGCGGCCGGCGCCGCGGACGCGGCGCCCAACTAGGAGACGGAGGAGACGCAGGCTGTGCCCAGCACGCGCGACACGTCGGAACGGCTCAGGAAGTTCCTGCTCGGCGATCTCTCCGAGGGCGAGCGCGAAGCGATCGAGCGGCAGTGCCTCGCCGAGCAGAGCCTCATCTTCGAGCAGCTGGTCGCGATCGAGGACGAGCTGCGCTTCGACTATCTGCTGGGGCGCCTGTCGCCGGCCGACCACGGCCGGTTCGAAGGCCGGTACCTGTCGACGCCAGAGGGCCGGGAGCGCCTGGCGTTCGCGCAGGCGCTGCTGCTCGCCGCCGACGCGGCTCCCGTGACCGAGCCGCAGCGTCCCAAGACTTCATGGAAGAACCACGCCATCGCCGCCGCGCTCGCCGTCGCGGTCATCGGCCTTGGCGTCGTCGTCACGCTGCAGACCCGAACGCTCGAACAGTTCCGCCGACAGGTGGCACAGGCGCAGGCCGACGTCGCGTCGCATCAGACGCAGCTGGCCGACATCGAGGCCGGGGCCGCGACCTCGCAGGCGAGCCTCCAGAACGCGCAGGCGGACGCCGCGCGGCTGCGTGATGAACTGGCGCGCGTGCAAGCCCACAGCCTGGAGCTCGAGCAACAGCTGGCGGCCGCGAGCCATGCCTCTCCGGCCCGACCGACACCCACGCCGACGCCCACGCCGGGCGCGGCGCTTTCGACCGTCGCGCTCAAACCGGGTCTGCTCATCAGTTCCGGGCAGGAGCTGACGCGCGTGGACCTGACGACGGCCGCGCGCGGACTCGAGCTCACGCTCACTCTGCCCAACGGCGGCGGGGCGTATCCCTCGTACAGCGCGGCGCTGCTCAACTCCGAGGGCCGGCCGATCTGGACCGCGGCGCACCTCTCTCGCGCAGGCCGGGCCGTGCCCTTCATCGTGCCGGCCGGCCGGTTGAAGAAGTCGGACTATCAGGTGCTGCTGCGCGGCGTCATGGCCGATGGACGTCCCCAGGACCTCGCGGGCTACGCGTTCCGGGTGACCACCAACGCGTCAAAGTAACAAGTTAGAAGTCAGAACGTCCAGCTTGATCCCTAGAGCGTGCCTTTCAGGCCCAACTCCCCTGCCCGTTCCCGCATGAACCGAATCACGTTCGTGATGTGCTCGTCGAGCGGCAGGCCGATCTCGTCGGCGCCCTTGCGCAAGTCCTCGCGCGGCACGCCGCGAGCGAACGCTTTGTCCTTCATTCGCTTGATGACGGAGGACGCCTCGAGGTCGAGAACGCTCTTCGACGGCCGCACGAGCGCCGCCGCGGAGACGAAGCCGGCCATCTCGTCGCACGCGAACAGCGTCTTCTCGAGGCGGCTCTCGCGTGGCACGCCGCTGTAGTCGGCGTGCGAGAGGATCGCGCGGGTCACCCACTCGGGATAGCCCAGGGACTTGAGGATCTCGACGCCGCGAAACGGGTGATTCTCGCGGTCCGGATGCTTCTCGTAGTCGAAGTCGTGGACGAGCGCGACGAAGCCCCACGCCTCCTCGTCCTCGCCCCACATCCGCGCGTAGCCGCGCACGGCGGCCTCGACGGCCAGCAGGTGTTTGCGCAGGCTCTCGGCCTTCACGTGCTCCGTGACGAGCGCCCACGCACGATCGCGAGAAAGCAGGCCGTCTGTGGTCATTGATCCCCCTTGAACCGGGTCGCCAGCGCGGCGGCGATCACGCTCCGCGCCTTCTCGTTGAGGCGGTAGGGGTCGAGCGCCTCGGGCGCGACGAGCGCCGCGTCCTCGACGTCGGATCCCGCCTCGAGTTTACCGCCGCGAATCCGGCAGAGATAGTCCACGATCACGAAGTGGTACCGCACGCGCCCGTGCTCGTCGGGCAGGATCCGATCGAACACCTCGACGACCGGGCCGACCACGACGAGGAGGCCGGTCTCCTCGCGAATTTCGCGGACCACCGCGGCCTCGAGCGTCTCGCCAACTTCCACGGTCCCGCCGGGCAGGCTCCACTCGCCGGCGAGCGGCGCGTGGCCGCGCTTGACGAGCACCACCCGCCCGTCGTCATCCCTCACGACCGCGCCGACGCCGACAATCGGCCGCGACGGGTACTCGCGCCCGGTCACTGTCCCATGACCTTCACGACGACCCGCTTCCGTCGCTGCCCGTCGAACTCCCCGTAGAACACCTGCTCCCACGGTCCCAGGTCGAGTGCGCCGTTCGTGATCGGCAGCAGCACCTGATGTCCCATCAGCGTCCGCTTGAGGTGCGCGTCGGCGTTGTCCTCACCGGTCTGATGATGCTGGTACGGCAGCCCCGCCGGCGCGAGCTTCTCGAGCCACACGTCGAAATCGTGAAGCAACCCGTCCTCCCAGTCGTTCACGAACACGGCAGCGGTGATGTGCATCGCGGACACGAGCACGATGCCGTCGGTGACGCCGCTGTCCTTCACGATGCGCTGGACATCATCCGTGATCCGCACGAACTCCCGGCGCTGCTTCGTGTTGAACCACAGGTAATCAGTGTGCAGACGCATCTTCTGCCTTCTGCCTTCTGCCTTCTGCCTTCTGCCTTCTGTCTTCTGCCCTACCGGATCGGCAGCGACGCTTCGGCGTTGAAATCGAGCGCCGAGGTCTCACCGTGCTCGAGCTTGCGGAGCGCGGCGGCGGCAATCATGGCGGCGTTGTCGGTCGAGAGCGCCAGCGACGGTACGAACACCGGCAGGCCCTCGCGCTCGCCCCGCGCGGTCGCGTCGCGCCGGAGACGGCTGTTCGCCGACACGCCGCCGGCGATGCCGATGCTCCGCGCGCCGAGCCAGCGCGCCGCGGCGAACGTGCGGTCCACCAGCGATTCCACGACGACGCGCTGGAAGCTCGCGCAGACGTCTGCGACGTCCTGGCGCGAGAGCGGTCCGGCGTCGGCCGGCACGGCCAGGCCGGTGGCCGTCGCGACTCCTCGCTCGTCGAGATACCGCACGACCGCCGTCTTCAGCCCAGAAAAACTGAACTCCCCAAGATGCCGGCGCGCCTGTGGAAACGGCGAGGGCGCGAGATCGGCGGGCGGCGGGTTGCGATCGGCGTGCGTCAGACGCGTCCGCGGCAGATCGACCGCGTGGTCGTTGCCCTCGCGCGCGAGGCGATCGACCGGCGGCCCGCCCGGATACCCCAACCCCAGGAGCTTCGCCACCTTGTCGTACGCCTCGCCGGCTGCATCGTCCCGCGTTCGGCCGACGAGCTGATACACGCCAGGTTCGGGAACGAGGTACAGACTGGTATGTCCGCCGGAGACCACGAGGACCGCCGCCGGCAGCGGGATCGGTCCGTGCTCGAGCACAATCGATTCGATGTGGCCGGCCAGGTGGTGCACGGCCACCACCGGCTTGCCCAGGCTCGCCGCGACTGCCTTCGCGAACGACACGCCCACGAGGAGCGATCCCACGAGGCCCGGTCCCTGCGTGACAGCGATGGCATCGAGATCCGCCCACCGCACCCCGGCGTCGGCCAGCGCGCGCTCGACCACGCCGCAGATGTCGCGGACATGCTGGCGCGACGCAATCTCCGGCACGACCCCGCCCCATTCACGATGAATCTCGGCCTGCGAGGCGATGACGTTCGAGCGGATCCGCCACGGCCGCGCCTCGACGCCGGTCGTGGAGACCACGGCCGCAGCCGTTTCATCGCACGAGGTTTCGATGCCGAGGACGTTCATGGAATGTTGACGACATTCACGTTCCTTGGACCCGACGTACCCGACGTACCTGACGTACCCGACGTACCTGACGTACCTGACGTACCCGACGTACCCGACGTACCCGACGTACCGACGTCGAACAGGGATCTCAGTGACTGCTCGTACGGCGGCCGCGCGATGCCGCGCTCGGTGATGATCCCCGCGATCAACCGCGCCGGCGTGACGTCGAATGCCGGGTTCCAGACGCTCGCGCCCTCGGGCGCGAGGCGCGTGGGCCCCAGGTGCGTGATCTCGCGAGCGTGACGCTGCTCGATGGGAATGTGGTCGCCGTCAGGCGTTTTCAGATCGATCGTCGAGAGCGGCGCGGCGACGTAGAACGCCACGCCGTGGGCCTGCGCCATCATCGCGACGGTGTAGGTGCCGATCTTGTTCGCGACGTCGCCGTTCGCCGCGATTCGATCGGCCCCGACGACGACGAAATCGATCTCGCCGCGGCGCATGAGCGGCCCGGCCATGCTGTCGGTGATGACGGTCGTCGGGACGTGGTCGCGCACCAGTTCCCACGCGGTGAGCCGCGCGCCCTGGAGGAACGGCCGCGTCTCGTCGGCGAACACCTGCGCGACTTTGCCCTGCTCGGCGGCCGCGCGAATTACGCCGAGGGCCGTGCCGTAGCCCGCTGTCGCGAGCGCCCCGGCGTTGCAGTGCGTCAGGATGCGCGCGTTGGCGGGCACCACCTCCGCGCCGAAGCGGCCCATCGTCCGGCAGCTCTCGACGTCCTCGTCATGGATCGCGCGGGCCTCACGCTCGAGGCGGTCCTTGAGCTCCTCGACTGACTGTCCCTCGCGGACGCCCAGGCCGAAGCTCTGCTTCATCCGCTCGATCGCCCAGAACAGATTGACGGCCGTCGGCCGCGTTCCCGCCATCAGCGCGCAGAGCTTGTTGAACTCGACGGCGAACTGCTTCGTGCCCCTGGCCTTGCTTCTGCGCATGCCGAGCGCGAGCCCCATCGCCGCCGCGACGCCAATCGCCGGCGCGCCGCGGATCACCATCGTCTTGATGGCGCGCGCGACTTCCTGCGGCGTCTTGCAGCGAACGTAGATCTCCTGACCAGGCAGCTTGCGCTGGTCGATCATCACGACGGCGTCGGGTTGCCACTCGATGGTCGGGAGCACGACAAAATCATAACGGATCGGGCCCGGGGCCTCAGGCCTGAGCCCTACTTGAGCAGCCTGCCGTCGAACGGGAGCGGCAGCAGTTCGCGCATCTGGTGCTGGCCGGTGATCGTCTGGAGATTCGCCATGACCACTGGGATGTCGCCGCAGTATTCCCAGAGCAGCTGGCGACACGGGCCACAGGGCGGCGTGGGCGCGGCCGTGTCGGCGACAACCGCGATCATCGTGAATTCGCGAGCGCCCTCGGACAGCGCCTTGAAGAGAGCGACACGCTCGGCGCACATCGTCAGTCCGTACGAGGCGTTCTCGACGTTGCAGCCGGAGTAGATCGTTCCGTCGCGGGCGAGCAGGGCCGCCCCGACCTTGAACGTCGAGTACGGCGCGAGGGCGCGATCGCGCGCGGCGCGCGCCGCCGCGACGAGCCGATCAGAGTCGCTCAAGGACGCCCTCCAGCAGCGCGATGAACTGGCCGCGCACCCGGCCCGTCGTCTCGATCACTTCCTCCTCGGTCAGCGGCTGCGGCAGGATGCCCGCCGCCATGTTGGAGATGCACGAGATGCCCAGCACCTCGATCCCCATGTGCCGCGCGACGATCGCCTCGGGCACCGTGGACATGCCGACGGCGTCGGCGCCGAGCGTCCGAAAGGCGCGGATTTCGGCCGGCGTCTCGTAGCTGGGCCCGGTCACGGCGACGTACACGCCGTGTTCAATCGGCAGCGGGATGGCCTTCGCCGCCGCGTCGGCGATCGCCCGCAAGCGGCGCGAGTACACTTCCGACATGTCCGGAAAGCGCCGTCCGAATCGATCCTCGTTGGGCCCGATGAGCGGATTGGTGCCGAGCAGGTTGATGTGGTCGTCGATGACCATCAGCGCGCCCTGGCCGAAGCGCGTGTTGATGCCGCCGGCGGCGTTCGTCAGCATCACGACCTTGACGCCGAGGAGGCCCAGCACGCGCATCGCGAACGTGACCGTCGGCAGGTCGTGCCCTTCGTAGAAATGCGCGCGGCCCGACAGCGCCAGGATGCGCCGCCCGCGCGCCGTGCCGGCGACGAGCCGGCCCGCGTGCCCCACCACACGGGAGGCCGGCCAGTAGGGAATCCGCTCGTACTCGATCGTCGTGGCGTCGGCGAGGCTCGCCGCGAAGGCGCCGAGCCCCGACCCGAGGACAGCCGCGACCTCGGGCACGACGCGGAGCCGACCGCGCAGAAACGCGGCCGCCTGCTCGACTTTGTCGTAGTAGCGCGCGTGATCCATCGGCGTCAGAGGAGGAGGGCCGCGATGCACGCCGACGCGAAGTTGGCGAGCGTGCCGGCGAGCATGGCGCGCAGTCCGAGCCTCGCGAGGTCGTGACGCCGCTCCGGCACGAGCGCGCCGATGCCGCCAATCTGGATGCCGATCGACGAGAAATTGGCGAAGCCGCACAGCGCGAACGTCGCGACCGTGAACGACCGCGGGTCGAGCGCGTCCTTCATCGGGCCCAGCTGGGCGAACGCGATGAACTCGTTGAGCACCATGCGCGTGCCGAGCAGATTGCCGATCGTCGCCGCGTCGCGCCACGGCACGCCGAGACTCCAGGCCACGGGCGCGAACACCCAGCCGAACACCTTCTGCAGGCTGAAGTCCGGCATGTGGATCCACCCGCCGACCCAGCCCAGGATCGCGTTGGTCAGCGCGATGAGCGCGACGAAGGAGATCAGCATGGCGATGACGTTCATCGCCAGGTGCAAGCCCTCGCCCGTGCCGCGGCCCGCGGCGTCAATGACGTTCACGTCCGTCTTCGGCACCTCCAGCCGTACGGTGCCCATCGTCTCCGGCACCCCGGTCTCGGGCACGAACATCTTCGCCATCATCAGCGTGCCCGGCGCCGTCATGATCACTGCGGTGAGCAGGTGCTTCGGCTCGATGCCGAACGCGATGTAGGCCGCCATGATGCCGCCGGAGATGTGCGCCATGCCGGATGTCATCACGGTCATGAGCTCCGACTCGGTCATCTTCGGCAGGTACGGGCGGATGGTCAGGGGCGCCTCGGTCTGTCCCATGAAGATGCTGGCCGCGACGTTGAGCGACTCCGCGCCGCTCGCGCCCAGCACCTTGTTCATCACGAGCGCGAACAGGCGCACGACGATTTGCATGATGCCGAAGTAGTAGAGGATCGCGAAGAGCGCGGCGATGAAGATGATGGTCGGCGCGATCTGGAAGGCGAAGATCGTGCCGTACTGGGCGCCTTCGGGTCCAAGCACCTTCGTCATGACCTGCGTCCAGACGGGCTGATTCCCGATCGCCCCGAAGACGAACGACGACCCGACCGAAGCGAAGCCCAGGAGGTCGCGGATCTTGTCGCCCAGGACCCCGAACACGGTCTGCCCGACGCTCGTCTTGATGACGATCACTGCGAACAGGAACTGCAGGCCGAAGCCCCACACGATCGTGCGCGCCCGAATCGCCCGCCGGTTGGTCGAGAGTGCATAGGCGGTCAGCGCGATCAGCGCCAGGCCACACAGGGGCTGCAGACGGGTCATCTCACCACTCCAATCACCAGCGGGCGCGCGGCAGGTGCCGCATCGCGGATCTCGACCGCGCGATCGAGCAGCACGCGGGCGGCGCCGACCCGCGCCGCCTCGTCACACGCAATCATCAGCACGTCCTCGCCGGCGCGCACCGTCGTCCCGACCGGCACGATGACCTCGATTCCGACGGCCGGGTTGACGGCGGCGTCGGCGCGATCGCGACCGGCGCCAAGCGCGACGGCCGCCCGGCCCACGAGCTCGGCGTCCATCGCGGCCACCACGCCCGCCCGGGGCGCCCGCCAGGACTCCTTGTGGCGCACGGCTGGTAGCCGGGCGTAGTCGTCAATCACGCCGGGATCGCCGCCCTGCGCGGCGATGATCGTTCGAAACGCCTCGACGCCCGCGCCGCTCGAGAGCGCCGTCCGCACGCGCCGTTCGGCGTCGGCCTCGTCCGCCGCGACGCCGGCCGCGCAGAGCATCCGGGCCGCGAGCTGCACGGAAAGATCCTCGACGTCCTTCGGTCCACGGCCCTTCAAGGTCTCGATCGACTCGATCACTTCGTTCGCGTTGCCGACGGCGCGCCCGAGCGGCGCGTCCATCGACGTCAGCAGCGCTTCCGTGCGCACGCCGTTGCGAGTCGCGATGCCGCACAGCCATTCGGCGAGCGCCCGCGCGTCGGCCTCGGTCTTCATGAAGGCGCCGCGGCCAACCTTGACGTCGAGCACGAGCGCGCCAATGCCCTCGGCGATTTTCTTGCTCAGGATCGAAGCGCAGATGAGCGGGATGCTCTCGACCGTCCCCGTCACGTCGCGCAACGAGTACAGCCGGCGATCGGCCGGCGCGATCTCGTCGGTCTGTCCGATCAGCACGCAGCGGGTCGCCTTGAGGACCCGCCGCATTTCGTCCAGCGACAGCCGCGTGCGAAACCCGGGAATCGCCTCGAGCTTGTCGAGCGTGCCGCCGGTGTGACCCAGGCCGCGCCCCGACATCATCGGCACGATCGCGCCGCAGGCGACCGCCAGCGGCGCCAGGACGAGCGACGTCTTGTCGCCGACGCCGCCGGTCGAATGCTTGTCCACCGGCGTGCCGCCGAATTCCGAGAGGTCCAGGCGCCGGCCCGACTTCACCATCGCGTCGGTCAGCACCGACGCCTCGTCGAGTGTCATCCCGCGGAGCACGACCGCCATGAGCAGCGCCGCGATTTGGTAGTCGGGCCACGATCCGTCGGTCACGCCGGCGACGAACGCGCGCACGTCGGTCTCAGCCAGCGCTCCTCCATCGCGCTTCTGGCGAATCAGATCGACCGCGCGCATGCGGGGCCAAGTATAGTGGGAAACCATGACCGACACCGGACGCGTCCTGCTGACCGCAGCCGTGCTCTCGGCTTCGGCGTTCGGCGTGCTGGCGTGGCGGGTCGGCCGCGCGGATCCTTCACTGCCCGATCGCCGCGTCGGTGAGCTGCGGGTGGCGCAGTGGGCCGCGATTCTGCTCGCCGCGACCGCGGGCATTCCCGTCGGCCTCGCCGTCGCGCTTCCCACGATCCCGGCCGGGCACCTCGATGCGGCCATCGGCGTGGGCTTCGTGCTGTTCGCGGGGTTCGTGCAGCTGCGCGATCCCCGCGAGGGCCTGGCGCTCGCCGCCGCCGGGTTCGTGCTCCACGCGCTCGTGGACCTCGCGCACCGGCCGGGCTGGCTCTCGCCGGATCTCGTCCCGCGCTGGTACGTCGTGGGCTGCGCGAGTTACAACGTGTTCATCGCCGCACTATGCTATTGGGCCAGACGCCGATGAGAGTGCGCGCCGGCCTGACGCTCGTGCTCGTCGCCCTCGCCGCCGGGCTCGTGGGGCCCGCGCCGGCCGCACAGTCCGCGCCGCCCCGTCTCGTCGTGCTGCTCGTCGTCGATCAATTCCGCGGCGACTATCCCGAGACCTACGGCCGGCAATGGACCCATGGGCTCGCGCGCCTCTTCCGCGACGGCGCGGTGTTCACGCACGCGGCGTATCCGTACAGCAACACCGTGACGTGCGCCGGCCACGCGACGATTGGCACCGGCGCGCTGCCAAGCGCGCACGGCATGATCGGCAACTCGTGGTACGACCCGGACAGCAAGCGGACGATCCTGTGTTCGAACGACCCGGCCTCGACGTCGGTGCCCTTCGGCGGCGGCATCGGCACGGAGCACCAGGGGCCGCGCTCGCTGCTGATTCCAACGCTCGCCGACGAACTGCGGCGGCAGGCTCGCCAGCCGCCGCAGATCGTCGCGATCTCGCTCAAGCCGCGATCCGCCATCGGCCTCGGCGGTCACGGCGGGCCCGGCACGATGGTGCTGTGGGAAGAGGACAACGGCACCTGGGCCACGTCCGACGCCTACACGAAGACCCCCTGGCCCGTCGTCGACGAATACGTCCGCGCGCACCCGATCGCCTCGGCGTACGGTCAGGTGTGGACGCGTCTCCTGCCCGACTCCGCGTATCTCTATGACGATGACGCCCCGGGCGAGGCGTCGCCACGGCCGTGGACCCGCACCTTTCCGCATCCGCTCGAGAGCCCGACGGGCAAGCCCGACGCGACCTTCGTGTCAGCCTGGGAACGATCGCCCTGGAGCGACGCCTACCTTGGCGATCTGCTGGCCACGCTGGTCCCGCGATTGGGGCTCGGGCGACAATCCGGCACGGACTTCCTGGCCGTGAGCTTCTCTGCCCTGGACCTCGTCGGGCACGAATACGGCCCGCGAAGCCACGAAGTGCAGGACGTCATGGCCCGCCTCGACATCGTCGTCGGAATGCTCCTGGACACGCTCGACCGCGTCGTCGGCCGCGACAAGTACGTGCTGGCGATGTCGGCCGATCACGGCGTCGCCGTCATTCCGGAACAAGCGATCGCGCTCGGCCTCGACGCGGGCCGCGTCCGGGCGAACGACCTGCGTCAGGCGGCGCAGGCGGCAATCGCGGGCGTGCTGGGCGACGGCGTGTACGTCCTCACGTACGCGGAGGAAAGTCTGTATCTCACGCCCGGCACGGTCGATCGGCTGCGCGGGAAGCCCGGCGCGCTCGACGCCGTCAAGACAGCGCTTGCCGCGAGCCCCGGTCTGGCGCGCGTGTATTCGGCCGACGAGCTCGCGGGCACCGCGCCCACCGACGATCCCCTGCTGGCCAAGGCCCGCCTCAGCTATCGCCCGGGCCGCAGCGGCGACCTCGTCGTCATCATGAAGCCCAACTGGATCGTCCACGGCGCGACCGGCACGACGCACGGCACGCCGTACGAGTACGACGAACACGTGCCCGTCGTCTTCTTCGGCGCCGGCATTCGACGCGGCCGGTACGACGGCGCGGCGACGCCGGCCGACATCGCGCCGACGCTCGCGTCGCTCATCGGCGTGACGCTCCCGTACGCGAGCGGGCACGTCCTGTCCGACGCTCTGCTGACCACGGCGCGGTAATGGCGTCGTCGCGCCTCGTGCTCGTCGCGTGGCTTGGCGCAACGGCCGCGCTCGCCGCCCAATCGACGATCGCGGGCGCGCCGCGCCCGGCGGACGGGCGCCAGATCATCGCCAGCGCCTCAAGCCTGGGCCAGGGCCTGCCGAGCGCGGCGGCGCTGGCCGAGCTGCGCGGCTGGAATCGACTCGTGACCGACGGATGGCTGGCGGGCGAATTCACGCGCGTGACCATCGAAGACGATCCCTTGATGCCGGAACGGCGCCATGAACGGTTCCGGCAAACCCATCTCGGCGTTCCGATCTGGGGCGGCGATGTCCGCCGGCAGATCAACACGTTCGGCCAGACCGAATCGATCTTCGGGACGTACTACCCCGACGTCGACGTCGACGTCACGCCCGGGACGACCGCACCGGGCGGCGCGACGCTCGAGATTCTGCCAACCGATCGCGGCTTCAGGCTCACGTGGATGACGCGCGCGGGATCGGAGACGGCTGGCGCTCGGCGGTGGATTTTCACCGACGCGACGTCGGGCGACCTGCTCTTCACCTACGACGATGCGTGCGCGCGAGAGGCGGCGGAACGAGCCGGCGCTCGGCCATCGATCGACGCGGGCGACGCCGAGTCGCGAACGGCCCGGGCCGCCTTGGACGTGATTTCTGAGTACTTTCTGCGGCGCTTCGGCCGGAGAGACCTTCCCACCGTGGGGGCGTCGACCTTGTCGGCCGGAGTCGAGGCCGGCGCGCACGCCGTGTCGCACGGCGTGATTGCGGCGACGTCCGGCCTCGTGCACTACGACGACGCGGGGAGGCTCGACGAGGCGTTCGCCGACATCATCGGCGTCTCCGCCAAGGCGTTCGCTCAGCCCTCGGTCACCGACGAGCCCGCGAGGTCGAACGTCGTCGGCGCGATGTTCGCGCTGGCGATCGCCGGGGGAACGACCGGGGCCGCGGGCGTTACCGTGGACGGCGTCGGCGCCGGCAACCGCGACCAGATCGAGCGCGTCGTGTACCGCGCGTTCACGATGCTGCTGCCTGCGCGCGCGACCGTCGCCATGGCGCGCGCCGCCACGCTGCAGGCGGCGCTCGATCTCTACGGCGCCGACAGCCGGGCGATGCGCGCGATCGCGCAGGCCTGGACCGCCGTCGGCGTCGAGGTCCGGCAGGCCGGTTCATGACGCCCTTCACACGACGCGTCCTCGCCGTGCTCGGTCGCATTCCACCGGGCCGCGTCGCCACGTACGGCGACGTCGCGCGCCTGGCGGGCCGGCCAGGCGCCGGTCGCGCCGTGGGCAATATCATGCGCACGGCCAACGTGCCGCACCTGCCCTACTACCGAGTCGTCGCCGCGGGCGGCCGCCTCGGCGGCTACGGCGGCGCGCCGGGACTCAAGGCGGCCCTGCTCAAGGCCGAGGGGCTGGTCATCCGCGGCACGCGTATTGTCGGATTCAGCCGCCACCGGTGGCCCTCGTCCCGCTGAGGAACCGCAGGGGGCCGGCTATCGTTTTTCCTAGAGAGCTGAGATGACTCCTCGGAGCAACGCCGTCGGACCATGGCCCCGTCTAACTCTGTGAACGAGGCCGTGTCGGGGCACCGCGACCTGGCGCTCGCGGAGCGGTGTCGAAACGGCGTCGCCGGGGCTTTCGAGGAGCTGTATCAGGCGCACGCGCCCCGGCTGTTCGGGCTGGCGTGCCGCATGGTCGGCCGCACCGACGCCGAGGACCTGCTCCAGGACATTTTCCTGACGGCCCACCGGAAGCTCGGGCTCTACAAAGGCGAGTCCTCGCTCGGGACGTGGCTCTTCCGGCTGGCGACCAACCAGTGTCTCGACTTCTTGCGGAGCCGCGGCGCGCGCTTCGCGCAGGTGACGGACACCCTCGAGGAGGAGCCGCCGGCGGCGGCGAGCGCGGGCACGATGCGGAGCGCGGTCGATCGCCTGGATCTCGAGCGCGCGCTCACGACGCTGCCGCCGGGATGCCGCACGGTGTTCGTGCTGCACGACGTCGAGGGCCTCGAGCATCGCGAGATTGGCGACCTGCTCGGCATCTCGGAGGGCACCTCGAAGTCGCAGCTGCACAAGGCGCGGATGCGGCTGCGCGGCGTGCTGACGGGACGAACGGTCGTGCGAGGATCTGAGGGATGACCTGCCGGGACGTTCAACCACGCTTGAGCCAGTTCGTCGACGCCGAGTTGTCGGCCGACGAGCAGGCCGCCGTGTCGGCGCACCTCGACACCTGCGCCGCGTGCCGCGCGATCACGCACGACCTCACGCGCGTTCGCGACGCAGCGCGCGGTCTGGGACCGATCGCGCCGCCCGATCACATCTGGCTCGAGATCGCCGGACAGATCCGCCTCGGCGAGCACCCGGCGCCCGGGCAGCCTGCGCCTCAGGACATCCGGCGGTCCGCGGCGTGGCAGTGGCTCGGGCTCGCCGCCGCGCTCGTCATCATCACGCTTGGCGCGTTTCTCGTCATGCGGCTGCAGGCGCCCACACCCGCGGCGCCGCAGGCGGGCAACGGTCAGGCCGCGGGCTCCGTCGAATCGGTAGCACAGGAGCTGGGGCTCGCGCTGCAGCACTACGACAACGCGATCGCCCAGCTCGAGATGCTCGCGAAGAACAATGACGGCACGATCGACCCGGCGACGGCCGCGACGCTGCAGAAGAACCTGGATGTCATCGACCGGGCGATTGCGGAAAGCCGCGCCGCGCTTGCGAGCGATCCGCAGAGCCAGCCGGCGCTCGACAGCCTGATCGACGCGCTCCGGCAGAAGGTCGGCGTGCTGCAGACGACGGTGGCGTTGATGAACGAGATTCGCCGGGGCAATCAGGAAGGCGCGGCGCGCGTGGTCGCCGGCGCCGGGAAATCGTAGGCCCTCGAAGGACAGAGGGCACGGGGCAGAAGTCAGAAGGCAGAAGTCAGAAGGCAGAAGTCAGAGGGCAGAGGATATGCAGATCCCAGAGCGAGCGACCGTCGGCGTCGTCATCCTGGCAAGCGTGGCGCTCGCGACGGCCGCGCCGGCCCGCGCGCAGGACGTGCGCGTGCGGGTGCAGGTTGACCCGGCAGTGGTGGCCGAGCTGCAAAGCGCGCTGCAGGACGTCCTCCGCTCCGACGTCGGCCGCGAAATCAGCGCCGCGGTGCGCGACGCCGTGCGGGAGACGACCCGCGCGATCCCGGAGGTCGCCAAGGAGATCGGCCGCACGCCCGGTGCCTGGCAGGACCGCAATTTCCGTGTCGAGCAGACGGACACCGAGAAGCGGACGCTGACGCTCGGCGCGAACGGCACGCTCGATCTGAAGAACGTCAGCGGCGACATCACGGTCACCGCCGGATCCGGACGCGACACCACGGTCGAGATCGTCCGCAGATCGCGCGGCCGGACGGACGCCGACGCCAAGCTCGGCCTCGAGCAGGTCAAGGTCAGCGTGGACGCCCGCGGCGAGCGGGCGAGCGTCGAGGCGCACTACCCGAACATGAACCGGCCGCCCTACAGCGTCACGATCGACTACAACGTCGTGGCTCCGGCCGGCACGCACCTCACCATCCGGAGCATCTCGGGAGACGTTTCGATCAAGGGCATCAAGACGGACGCCGCGGTGGACGTGGTGAGCGGCACCGTGAAGATCAGCGACGGCGGGCTGTCGTCGGCGACGACGATCTCCGGAGACGTCACGCTCATGAACGTGACGACGGACGCCACCGTGAACGTGGGCAGCGTCAGCGGCGAAGTGAAGCTCGATCAGATCAAGTGCCGCCGCCTGTCGGCGAGCATCGTGAGCGGCACGGTCGCGGCGCACGAGATCACGTGCGGCAGCGCCGATCTCAAGAGCATGTCAGGCGACGTGGAGTACTCCGGCCCCCTCGCGAAGGGCGGACGCTACGAGCTGCAGACGCATTCCGGCGACGCCCGTCTGACGGTGACGGGCAGCGTGGGCTTCGACCTGCAGGCGAGCACGTTTTCTGGGGAGATCAAACTCACTCCGCCCCTGCAGCTTCAGGGCGCGAGCATCTCGCGCCACTCCGCGCGCGGCACCGTCGGCGACGGGGGCGCGACCGTCGTCGCCACGGCGTTCAGCGGCGACGTGGTGATTATCAAGAAGTAGCCAGCGTCAGGTGAATCAGGTAGTGGGTGCCGCCCTTGTTGATCCACACGCGCAGGTAGTCGGCGCCCTTCAGCAGGTCGACGCGGCTCGTGCCCGCCGCCGGTGGCTTCTCCTTGGACACGGTCTTCACGTCGGCGCTGCCGACCACGGTCGCGAGCTCCTTGCCCTTGACCTGGCCGCCCTGCACGAACTCGACCCACTTCTCGCTGTCGGCGGACTGGCCGACAACGGCCGACACCGTGTCGGCTGACAGGCGGACCGTGTAGGTCCCGGCCGCCAGCGGCTGGCCGTTCGCCATCACCTTCTTCGAGATCGTCACCGAGCCCAGCGACTGCGCCGCGGCCTGCGCGTCGACGCGAGTCGGCAGTAACCCCACCGCCGCCATGCAGGCGACCCCGGCCAAGATGAGCAGCCTCATTCGAGCCATGTGAAACCTCCCGGTCTCCGATTATAAGTCAGGCCTCAGATCCAAGGCGCCAGGCATGAGGCACTGGGCGCCGGCTGATGCCTGGCGTCCACGGCCCGGTGCCTGATCGTCAGATCGCCATGAGATCGAACTGCTCATGGTGCATCTGCTCGTCGGACCGCACCGTCACGGGCCGTCCGACGGACTGCTCGAGCTCCTTGAACACGCTGCGGCTCTCCTCCTTGAGCGCGCGCGCGATCTCCGGGTTCACGCGCAGCACGAGGCTGTAGCCATCGAGGTCGCCGCTCACCTTCTTCACTTCGGTCAGGATGTCGTAGCAGATCGTCGCGCTCGTCTTGATCGTCCCCGTGCCCGAGCAATACGGGCACGGCTCGGTGAGCTGGCGCTCGAGGCTGCTCTTGACGCGCTTGCGCGTGATGATAATCAGCCCGAAGTCCGACACCTGCACCGACTTCGACGGCGCGCGGTCCTTCCGGAGCTCCTGTTCGACCGCCTGCGCGACTTTCTGGCGGTTCTTCTTCTCCTCCATGTCGATCAGGTCGAGCACGATGATGCCGCCCAGATCGCGCAGCCGGATCTGCCGGATGATCTCCTTCACGGCCTCGAGATTGGTCTTGACGATCGTGTCCTCGAGCCGGCCTGCGGACTTCTTGCCGATGTAGCGGCCCGTGTTGACGTCGATCGCCACCAGCGCCTCGGTCTGGTTGACGACGATGTAGCCGCCGGACTTGAGCCAGACCTTGCTGCGGAGCGCCTTGTCGATCTCGCTCTGCACGCCGTACTCGTCGAAGATCGGGTAGTCCTTCGTGTAGCGCTTCACGCGGCCGACCATGTTCGGCATGATGCGGCCCACGAACTGCATCACCCGCCGGTACTCCGCCTCGTCGTCGATGCGAATCGCGGAGTACTGCTCGTTGAGCAGATCGCGGAGCAGCTTCGTGACCAGACTTTCCTCGCGGAAGAGCACGGCGGGCGTCCGCTCGGTCTCGCGGCGCTTCTGGACCTCCGTCCACACCTGCTGGAAGTAGGTCAGGTCCGCAAGCAGGTCCTCCTCGGACCGGTTGGAGGCCGCGGTGCGGATGATGACGCCGCCGGGCAGACCAGACTGCTCGCGGAACCGCAGCACGACGCCGCGCAGCCGGCGGCGCTCCTCGCGCGAGTCGATCTTGCGGGAAATGCCGATGTGATCGACCGTCGGCATGTAGACGAGGAACCGGCCGGGCAGGCTCAAGTGGGACGTGATGCGCGCGCCCTTGGTGCCGAGTGGCTCCTTCACGACCTGGACGACGACTTCCTGCCCTTCCTTCAGGAGGTCCTCGATCTTGGCGGTTGGCGGCTGGCGCTCGCGGTCGCGCGACCGGCGGTCGCGATCCCGATCCGGCCGGCCTGACGGACGGTTGCCCCCCTCGGGCGCCGCCGCGGCCGCGGGCGCGCGGTCGACCTCGGCCGCTTCCCCGCCGCCGTTCGTGGCGCCGGCCCCGTTCGGCTCGCCGCCGTTCGCGCCGGGCGGCTCGGGGCCGCCGGACGCCGGAGAGTCCTCGTCCTCCTCGAGGGCCTCCTCGGTCGGGCTGATGACGTCTGAAACGTAGAGGAACGCGTCGCGCTCGAGACCGAGGTCAACGAACGCCGACTGCATGCCAGGCAGGACTTTCGAGACGCGGCCCTTGTAGACGTTGCCGACCACGCCACGCGAATGTTCCCGCTCGATGAAGACCTCGACGACTTGATCGTCCTCGAGAATGGCCACGCGCGTTTCGTGGCTGGTCGAGGAGATGATCATCTCCTTGTTCATTCGGATAACCCCACAGGACCGCTCCGTCGGTCGGTCCAGACGGCCAGACCCCGAGGCCGCCGGCGGACGCGCACACCAAGGCGCACAGCACGACGAGCGACCAGACGAGGAGCATGCCGAACGGCACAACCATGGACGCGGCCATCAATTCGTAAACCTCCTCATCCGCACGTTGAGGATGAGGCCGAACCCGGCGAGCGTCGCAACGAGCGACGACCCGCCATAACTCATCAGCGGCAGGGTCAGCCCCTTCACGGGAGCCAGCCCGGCCGACATAGTGATGTTGTACAACACTTGGAACCCAAACCCCGAAATGATCGCGACGACGAGAAACGCGCCGACGCGGTCGCGCGCGAGCTTCGCGGCGTCCAGACTTCGGACGATGACGAACAGATAGAGGCCGAGCGTGACGAGGACCCCGAGGAACCCCTGCTCCTCCGCGAGGACCGAGAAGACGAAGTCGTTGTGGGCGACCGGAAGGAAGCCATACCCCCCCTGAGTCCCCTGCCGGAAGCCCTTGCCCATGAGGCCGCCGGATCCCACGGTGATCTTCGCCTGGATCTGCTGATAGCCCGCGCCGCGGGCGTCCTTCGACGGATTGACGAACGTCTCGATGCGCTGCTTCTGATAATCCTTCAGGCCGTAGTGCCAGATGACGGGCGAGAACAGCGCCACGACGAGCGCGGCGATGAGGAGCCAGCGTACGCGCATCCCGGCCAGGTAGGCGACGCCCAGAAACACCGGCAGGAGCGTCGCCGCCGTGCCCAGGTCGGGCTGCTTCGCGATGAGGACGAACGGCACCGCGACGAGGACGCCGCCCGTGATGAGCTCGCCCATGCTGCGGGCGCTGCGGCGGCTTTCGCCGTAGAACATCGCGAGCACGAGCGCGAGCGCGATGCGCGCGAACTCGGACGGCTGCAGGCTGAAGCCAGCGATCGGCGGAATCCAGCGCCGCGCGCCGCCGCGCACGACGCCGAAATACGAAACGTAGACCAAGGCGAGGACCAGCGCGCCGTAGAGGAACAGCGACCGCTGCGTCAGCGTGCGGTAGTCGATCAGCAGGCAGACGGTCGCCGCCACCAGGCCGATCGGCAGCGCGTAGACCTGCGTCCAGAACTCGCCGCCGGGACGGTTGTTGCGGAAGTCCCACGTCACGCTGTAGATCGTGGCCAGCCCGATCAGCGCGAGCGCGAGGACGGCGCCGACCAGCCTGAGGTCCAGGTGCGGCAGCAGGCGGCGTTCGACGATCACCGCCCGCCCCCTCCGCGCCCGGTCGATGGTCCCGCCGCGGACGGCGGCGCGCCCGCGGGCGCCGCGGTCACCATCGACGCCGGCAGCGGCGGCAGCGGCTTGCCGTCCTTCTTCGCGAAGTATGTCTCCAGCACGTACCTCGCGATGGGCACGGCCGACGCCGCCCCGTAGCCCCCGTGCTCGACGAAGACGGCGCCCGAGATCTCCGCGTCGCCGACCGGCGCGAAGAACTCGAACCAGCTGTTGTCGCGCAGGTCCACGCCGCCTTTGGCGGACGCGGCCAGCCTGCCTTCCTTTGAAATCACCTGCGCGGTCCCGGTCTTCCCCGCGACGTCGCGCCCGTCGATGCGCGCGCGGCTCGCCGTGCCCGTGCCGTTCACCGCCATCCACAATCCGTCGCGCAGCGGCTGCAGCACGCCGGGGGGAAACGTGAACAGCGACCGCGGCTTCGGCGGCTCGATCGACTGCCAGCCGGTCCCGTCATCGAACGCCTTCACGACGTGCGGCGTGACGACCGTGCCGCCATTTGCGACGGTCGTGATCATCGTCGCGAGCGAAATCGGCGTGACGGACACTTGGCCCTGGCCGATCGCCACCGAGATCGTCTCGCCCGGATACCACTTCTCACCCGTCGTCTTCATCTTCCACTCGGTCGACGGCACGAGGCTCTCGACCTCGTTCGGCAGGTCGATCCCGGTCTTGCCCGTGAGGCCGAGCTTCTCGGCGTACTCGTGGATCTGATCGATCCTGAGCATGTTGCCGACGGTGTAAAAGTACACGTTGCACGACTCCGCGATCGCATGGCGCAGGTCGAGCGTGCCGTGCGCCTCGTGTTTGTCGCACAGGAACGTGTGGCCGTAGAAGGTCGCGTAGCCCGGGCAGGTGACCTTGAAATCCGGCGTGATCAGCCCCTCGCTCAGCGCGGCCGTGGTCACGACGACCTTGAACGTCGAGCCGGGCTGGTACTTGCCCTGGAGCAGTCGATCCTGCAGCGGCAGGAGGGGGTCGTTGTTGAGCTTCGCCCACGTGCTGCGATCGATGCCGTTGGCGAACGCGTTCGGATCGAACGCGGGCTGACTCGTCATGGCGAGGATCTCGCCGGTCTTCGGGATCATGAAGACGGCCGCGCCGGCCATGTTGCCCGCGTGGAACGCCTCCTCGAGCGCGTGCTGCAGGTCGTAGTCGATTGTCAGCTGCAGCCGCTGGCCGTCGGTCGGCGGATCTTCGTTCAGCTCCTCGATCTCCCGCCCGACGCTGTTGACGACGACGTTGCGGTCGCCGTCGGCGCCCATCAGGCGCTGGTTGTAGGACTTCTCCAGGCCCGCCTGCCCGACGATCGCGCCCGACTGCATGCCCGCGTACTCGGGCCGATCGAGCTGCGATTCCTGGATCTCGCTGACGTACCCGAACAGGTGTGCGGCGAGATCGTCTTCCGGATAGGCGCGCGTCGGCACCTGCTGGACCACGACCTCCGGCAGCTCGAGGCGGCGCGCCATCACGGCGGCAACCTGCGCGAAGCTCGCGTGCTCGATGACGGGGATGGGCGCGAAGAGCGGATCGCGGCGATGGCGCTGCATCACGTCCTGCAGGCGCGGCTCGTCGACGCCGGTCGCCGCCGCCACCCGCCCGATCGCTTCGTTCACGTTCCGGCTGCGCTCGCGGATGACGGCGATCGTGAACGAGCTCCGGTTCTCGACGAGCACCTTCCCGTCGCGGTCGAACAACACGCCGCGCGGCGCGCGCAGCGGGATCGTCCGCAGGAAGTTGTTGTCCGCCATCTCCTTGTACTTGTCGTGCTCGACGACCTGCAGCACCCAGAACCCGACCGCGAGCAGCGCGAAGCCCACCGACGCGACCACGCGCAGCACGACCAGCCTGACCTGCAGGCCCCGGCGATCCTCGAAGCTGCCCGCTGTCACCATCGGATCTTCTGCCTTCTGCCTTCTGCCTTACCAGTTTCTTCTACTCAAACTCGACCGCCGGCTTTCGCGGCCGCGCGCGACCATGCCCGGCAGGGCCTGAGCCGCGTGCAGCGCCACGAGCGCCGCCAGCGAATTGAGCGCCGTCTCCGCCAGAATAGCCTTCCACGGCACGCCGAACCAGCGCTGATCGATGAGCGAGTACAGCCCGACGATCAGCAGCCGGTGCAGAATCGTCGCGCCCGCCACGACGAGCGTTCTGGCGCGGGGATGCACCAGCACGAACTGCGTCCCGACGACCCCCGCCGCACAGCCGACAATCGTCTTTGTCAGCCCGCCGACGCCCACAATCCCCGCCGACAGCACGTCCTGCAGGAGGCCGCCGATCGTCCCCGCGACCATGCCGGCGATCGGCCCCCACAAGAGCGCCGCGTACACCACGCCCACCAGCACGAGGTCGAACGCCCATCGACCCCCCACGGTAAATCGTGCCAGGGTGACCTGCAAGACCACGGCCACGACGACCGTGGCGAGCACCCACGCCAGCCTCACAGGCCCCCCCGCCCGCGTCCGGCGGCCGCCGCCGCCGGCGAGGGCGGCGTGGTCGGCGCCACCGGCGGTCTGCCGAGCACAACAAGCACGAGGTCGATGTGGCTGAAATCCACCGCCGGACTGACGCGGACCAGCCGGTAGTTGGCGCCCTTCTCCGATTTGGCGACGTAGCCGACGATGAAACCCGCCGGGAAGATGCCGTCCTGGCCGGACGTCAACACCCGCTCCCCGACCTGGACATCCGCCTGGTTCGAAACGTAGTCGACGGAATACAAGCCGTCGCTCGCGCCGCCCTTGATGATGCCGCCGGCGCCCGTGCGCGCGAGCGTCACCGCCGCCGCGGCATTCCGGTCGAGCAGGAGCTGCACCTGAGCGGCGTGAGCCGACGGCTGGTTGATGACCCGCCCGATGACGCCGAGTCCGCCGATGACCGCCATGTTCGGCTGCACGCCATCGGCCGCGCCGCGGTTGATCGTGACGGTCAGGGTCAGCGAACCCGGCTGCGGGCTGCCGGCGATGACCCGCGCCGCAAGCGTCGGCGCCGGCATGCTCTGCTGCAGCTTCAGCGCGTCCTCCAGGCTGCGGGACGCGTCCGCCACCGCCTGTTCCTGCTGGAGCTGGCCCTGGAGCTCGAGCACCTGCCGGCGCAGCGTGTCATTCTCGGCTGCCACGCCCCTCAAGGCGAGGTAGTGGGACCAGACACCGCGGAACCAGTCGGCGACCGACGCCGTGCCGCTCTGGGTCTTGGCGAACGCGCCAAACGCCACCGCCTGCAGCAAGGGCAGGCCGGACCGCGACTGCACCTGTGCAGAAATGAGCAAAACGTGGCCCAGGCAAAGGACCACGAGCAGGGACGTCGTGCGGTGGTGAAGCATGGTCGTGGGCAGACCTCCCCGGAGGTCCCCCGTTACTTATCGGATCGTCAATCTAACGAGATTTTCCTCAGGAGTTCGAAATTGGCGAGCATCTTCCCGGCGCCCAGCACGACGGTCGAGAGCGGATCCTCGGCCATCGACACCGGCAGGCCCGTCTCTTCCCGCAGGCGTTTGTCCAGATTCTTCAGGAGCGAGCCGCCCCCGGTCAGCACGATGCCGCGGTCGACGATATCGGCCGAGAGCTCGGGCGGCGTCCGCTCGAGCGCCACGCGCACGGCGTCGACGAGCACGTTGACCGTCTCGGCCAGCGCCTCGCGAATCTCCTCGTCGGTAATCGTGATCGTCTTGGGTACGCCCTCGATCAAATGCCGGCCCTTGATCTCCATTGTCAGCCGGTCGTCGAGGGGAAACGCGGAGCCCAGCTCCATCTTGATCTGCTCGGCCGTGCGCTCGCCGATGAGCAGGTTGTACGTCTTCTTGATGTACTGGATGATGGCCTCGTCCATCTCGTTGCCGGCGACGCGAATCGCCTTGCTGTAGACGATGCCCGCGAGCGAGATGACGGCGATGTCGGTCGTCCCGCCGCCGATGTCGACGACCATGTTGCCCGACGCTTCTTCGATCGGCATCCCGGCGCCGATCGCGGCGGCCATCGCTTCCTCGACGAGATAGACCTCGCTGGCTTTCGCGCGGTACGCGCTGTCCTTCACCGCGCGCTTTTCCACCTGCGTGATCTCCGACGGCACGCCGATGACGATGCGGGGCCGCACCCACATCGTGCGGTTGTGCGCCTTGCGGATGAAGTGCGCGAGCATCTTCTCGGTCACTTCGAAGTCGGCGATGACGCCGTCCTTCATCGGCTTGATCGCGACGATGTTGCCCGGCGTGCGGCCGAGCATCTCTTTCGCTTCCTTGCCGACGGCCTCGATCTTCCCGGTCACTTTGTTGATCGCGACGATCGAGGGCTCGTTGACGACAATGCCCTTGCCGCGTGCGTAGACGCAGGTATTTGCCGTGCCGAGGTCGATTGCGAGGTCGCTCGAAAAAAGTGAAAACAGTGACCGAAGCGTCAATGCTGCTCCTGCTTCTCTTCGGTGAGCGGGGCGCTATCGCTTTCGCTGCCTGCCACGTAGATGCCGTTCTTCCCGGTCACCTTTATACGGTACATGGCTGCGTCGGCTGCCTGCAAGAGGCGTTCCGCCGTATCGGCGGCATCTGGTAGGGTCGCCACGCCAATCGAGGCCGTCAGCCGGTGGCCGTTACTGCTATCGGCCAGAAAGGTATACCGGGCGATACGGTCCTTGAGTCGGCGGGCCACCATCAGGGCCCCTTCCGCTCCCGTTTCGGGCAGGAGTATTGCGAATTCGTCCCCCCCGAACCTGGCCACGATATCGGTCTCTCGCGCGCTGGCCTTGATGATCGCCGCCGCCTCGATGAGGGCCCGGCTCCCGAGCAGGTGCCCGTAGGCGTCGTTGATGCGCTTGAAACCGTCCAGGTCGATGAAAAGCAGGGACAGCGGCCATCCGCTTCGCATGGCACGCTTGGTTTCCTTGCGAAGTGCGTCGTTGAGGAAGCGGGAGTTGTAGAGCTGGGTCAGGTCGTCCGTGACGGACAGGGCCTCCGCCCGGGCCACCCGCAGGGCGTTGGCCAGAGCGTAGGCGGCGGGTTCAATCAGGGTCGCCAGTGAATCGGCGAGCGCCTGGGGGAGACGCGGGAGCCGGCGGGCCCGACCCCGGTCGAGGCCCACGAGGGCGCCGACGACCGTCCCGTTGGCCACCAAGGGCCAGCCGAGCGCCGACGCCTCGATCGACTTCGCCTGGCGGGCCGGCCCGGCCACGCGGTCGTCCACATAGTTCGTGACGCGCACGGCCGACTGTCCGGTCTGCACGACAACGTCGGCGAACGACTCGACCGCGGCCTTGAGACCGGCATCCGAGATTTGCTTGCCGAGCACTTTCACGACGCCGTCGGGCTCGGCGGAAATCACGTACCACGCCGAGAGCGGCAGCCACTCGCTGACGTGCGTGACGAGCGCGGAGGCCACCTCGGCCGGATCGAGCGACGCGTTGACGGCGCGGACGAGCGCGCCGATCGTCTCGGGCTGCGAAGCCAGACGCATGAGGCCAGGCGCGGCGGCCTCGACGCGGTCGGCGAGGTCGATCGCCTCGCGCAATCCCAGCGCGCGCTCCACATCCTCGAGCCGAAGCGGCGTCGTCAGGTGCGCGCGGAAGCCGAGCGCGTTGGAGAGCTCGGCGAGCGCGGGCTGATTCGGCGGACTGAACGACGCGGCCGGCACGGTGCCGATGAGCGCCGACACGAAACGGTGCGATCCGTCATCGGGCGCGAGCTCCCACAGCACGCCACCGACGTGCGTCGGCACGCGCCAGAGCGATCCCTTCTTGAAGAATTCGAGGCGAACACCGGTCGCAGGCCGGAGCGGCGCAACGAGGCGGTCGATGTCCTCGCTGCGATGAAACACGGCGAGCGTCAGGACGCCCTCAGGCGCCGGCGTCTCGGGAGCGGAAGGCCGCGGCACTCGTCGTCCAAGCATCAGTTGTAGCGCCAGGAACGAGGGAAAGGGGCGCCCTTAACCGCCAGACTATACCATGGAGAATTCGCTAAAACAGGCCGAAATCTGCAGGTTTTCGCGCGTCCGCGACGCGCGGCGCACGTTTCTGAAAGCTCCGCGGAGGCAGACTATTACCGTCCGACCGAATTGGCGGACCCGCACACCGGTCCTGTCGGCGGGCGTGGCATAATTTGTAGGTAGTGACACGCCAGGTGAGAAGTTAGAAGCCAGAACTCAGAAGTTCGGCCCGAGGTAGAATTCCACGCCCGCTCTTCACTTCGAACTTCTGGCTTCACACTTCGAACTCGAAGGAGTTTTTCGCCCCATGACGATGCTTGACCGGATGCGACGCCACAGGAGCTGGCTCAAGTGGAGCCTGGGCATCGTGGTCGCCACATTCATTCTGCTGTACGTGCC
>Ga0335084_10000843_pt1 | contig 27389 bp, 24 predicted proteins | sample Lox_Sample_44_FD_206721 | JGI IMG/M metagenome (GOLD analysis project Ga0335084, IMG submission 206721) | Soil microbial communities from Loxahatchee National Wildlife Refuge, Florida, United States - Lox_Sample_4.4 | ecosystem: Environmental > Terrestrial > Soil > Wetlands | place: USA... | reverse complement strand
CCGCTGAGGTCCGACGCAGGCCACGCGGACGCCGCGCTCGGCGAGAAGCTGCGCGGCGCCGAGGAGCACCGGCACCATCCCCGCAGCAGGCAGGCTGTCCTGATCGAGCAGCAGGACATGCGTCGCGCCCGCCGCCTTCGCCACGGCGACGCCTTCGTTCTGGGCTGCGCCGATCCCTTTGTTCTCCGCCAGCCTCCGCACGACCAGCCTCGCGGAGTGCTGCCGCCAGCGCTGTTCCGGAACCTCGCTAGAACCGTTGTCGACCAGGACTATGCTGTCCACCTCGCCTTCGAGCGCCTGCAGGATCCTTTCGACCTGCGCCGTGTCGGGCTGATAGGTCACGATGACGGCGGCCACCTTGGCGACCGACGTCACCGGCGAACGCCAAGCCATCGCTTGATGGGCGCCGTAAACCATCGCTTCACCTTCCAATACCGCGTGCGCAGCCAGTAGGCGACGAACAAGCGCAGCGGCAGGTCGGTCCTGATCAGCCTTTCCCGATCGGCCTCGAACTTCGCATCGGTCGTATGGGCCGAAGCCCCGCTGTAGTCGTTGAACAGGCAGATCAGCTTGTCAATGTACTCGAAGCGGAGCCGCGGGTCGCCAAAGCAGGCCATGTTGAGCTCGTGATCGGCCCAAAGCTTGTACCGCGTATCGAATCGATGCAGCTGGAACACGCGGCGTGGATAGAAGATCGCCTGCTGGCAGATGTTCGTGAACATGATTTTGTAGGCGGTGAAGGGTCCGTCGTAGACGAGTTGGCGCCTCGGCATGTAGACGTCGCCGTAATAGATCGTGCGGTCGTCCCGGAGCAGGGGCGCGATCTCGGCCAGGCTGCAAGTGAGCTCGTCGTCCGCGCCGAGGAACAGCACCCATCTGCCACGGGCGACGCGAACGGCCTTGTTCATGGCGTCGTACAGACCCTCGTCGGGCTCGCTGCGCCAGCGAACCTTCGCCTCGTGGCGGCGGAGGATATCTAGCGAGCCGTCGGTCGAGCCCCCATCGAGGATGACGTACTCGAAGTCGTCGAAGGCCTGCTTCGTCACGCTTTCGATGGCCCGCTCCAGGGTCCCGGCGCCGTTCAGGACCACCGTGACGATCGATATCAGGGGCGGTTCGCCCTGCGTCGGCCCTGCCTTCATGCCACCCCTAGACGAAAATGAGCCCCGCCGGGAGCTCTTGACTTGATTTTATAAGAAATTCAATGTTTAATCCCCGGTCCGTTCAGTAGCTGAACATACAAACCGTACCGACTTGTGCTGACCGACGAGACCCGCTACCGCATCCTGAAGCTGCTCGAGGCCGACCCGCACGCCAGCCAGCGCCGCATCGCCGACGAGCTCGGCATCAGCCTGGGTCGCGTCAACTACTGCCTGCAGGCGCTGATCCAGAAGGGCCTCGTCAAGGTCAACAACTTCCGCAACAACGCCAACAAGCGCGCCTACCTGTATTTCCTTACTCCGCGCGGCATCGAGGAAAAGGCCTTCGTTACAACGCGCTTCCTGAAGATCAAGCTCGACGAGTACGAGGCGCTGAAGCGCGAGGTCGAAGAGCTGCGCCGCGAATCGCGGGAGCATGACGCGGTCGACCCGCGCTATGCGTTCGGCGACGCAACGCAAGTTCCCCTGAAAGGTGATTCCCATGGCTGAGGCTTCGCACGTCCTTAGGTTTCAGGAGAAGAAGGCGCCGATGATCAATCGGGCCAAGGGCCTCGACATGCTCATGGTCTACCCGGTTCCGACGGACGACAGTCCCTTCGCGCTGACCCCGCTTTCCATCATGTATCCCGGCGCGATGTTCGAGGCGCAAGGCATGCGCGTCGAGTACGTCGACCTGCGTTTCGACTCGTGGGAAATGATGGAGGATCTGATCAAGGACTCGGCGCAGATCGGGGTTTCCTGCTTTACGGGATACCAGTGCGCCAAGGCGATGGACATTATCGAGCGCGCGAAACAGATCAACCCGCAGATTGTCGTGAACGTCGGCGGCCATCATGCGAGGCTGTGCACGAAGGACGTGGAGGCCGAGCCGCTGGTGGACGTGGTATGGCCAGAACGAGCCTACGGCGAGGATCTTTTCCCCTTCTCTCCGGCCACGCATCGCCTCTGGAAGCGCGGCGATCTGCAGATGGTGACCTCTACGGGTTGCCCTTATGCATGCACCTTTTGCGCGCTGCGTTCCCCGTGGGATCCACGGGAATTGAAGGACTTGGAGCGCCAGGTCGACATGGTCTACGACCTGACGGGCGCCAAGGAAGTGTCGTTCTCGGACCCGAATATCGGCTACAACAAGTACAAGGATTCGGGCGGCACGACGCACCGCGTCGATCGCGTGGCGCGCATGCGTGGCATCGGCGCGATCCTGCGCAAGCATGGCATTCGCTGGGACGGCAATATCCGCTCGGACTACATTACTCCCGAGCTGGTCGACGCGATGGCTTGGTCGGGCTGCTACTCGGTCGAATTCGGCTGCGAATCGGGCAACGACGAGTTTCTCCGGCGCGTGATCAAGAAGGGCCACGGCGTCGATTCCATCAAGCACGCGAACAAGTGCATGCATGGCTCTGGCATTTCGGTCATGAACTCATTCATCCGGGGAATGCCGACCGAGACGCACGAACAATGGGTCGATACGATGGATCTGATCGACTGGATCATGGACACGGCGCCGGAAGCGCGCGTTTCGGTGTACCGCTTCGCCCCCTATCCGGGCGGCCCCGCCTACGAGATGGCCGTGAAAGGCGAAGGGATCGAGAAATTCACGCCGCCGACGACCATGCGCGGCTGGGGCGAGCTCAAGCTCATGGTCGATCCGACGTATTGGTGCGCCGGAATGTGTTTCCGGCTGGACAACTCGAAGAAGAATTTCCCCGGCGAGGACTGGAAGCTGATCGAGCCGTACGTGAATCTCGCCCGCAAGCTCTGGACGGAGCGGCGCCCGGAGCTGTTCCCCGCAGAGGAAGTCGAGAAACTCATCTTCTGGCAAGTGAGGAAGCACAACGCGGAAAAGGCCAAGGCCGCTGCGTAGTCGTTCCTCTCGGGAGAAGCGGCTAGCCGCCGCGCAGCCGCTCGTCGCGGGTCTCCGCGATCATCATGCGCGTCAGCTCGTCGACAGAAAGAAATCTCGGATTCGTCGCCGAGTTGTATTCGAAGCCGTCGGCGACCGGCTTGCCGACTTCGGCGGCCGCGTTGTGCCGATAGTCAATCTGGCGCGTCAGCTGAATCGCGGGGCACAGGACATAGTGGTCGGGAAACTCCAGGGTCAAGTGCGAGTCGTCGGCCGGGCACATCACCTCATGCAGCTTCTCGCCCGGGCGGATGCCGACGATCTTCGTCTTCATGCCGGGAGCGACGGCTTGCGCAATGTCGGTGACGCGCGCGGAAGGAATCTTGGGGACGAAAATCTCGCCGCCCTGCATGCGCTCGAGCGCCTTCAGCACGAAGTCGACGCCCTGGCCGATCGTGATCCAGAAGCGCGTCATGCGGGAATCCGTGATCGGCAGCTCGCGCGCGCCGTCGGCGATCAGCTTCAGGTAGAGCGGGATGACCGATCCGCGGGACGCCACGACGTTGCCGTAGCGGACCACGCTGAACCGCGTGCGGTGGCCGCCGGTCAGATTGTTTCCGGCGACGAAGAACTTGTCCGACAGCAGCTTCGTCGCGCCGTACAGGTTGATCGGATTGACCGCCTTGTCGGTGGAAAGGGCCACGACCTTCTCGACTTCCGTCTCGATCGCCGCGGCAATGACGTTCTCCGCGCCGTGAACGTTGGTCTTCACGCACTCCATGGGGTTGTATTCGGCGGCCGGCACCTGCTTGAGCGCGGCGGCGTGGATCACGATGTCCACATCGTGCATGGCCTGGCGAAGGCGTTCACGATCCCGCACGTCGCCAAGAAAGTAGCGCAGCGCGGGCGAAGAAAGCCTCTGCTGCATGTCCGCCTGCTTGAACTCGTCGCGCGAGAACACGATCAGGCGACGCGGCCGGTAGCGCTCGAGCACCGTTTTCGCGAAGTGATTACCGAAGGAGCCGGTGGCTCCAGTGACGAGAATGGACTTGTCGTTCAGCAAAGGCAGGCCCTTTTTGGGAACGCCATATTACTAGGTCCAGCAGCGCCTTTCCCGGCGGCCGCGACTTCGTAGCAAAAAGTGGCCGCGCAGCTCCGCATGCAATCGATTCCATACAGCCGCCAGGACATCGCCGATGCCGACGTCGCGGCGGTGGTGGCGGCGCTGCGCTCCGAGCTGATCACTCAAGGACCCGCTGTTCCGGCGTTCGAGAAAGCGGTCGCCGGCTATGTCGGCGCTCCGCACGCAATCGCGGTGAACAGCGGCACATCCGCGTTGCATCTCGCCTGCCTGGCGCTCGGCGTCGGCCCGGGCGATGTCGTCTGGACGTCGCCGATCTCGTTCGTCGCTTCGGCGAACTGCGCGCGCTACTGCGGCGCCGACGTGGATTTCGTGGATATCGACGCGCAAACGTTCAACCTGTCGCCCGCCGCGCTGGAGGAGAAGCTCGCGCGCGCGAAGCGTGCCGGCCGTCTGCCCAAGGTCTTGATCCCGGTGCATTTCGGCGGCGCGCCATGCGACATGGCCGCGATCGCGAATCTGGCGCACCGGCACGGCATCGCGGTCGTCGAGGATGCGTCGCACGCGCTCGGCGCCGGCTATCGTGGGGGACGAATCGGCGACTGCGCCCACTCGGACCTCACCGTGCTCAGCTTCCACCCGGTGAAGATGATCACGACCGGCGAAGGCGGCATGCTCACCACCCGTTCGGACGAGCTGCGCGGCCGCCTCGAGCTGCTGCGCACGCACGGCGTGACGCGCGATGCGGAGCTGCTGGAAGAGAAGGACGCGGGAGGCTGGTACTACGAGCAGCGCACGCTCGGCTTCAACTATCGACTCACCGACATCCAGGCCGCGCTCGGCTCAAGTCAGATGCGGCGCCTTCGCGAGTTCCTCGAGCGGCGCCGCGCTCTCGCCGCTCGCTACCGCGCCCGACTCGCCGGCCTGCCGCTCTCCTGTCAGCGCGAGGAGACCGATGCTCCCTCCTCGTACCATCTCTTCGTCGTGCAGCTCGCCCTCGAGTCGCTGAAGCCCTCGCGCAGGGAGGTGTACGAAGGTCTGCAGCGCGCAGGAATCCGGGCCAACGTGCACTACATCCCGATTCACCTGCAGCCATACTATCGAGCGCTCGGTTTCCGGGCCGGGAGCTTCCCGGCGGCGGAGCGCTACTACGAACGAGCCCTGAGCCTGCCGCTTTTTCCGGCGCTCCGCGCCGCCGAACAAGACCACGTCGTCGCGACGCTGTCGGGGCTCCTCGCTTGAGTCCTAGCGTCCTGTTCCGTGCCGACGCAGGCACGGGAATCGGCAACGGCCATGTGATGCGATGCGTCGCCTTGGCGCAAGCCTGCATCGAGCAGGGAATGGCGGCTCATTTCGTCTCCCACACCGGCGCCGAGGCCCTCGCCGAGCATATCCGCCGCGCCGGTTGCACGCTCACGGACCTGCCCGAAGCGCAGGCGAGCGCCGCAGATGCTGGAAAGCTGGTCGAGGCGGCGGCGGCGCGGCGGCCGCCCGCGGGCTGGATCGCCGTCGACGGCTATCACTTCGATACCGCGTACCTCGACATCGTCGCTCGGAGCGACGTTCGGCTGGCGGTCATAGACGACATCGCGGCTCACGAGCGCTACCCGGCCGATCTCCTGCTGAACCAGAATATCGGAGCGCAGCGGGGACGGTATGTCACGAAGCCGGCCTGCAAGCTGCTCATAGGACCGCGATATGCGCTTCTGCGCGCGGAGTTTTCGGGCTGGCGGGGATGGCGGCGCGAGTACTCGAGCGACGCGAAGCGCATTCTCGTTACCCTCGGCGGCGGAGGCGCGGGCGGGACGCTGGCGACCGTGCTCGCGGCGCTCGCCGCAGTCGAGGGGCGCTTGGAGATCCGTGTGCTCGCAAGTGCGGCCGACGCTGGATATTCACTAAGGGCTGCGATCGGCAAGGCCGAGGCGGCGGGGCATGTGGTCGAGCTGCACGGCCATTCCGAGGACATGCCATCGAACATCGCCTGGGCGGACCTTGCCGTCGCGGCCGGCGGCTCGACCGTCTGGGAGCTCGCGTACATGCAGACGCCCTCGCTGCTCGTCGTGCTGGCTGAAAACCAGCGCGGCAATGTCGAGGGACTGGCGAGTCTCGGCTTCGCCGTCAGCCTCGGCGACGCAAGCCGGATCGAAGTCGCGGAGCTCGCGCGACGGGTAGCCGAGCTCCTTGCGGATGCGGAGCGACGCGAGGAGATGGGCCGCGCCGGCCGCGCGCTGGTCGATGGACGCGGCGCGCAGCGCGCCGCCGAGGAAATTCGGGGATGGCACGCATGACTCCAATCAAGGTCGGTAGTCGCATGATCGGTCCCGGGGCACCGTGCTTCATCGCGGCCGAGATCGGCATCAATCACAACGGCGACATGCAGCTCGCGCGGCAAGCGATCGACGCTGCCGCCGACGCCGGCGCGGACGGGGTCAAGTTCCAGAACTTCCGCACCGAGGACTTCATCTCCGACCGCAGTCTGACCTACGAGTACGTGTCGCAGGGCAAGACGGTGGTCGAGTCCCAATGGGACATGTTCAAGCGCAACGAGCTGAAGCCGGAAGATCTCGAAGGCCTCGCCCGGCACTGCGAGCGCCGCGGCGTCGTGTTCTTCAGCACGCCGTCGTCGCCTTCCGGCATCGACGATCTCGTGCGCGTCGGCGCGCCGCTCCTGAAGAACGGCTCCGACTACCTGGTGAACCTGCCGCTGATCCGCTACATGGCGCGAACCGGCGTGCCCACCGTGCTCTCGACCGGAATGGCGACGCTCGGCGAGATCGAAGAGGCGGTCAACGCCTTCCGCGATTCCGGCGGCCGCGATCTCATCCTGCTGCACTGCACTTCCGCCTATCCGACGCCGGATGCGGACACCAACCTGCGCAAGATCCCGACGCTCGCCCGCGCATTCGAGTGCCCGGTGGGATTCAGCGACCACACCTGGGGAACCGTCGCGGCGGGCGCCGCCCTCGCGCTCGGCGCGTGCTTCGTGGAGAAGCACTTCACGCTCGACCGCAACCTGCCGGGGCCGGACCACCGGTTCTCGTCCGATCCCGCCGAGCTCCGCGCGCTCGTCGAAACCGTGCGGCGAACCGAGCGCTGCCTCGGCACCGAAGTGGTCGGCCCGACGCCTTCGGAAGCCGAAGGGCGGCAGCAATACCGCCTGTCCTGCGTGGCGGCGGACGACTTTCCGTCCGGCAAGGTGCTGCAGGTCGACGACGTGGCATTCCGTCGACCGGCAACCGGTTTGCCGCCGAAGTTCGTGGACCGGCTGGTTGGAAGGAAGCTGGCCGTCGCGGTGAAGCGCGGGCACCTTCTTTCCGACGCCGATTTCGCATCCTGACGGCCGCGCAATGGACAAATCAGCATTCAAGCGGCTCCTGCTCGAGACGATCCAGAACGTCGACAACCGCTTCCACCCTTTCGTCTGGATCCACGGCGAGCCCGAAGTCGGGCGCGACACGTCGATCGGCGGATTCTCGGAGGTGAATGCCAGGAACTCGCGCGTCCGTATCGGCGCGAATTGCGACATCGCGTCCTTCGTTGCGATCAACTGCCTGGACTCGCACCGCCGGTGCATCGGTCTCGGCGAGCGCCTCGAGTACGGCGACGTGTGGATCGGCGATCATGTCTTTGTCGGCTCGCACAGCGTCATCCTCGGCGGCGCCATCATAGGCAGCCACTCGGTCATCGCCGCCGGCACCGTGGTCCGACGCGAGCGCATTCCGCCTTTCTCGCTCGTCGTCGGAAATCCCGCCACGGTAAAGGCCGGGTACTACCGCAAAGAGTGGGAGTCGGTTCATGGGCCGTACGCGGGCCGCGATCCGGTGTGAGGGGAGCCGCCATCCATCCCATGATCGTTTCAATCAATCAACCCGCGTACCTGCCCTGGCTCGGCTACTTCCACCGCATCGCGGTGTCGGACCTTCACATCGTGCTCGACCATGTGCAGTTCGAGAAGAACAGCTTCGTCAACCGAAACAAGGTGCGCACCGCCAACGGCGCGGCCTGGCTGACGGTTCCGGTGCGCACCAAGGGCCGCTTCGGCGAGCTGCCGATCGACGAGCTCGAGATCGACTCGAGCCAGGCCTGGGCGCAGAAGCACTGGCAGACGATCCGCCAGAACTACTCGAAGTGCGCCGGGTTCGCCGCGCACGCCGACTTTTTCGAACAGGTCTACGCCCGCCCCTGGCGGCGGCTCGCCGAGCTGATGACGGAGATCAACGTCTACCTGCTGCGCGCCTTCGGCATCCGCACGCCGCTCAGGCGCAGCTCGGAGATGGCGCCGAGCGGCGCGAAGACCGACCTCATCGTCGGCCTGTGCAAGAGCGTGGGCGCGTCGGTGTACCTGTCGGGGCCGCTCGGCCGCGGCTACCTCGAGGAGGCGCGCGTGGCCGAAGCGGGCATCGAGCTGCGCTATCACGACTATGTGCACCCGGTGTACCCGCAGCGCGGTGCCGGCTTCGAGCCTTACATGAGCGCGATCGACCTTCTCTTCAACTGCGGCGAGCAGAGCCGCGACGTCCTCCTCGGCGCCGGGGAAAGGGTTCACGAATGACTCGCGCGGTGAAGAACGCGACAGGGAAAGGCCGCGTCGGCGCCGTCGTGCAGGCCCGAATGGGTTCCACGCGTCTGCCGGGCAAAGTCATGCTCGATCTCGCGGGTGCGCCGGTTCTGGACCACGTCATCCGCAGGTTGCAGCAATGCAGGCGGCTGGACTGCATCGTGATCGCCACCAGCACCCGGCCGGAGGACGACGTCGTCGTGCGCCGGGCCGAGAGGAGCGGCGCGTTGTCGTTTCGGGGCAGCGAGACGGACGTCCTCTCCCGGTACCACGGCGCGGCGACGCAGTATGGCCTCGATACCGTGGTGCGCGTCACGTCCGACTGCCCGCTGATCGATCCGCACGTCGTAGACGAGGTCATCGGCTATTTCCTGGATCACGAGTACGACCTGGTGAGCAACGCCGGCGACGAACCCGGCAAGCGGACCTTCCCGCGCGGACTCGACGTCGAGGTGTTCTCCTTCGACGCGCTGCGCGACGCGTCGGCGCGCGCGGTGAAGGGCTACCAGCGGGAGCATGTCACCCCGTACGTCTACGAGAACGCCAGCGTCCACTACTTCAAGGGGACTGCGGACTACTCAAGCCACCGCTGGACGCTCGATACCCGCGAAGACTACGACCTCATAAGCCAGATCTATGCAGAGCTCTACCACGGCAAGCACGATTTCTACCTCGGGGAGATCCTCGATCTGATGCAGCGCCGGCCTGATCTTCCGGCGCTGAACACTCACGTCGAGCAGAAAAAGCTTGAGCAGCCGGTCAGCAGGGATTTCGATGCCGAGTTCGAAGCCCTGATCGAGCGTCACGACATGCGCCCGCGGCTCCCCCGCCATACCAGGCTGGAAAAGGCGGTGTTGGCCGCTTGGGCCGACGTCCCGCGCGATGCGGTCGTGCTGGTTTGGGGCGACGAGGAGCACACCTGCGAGCTCCTGAACCTGCTGCGCCCTGCGCCTGGTCGAGTCGCCGGATTCATCGATCCCGCGAGCCGCTCCTCGTCCGGCGAGCTGATCGGCTGCCGGCGCCTCTCGATGCAGGACGCGGCGGGCCTCGAGCCGGACATCGTCGTGCTCTCCTCCTTTGCGCGCCGCGAGAAGCATCGCGCCGAGGTGCTGCGCCGCTTCCCGCGCTGTCGCGTGCTCGATTTCTACGAAGCGCTCGATTTCGAGGGCGTCTTCGGCGACCAGCGCGGCTTTCCGTTCTACTCCGGGACGGAGTATGTGAGGCTGTTCGAGCTTTGCGACGCCTACCGCAATGCGCATGACAAGGCGCACCGAAAGGCGCTGCTGTTCGAACTTGCCGCGACCTACTATGAGATCCGCGATTTTCTGAACGGCGAGAAGTGCGCGCGCGAGTACGCCGCGGACGGCCACGATGACGGCGGCCGCGTGGCCGCGTTCGTCACCGCCACCAACGCTTTGTTGGCGGAGCTCAGGGGGTCGCTGCTTGGACGGGAAGGCGATATCGCGCTCTTCCTGGTCGATGCGATCCGCATGCGCGACGTGCGGCCGGCGCACGGCGAGCCGCCGGCGATGCCCTTCCTTCTCGGCATGTCGCAGCGCGCCGTGACTTTCACGCGAGCCTTCAGTTCCACTCTCTATACGGTCCCGAGCGTGCCGTCGATGCTGACCGGCAAGCTTCCGCTCGACGACGTGATCTACAACAAGCGGATTGTGTCCGTGGACGAGAGCGCGCTTTTGCGCACGTTGCACGGCGAAGGCTACCGGCTCTTCAACTTCATCAGCTGGAAGGATTTCTTCGAGGGCGAGACGCGCGTCACTCCGGTGCGGTTCAGCCGGCCCGGCGACGCGTTGCCGCTTCTTTCGCGGGCGCTCGCGCCGCGCATTCTGTGGCGGCACGCCACGACCCTGGCCGGCGCGCCGCAGCGCGCGTTCTGCCTGGTCCACCTTTTCTGCGAGACGCACGACCCGCACCTTTGCGGCGCGCACGGCGACGCCCCGGTCAAGCACCTTTTCTACGAATACCTGGGGAAAGACAATCCCGGAATCAGCAGCCAGCAATATCGAGCGCAGTTCCGGGAGTGCCTCGCGTACGTCGATCGCCAGCTCGAATTCCATTTCGGGTTCCTGCCCGAGGGCATGACCAAGGCGGTCTTCGGCGACCACGGCCAGATCGCCGAGCGCATCCTCGAGCACCCGGAGGCGGTCGGCTCGCTCCTGAGCTGGCACGACGACCGAATCCACGTCGCGCTGATCGTAGAAGGACCCCGCCTGGCGGCCGCCTCGCGGGACAGCCTGTTCAGCATGAGCGACCTCGGCGGACTGATCCTCGATGCACGTCACGGCAAGCTCGCGCCGCCGCCACGCCGGTGCGTCCAGGTGCAATTCGACCCGCTCTACAACAAGGCGATCAAGGCGGCGTATGCCCGCGTCGGCTGCGAGAAGTACACCAAGGGGTTCAAAGCCATCCGCGGGGAACGCGACAAGTTTGTTCTCTACGACGACGGCACCGAGGAGTACTACCTGCTGCCTGACGAGCGCAACAATCGGATCGGCGAGCCGCAGCTCGCCGACTCGGTGAAGTTCCTGCGCTCGTTCCTGAAGAGCCGCACTTTTCCCGATTTCATCGTACCGGAGTAGGCAATGCCCAAGCTCGACATCATCGCGACCATCAATACTCACAAAGCCGACGGCGCGCTGCTCGACGGCCTGGTTCGCGCCGGGGCGACGATATTCCGCATCAACGGCGCGCATATGCGGCCTGCGCAGATCCCTACGGCCGTCAAGGTGATCCGGCAATGCTGTGGCGATCGCGTCAAGGTCCTGATCGATCTGCCCGGCAACAAGATCCGCACCCGGGATCTGGTGCAGACGGTGACGCTGAAGCGCGGCGAGTCGTTCGCGCTGGATTCGGTCAATTTCTCTCTCGAATCCTTTCCCAAGTACCTCAAGCGGGGCGATACCGTGATCTCCAGCGACGGACAGCTGACGATGAGCGTGAAGGAGGTCGCTCCAGAGCGCGTGATCTTCCTGGCCGAGTGCGACGGCGAGCTGCTGAACAACAAGGGGCTGCATGTCCCCACGGCCGAGCTCGGCGAACTGCCGTTCCTCTGGGAGCTGGACCGCAAGATCATCGAGCACAGCCTGAGCTCGGGAGTCGACTACGCCGGATTCTCGTTCGTGCGCACGCCGGCCAACATCGAGGAGGCGAAGCGCGCGCTGGCGGGCAGCTCGATCACGCCGATCTTCAAGCTGGAGACCAAGGAAGCCACCGCGCCGCAAGCACTGCAGTCCATCCTGTCGCGCGCCGAGATCTTCGCCATCGACCGGGGGGACTTGGCGAGCGAAGTCGGCATGGCGAGCTTTCCCGCGACTTTCAACCGCACCCTGAGCGCCGGACTGGCGGCCGGGAAGAAGATGTTCGTCGCGACGCAGCTCTTCGCCTCGATGTACGAGCGCCAGCTGCCGTTCCTGTCCGAAGTGGTCGAATTTCACCGCCTGGCTCATTCCGGAATCGCGGGCATCCAGCTGTCCGAGGAAACCGCGATCGGCAAGCATCCCTTCGAGGTGCTGGCGATGATCGCGACCCTCAGTTCGGCGCCGAAATGACCGCAGCCGTCTTCTGGTTCCTCGGATTGCCGGGATCGGGCAAGTCGACGCTCGCCCAGGCGACGCTCGAGTACGTGTCCGACCGCTCGAAGGAGGGCGCGACGCCGCGCCGGTGGGACCTGCTCGACGGCGACGTGATCCGCGAGTTCCTCGGCGAGGAAGTCGGCTATTCCATCGCGGACCGGCGCAGGTCGGTGCGCACCGTCGGGCTGGTCGCGGCCCATCTGGCGCGCAACGACGTCGGCGTGGTCGTCGCCAACATATCGCCCTTCGAGGACCTGCGCGGCTTCCTCAGGGAGCGGCTTGAAGGCTACTTCGAGATCTATTGCCGTTGCCCGCTGGAGGCATGCATTCAGCGCGACCCCAAAGGCCACTATCGCCGGCAGCTGGAGAACGGCCCCAAGGACTTCGTCGGCCTCGACATCCCGTTCGACGAGCCGCAGCACGCCGACCTGGTGCTGGACACCTCCCGGCTCGATATCCCGGCGTCGGTGCGCGCCGTCCGCGAATCCGTGGACAAGCACCTGCATCGCGCACGATGATTACACCGTACCGGGCATCCACGCTCGTCGACCGGCTCCTCGGCAAGAGCGTGGTCGCCGCCATCTCGGCTCTCGAGCGGGCCGGCGCGCCCGCCATCACCTGCGACGCCGACACGGTGCTGGAATGCGGCCGCATTGCCGACGGCAGCCTGACCCCGGTCGACCGCTTCTTCGGCAAGGAGGAGACCACTTCGGTCATCGAGGAGCAGCGGCTTCTCGACCAGAGCTTCTTTCCCTTGCCGATCCTGCTGCCGGCCCGTGGCATCGCACCCGGCACCGCGGCGCAGGATGTTCTGCTGCGCACGGGGGAGGGCAAGGCATTCGGATACCTGGCCAAGGCGTCGTTCTACCCGTACGACCTCGAGCGCCTCTGCCGCGGCATGTTCGGCGTCTACGATCTCAAGCATCCGGGGGTCGCGCGCGTCGTCGCGGGGGGCAACCTGTTCGCCGGCGGACAACTCTTCATGCTCGGGCAGGAAAACGACCTGTCGCGCTACTGCCTCTCGCCGCGGCAGGCGCGCGAGGAGATCGGGCGGCGCGCATGGAAGACCTGCGTCGGCTTCCAGACGCGCAACGTGCCGCACCTCGCGCACGAGCACCTTCAGCGCATCGCCCTGGAGACGCACGATGGCCTGCTGATCCATCCCATCATCGGATGGAAAAAGAGCGACGATTACCGGCCCGATGTGGTGATGCACGCCTACGAGTACCTGACGACGCAGGTCTATCCGCGCGCCAAGGTGCTGCTGAGCGGGCTGCAGATGCAGATGCGCTACGCCGGGCCGAAGGAAGCGGTCATTCATGCGATCGTGCGCCAGAACTACGGCTGCTCGCACTTCATCGTCGGGCGCGACCACGCCGGCGTCGGCGGCTTCTACGGGCGCTACGAAGCCCAGAGCTACGCCGATCGTGTGCAGGAGCACCTGCCGATCCGGATTCTCAAATTGAAGGGCCCGTTCTACTGCGCCCAATGCGGCGGCGTGGTGACCGAGAACACCTGCGGCCACCCGCAGGCGGAGCATCAGGAGGTGAGCGGCAGCCTGATCAGGGAAATGCTGATCGGCGGAAAGCGGCCGCCGAGCGAATTCATCCGCGCCGATGTCGTGGACGTCGTGCGCTCGCACGACAAGATCTTCATCGACTCCTAGGCCGACCCATGCCGCTACAGCATCAGCACCGAGCCGTATACGAGCAGCAGGACCGAGATCAAGGTCTGGTACAGCCTGTTGGAGGCGAGCTCGAATATCCGGTTGCCGATCAGCGCGTAAACGGCCAGCGCGACCAGCCCCGAAGCCAGCGTCCAACAGTCGAACACGGCCGGACGAAGGGCTGCGAGGACCGCGAGTTGACTCACGGCGAACACGAAATAGACCAGCGCAATGTTGACGCGGGCCGTGCGCTTCTCCTCGTGCAAGGAGTTGGCGAGGATCGTGAGCAGCCCGCCGCCCATGTTGGAGACGCCGTGAACTGCACCCATGGCTGCAAGATAGAAGCGCTGGTGCCGGACAAGCAGGTCGCGCGTGCGCGCGTGCAGCACCGGCTGCAGCCGGATCATGGCCGTGGCGAGCAGCATCAGCCCGACGACCTTGCGCATGTTCGGCTGCCAGTCGAAGCCGAGCACGCAAACCAGCCCCGCGATCATGAACGGCACCGACCAGCCGAGATAGCGCCAGCGCGCCGCGCGCTTCAGTTCCGGCACGTAGAGCTGCGCAGCGCTGACGCACATCGAGGCCGGCAGCAACAGGGCCAACGCGCGATCGAATTCGAAGCCGGCGAGCAACAGAGTCGGCGTGCCGAACACCAGCAGACCGACGCCGAAGATGGACTGCACCAGGGTCAGCGCCGCGACAACCAGCAACGCGAACAGGGCCAAGTCATGGATATTCATGCGGACGCGATTCTCGCGTACTTGCCATGCGAATGAAAGTCCTCGTGGTGGCGGCGCACCCCGACGACGAGGTGCTGGGCTGTGGCGCGACCATGGCGCGCCACGCCGCCGCCGGCGACGAAGTGCACGTCGTGATCCTCGCCCAAGGCATCACGAGCCGCGGCAAGCCAGGCGCGAAACGCGCGCTTTCGCGCCTCGGCCAGGCCGCAAGCAAGGCGGCCGCAGTCCTCGGCGCGCGTCCGCCGGTGCTCGAAGCCTTTCCCGACAACCGCATGGACAGCGTCCCGCTGCTCGACGTAGTGAAGGTGATCGAGGGCCATCTTGCGCGCGTCGCGCCGCGCGTGATCTATACGCACCATCCGTGCGACCTGAACGTCGACCACGGCGTCGTGCATTGCGCGCTGTTGACCGCCTGCCGGCCTCTGCCGGGCAGCCAAGTCGAGCGGATCCTCTGCTTCGAGGTTCCGTCGAGCACCGAATGGCGATCGCCGCTCGCCACCGAAGCGTTCGCGCCGAACTGGTTCGTCGACGTATCGCGCACGCTGCATCTCAAGCTGAAGGCGCTCGAAGCGTATGCGAGCGAGATGCGGCCCTTCCCCCATCCGCGCTCGCTCGCCGCGGTCGAGCACCTGGCGCGCTGGCGCGGTGCGAGCGCAGGGTTCAAGGCGGCCGAGGCGTTCGCCCTCGCCCGCGCCGTGCAACCGGCATGAACCCACAGACCACCCTGCTGACCCGCATCAAGCGCTGGATTCCGCTCGGCGCCCGCCGCCGCCTCGGCAGGCTGGCCTACGGCGCGCGCGACCGCGCGCTTGCGCCGATCAACAGCCTGCAGGCCCGGCGCATCGGCTCACGCGTGCGGCACGCCCAGGCCGGCCGCAGGACCGTGCTGTTCTTCGCGCCGGAAGCGGCGATCGACCTCTACATGCGCACGCACGCCGCGCTCGCCCACACCCTGCAGGCACAGGGGCACAACGTGCTCTTTGTGCGCTGCTTCGACGTGTTCCCGCGCTGCCCGGTGAAGGACATGCTTCTGCTCCGGGCCGATGCGACACCGGCCGAGCATCGCGCCGCCTGCCTTGCCTGTCACCGGAGTTCGTCGGCGTTCCTGCGCGGGCACGGCTTCGACTTCTTCGACCTGCGCGAGCTCGTCTCGGCCGAGGCGCTCGGGCGGATCGAAGCGGCGCTGCGCACGGCGCCCGCCGCCGGCTTCGACCTCGACTATGACGGCATCAATGTCGGCGCACTCGCTTTCTACGACTTCGCCATTCTGCAGAAGCATCCCCGCGAGCGGGCGATGGACGAGCGCGACCGCGCGATCTGGCTCGCCTACGTGAAGAGCGTGATGCTTTCGATCGAAGCGGTCAGCGCGCTTGCCGGGCGCATGAAGCTCGACGTGGTCGCCTGCTTCGACGAGTACGGCATGATGTCCGGCGCCCGGCTCGCCGGCATTCGCGCCGGCGCGCGGCCGCGCCTGATCAGCGTCTCTTTCCACCTCGACGGCGACCCGCGCCGGCCGGTGGCCCTGTCCAATCTTACGGTCACGCGCGAGCTGGCGTGGCGGCGCGAGCAGTGGCCGCAGTGGCGCGACCTCGCGCTGACTCCCGAGGCGGTCGCGCAGGCGGTCGACGACCTCGTGGTACGGCTGATCGGCTCGGGACCGAACGTCTATTCGCCGAACAAGACCGCGGGCAGCGACCTGCGCGCCGCGCTGCGGCTGGATCCGGCGAGAAAGCTCTTGGTCGCCTACACGAGCAGCGTGGACGAGTACGACGCGCTGAAGGCAAACCTGAGGGGGCTCGGCCTCGAGGCGCCGGTGTCGCGCGACGCGTTCGCCGACACCTTCGCGTGGCTCGATTTCCTGATCCCTTACGTCGAGGCGAGCACCGACCTGCAGCTCGTCGTCCGCATCCATCCTCGCGTCGGCGCCACGGCGCGGGACCGCCTGCCTTCGAACGAGTACGAGCGCTACCGGCGCGAGCTCGGTCGGCCGCTGCGGCATTGCCGCGTGGTGTGGCCGGAAGAAAAGGTGTCGAGCTATGACCTCGCCGAAATCGCGGACCTGGCGCTGGTGTCCTGGAGCGCGCTCGGCCTCGAGCTCGCTCGCCTGGGTGTGCCGGTCCTCAGCGGCAACCGCTCCGTGATGACGATCGCGCCGGAATCGAGCTTCATCGCGCTGGCAGAGACCCGGGAGGAGTACCAACGCATGCTGCGTGAACTGCTGCGCGGCTACGCGCATCCGGCAGCGCAGCTGCGCGCCGCGTTTCGCTGGTACAACATGTTCCACCTCGGCAATACGATCGACATGCGCGACACGATCGCGGCCGACGGCAAGGCGAACTACGCCGCTCGTCCGCGGCATGCGGCGCTGGTGGAGGACATTTTTATCCGCGGCGCGGAGGCAATAACCGGCAACCTCGCCGAGCTGCGCGCCGCGCAAGGTCCCGGCGCCCTCGAGCGCGAGACCGAGGCGCTCGCGCGGCAAGTGCGGCGGCTGACAGGGCTACTCGCTACCGGCCGCGATCCCGGCGCGGATTACGCGTTGCCCGCCGCCGGCGAACGCCATTCGACCATGGTGGCGAGGCTGCTGCGGATCCACGCCGAGCTGAGCGCGGAGGGGGCATGAAGCTGATCGTCAGCTCCTACGAAGACGAGTTCTGCGTGCCGCTGGTGCAGGGGATCTGCGAGCGACGCGGCTGGTCGGTCTCCGACTGGCTGGTCTCCCATGGCTCGAGCGATCCCGCGGTGCGGCCTGAAACAGCCTTTCCGGACGCCATGATCCATCTTCCCGAGCGCTCGTCGCGAGGCCTCCTTCCCGGCGGCGTCGATTGGGTGCGCCCGGCGCTCGACGCGCCGACTCTCGAGCGAATGTTGCCGTACCGCGCGATGTTCGACGCGATACTCGACTTCTACGACCCCGACGGGCGCTCCTTCACCGCCCAAGAGCGGAGAGACACGTACCACGAGCTCCTTCGCTTCGGCTTGTATCTGATCCGCCAGCACCGACCTGGCGCCTACATCGCCTATACGGTGCCGCACTCCCTGCAGGACTACATCGTGTATGCCGTTTGCCGGGCGCACGAGATTCCGACGTCGATCTACACGGCGCTTCCCATCCCGGGATATCTGCTGCTATGGACCTCGCTCGAGGAAGGAAGCGAGCGTTTCCGGCGCGCGTATCAGGAGAATTGCCGCAAGTCCGCGCTATCCGCGTTGCCGGCCGACCTGGACAAATATTGCCGCGGCGTGCAGTCCGACTACCGCGCGGGCGAGCCATGGTACTCCAGGCTGCGCGACCGCAGCATGCTCCGCCGGCGCAGCCGTCTGAGGAGCGCTGCGCGCTTGGTCTTGGAGCGCTTTCATTCCGAAAGGCGATGGCTGGCGCGGTTCGTACGCGACCCGTTGGGCGAGTATCGCGACCGCTTTGTCCGGCTCCAGCCCGATTTCTTCAAGCAGCCCGGCACCGCGATGCGCGATTCGACCTCGACGCAGCACTCCATCTCCCGCGTCATGGCGCGCGCCCGGCGCACGAAAGAGAGCCTGCTGCGCGAGTATCGGAAGCTGGAGAAAGTGCCGGATTTCTCCCGGCCCGCCCTATTTGTGCCGCTGCACTACCAGCCGGAGCTCAGCACGGCGCCCCTGGGCGGCGTGTTCAACGACCAGCCGCTGATGATCGAGCTTCTCGCCCGGCATCTTCCGGCCGGCTGGCGAATCTTCGTGAAGGAGCACCGGGCCGTGTTCGATCCACAACTGCGAGGGGACTTCTGTCGCGCGCGAGGATTCTATGAACGTCTCGCCGCCATCGCCAACGTGCAGCTGGTGCCGATCGAGGACGCGTCCTTCGAGTACATCGACAACTGCCGCGCGGTAGCGAGCGTTACCGGCACCGCGGGGTGGGAAGCTCTGCTGCGCGGCAAGCCCTCTATGGTGTTCGGCAATGCCTGGTACGCCGACTGCGACGGCGTGTTCCGCTGCACGTCGGAGGCGGCCTGCGCCGACGCCTTGCAGAAGATCGACGGCGGCGCGAAGCCGGATCCCGCGCGCGTGCGGGCATTCCTCGTCACGCTGGCCGAAGTCGGCGTGCGCGCCGACCGCGACCGCAAGCACGTGCTGACCGACCTCAGCGCCGGCCAGAGCGTGAACGCGCTGCTTCGCCATTTCTTGCGGGAATCGACAGTCGGAGGTGCCAGCGCATGAGCGCGGACCGCTACAAGACCGAGCAAGAGCAGTTCTGGGCTGGCGAGTTCGGCGACGCCTATGCCGAGCGCAACGCCGGCGCGGCGCGCGTCGACGCAGTGGCGAGTCTGTTCGAGTCCATCCTCTCGCGCGTGCCTGCGCCGGGTTCAGTGATCGAGTTCGGTGCCAACATCGGCCTGAACATCCAGGCGCTGCGTCGCCTGCTGCCCGCTGCCGAGCTGGCCGCGATCGAGATCAACGACAAGGCGGTGCGCGCACTGCGCGCGATTCCCGCGCTCGAGGTCTTCGCGACATCGATTCTGGATTTCAGCCCGGCACGTACCTGGGACCTCGCCCTCATCAAGGGAGTCCTGATCCATATCAATCCGGACGCTCTTCCGGCCGTCTATTCCCTTCTCTACCGCAGCGCTTCTCGCTACGTCTGCGTGATCGAGTACTACAACCCGACGCCGATCGAGGTGACCTACCGCGGCCACGAGGGACGGCTCTTCAAGCGGGACTTCGCGGGTGAGCTGCTCGACACCTATCCGGACCTGCACTTGGTCGACTACGGCTTTGCCTATCACCGCGACCTTCGCTACCGCGAGGGCGACACCACCTGGTTCCTGCTGGAGAAGAAGCCGTGAGAACGCTGCTGCGCCTCGCCATCCAATCGCTGCGCCTCGCCGCCGCCCTGCTAAGGCATGCCCTAACCGGCAAGAATTCCCCGCACGCGCTGCAGACGATGATCGCCCTGCATACGGCGAGCAACGGCCGCACCACCGCTTGGCTGCGCGCGCGCATGGGACACCGCCCCCTGGCCGCGATCGACGAGCGCTCGAAGGGCGCCGCCGCGTCGGCCGTGTTCCCGGGCATGGATTCTTCGATCCGCTCCCGCGTCGTGGAAGAGGTGGCGGCGCAAGGGTATTGCGTGTCCCCCTATCTTCTGCCGGCGGCGCTGCGTGAGAGCATCGTGCGCTTCGCGAACGAAGCAGCGGGCGACGAGTGGAACGCGGGCGGCCCGACCTCGCGCCGTGTGCGCCTGCGCGAGCTCGCGCCGGATGCGGCGAAGCTGGCCTTCGACAGCGGCGAACTGATCAAGCTAGAGGCGGTGCAGAACCTTATCTGCGACGCTGGCCTGCTCGCTTTCCTGCAGCAGCATTTCGGCCGCATGCCGGTGTTCGACACGGTCGGCATGTGGTGGAGCATCGCATCAGCGGGTCCCGCCGCCTCGGAGATCGCGCAGATGTTCCACTACGACCTCGACCGCGTGCGCTGGCTGAAGCTCTTCGTCTACCTCACCGACGTCACCCCGGAAACCGGGCCGCACGTCTTCGTCGCGGGCAGCCACCGCCCGGAGCAGTTCAAGGCCAGCCTCCTTCGCCGAGGCTATGTGCGCATTCCGGACGCGGACATCGAGGCCGCCTACGGCCGGCAGCAAGTGCGGGAGATCTGCGGGCCCGCGGGAACGATGCTCTTCGCCGACACCATCGGCATGCACAAGGGCAAGATCCCGCGCGCCGCGAACCGGCTGATCCTCGAGCTGCAGTTCAGCTCCTCGACCTTCGGCACGGACTATCCGCCGCTGCCGCTTCCAGCCGCCGCGACACCGGCGCTGCGCGAGGCCGTGGCCGCCTATCCGCTCGTCTACCGCCAGCTGGTGGCGGCGAGATCCTAGGAATGCCGCGCACCGACCTCATCCGCGACTCCGCCCCGGCGCAAGACCAGGTACTGCAGGCCTTCGCCTATGCCGGCGCGTTCGCCGCGGCCACGGGGCTGAGCATGATCGCCGCGCTCGCCTTCCTGCGCAGCGGGCTGCCGACGCCGGCCGCCCTCGCGCCGCTTTGCGCGCTGTTGCTCGTCGCTGTCACCGTCGCCCCGTTCATCCTCCCGGTCCGCCTGCTCGCGCCCAGCGACGGCCTGCCCGGCGCCGCCCCGGCGGCGAGCTTGGCGGCGCTGCTGCTCCCTCTGCTCGCATTTGCCGCCGCTCCGCTGGTTTGGGGCGGCGCGCTCCTCGTTGCGGCAGCGGGCCTTTGGCGCGCGTTGCCGCGCCTGCGCGGCCTGTCCTGGGCTGCCTGGGCTTTTCTTGTCGTCGGCGCCCCGCTCACCGCGATTCACGTCTATCCGTTCGACGCCGCGACCTGGATCTACGCGCCCGAGGCTGCCCGCTACGGCCTCCTGGACAATGCGACCTACTTCCAGACCACGGTCAGCCGCATGATCCAGTCCTACGGGGTCCCGTCCATCGGCGCCGACGGCCTGCGGCCGCTCCACTACCACTTCGGATCGCACTACTGGTTCGCTGGCATCGGCCTGGCCGCCGGTGCGACACCGCTCTATACCTATCCGTTCGCTCAGCTCGGCATTCTCGTGCCAGTGCTGTACTTCGCCATAGCTTGCGCAGCCACCGCACTGGCAGCCGGCCGGCGTTCCGCGTCGTTGACGGTGATGATCGTCGTCGGCTTGCTCGCGATCTTCGATACGCTGATATTCCGGCACCACTACAACAGCGAGAGCTTCACGTTCAGCATCATTGGCGCTCTTCTGTTCCTGCCGCTGCTGGTACGCCTGCATCTATCGGCGCCCGGGCAAGCCCGCGCTTACGAATGGCTCCTCGCCGTGGCGGCGGTGGCCGCGATCACGGTGCTCAAGGTATCGACCGGCTATGTGCTGGCGGCAATGCTCGTCTACGCTGCCGTGAGACAGTTCGGCATTTCGTGGCGGAGCGGGGCGGTGGCCGTGGCCGGCGCGTTGATCCTGCTGACCGCCGGCGCGTTGCTGTCGCCCCGCGGCTTCTATATCTCCGGGTGGCAGCTCCTGCTCGCTTCGTACCGGCAATACATCGTGCCCGAAACCCTCTTCACCTTGGTCATCCCATTCGCCTGCGCGCTGGCTGCCTGGTTCGAGCCGCGATTGTTGCCGAACGCGTCGGCAATGACCGGCCGCCTGGAATTCCGCATTCGCTCGTTCAGCCTTGCCGCGCTGCCGCGCTATTTCCTTTCGGGCGAGCGCACGCTCGCGCAACTCATGCTCGTGGCGGCGGCGGCGGCGCTTCTACCCGTCGTGCTGCTGCCGATCGGCAGCAATGCGAGCTATTTCTCGGAGATGCCGCACTGGCTGCTGATGCCGCTCGCCGCGGGCTTCCTCTGCGTCTGGCTCTCCCGCAGATGGACGCCGCTGGGTACGGGTGCGCTCGCCGTGGTGCTGCTCGCGGTCACGACCTTCACCTTTCTTCCCATGACGCTCGACCTGGCGGGGGTGCTCAGGCTGTTCGCCGCCGTCGACGAAGGCGCGCCGGGCGAACGCCTCCTGGGCGAGCCGCCTTCGCTGCGCCGATTCTTCGCCGCGAACCTCAAAGCGGAAGGGACTTTGTTCAACGCGGCTTTCCGGTCCAAACTCGCCGGCTACGAATGGAGCAAGCGGCTGGACGAGATCCGCGCGTCGGCGCAACGCGAAGGCCGCGCCTTCGGGGTCTTCGTGCCGGCCGCGAACCGCGCGTTCTGGAAAAAGCTGGAAGGCACCGGGCCCTACTGGTGCGCCGACATGCACCTCTACATTCCGTCGCAGACCGGCGCGCTGATGCTGCGCGGGCTGCAGCCGGCGGACATGCCGTGCGTGATGTTCGCCCCCGGCTCGCCGGACTACGGCCCGGGCTCGCGCACCGGCGAGGCGAGCGACGCGGAGCTGTGCCGGCACGGCGCCCCGCTCGGCCTGCGTCGCGTCCTGGTCCTCAGCTCCATGGATCGCGCCGAGGCGAACCGCACGATTTCCTGCGAGGGCGCAAGATGAACCCCTTCTGGTCGATGAGGCAGCCATGAAACTCGTCATCCTGGCCGGCGGGCTCGGCACGCGCATCAGCGAGGAGACGCAGGTGCGTCCCAAGCCGATGGTGGAAATCGGCGGCAAGCCGCTGCTGTGGCACATCATGAAGATCTATGCCGCCCACGGCGTGGCCGACTTCATCGTCTGCCTCGGCTACAAGGGCTACATGGTGAAGGAGTATTTCGCCAACTACTTCCTGCACACCTCCGACGTCACGCTCGACCTCGCCAATAACCGGATGGACGTCCACCAGCGCAGCGCGGAACCGTGGCGCGTCACGCTGGTGGATACCGGCGACTCGACGATGACCGGCGGGCGGCTCAAGCGCGTCGCGCGCTACCTCGCCGCGGATGAGGATTTCTGCTTCACCTACGGCGACGGCCTGAGCGATGTCGACGTGGGTCGCCTCATCTCGTTCCACAAGTCTTCGGGCGCGCTCGCCACGCTCACGGCGGTGCAGCCGCCCGGACGCTTCGGCGCCCTGAAGCTCTCCGGCGGCCGCGTCGAGACCTTCCTCGAGAAGCCGGCCGGCGACGGCGGCTGGGTCAACGGCGGCTTCTTCGTCCTCTCGACGAAGGCGCTCGGCTATATCGCAGGCGACGAGACGGTGTGGGAGCGCGATTCGCTGGAAGCGCTCGCCCGCGACGGCAAGCTCGCGGCGCACCGCCATGCGGGCTTCTGGCACCCGATGGACACGCTGCGCGACAAGAACCATCTCGAAGAGTTGTGGGCTTCCGGCGCGGCGCCCTGGAAGGTATGGAAATGAACGCCTCGTTCTGGCGCGGCCGCCGGGTCTTCGTCACCGGCCACACCGGGTTCAAGGGCGGCTGGCTCTCGCTGTGGCTGCACGCGCTCGGCGCCGAGGCTTCCGGGCTCGCGCTGGCGCCGCGCGTCCCGGGCATCTTCGACTCGGCGCGCGTCGGCGAAACCATGCGCAGCGTCATCGGCGACATCCGCGACCCGGCGACCGTCTCGCGCGCCATGAGCGCCGCCCGGCCGCAGGTGCTGTTTCATCTCGCCGCGCAGCCGCTGGTGCGCGCCTCCTACACGGATCCGCTCGGCACTTACGCCACCAACGTAATGGGCACCGCCCACGTACTGGAGGCCGCGCGCCGGTGCGCGGAGCTGGAAGCGATCGTCGTCATCACGACCGACAAGTGCTACGAGAACGAGGAGACGTCGCGGCCGTACCGGGAAACCGACCGCCTCGGCGGCCGCGATCCCTATGCCAGCAGCAAAGCCTGCGCGGAGCTCGTGAGCAGCGCGTACGCGCGCTCGTTCTTCACTGCGGAAGACGGCCGGCCGCGGCCGGCGCTCGCCACGACCCGGGCCGGCAACGTGATCGGCGGCGGCGACTGGCAGGAAGACCGCCTGCTGCCCGACGTCGTACGCTCGCTGACCGGCGGCGCCGCGCTCGTGCTACGCAACCCGTCGGCGGTGCGGCCCTGGCAGCATGTGCTCGACCCGCTGCACGGTTACCTGATGCTCGCCGAGCGGCTCTGCGGCGACGAGGCGGCCCACTTCGCCGGCGCGTGGAACTTCGGACCGGACGAGCGCGACGCGCGCACGGTCGGCGAGGTGGCCGAGCGCTTCCTGCGCGCCTGGGGCGCGCCGGCGAGCTGGCGCCTCGAGGGCGCGCCCGGCGCCCACGAATCGCAGCTCCTCCGGCTCGACTCGTCCAAAGCGCGCCAGTCGCTCGGCTGGACGCCGGTGCTCGGCCTGGAGCAAGGCCTGCAGCGCACGGTCGACTGGTACAAGCGCCATCACTCCGGCGAGGACATGCGTCGCCACAGCCTGGCCGAGATCGATTCCTATGCGCGCCTGCTCGCGAAAACGCCCAGGCAGAAAGGAGTCGCCGCCTGATGGACGACGAAGCGCTGCGGCGCGAGATCCTGGAGCTCGCCGGACGCTACGGCGAGCGCCGCTCGAAATCCGCCACTTTCTTTCCGGGCGTGACGCCCGTGCCCGCCTCCGGCAAGGTGCTCGGCGGGGACGAGTTCCGCCTGCTGGTCGACTCCGCCCTCGACGGCTGGCTGACCACCGGCCGCTTCAACGACGAGTTCGAGGCGAAGCTCGCCGCGTTCATCGGCGCGCGCCACGTCATGACGGTGAACTCGGGCTCCTCGGCGAATCTCGTCGCGCTGTCCGCGCTGACCTCGCCGCTGCTCGGCGAGCGCGCGCTCAAGCCGGGCGACGAGGTCATCACCCTTGCCGCCGGCTTTCCGACCACGGTCAACCCGATCCTGCAGAATGGACTGGAACCCGTCTTCGTCGACATCCAGCTGCCGACGGCCAACATCGATCCCTCGCTCATCGAGGGCGCGATCTCGGAGCGCACCCGCGCGATCATGATCGCGCACACGCTCGGCAACCCGTTCGACCTGGCCGCGGTCATGCCGCTGGTAAGGAAGCACAGGCTCTGGCTGGTCGAGGATTGCTGCGACGCGCTGGGCGCGACCTTCGGCGGCAAGCATGTCGGCACCTTCGGCGACATCGCGACCGTCAGCTTCTACCCCGCCCATCACATCACCATGGGCGAAGGCGGGGCCGTGTTCACCTCGAACGACGAGGTGCGCCGCGCCGCCGAATCGTTCCGCGACTGGGGCCGCGACTGCTATTGCAAGCCGGGCGCCGAGAACACCTGCGGCAAGCGCTTCGGCTGGCAGCTCGGCGAGCTGCCTTTCGGCTACGACCACAAGTACACCTACTCGCACGCCGGCTATAACCTGAAGATCACCGACATGCAGGCGGCGGTAGGGCTCGCGCAGCTGCGGCGCCTCGACGGCTTCGTCGCGGCCCGCCGCGCGAACTTCGCCTACCTGCGCGAGCGCCTCGCGCGTCTCGACGAAGCGCTCCTGCTGCCCCAGGCCACGCCGGGCTCGGAGCCTTCCTGGTTCGGCTTCCTGCTCACGCTCAAGGAGGAAGCGGGCACTTCGCGCGTCGACTTCCTCAAGTACCTGGACCAGCGCAAGATCGGCTCGCGGCTGCTCTTCGGCGGCAACCTGACGCGGCAGCCCTACATGCAGGGTCGCAAGTTCCGCCTCGGCAGCGCCCTGCCCAACACCGACCGGGTGATGCGCGACAGCCTGTGGATCGGGCTCTATCCGGGCCTGAGCCGGCCGATGCTGGACTACGTGACCGACGCGATCGCCGCCTACTTCGGCGCGGGAATCTGACCACGCAATGGCCATCTCACGCACCCACGACGGCACGACAGCGGAAGACGCAGCCCGCGTGATCGCCGCTTGCGGCGACGAGCTCACGCGCCTCGAGGGCAAGACGGTGCTGGTCACCGGCGCGAGCGGCTTCCTTGGCGCGAGCATCGTCGATGCGCTGGTAGCCTTCAATGAACGCTCGAAACGTCCTTGCAAGCTTTGGCTGACGAGCCGCGCGCGCGCGCGATCGCCCGAATGGATCGAATGGTCGGGTACGACCCGCCTCGCCCTGTCCGAAGGACGTTGCGACTACATCGTGCACGCGGCCTCACCGCTCCCGGGTGCGGACGTGCGAGCCATGGCGACGCTCACGCGCGAGGTCGTCGAATTTGCACGGCGCGCCGAGGCCGAGGCGCTCCTCCTCCTGAGCTCCGGCGCGGTGTACGGCGCGCAGCCCTCCAATATGGAAGCGATGCCGGAGACTTACGCTCAGCAATCCGGCGAGGAATACGGCCGTGCGAAACGCGGCTGCGAGGCGATGGTGGCCGAGGCCGGCATGCCGGCCGTCTCGGCGCGGATCTTCGCCTGTTTCGGGCCGCGTCAGCCGCTCGAGGCGCCGTTCGCCGTGCCCGACTTCTTCGCCCAGGCGCTGCGGACCGGCGAGATCCGGGTGAAGAGCCGTGGCACTGCCACGCGCACCTTCCTATATGTATCCGATGCGGTCGCTGCGCTCCTCAAGCTGATGCTGCGGGCCGGCCGCGGCGGCCCATCGATATGCAACGTCGGCGCGCGCGCGCCGGTCGTGTCGATCGCGCAGCTCGCCGCGCAGATCGGCGAACTCGCCGGCGTCCGCGTGACCATCGAAGGCCGCGCAGACGAGGGCCCGCGGGCGCGCTATGTCCCGGACGTGTCCCTCATGGAAACCGTGCAGCGGCCGCAGGTCGCGCTCGCCGAGGGACTGCGCCGCGTCCACCACCACCTGCAGAGTCTGCGGACCCAGGGAGCCGCCGCATGAAGGCGTCGGACGCCGTCGCCGCGCTGCTCGGCCGTCAGGGCGCCCGCTTCTGCTTCGAGCTGGTGGGGGGCATGATCACGCACCTCCTCGACAGCATCGCGAGCCGCGGCGACACGCGCATCGTGTCCATGCACCACGAGCAGGCCGCGGCGTTCGCGGCGGAGGGCGTCGCGCGAGCCTCGTGCGGCGCCGAGCTCGCGGTGGCGATGGGCACCAGCGGCCCCGGCGCGACCAACCTGCTCACCGGCATCGGCAGCTGCTGGTTCGATTCGGTGCCGGCGCTGTTCATCACCGGCCAGGTGAACACGAACGAGCTGCGCGGCGAGCGCGCGATCCGCCAGCAGGGGTTCCAGGAGCTCGGCATCGTCGAGATGGCTCGGCCGATCACCAAGCACGCGGTGCAGGTCGGCACTCCGGCCGAGCTGCTGCAGGCGCTCGGCCGCGCGATCGCCATCGCCCGCTCGGGACGTCCGGGCCCCGTGCTCGTGGATATCCCGAACAACGTGCAGCGCGGCGAAGCGAGCGAGACCGAGCTGGAAGCGGCGCTCGCCGCCGCCGGCGCGCGCGCGCCCGAGGGCGCGCC
>Ga0335084_10000842_pt1 | contig 27407 bp, 26 predicted proteins | sample Lox_Sample_44_FD_206721 | JGI IMG/M metagenome (GOLD analysis project Ga0335084, IMG submission 206721) | Soil microbial communities from Loxahatchee National Wildlife Refuge, Florida, United States - Lox_Sample_4.4 | ecosystem: Environmental > Terrestrial > Soil > Wetlands | place: USA... | reverse complement strand
GGCCCATGCGCTCGTATTGCGGTTGCTTGCGCACGAACTCGGGCATCACGCGCCACAGCGGCTGGTTCTTGTCGCAGTCGTCCTTGAACTGCTGCAACTCGGTGACCATCGTGTTCCAGCGGCCCTTGGTGATGCCGATGGTGAACATGATGAAGAACGAGTAGAGGCCGGTCTTCTCGACGATGATGCCGTGCTCGGCAAGGTACTTGGTGACGATCGCGGCGGGAATTCCCGGGTCGGCGAACAAGCCGTCGACGTCGAGCCCGGGCGTGATCACCGTGGCCTTGATCGGGTCGAGCATGTTGAAGCCCGAGGCGAGCTTCTCGAACCCGTGCCAGCGCTCTCCCGGGCGAAGCATCCAGTCCTCGCGCGTGCCGATGCCCTCTTCGGCGAGATTCTCCGGGCCCCACACCTTGAACCACCACGAGTCGCCAAAGTCCTGATCGACCTTGCGCATCGCACGGCGAAAGTCGAGCGCTTCGGCGATCGATTCCTCCACCAGCGCGGTGCCGCCGGGCGGTTCCATCATGGCGGCCGCGACGTCGCAGCTCGCGATGATCGCGTACTGCGGCGACGTCGACACGTGCATGTGATACGCCTCGTTGAACTGGAAGCTGTCTAGCGTCTCGGTTTCCGAGTCCTGCACCAGGATCTGCGACGCCTGGGACAGCCCGGCGAGCATCTTGTGGGTCGACTGAGTCGCAAACATCATCGACTCCTTGGTGCGCGCACGCGGGCTGGCGCCGCCGATCGCGTGCATGTCGCGATAGAACGCGTGAAACGCAGCGTGCGGCAGCCACGCTTCGTCGAAGTGCAGCGTATCGACCTTGCCGTCGAGCAGGTGCTTGATCCGCTCGACGTTGTAGACGACGCCGTCGTAGGTGCTCTGGGTGATCGTCAGCACGCGCGGCTTCTGCGCCTCGCCGCGCACCAGGGGATGACTGCGCACCTTGCGCATGATCGACTCGGGACGGAATTCCTCGAGCGGAATCGGGCCGATGATCCCGTAGTGATTGCGCGTGGGCATCAGGAATACCGGGATCGCACCGGTCATCGTGATCGCGTGCAGGATCGACTTGTGGCAGTTGCGGTCGACCGCCACCACGTCGCCCGGCGCGACCATGTAGTGCCACACGATCTTGTTGGCGGTCGACGTGCCGTTGGTGACGAAGAACAGGTGATCGCAGCCGAAGATGCGCGCGGCATTGCGCTCGCTCGCGGCGACCGGGCCGGTGTGATCGAGCAGCTGGCCAAGCTCCTCGACCGCGTTGCAGACATCGGCGCGCAGCAGGTTCTCGCCGAAGAACTGATGGAACATCTGCCCGACCGGGCTCTTCAAGAACGCCACGCCACCCGAGTGGCCCGGGCAGTGCCATGAGTACGAGCTGTCCTGCGCGTAATGCGTCAGTGCACGGAAGAACGGCGGGGCGAGGCTGTCGAGATACGCGCGCGCCTCGCGGACGATGTAGCGCGCGACGAACTCCGGCGTGTCCTCGAACATGTGAATGAAGCCGTGCAGCTCGCGCAGGATCTCGTTCGGCAGGTGGCGCGACGTGCGCGTCTCGCCATGCAGGAAGATCGGGATTTCGGCGTTGCGCCAGCGGATTCCCTGCACGAAGGTGCGCAGGCGCGCCACTGCCGCCGCGCCGTCGCCGTGCCCTTCGTCGCTCGTGAACTCCTCATCGTCGATCGAGAGGATGAAAGCCGAAGCGCGGCTCTGCTGCTGCGCAAAGCCCGACATGTCGCCGTAGCTGGTGGCGCCGAGCACCTCGACGCCTTCGTTCTCGATCGCCTTGGCGAGAGCGCGAATGCCGAGTCCGCTCGCGTTTTCGGAGCGGAAGTCCTCGTCGATGATGACGATGGGAAACCGGAAACGCGTCAGCATGCCTGCATCTTCCGCCAGAGGAAGGCGCGGATTATGCAGCGCGCAGGCGACGCCGTGCCTGGACGGACGATCGGACCGCGCCCCGGCTAGCGCGCGCGCATGGCGAGCAGCACCTGGTTGCGCAGCGAACGCACCAGGTTCAGCTCTTCGGGACTCAGGCCGCGCGGATCGGCGACGGGCCGGTCGGCATAGAAGAAGCCGACCGCACGGCCGGCAACCGCGAGCGGCAGCAGAACGAAACTCTTCGCCAGTGCGAAGTCACGCGCGAACCAGGGCGGCAATGCGGCGCGCACCTTGTCGCCCGTCACGTCGGCGATGTGGAGGTCGGTCGCGTGGGCCAATGCAGCGACGAACAGATGGCTGGCACCTGTCGAAGGAAAGGAGAAGTTCGGGCGCGGATCGCCGAAGCTGGCACGCGTGCGGAACACTCCGCTGGACGGATCGCGCATGACCAGCGCGGTGCGCGCAAAACCGAGCCCGGAGTGGATCGCCTCCAGCACGACGCGGATCACGCCGTTCAGGTCGGCGCCGCGCGCCAGGCTGTCGGAAGCGTCGGCAAGGCCGGCGAGCAGGATCTGCTGCGTGTTTTGCGGGCGGCCCAGCGCGTCGCGCTGCGTGCTCGGTTCGACCTGCGGCGCAGTGAGCTGACTCTCGGTCGGCAAGGCATCGAGCAGGCGCGCCAATGGCGAATCCGCAGGACCGAGCCCGCATGCCGCCTCGAATTCGCGCGTGCGCACGCTTGCGGCTTCCAGCATCCGCTCCAGTTGCGCGCGGTCGGGTGCGAAGGCCGGCGCGAAGCGCTCGAGCGACTCGGCCAGCGCACTTTCCGCATTCCGCTCGGCCAGCGCCGCGGCGACCGCGTCGGCAAATTGCGCAGCCACGCGCACGCGCTCGGCAGTCGTGCGCGGTGCATCGATGCGCGGCGGCAGCGCGGCGACTGCGGCCGTGAGGCGGTCCGGCAGGCTCCACTCGCGCAGCACGTGATCGGTCAGATCGTCGAAGCTCCGCCCGAGCTCGCGCCTGGCGGCAGTCGCTTCGGTCAGGTGTTCCGTTTCCCTGCGCTCGCGCACCCGCGCCAGCCGCTCGGGCGCGAACACAGCGACCAGCAGGCGGCCGACGTTGTGGAACATGGCTGCGATCGCCGCTTCCTCGGCTTCTTCCGCATCCATCGAGGCGAGCAGTTCGCGCGCCAGGCATCCGGCGAGCAGCGCCTGGTGAAACTCGCCGCGCACGCGCGCCGGATCGGCACCCGCCAGCACGCCGTCGAGCAGCACCAGCGACATCGTGACGTTGCGTACCTGGTTGAAACCGAGCAGGACGATGGCGCGTGTCACCGTCGTGACCGGCTGCGGACCGCTTCGATAGGTGATCGTGTTCGCAAGGCGCAGCAGTCGCTGCGTCAGGGAGACGTCGGCCAGGATCGCGTTGGCCAACTCGTGCGTGGCCTCGGTATCGCTCTCCAGCAGGCTCGCGAGGCGGCCCAGCGCGTGGCCGACCGAAGGAAGGCCGCCATGTTCGCGCAAGGCGGCAAACAACGCTTCGAGCGGATCGGGACGGGTGTCGGGCATCAAACCACTGTAGGGGTCTGCGCCCGGATGTGAACGGAGGAGAAGGGGTGTTTGGGAGGCGGATTAGGTCGACTTTGGAGGGTTCCACAGGGGCCCGATGTGGGGCACCTCGCTCCGCGGGGCTCGGCGGCGGGCGGTGACGCGCATCGCTTGTTTCACTGCGGGGCATTTGCTTTCGACTTGCGATGAAAGACTGCCGAGGGCGGTGACTTCCGGTTGCTGGCTCCCGCCCCGCCCTCCCCGCTTCATTGCTGACGCCCGCCGCCTGAGCCCCGCTCCTCGAGGTACCCCACGCCGGGCCGAACGGCTGTGGCACTTCCGGCTCTACCGCCCCCCTGCCGTCGGGCCGACGCTTGCACCGACCTCAATCCGCGAAGCCGCACACTTCTTCTTCGAATGGCTCGGTGGTTCGGGGAGTGATGTGGGGTGCTCGAGGAGTGGGACTCGAGCGGCGGGCGTGTCAACCGATGCGGGCACAGCGGGGCGGGAGCCGGCAACCGGAAGGGCACGGTCCTTCGCGGTCTTTCATCAGAAGTCGAAAGCAAATGCCCCGCAGGTGACGAAGCGATCGCGTCATCGCCACGCCGCCGAGTTCCGCGGAGCGAGTGCCCCACATCACGCCCCTGCGCGCGGTGGTCGCAAGGACCTCTCACCAATCAAGTCCGCGGCAGCGTCACGCCCGTCTGCCCCTGGTACTTGCCGCCGCGATCCCGATAGCTGGTCTCGCACACCTCGTCGCTCTCGATGAAGATCACTTGCGCGCAGCCCTCGCGTGCGTAGATCTTCGCGGGCAGCGGCGTGGTGTTGGAAAACTCGAGCGTGACGTGGCCTTCCCACTCCGGCTCGAGCGGCGTGACGTTGACGATGATTCCGCAGCGCGCGTAAGTGCTCTTGCCGAGGCAGATCGTGAGCACGTTGCGCGGGATCCTGAAGTACTCGACCGTGCGCGCCAGCGCGAACGAATTCGGCGGGATGATGCAGACGTCGCTCTTGACGTCGACGAACGAGTTCGGATCGAAAGCCTTCGGATCGACGATGGTCGAGTTGATGTTGGTGAAGATCTTGAATTCATCGGAGCAGCGGATGTCGTAGCCGTAGCTCGAGGTGCCGTAGCTCACGATCCGCATCCCTTCGCGCTCTCGCACCTGTCCGGCCTCGAACGGCTCGATCATGCCCTGCGCCGCCATGCGGCGGATCCATTTGTCGCTCTTGATGCTCATCGTCCGGCCCGTGTCGTTACCCGCGCCAAGCGCGGCGCGGCATTGTACGGACGGCGCTGCCGCGCATCGGGGACGCGCGCCCGCAACCGATTAGACTTCGCGCCCATGCGCTCCAACTGGATGCCCGCCGCGCCGGGCGATCGACTGCAGGACGTCGACACCCCGGCATTGATCATCGACCTCGACCGCTTCGAAGCCAATGTCGAGCGCATGCGCGAGACGGCGGCGAGCTACAACATCCGCCTCCGACCGCACGCCAAGAGCCACAAGTGCGCGGAGATCGCGCGCCGCCAGATCGCCGCCGGCAGCGTCGGCATCTGCTGCCAGAAGCTCGGCGAAGCGGAGATTTTCCTCGCGCGCGGCATCGACGACGTGCTCATCACGAACGAGATCGTCGGCGAGCGCAAGCTGCATCGCCTCGCGCAGCTTGCATGGCGCTACCCGGATGCACGGCTTGGCGTCTGCGTCGACGATGCGGGCGTCACCAGGCGCCTCGGCGCATTGTGTGTCGCGCAGGAGGCGCGCCTCGATGTCTACGTCGAGCTCGACGTCGGCCAGAACCGTTGCGGCGTTGGCACCTCCGCCGAAGTCGTCGATCTGGCGCGCGTCATCGTGGCGTGCCCGCGCTTCACGTTCATGGGCCTGCACGCGTACGCCGGCAGCGCGCAGCATCGCCGCGGTGTCCCGGAGCGCCGCGCGGCGATCGAAGCGGCCGCGCGTAAGGCGAATGAAGCGCGCGCGGCGTTGCGCGCCGCCGATCTGCCGTGCGAAATCATCACCGGCGGCGGCACCGGGACGTTCATCTACGAGGCAGCGAGCCAGGTCTACAGCGAGGTGCAGCCGGGTTCGTACGTGCTGATGGACACCGACTACGCGCGCAACGAGCAGGATGCAAGCGCGCCGAAGTTCGACCACTCGCTGTTCGTGCTCGCGAGCGTGATGAGCATGCGCGGCGACCGCGCGACGCTGGATGCAGGCCTGAAGGCGTTTTCCACCGACTCCGGCCTGCCCGCGCCGACATTCGCGGGCTGGCAGGTCTGGAACGTTTCCGACGAGCACACGGTATTGCATCGGATCGGCGACGGTCCGGCCATCAAGCTCGGCGACAAGGCGTTGCTGATTCCCAGCCACTGCGACCCGACCGTCAACCTGCACGACTGGATCATCGCGGTGCGCGCGGGCAAGGTCGAGGCGCTGTGGCCGATCGAGGCACGCGGGGCGGTGTTCTAGTTCACGATGCCCGCGGCCACCGGTTTCCTCATCATCACGATCATCGGCGCCTACCTGCTCCAGGTGGCGTTCGATCCGGCGCTCATCGAGGCGTTCGCGCTGTGGATCGATCCTGCGGCGCCGTTGGAGCAGCTCTTGTCAGCGCCGTGGCAGGTCGTGACATACAGCTTCCTGCATGGCAGCGGGCTGCACATCGGCTTGAACCTGTTTGCATTGTGGATGTTCGGCGCTGACGTGGAGCGCGTCTGGGGACCACGCCGATTCCTGTTCGCCTATTTCGCCGCCGTGCTGAGCGGCGCTGCCGCGCAGATCATCGCGGTCTCGACCACCGGGGAGGCGGGTGGACCGATGATCGGTGCATCCGGCGGTGTTTTCGGAGTGATGCTCTGTTTCGCCATGCTGTTTCCAAAGCGACGCATCATGCTGCTCATTCCGCCGATTCCGATGCAGGCGCGAACCTTCGTGATCGTCTACGCAGCGCTCGAACTGTTTCTCGGCGTAACGGGCAGCGCCGAAGGCGTTGCCCATTTCGCACATCTCGGCGGACTCGTCGGCGGCTGGCTCATCTACCGCTACGGTGCTTCGCTCAGCGCAACGCGCTGACACGCCGCGCATTAACCTCGACGCAAGGTTCCCCGAACGCACTCCTAATCGAGCAGTCGTACCTTGGTGCTCCCGATTTAGGAGCAGGAAGGAGCTTGCGATGAATCGAAACCGAACCCTCTTCGGCATTTCCCTCGCTGCGGCCGTGGTCGCATCTGCATTCGCGACGGGCGCCAACGCGACCACGATGGATGACCTGGTGGCGCGCAACGCTGCCCAGCAGGCACGCATCGAGCATGACCTCGCCGCCTCGCGCATGGATCCGCTGCGTGCCGCGCAGGTCGAGCACCGTGCCGCCGACGTCTATCGCCAGCAGGGGCAACTGCTCGCCGATGCGAACGATGCGCAAAAGGAAGATCTGCGCCAGGCGCAGCGCGATCTCGCGGGCGCGATCGCGTGGGCCGAGAAGCATCCGGCACACGAGAAGGCGGACCCGATGGACCGCACTCACCTGCAGGTGGCGACCATGCGCAATTCCGAGCAACAGCGTCTGATCGCACAGGAGCTCGCGAGCGGTCGACTCACGCCGGCGCAAGCCGCAACGCTGGAAGGCGCACAGGCGACGGTCGCATCCTCGGAATCCGACGCGGCCTCGGTGGGCCACGAGACCGTGGACTCGGCGCTGTCGATCCAGTACGCGCAGGATCTGCAGGACTACGCGGTCAAGGTTGATCCGGGCGTGTAGTGCACTGACTGCCCCCACCCCCGCATAGCCGCGCGCTGGCAGGCGCGCGTCGCTACGGCGGCGCAAAGCTTCGCTTTGCGAAACCCCGCCTCCGCCCCCCGCAGGCGGGGGAGGGGTTCTGTCCCTACTCCCGCGAGCAGGGGCGGGATAGGGGGTCGAACGCGTCCCTTCTCACCTCTTCCCGAACAACCTCTTCAGGAACGCCAGGAAGAGGCTCCAGAAGCCGATCGTCGCCTGTGGCGGCGGTGGTGGTGGCGGAGCACCCGCTACGACCGGTGCGGCCTGCGCCGCGAGCTGCCCTGCGAACGCCTCGAAGAACTTGTCGGCCATCGCGCCCGACGCCGCATCGATCAACCGCGAGCCGACTTGCGCGAGCTTGCCACCGACCTGCGCATTGGCTACGTAGACGAGCCTGGTCTCGCGCGCCGAGACCTCCGACAGCTCGACCTTCGCTTCGCCGCGCGCGAATCCCGCCGCGCCGCCCGAGCCGTCGAACTTCAGCGTGTACGCGTTCGGAGCCTGGATGTCGGCGACTTCCATCTTGCCCTTGAAGCGCGACTTCACAGGTCCGACCGCTGCTGTCATCGCGACCTCGTACTTGTTCTCGCCCGTCGGCGTGATGCTCTCGCAGCCGGGTACGCAGCGCTTCAGCACCTCGATGTCGTTCAGCGCCTTCCACGCGGTGTCGCGCCCTGCTGCGAGCGTCCGTTCACCTTTCAGTTCCATCTGTCCCTCCAGGTCCTGCGATCAATGCGGTTGCGCTTCCGCCTTGGGCGCCGCGACCAGCGCGCGTGCGAGTTGCTCCAGGCTTTCGATGTTGTGCACCGGCAGGAATTCGTCGACGTAAGGCAGCATCGTACGGATGCCGCGAGCCTTCGGTTCGAAGGCGTCGTAACGCAGCAGCGGATTCAGCCACACCAGCCGCCGGCACGACTTCGCAAGCCGTTCCGTCTGCGCCGCGAGCAGGTCCAGGTCGCCGTGCTCGAGTCCATCCGTCATGAGCAATACGGTCGGATTGCCTGAGAGCACGCGACGCGCCCAGCTCACGTTGAACTCCTTCAGGCAGGTGGCGATCCGCGTGCCGCCGGACCAGTCGGCGACCGCCTTCACGACCGCCGCGATCGCCTGATCGGGATCGCGCGCCTTGAGCTGCCGCGTGATGTGCGTGAGCCGCGTGCCGAACACGAACGAATAGACGCGGTGATCGGCGTTTGCGGCGGCGTGCAGGAAGTGCAGGAACATCCGCGAATAGCGGCTCATCGAGCCCGAGATATCCACGATCACCACCAGCGGCTCCGGCCGCGTCGCGCGCGCGCGGCGCGGCAGCTCCGCGAAGTCACCGCCGCGACGCGCCGAGGAGCGCAGCAGCGCGCGCAGATCGATGCGCGATCCGAGATGCGAGCGGCGATAGCGGCGCGTCGGCAGGCGCTCGAAAAACGGTTCGAGCGACGCCAGCATGCGCTTTGCAGCGGCCCATTCGGCGGTGCTCATCGTGTCGAAATCGGCCTTGCGCAACTGTTCACGGTCCGACCACGTGAGCTGCGCGTCGATGTCGAGCGCCTGCTCCGCCGGTGGCGGCGGTCGCGGCGCATCAGCGCGATACAGCGCTTCTCCGAGCCTGCGATTTTCCGGCGTCGGCGGCGCGCCGCCGAGCTTCTGGTTCACCGATGGAAGGAGCATTCGCATCATCTGTCCGAGCAGATCGGGATCCTTCCAGAAGACGTGAAATGCCTGGTCGAACAGCAGACGATGCTCGGCGCGACAGATGAGGCACGAAAACAGCGTCGAGTAGAGATCCTGGCGCGATCCGACGCCGGCCACCTGCAGCGCTTCCAGCGAGAGCAATACGCGGTCGGTGCCGACCGGGATGCCCGCGGTGCGAAGCACCCGCGCGAAATGAACGACGTTTTCGGCGAGATGGCCGGGAAGATGTTCGAGTGCGGATGGCGGCAGCATGGGTAGGCGATCAAATCCCGGCCGCGTCGAATCCCGGTTGCCTACGCCGCCACTTCCTGCCGGATGCGCTCGATCAGCCGCGCCGCTTCGCTGCCCTGAATCTTGGCGATGTCGTCCTGATACTTGAGCAGCACGCCGAGCGTGTTGTTGACGGTCTCCGGTTCGAGCACCACCGCGTCGAGCGCCAGCAACGCACGCGACCACTCGATCGTCTCGGCGACGCCCGGCAGCTTGTACAGATCGAGCTGGCGCAGGCTCTGCACGAACAGGACGATCTGCTTCGACAGCGCTTCCCGCACGCCTGGAACCTTGCGCCTGACGATCTCGAGTTCGCGCGCCGCGTCCGGATATCCGACCCAGTGGTAGATGCAACGGCGTTTCACCGCGTCGTGGATCTCGCGCGTGCGATTGGAGGTGATGATGACGACGGGCGGTGCGTCCGCGCGCACGGTCTTCCACTCGGGGATCGTGATCTGGAAGTCGGACAGCACTTCGAGCAGATATGCCTCGAACGGCTCGTCGGTCCGGTCCAGTTCGTCGATCAGCAGAACCGGCGCAACGGCATGCGGCTGCAGCGCACGCAGCAGCGGACGCGCGACCAGAAATCGCTCCGAGAAGAGATTGGCTGCGATCTGCTCGCGCGCCTCGTGCGCCGCCTCGGCGAGGCGGATCTCGAGCAACTGCTGCGCGTAGTTCCACTCGTACGCCGCGGAGTTGACGTCGAGCCCCTCGTAACACTGCAGGCGGATCAGCTCGGCGCCGAGGCCGGCTGCCAGCACCTTGGCGATCTCCGTCTTGCCCGTGCCGGGCTCGCCTTCGAGAAATAGCGGGCGGCCGAGCTTCAGCGCCAGGAAGGCCGCGGTCGCAAGTTGCCGGTCGGCGATGTAGTCCTGTGCCGCGAGCAGCGCGGCGGTTGCGTCGATGGAGGGCGGAGAAGCAGACATGGGTTGACGTTACCTGAATGTGCTACCGATTGTCTTGCCGGGGCCGTCGCAGGCGCGCGCCGCCTGCCCTTGTAGTACCGCGGCTGTCCCGCAGCGACCCGCAACCGCCGTGGTCGCAACAACATCAATGTCGCGCTGCCGGCAAGCGGCTTGCCGTGGTCATGCACTCCGGCACAGGTCGACCGAGCTCGTCGCCGTTTCGCACCGAAAACGGAATGGTCGCAGTGTTCGCGATCGAGGGCACGCACCTGCGCAAGCAAGGCGAAGCGAAGATCGGCGGATGGTCGCAGGGCGCTGTGTTCTCCGCCGACAGCAAGACGCTGCTGGTGGGCAACATGATCGAAAAGGACATCGGCGTGTATCGCATCGACCCGAACGGCGTCGTCGACACGGTCAGCGCATCAAGCTGGACGGCGGCCCTGCTGCGATGCGCACTGCTGAAAATAAACATCCGACATCCCTCCCCCGCCTGCGGGGGAGGGTCAGGGTGGGGGGAAACGCACGTGTTGCGGCCCCCATGCCAGCCTTCCCCCGCACGCGGGGGAAGGAGTTGATCAGCTTGCCGCGACCGCCCGCTTCGCCAGCACCGGAATCAGGCTCGCGCGATATTCCGCGCTTCCGTGCAAGTCGTTGTTCATGCCCGCCGGCGGAACGCTGACGCCGTCGCACGCACTTGCCGAGAAGTTCTTCGCGAGCGCGTCCTCGAGCGCCTTGACCCGGAACACGCAAGGCTTGGCGCCCGTGGCAGCAACGCGCACTCCTCCGCCAGTCTTGGCGACGAGCACGCCGACGATGGCAAAGCGTGACGCCGGCTGCTTGAACTTCACGTACGCGGCCTTCTCGGGAACCGGGAAGCTCACCGACGTGATGAGTTCGCCCGGCGCGAGCGCGGTCTCGTACAAGCCTTTGAAGAAGTCGTCGGCCGCGATCTGGCGCGTGTTCGTCTGGATCGTCGCGCCCAGGCCGAGCACCGCAGCGGGATAGTCGGCCGCGGGATCGTTGTTCGCGAGCGCCCCGCCGATCGTGCCGCGATTGCGAACCTGCCGATCGCCGATGCTGGCCGCGAGCGCGGCCAGTGCCGGGATCTTCGCCTGCACGTCCTTCGATGCGGCGACCGCGGCGTGCGTGGTCATCGCGCCGACGACGACCTTGTTGCCGTCGACCTTGATGCCCTGCAGTTCCGGGATGCCGCCGAGGTCGACGAACCCGCTGGTGGAAAGCAGGCCGAGCCGCAGTGAAGGCAACATCGACTGGCCACCTGCCAGCACACGGTCGTCGCCGTGCGACCCGAGCAGCTTGGCCGCCTCGGCAACCGAGGCGGGACGGTGATAGTGCATCGCTTCCATGATGTCCCCTCAGTTCTTCTTCGCCGCGCGGATGGTCTTCCACACGCGGTACGGAGTCGCCGGCATCGGCACATCGCGCACGCCGTACTGCGCGAGCGCGTCCACGATCGCATTGATGACGGCGGGCGGCGAACCGATCGCGCCCGCTTCGCCGCAACCCTTCACACCGAGCGGGTTGTGCGTGCACGGCGTGCCCTTGGCCGTTTCGACGTTGAAGTGGCAGAAGTTGTCGGCGCGCGGAAGCGCGTAGTCCATGAACGAACCGGTGACGAGCTGGCCGTCTTCGTTGTAGACACAGCCTTCGAGCAGCGCCTGACCGATGCCCTGCGCCAGGCCACCATGCACCTGGCCGTCGACGATCATCGGATTGACCACGTTGCCGAAGTCATCGCACGCGGCAAAGCGGTCGACGTTCACCGCGCCCGTAGCCGGATCGACCTCGACTTCGCAGACGTACGAGCCGGCCGGATACGTGAAGTTGGTCGGATCGTAGAACGCGTTCTCGTTCAGGCCGGGCTCGAGCTTGTCGAGCGGGTAGTTGTGCGGCACGTAGGCCGTCAGCGCGATCTCGGCAAACGCCTTCTTGCGGTCGGTACCGGCGACACGGAACTCGCCATTGCTGAACTCGATGTCGCTGTCGCTCGCCTCCAGCAAGTGAGCGGCGATCTTCTTGCCCTTGGCGATGACCTTGTCGACTGCCTTGATGATCGCGGTGCCGCCGACGGCGAGCGAACGGCTGCCGTAGGTGCCCATGCCGAACAGGATCTTGCCGGTGTCGCCGTGCTGGATATCGACATCGTCCAGGCCGATGCCGAGGCGATCGGCCACGACTTGCGCGAAAGTCGTCTCGTGGCCCTGCCCGTGGCTGTGGCTGCCGGTAAAGATCGTCACCTTCCCGGTGGGATGCACGCGCACTTCGCCCGCCTCGAACAGGCCTGCACGCGCCCCGAGGGCGCCGGCGATGTTCGACGGCGCGATACCGCAAGCCTCGATGTAGCACGAGTAGCCGATGCCGCGCAGCAGGCCCTTCTTCGCGCTCGCGTCCTTGCGCGCATCGAAGCCCTTGACGTCGGCGATCTCCATCACGCGGCTCAGCGTCGCATCGTAGTCGCCGGTGTCGTAGGTCAGGCCGACCGGCGTCGCGTACGGGAACTTGTGAATGAAGTTGCGCCGGCGCAGTTCGGCCGGGTGGATCTTCGTCTCGCGTGCGGCGAGTTCGACGATGCGCTCGAGCAGATACGTCGCCTCCGGGCGCCCCGCGCCGCGATAGGCGTCGACCGGCGTCGTGTTGGTGAACACCGCCTGCACCTGGCAGTAGATGAGCGGCGTGGTGTACTGGCCGGCGAGCAGCGTCGCGTGCAGGATGGTTGGAATGCACGAGGCGAACGTCGACAGGTATGCGCCCATGTTCGCGGTCGTCTCCGCCTTCAGCGCGAGGAACTTGCCGTCCTTGTCGAGCGCCAGTTCCGCGTGCGTCACGTGATCGCGGCCGTGTGCGTCGGTGAGGAACGCTTCGCTGCGCTCGGCGGTCCACTTGATCGGCCGGCCGATACGCTTCGATGCGAAGACGAGCGCGGTATCCTCCGCGTACAGGTAGATCTTCGATCCGAAGCCGCCGCCGACATCGGGCGCGATGACGCGGACCTTGTGCTCGGGCAGGCCGAGCACGAATGCCGTCATCAGCAGCCGCTCGACGTGCGGGTTCTGGTTGGCGACGTACAGCGTGTACGAATCGTCGGCGCGTGAATAAACCGCGTTGGCGGCGCGCGGCTCGATCGCGTTCGGTACCAGGCGGTTGTTGATGAAATCCAGCTTGGTGACGTGCGCCGCCTTGGCGAATGCGGCGTCTACCGCCGCCTTGTCGCCGAGCGCCCACGTGTAGCAGACGTTGTTCGGCGCTTCGTCATGCACGGCCGTCTTGGACTTGGCGGCCGTTGCCGTGTCGGCGACTGCGGGCAATGCGTCGTAGTCGACTTCGATCAGTTCGGCCGCCGCCTTGGCTTGTGCAAGCGTTTCGGCAACGATCAGTGCAACCTGGTCGCCGACGTAGCGCACCTTGCCCTCGGCGAGCACCGGGTGCTTCGGTTCCTTCATCGGCGTGCCATCCACGCTCGTGATCAGCCACCCGCAAGGCAAGCCGCCGATGCCCGCGGTGTCCTTGCCCGTGAAGATGCCGAGCACGCCGGGCGCCTTGGCCGCTGCGTCGGTGTTGATGCTGCGAATCTTCGCGTGCGCATGCGGGCTGCGCAGGAAGAAGCCATAGCTCTGATTGGGCATCACCACGTCGTCCGTGTATTGCCCTTGCCCGGTCAGGAAGCGGTAGTCCTCGCGCCGCTCGACGGCACGACCGATGAGTCCAGCTTGTGGTGCGTTCATCGCGTCCTCCCTACACACCCATGGCCTTCGCGCCCTGCGCGACTGCCTTGACGATGTTCTGATAACCGGTGCAGCGGCAGAAGTTGCCGTCGAGACCTTCGCGGATCTGCTGCTCGGTCGCGTGCGGATGGTGCGTCACGAGGTCGATCGCGCTCATCACCATCCCGGGCGTACAGAAGCCACACTGCAAACCATGGCACGCCTTGAATGCGGCCTGCATCGGATGCATTCCCTCTGCCGGCGTGACACCTTCGATCGTGGTGACGTCCGCACCCTGCATCTGGACGGCGAGGATGTTGCAGCTCTTGACCGCGCGCCCGCCGACGTGAACGGTGCACGCGCCGCATTGCGCGGTGTCGCACCCGATGTGCGTGCCCGTCAGCCGCAGGGTCTCGCGCAGGAATGTCGACAGCTGGGTGGTGGGTTCAACGTCGGCGGCAACCGCCTTGCCGTTGACCCTCAGTGACAACTGGACTGACATCGATGTCTCCTCTTAGTGACGCGCACGCCCATGCCGCTCGAAGGTGACCGGGCGCCGATGGAAAGGTTTTCAGGTGGTGGTTTCGTGTCTGCTGACGACGACCCTGGGACAACGATCGTCGAGCGCAAGCGGGTGGTCGGCCGCAAATCTCCTCCTTCGCCTCCGGATGGTCAAGTCGCAGCGAGCGACGGCGATTGCCAAGTTCGTGCCTCACGTGCCGAGCTTCCGCTGCCCTGGCTCTGTCGGCAGGTTACTTCATTGCAATGCAACGGTCGGACCTGAGCGGGACAACCTGTTCCACTCGGTACGCCCGTGCTCCCGTGCCTCGGAGAATATATCCGGGACGCACACCCCGCCCCTATGCACCGACATGCATAGGTCGCATCGATGCCGCTCGAAAATTCCGGCGCGAGCATGTTGGTCGGCAGCAGCCACGCATCCATACGCAGCGGTCGAGGTTTTCATTTCGGGCGAAACATGCCCCAGGGTCCGGATTGAGGGCTCGCGCTGCGCGACGGCGGACGGTGAGCTACGCTCGACCAATGGGCCGCTGCAATTCCGCTCGGCCATTGGATCCGGCGCTCGAGACGATCAAGGTGCATCTGTCTTCACCCGCCGCAACGACCAAGTTGCGCCTCGCGCGACTGCTCGACACCATCGAGACGGGTCTGGTCGAGCGCCGCAGCGTCGTGAGGCTCGCGGTGCTCGCTGCGTTGGCACGCGAGCACACGCTGCTGATTGGTCCACCCGGGACCGCGAAGAGCCAGCTCGCCCGCCGCCTGCACCTGGCTTTCAGTGACGCGCGGTATTTCGAGCGCCTGCTCACCCGCTTCACCGTTCCAGAAGAACTTTTCGGTCCACTCTCGATCCGTGCGCTCGAGGAAGACCGCTACGAACGCCTGACCGCCGGTTTTCTTCCCGACGCCTCGATCGCCTTTATCGACGAGGTGTTCAAGGCGAACAGCGCAATCCTCAACGCCCTTCTCACTCTGCTCAACGAACGGCTGTTCGACAATGGCGCCGGCCGGCAGCGGTGCCCGCTGATAAGCCTGATCGGCGCGACCAATGAAGTGCCGGAGGATGAGGTCGGTGAAGCGTTCTTCGACCGTTTTCTCGTGCGCGTATCGGTGGCGCCACTGAGCGACGGCGGGTTTCGCGCGCTGCTCGAGCGCGCTCCGGGGGACGATGCCGTTGCCATCGAAGCGTTCGACACGGCGGAACGCGACGCGATCGCGGCGGCCGCTCAATCGCTGCCGCTCGCGCCGGAGGTTGCCACATTGCTTGCCGAGTTGCGCGCCCATCTCCGGGAGCAAGGGACCTATGTCTCGGATCGACGCTGGGTGAAGATCGTTGGCTTGCTGAAGACGGCGTCGGTAACCGATGGGCGGGACCGCGTAAGCGTGTGGGATCTCGCGCTGGTGCCAGCATGTACCGCCGCGGATGCCACGGGCCAAGCCCGTGTCGCGGAGTGGCTCGCGGCGCGTCTCGGCGTGCGCGACGGCGTGGCGCCTCCGCGCGTGACCCGCGTCGTCGAAGCGTTCGAGGCGCAGCTCGAGGTGGAGGAGAACGCCAACGACCTCGACTACGACGAGTCCGGGCGCCTGCGCTTCGGCAGCAGTGACGCTGCGCAGGCCCTCGCCGGCGAGATCGGCGACGCAAAGGGCGGGGCAACCGCACTGCGCATGACCTATACCCGGCGGCGCCGCTACGGAGAGCGCCACATCCGGGCGCGCCTCGAGCAGATCGACGCGCTCGTGGCGCGGATTGGCCGATACGTCGATGAGCTGAACGCGGCGCGCGCCGACCTCGCCGAGCATGCACGTGATGCCCTGTGGCTGGACGAAGTGTTTGCGGTTCGGGCGCATGACAACCTGGCGCGCACCGCGGACGCGCTCGCGACGTTGCAGCGGCGGGCCTTGCAGACGCGCGCCGGCTTCGTGGCACTGCCGCGCCTCGTGCAGGATGCCGGGACGACACCGTCTCCGATCGAGCACGAGGCGCTCGCTGATTGATGGAGGTCAAGGTGCAGGTCGATGCCATCAGGCCGCTCCTGTTCCAGCGTGCCGAGGAGGACATCGCAGCGCTCGACAGCCTGCCTCGCACCCTCTGGCTCGGTGGGCTCACGCACTCCCAAGGAGAACTCGAAACTCGCCTCGCGACCCTGCTCGAACTGCTCTCGGCGCTGATCGCTGACACGCTTCCATCCGCGTGGCACTGGCCGAGCGCGCCTCTGGCAGAAGGTCTGGCGCGAGCGATCGCGACGCTGGAGCTGCCCGGCTATTGCGCGCACCGGCCTGACCTCGCAGACACTGTGCTGCGCAGTTTGCTGTTCCATACCGACCTCGTGGTCGACTACATCGACCGCGGTGCGACTAGCAGCCAGGCGATCGCAATGGCAATCGAAGCGTTCGCGACGGACTGGCAGCAGCGGCGCGGCGAAATCGATGAGCTCATCGACGTCTTCGGCGAACTGCCGAAGAACACGCGCTGGGATCTGCTGCGCGGCGTACTCACAGGATCGAGCTGGCAGAAGGTCGTGCGGATACGGCGCCTGCTGGAACGCCTGCCAGAGCTCGCGCGCATCATTCGTGCGCTCGGGCGGGCGCACGCGACCGATCAACCCGACCCGGCCAGCCACAGCACCGTCCCGGCCTTCGAGCAGCGCGAAGGCCTCGTTCGACGCACGCGGACGGTACGGGTTCCGCACCTTCCAGGCGCGACACGCGGCATCTTCCGCTCTGATCGCGTTGCACGCATGTTGCCCGCCGAAGCGATGTTGCTCGGTCATCCGCGGCTGCGGCTGGTGTGGCATGCGCGCCGTGCCGAACGTGTGCTGCTCACCTACGAGGACGACGATCGGATGCAGGACGAGGTGCTGGAAACGGCGCCGATCCGGCAGCCGGCTGCGCAGCGGGAGCCGCAGCGGCGACTCGAGATGGGACCGATCATCGTCTGCGTGGATACCTCGGGCTCGATGCAAGGGGGTGCCGAAGCGGTCGCCAAGGCGACCGTGCTTGAAGCAGTGCGCACGGCGCACGCGCAGCAGCGCGCATGCCATCTATTCGCCTTCAGTGGACCGGGCGAAATCGTGGAGCGAAAGGTCGAGCTGGATGCGCAGGGGATCGGGAATCTCGCCGAATTTCTCGGCCAGACTTTTCACGGCGGCACCGATGTCTGCGGCCCGCTCGCGCGCAGCCTCGACCTGCTGCGGGAAGAGCGCCTGCAGCGTGCCGACCTGCTGATCGCTTCCGACGGCGAGTTCGGCGCGACCCGCGATCTCGCGGAGCGTCTGCGATCATGCAAGGCCGAATTGGGCGTGCGCGTGCAAGGCATCCTGATCGGCGACCGCGAAACGATCGGCTTGCTGGAGTTGGCGGACGACATCTTCTGGGTGCGCGATTGGCGCCGCTATGGCGCGTCGCCGGCCGACTCGCCAGTCCACTCGAAGAGCCTCACGGCACTTTATTTTCCCGGCGCGCTGCGCACGCCCGAGAATCGCGACCGCATGGTCTCCGGCGCAGAGGCCTCGGCCGTGATGCGCGCGGCATCCAGCAACCTTCGCGCGCAAGCCGGCGCGCCGCCCGACGACAAGCCGGACGCGTCCGAAGCGTGAAGACATGACCGTTGCACAAGAGGTGCTCTCCCTGCTCGATCGGGCGGCGCCCTGCCTGGGGCCGCTGCGGGTGCGGCGCCTGCACCTGCCTCCGCCCCGTGCCGCCTATTCGCTGACCGGCGAGTTTTGCGCACTCGAACTCGACAACGGCGCGCTCGGGTTGAGCTATGTGTTACTCGACGGGATGCTGGCGCGCCTCACGGCTTCGACCGAAGTGCGGGCGCTGGAAGGCGCGGACGCATGGGCGGTCGCGCGTGGCTATGCGGACGACTCGGCCGTCCGGCGCACGGTTGGATTTGCCGCCGTCAACGCACTCTCGCGCAGTCTGTTCGATCGGGCACAGTTCGCGCCGGACGCGAGCGCGGATTCGATCGGTCTCCTGCAGCCGCAACCCGGTGATCACGTCGGGATGATCGGCTACTTCGACCGCTTGATTCCGCGCGTGGTCGGCGCCGGCGCGCGCCTGACCGTCGTCGAACTCAGAGCGGACCTCGCCGGAGCGCGCGACGGCTACCGCGTGACGCTCGATGCGGCCGAACTCGCCACGTGCAACAAAATCCTCTCGACCAGCACGCTGCTGCTGAACGACACGCTCGACCGGATGCTTGCGGCGTGCACCGGAGCGCGCACCTTCGCGATGGTAGGCCCGGGCGCCGGCTGCCTGCCGGATCCGCTGTTCGCGCGCGGCGTGAGCCTGCTCGGCGGCACGTGGATCGACGACGCGCCGTCGTTCTGCGTCGCGCTCGTCGCGGGCGAATCGTGGGAGCAGCATGCGCACAAATGTGCGCTGCGTCGTGAGGACTATCCGGGATTCGAGGTGCTGCTGGCGCGCGCCAGCGCAGGAGCGTGACGGCCTCGGCTTACGCTCGACTCATTCGCGCTTGGCTGCCTGCGCTGCAATCAGCGGCGTGGTGCGCAGAACGTGGGCGATCACCATCGCGGTCGCTGTGAACAGCAGTTCGAGCGCTTCGAGCGGTCCGGTGCGAAGGCCGAGCAGCGTGGCGCACGTCACCGCCAGCCCGCTCGCAGTCACCGACAGGAGCACGATCGCCGCCACGTCGTGCTCGAGGCCGGCGATGAGCGCGAGAGCGTCGAGCAGCGTCTGCACCATGTTCAGCCACCGCCGCGCTGGGTGGCGCGGTCAAGATGTTCGAACAGGCGATCCTGAGAGGCCGGCGCACCGCGAAGGAACACGAACTGCGCACGCAACCTTGGCATGCGCAGCAAACCTATCGCGACGGGCTCCAGTGGCTGGATCGCGATTTCCAGCACCGCATCGAATGCCGCGATGCGTACACGCTCGCCCTCCGCCATCACAGCACCGGGAAACGCCAGTTCCAGCCCGCGCACGAACTCGGCGACGCTGGCGCTGATCACGCGCTCACGGCGATCGAACGGCATGCCGCGGCAGAGCGCGCTCAACCCCCCGCAACGGGAGGCCAGACTGCAAGGGCATCACCCGTGTGCAGCGCTCGTCCAGAGCGCGCGTCCGGAGCTACGAACAGACCGTTCACGAGCACGAGATGCACGAGCTTGGGCGGCAGATTGAGCGACTGCAGGAGCGAAGCGATGGTCGTGCCGTCGGGCACGTCCAGATCGACTCTGTTCTGCGCGGCACCTGGCGGGAGGAAATCCGTCAGTTGTGCGTAGAGCTTGAGCGTGATCTGCATCGGTCCGATTGCGTTTGCACAATGCGCATCGGATCCATAGTACCCGGCGGGCGCGCGCTACCGCGCCAGCGAGACCGGCTGTGTCCGCGCGACGTAGGCTTCAACGAACCGGATCGGCGACTCGAGCAGCTGATCGCGCCAGCTACCGAGTGGAGTCCGTCCCTGTATCAGTCCCCGCAGGACCCCGACATGCTGGGTGGTGCCGATCGTGGTGGCGCCTACGAGCACGTCGCGGTCGAACTGCAGGCTCAGGTAGCGATACTCCTTCTCCTCGGCGCTTTCGACCCCGTGCCCTCCCGGCACGCCGCCCCACTGGCCGAACGATGCCGAGATGAGCCCCATCGTGTCCAGGACGTTGATGGCAAGCGAGCCGGGCGAGCGTGTCGGGCGCCCGGCCATGTTGAGGGCGGCGACGCGCGCCTGCTCGACCGCATCGGGCTGGATGGCGTTCACGAACGGCTTGCTGGTGCCGAACTCCGCCGTCTCGACCGCATCGCCCGCGGCGTAGATATCAGCCGCCGAGGTGCGCATCGTGTCGTCGACGACGATTCCCTCGTTGACCCTGACTCCTGAACCGGAGAGAAAGCCGACGTTCGGCTTGACGCCGGCCGAGGCGATGATGAGATCGCAGTCGAGCACCGCACCTGTCGACAGCGTCGCCTTGAGCGGCGATCCCGCCTCGATCCTGACGACCTTCGCGTTCGTGATCACCTGCACGCCTTTCGCCTCGACCCAGCGTTTGATCATGTTGCCGGCAAGCGGCGTCATCATCCGCGGCACCATGCGGTCGCCCATCTCGACCACGGTGAGCTTGACGCCGCGTTCGGCCAGGGCCTCGAGAATGATGCAACCGATGAATCCGGCACCGATCTGAAGCACGCGCTTGCCCGGTGCGAGGTGCCTTGCGATCGCGCGCGCGTCCTCGAGGGTCCAGCATGTGTGCACACCCGGCAGATCGAGCCCGGGGATAGGCGGCTTGATCGGGTGCGATCCGGTCGCGAGCAGGAGTCGGTCGTAGGCAAGCGTGCCCCCATCGCTGAGCTTGACCACCTTTTTCCCGGCGTCGATTGCCGAGGCGTGGGCCTTGACGAGGCGGATGCGCTTCGATTCGAAGTGGCCGGCGCTTTTGCGCAGGTGCGTACCGGCCTCGTCGATCTGCCCGACGAGCAGATACGGAATCGCCATGCGCGAATAGGGTGGCTCGTCTTCGTCACCAACCAGGACGATCGCGGCCGCCGGATCGACCTGCCGCAGCGTTTCCGCGGCCACGACACCCGCCGGGCCGTTTCCAAGGATCACATGTTTCATCGTCGGTTCCCGTCGATCACGAATGAGCAGAAAGGGGCGCGCACTGCAAAACAATCGGGGCGCCAACCGCGCGCCCCGAACATGCGTGAAGCGCGCGCCGCGCGCGCCACTACAAGCCGAGCCGCTGCAGCGTCTGCGGCGTCGGCACGCCGTCCTGGTTCCAGCCGCGCACCTCGTAGTACTCCGGCAGCATCTTGTCGATGCCGTTGACGAGACCCTTCGCCGGTCCGGTCTTCGCCGGTTCGGTCTTCAGGCGCTTCGGCAGGTCATCGTCCTTGCGGGTGAGACCGGCCGCCAGGTTGAACTGCTTCTCCATGTTCCAGATCCGCTCGCCAACGAGATTGAGCTTCTCCATCGACCAGTCGCCATCGCACGCGGCCTGGAGTTGCGGCTGGACATCGGCCAGCGTCCACGCAAACGACGTGAAGACACAAAGCCCGGATGAGTCGAACACTGCGGTTGCATCCTGGAAGGCTTTGACCAGTGCCGGCTTGCCGTCGGTCGTGAGCGGATCGGTCTTGACCGGAATACCCAGGACTTCCGAGGCAACCGTGTACGAGCGCAAATGGCAGGCGCCGCGATTGGACGTGGCATAGGTGAGACCCATGCCCTGAATGCCGCGCGAGTCATAGGCCGGAAACTCCTGCCCCTTCACGGTCATGGAGAGGTCTGGATGGCCATACTTGGTGCAGAGGCGCTTCGAGCCCGTGCCGATCTCCTTGCCGAAGCCCTCTCCCATGGCGGTCTTCTTCGCCAGCTCGCACAATGCCTGCGCCGAACCGAACGGCGATTCGATGCCGATCTGCTCCTTCGTCAGCACACCCATCTCGTAAAGTTCCATCACCGCGCCGATCGTGGCGCCGAACGAGATCGGGTCCATGCCCTCCTCGTTGCAGATCAGGTTGGCAAACTGCAGCGCTTCCAGGTCGCTCACGCCGTTGGCCGCGCCGAGCGCCCATGCCGCCTCGTACTCGAGGCCGCCGGAAGCGCCCCAGTATTTCGGGCTGTTGACGACGGAGAAGTGGTTCTTGTCGATCTGCGCGATGCGCCCGCAGGCGATCGTGCAGCCGAAGCACGCGGCGTTGGTAATGAGTTGTGGCTTGCCGTCGCTCGAGCGTTTCTCGGCCATCGCCTCGGCCGAAATCTTGCCGGCGCCTTCGAACTGAACGTCGCGGTGGTTGCGAGTCGGCAGTGCACCGATCTCGTTGATCACGTTCATCAGCACCTGCGTCCCGTACTTCGGCAGGCCCTGCCCCGTCACGGGGTGATCCGCGAGTACCTTCTTCTTCTCCGCCGTGGTGCGCATGAACTCCTTGATATTGCGAATGCCCGAGAACCCCTTGGTCCCGCGCAGCGCGACGGCCTTCAAATTCTTCGAGCCCATCACCGCGCCGACACCCGAGCGTCCGGCCGCCCGATGCAGGTCGTTGACAACGCACGCGAACAGCACGCCGTTCTCGCCGGCGCGGCCGATCGACGACACGCGGATCTGCGGGTCCTGATGCGTCTTCTTGATGATCTCCTCGGTATCCCAGGTGCTCTTGCCCCAGAGGCCGGACGCGTCGAGGAGTTGCGCGTTGTCGTTCTCGACGTATAGGTAGACCGGCTTGGGCGCCTTGCCCTCGAAGATGATCATGTCCCAGCCGGCGAACTTCATCTCGGCACCGAAATACCCGCCGGAGTTGGAACACGCAATGGCGCCGGTAAGCGGGCCCTTCGTCACCACCGAATACCGCCCGCCAGTGGACGCAATCGTGCCGGTCAACGGACCGGTCGTCATGATCATCTTGTTGGCAGGCGAAAGCGGATCGACCTTCGGGTCGACTTCGGCGCAGAAGTACTTGGTTGCAAGGCCGCGCTGGCCCAGGTACTCGTCGGCCCACTTCATGTTGAGCGGCTCGGACTTGCACGTCCCCTTGGTAAGGTCGACGCGCAGAACCTTTCTCGTCCATCCCATGATTCGCCTCCGTTCTGCTCGCTAGAGGACTGCGGTGTTGGCCTTGCCGGCCCATTGGCGCATGCGATCCAGGCCCGTCCAATCGGCGTCGACGTACGTGATGGCACCGGTCGGGCAGGCCTTGACGCACTCGGGGTCGCCGCCGCAGAGATCGCACTTCTGCACTTTGCCGACGTCGGCCATGTAGTTGATCGTGCCGAACGGGCAGGCGATCGTGCAGACCTTGCAACCGACACACGTCGCTTCGAGCACCACCTTCGCGCCCGTCGCGGGGTCCAGCTGGATCGCATCGACCGGGCAGGCGGCCATGCACCACGCTTCGGCGCACTGCGTGCAGGTGTATGGAACCTTGCGTCCTTCGTGCTCGAATGCGAACACCTTGATGCGCGACTTCGACGGGTTGATCGCGCCGGTGTGCTCGAGCGAGCATGCCATCTCGCATTGAAGACACCCGGTGCATTTGAGCGGATCGAGATACAAGGACTTCATCATGATGAACGCCTCCTCGATAGTCGACGCCTTGCCGGCGGTTTGTTGTTCGCTCCGGTCTGCCCGCGCAGTCTGACCTCACGCGGGAGGACTCGCGCTTTCGCATGCTCATTGCGCGCTGGTCAACCCATGTACTGTAGTGACATATGCAACGAGTTGCAAAACGATATGCAACGATTTGCATAGCAGGTCGCCGCTCTTTGACGTCGCTCAAATCCGGCAGACCACGTCGCAGCCGCCTCGAGACTCCTAGCAAGAGGCGTACAAGCCGTGCCGCGATGCGCAAGTTTTGACGGAGTCGCCATGCAAGGCAGAGCCAACCCACCCGCGAGAAACGACGAGCCGAAATGGCTCGGCGCGGAAGAGGCGCGCGCCGCGCTTCTCGGCGCGATCGAGCCAGTGCAAGGTTGGGAAAGCACGCCGGTGCGCGATGCGTTCGAGCGTGTCCGCGCGCGCACTGTCGTCGCCCCGTTCGATGTTCCCGCTCACGACAACTCGGCGATGGACGGCTACGCAGGACGGGCTGCCGACCTGCGTCCGGACGAGTCGACGTGCCTCACGGCCGTCGGGATGGTAGCGGCAGGTAGCGCGTTCTCGGGAGTGGTTGGCCGAGGCCAGGCCGTTCGCGTGATGACCGGCGCGCTGCTTCCGCCGGGTGCCGACACAGTCGTGGTCCAGGAGATCGTGCAGTGCGGGGAGGACGAGCTGATCGTTCCGGCCGGACAGCGCGCCGGCCACAACGTGCGCAGTGCCGGCGAGGACCTCCCGCCGTACCCTATCTTGCGTGTCCCGTCTGCGACCGCGCTGCACGGAGACAACGCCCGGCGCCAGCACCTGCGCGGGGAGCGGTTCGAACGCTACGGCAGCTGGCAGGTGCGACCCGCGCTGCACCAGGGGTCGGATGTGCTGCGCTCGACGTCGGTCTCGAACAGCTTCATCGTCCTTCCTGAATCCGGTCGTGATGTTGCGGGCGGCGATCTTGTCGAGGTGCAGGCATTCGAAGGCCTTCCGTGATGCGCGACCGCGAGCTGCAACGCTACAGCCGCCACATCATGCTGCCCGCCATCGACATCGCGGGCCAGCAACGATTGCTCGACGCGCACGTTCTCGTGGTTGGCGCCGGCGGGCTCGGTGCGCCCGCCTGCATCTATCTCGCCAGCGCCGGCGTCGGCCGGTTGACGATCTGCGATGGCGACGCCGTCGACCTCACCAACCTGCAAAGACAGATCGTTCACCGCGAGGCCGCCATTGGCACGAACAAGGCAGAATCGGCCGCACGCACGCTGCACGAGCTGAACAGCGATTGTCGGGTGCAGGTCGTACCGCGCCGAGTCGGCCGCGACGACCTCCTCGCGCTGGCGGCGGACGTCGATCTCCTCGTCGACGCCAGCGACAACTTCGCCACGCGACAGGCGGTCAACGAGGTCTGCGTACGATTGCGCAAGCCACTCGTCAGCGGAGCTGCAGTCCGCTTTTCGGGCCAGGTCGCCATCTTCGACCAGCGCCGCGAGAATGCGCCGTGTTATGCGTGTTTCCTCCCCGAGCCTTCCCGCGAGGCGGAGGAGGCGTGCGCCGTCTTAGGTGTGTTTGCACCACTTACCGGGATCATCGGTTGCATGCAGGCAGCCGAAGCGATCCGACTGATTGCCATGTCCGCGCTGCCGTCCGAGGGGGAGGTGGTGTTGTTCGACGCGCTCGAAATGCAGTCGCAACGCATCTCGGTGGCGCGTAATCCCGAATGCCCGGTGTGCCGACCGGCCCGGGCGGGCGCGACAACAGGATCCAGCGCGTAGCTTGACGCAAACGTTGCGGAACTGAGCAGCTGATCGTTCTCGGAACAGTTCGGCGACCCTTGCCCGGCCGCGGTGTATCTTTGGTGCAAACGGATTTTGCGGAGAGTTTGCGTGGACAACGTCGACGTCCAAGTATTGAAGAAGGCCGATGAATGGGTGCGCACCGGGCACCGTGCGGTGATGGGGACCATCGTCCGCACGTGGGGCTCGGCGCCGCGCCCGGTGGGATCGCTGGTGGTGATTCGCGATGACGGCCTGGTCGCTGGCTCCGTCTCCGGCGGCTGCATCGAAGACGATCTGGTCGACCGGGTGCGCACCCGTGCGCTGGCGACGGATAGCCCGCAGCGCGTCACTTACGGCGTCACGGCCGAAGATGCGTTCAAGTTCGGGCTGCCCTGCGGCGGAACGCTCGAACTCGTGCTCGAGCCGGTCACGCCGCAAACCCAGGTGAGCGAGCTGCTCGCGCGGATCATCGCCGGTGAACAGACCCTGCGCTCGCTCGACATGAGAAGTGGCCGCGTCACGCTCAGCGAGGGAACCGGCACCGATGTGCTCTCGGTGTCCGACGACCGGCTGGTCACGGTGCACGGTCCACGCTGGCGCCTGCTCATCATCGGCGCCGGACAGCTCACCCATTTCGTCGCCCAGATGGCGCTCGCGCTCGACTACCAGGTCACGATCTGCGATCCGCGCGAGGAATATGCCGATGGCTGGCTCGTGCCTGGTACGTCGCTCGTGCGGACGATGCCGGACGACACCGTGATCGAGTTCCACCCCGATCGCAACACCGCGATCATCGCCTTGACGCACGACCCGAAGCTCGACGATCTCGCGCTGATGGAAGCGCTGAAGTCCAATGCGTTCTATGTCGGCGCGATCGGGTCGAAGAAAAACCAGGCGGCGCGCCGCGAGCGCCTGCTCGAATTCGGCGTCACCGCCGAGCAACTCGAGCAACTGCACGGCCCGATCGGGCTGAAGAACGGCGCGCGCACGCCTTCCGAAATCGCGGTCTCGATCCTGGCCGAGCTCACCGGCGTGAAGTACGGCTATCGCATCCCGGCGCCGATTCCCATTGCGGCGGCCGCGACCGTCGAAGCGGGGTGCGTCGTCTAGCTGCACGCCGCGCGCGATGTTGTGGATGGTGATCGAGCGTTTCCGCAAGGGCGACGCCGTTCCTGTCTACCGGCGCTTTCGTGAGCGCGGGCGCATGGCGCCCGATGGTCTGCGTTACATCGCGAGCTGGGTCACCGAGGATTTGACGACCTGTTACCAGATAATGGAAGGTGACGACCGCTCGTTGCTCGATGCGTGGATGGCGAACTGGCGCGACGTCACGGACTTCGAGGTCATTTCCGTCATGACGTCGGCACAGGCCACCGAGAAAATCGGGCCGAAGCTCTAGTTGAGGCGTCGCCGCGACGAGCGCGAGTCGCGGCAGGCGGCGCCCGCCAGTCCGCTCAACTGTGGCGGTCGATGCTGCGCATCGACTGCGCTGCGCTGCTCGGTCCGGGGTCGCGCCGCGTAACTCGCTTCATTCGCTGCGCTCATTGCGCTCGAACAGACGCGGCGAGTCAGATCTTTGGATGCGCGCTGCGCGCGCCGACCCCGGACGCTGCGCTGCTCGCCGCCACAGATTCGCTCCCTGCCGGGCACCGCCTGCCGCTCCGGCACGAGCTCGGCATGCGAAGGAAGGCAGTGCGAAGGTGGTGCTGCAAAGGGGCGTTCGGGTCGGCTGCGCAGCGCATCTGAGGCGCCGGGAAGCGCAGGACTCATGGCCGCGCGCGCGGCGCGCTTCCAGAAATCTGACTCGGCGCCGTTGTTCGAGGGGAGAGAGCGAGGCGAACGAAGCGAGTTCGGCGACGGGCCATGAGGCCGAGCATCGCAGGGAAGTCGGTGCGTAGCACCGACCGCCTCAGCAAAGCGGAGCGGCCGGTCACGGCGCCCCTTTGCTGCGGAAGACCACGGCATGCGGCCCCCACCCTGGCCCCCGCACGCGGGAGAGGGGAATACTCGCTGGTGCACGAACAGCGAGCGCGAAGCTAATAGGTCATGCACGCCGCGTTGAGCAGCCCGAGCGCGATCGCCACCGCGCCAAGGAATACGCCGCTCGCGAGCTGCCCTTCCTCCACGTTCTTCGAGATCGTCGGAATAACCGCCCGCGCGATCACGAACGCCAGCAGCTGCACGACCAGCGAGATCACTGACCACACGAGCATGTCGCCGAGCGAGACGCTGTTTTCGATGCTCGATGCCACCGGCAGCACGAACCCGACGATCGCACCG
>Ga0335084_10000841_pt1 | contig 27410 bp, 21 predicted proteins | sample Lox_Sample_44_FD_206721 | JGI IMG/M metagenome (GOLD analysis project Ga0335084, IMG submission 206721) | Soil microbial communities from Loxahatchee National Wildlife Refuge, Florida, United States - Lox_Sample_4.4 | ecosystem: Environmental > Terrestrial > Soil > Wetlands | place: USA... | reverse complement strand
GCCCTGCGCGAGCGGCAGGTCGCGGCTCCAGTTGCTGGTGTTGGTCTGACGGCGCATGTACGCTTTCCAGGCGTCCGAGCCGGCCTCTCTCCCGCCGCCGGTTTCCTTCTCGCCGCCAAATGCCCCTCCCACCTCAGCTCCCGAGGTACCGATGTTGATGTTCGCGATGCCACAGTCGCTGCCCGCGGCGGAAAGGAACTGCTCTGCGCGTTGCAGGCTGTCGGTGAACAGCGCCGAAGACAAGCCTTGCGGAACCGCATTGTTGAGGGCGATGGCCTGCTCGATGTCCCGGTAGCGCATGACATAGAGGACCGGCGCGAAGGTCTCGCGCTGCACCACGGCCCAGTGGTTCTCGGCCCGCGCCAGGGTGGGCTGGACGAAGAAGCCCGGTCGGTCCAGAATCTTTCCGCCGACGAGCACCTTGCCGCCCAGGCGCTCCACCTCAGCTATCGTCTCGCGGAAGCGCTCGCGCGCCTCCTCGTCGATCAGCGGCCCCATCAAAGTTCCTGCCTCGAGCGGATCGCCGATCTGAACTTGCTTATAGGCGCCAATCAGCCGCTGTTCGATCTCTTCGGCACGGGCTTCCTGCACAATGAGGCGGCGGGTGGTCGTACAGCGTTGACCCGCGGTGCCCACTGCGCCAAAAACGATGGCCGGTACCGCCAGATCGAGGTTCGCCGTTTCGTCCACAATCACCGCGTTGTTGCCAGAGCATTCCAGCAGGCAGCGTCCCATGCGCGCAGCGAGCGCCTGCGCTACCTGTCGGCCCACCCGGCTGGAGCCAGTGAATGACACGAGCGGGACGCGTGCGTCCTCGACCAGCCAGTGCGCCAGCTCCGGACTGTCGCCGGCGACCAGCGAGAACACGCCGTGGTGCCCGGTCTGTCGCACTGCGCCGTTGACGATGTGTTGGATGGCAATGGCGGTCAGAGGTGCTTTCGGGGACGGTTTCCAGACCACGGTGTCCCCGCACACCGCAGCGATGAAGGCGTTCCACGCCCAGACGGCGGCGGGGAAGTTGAAGGCGGTGATCACACCCACCGCCCCGAGCGGGTGCCATTGCTCGTACATGCGATGGCGCGGGCGCTCGGAGTGCATGGTCCGGCCGTACAGCATGCGCGACTGACCGACGGCAAAGTCGCCGATGTCGATCATTTCCTGGACCTCGCCGTCGCCTTCCTGCTTGATCTTGCCGGTCTCCAGCGCGATCAGGCTGCCGAGCGTGGACTTGTGGCGCCGCAGGTCGTCCACGATGAGCCGGACCAGCTCCCCGCGGCGCGGAGCGGGAACCATGCGCCAGGCGTCGAAAGCTTGCAGCGCAGCTCGCAGCACCAATCCGTACTGGTTGCGAGCGCAGCGGCCGGCCCAGCCGATGACCTGACCGGTGGCGGGGTTGAGGGAGGGGAAGTACTCGTCTGCCGGCAGCCACTCCGGCCCCAGACAGACCCCGGGGTTGCGCTGCGCGATGCCGAGACGAGCGAGCAGATCGACTGCAGCGTCCATGGACGTGGCAGCTCAGGCCGCGCTGCGCAACGCGCCGCCTGCCTCGAGCAAAACCTCGCGGATGATCGCGAGCGCCTCGTCGATCTGCGCGCGGGTGATGATTAACGGCGGCGCGAAACGTACGACGGTGTGATGGGTGTCCTTGGTCAGAACACCGCGCTCCAGGAGCTTCTCGCACACCAGCCTGGCTCCAACGGCCTCGGGCTTGAGCTCGACGCCGATCAGCAGGCCCTTGCCACGCACTTCGCGGACCAGCGGGCTTGGAATCGCACGCAGCTGGCGGATGAAGTAGTCTCCGAGCTCCGCCGCATGCTCGGGAAGACGTTCTTCCAGCAGCACGTCGATGGCCGCCAGGGCGATGGCCGCGGCGAGCGCATTGCCGGCAAAGGTGCTGCCATGGTCACCCGGCCGAAACACGTCCATCACGTCGCGCCGAGCCAGGAAGGCTGAGACGGGCAACAGGCCACCGCCGAGCGCCTTGCCCAGGATCAAGCCGTCGGGCTTGACTTGCTCGTGTTCGCACGCCAGCATGCGGCCGGTGCGTCCCAGTCCGGTCTGCACCTCGTCGCAGATAAACAGAACATCGTGCCGCCTGCAGATCTCCGCGCAGCGCGCCAAGTAGCCCGAAGGCGGGACGATGATCCCGCCTTCGCCCTGAATGGGCTCCACCAGGAACGCCACGGTACGCGGTGTGATGGCCCGCTCGAGCGCTTGGGCGTCTGCGAAGGGAATGCGCACGAAGCCCGGCGGGAACGGACCGAATCCATCGCGGTATTGCGCTTCGGAGGACATGGCGAGGATCGCGATGGAGCGGCCATGGAAGTTGCCCTCGCAGGCAATGATTTCCACTTGGTCCTGCGGCACCCCTTTGACCTTCGCGCCCCACTTGCGTGCTGCCTTGATGGCCACCTCCACTGCTTCCAGGCCCGTGTTCGCGGGCAGCACCGCTTCCTGACCGGTGACCTCGCACAGGCGTTCGAACAGCAGAGGGAGACGGTCGTTGCGGTAGGCGCGGGACGTGACGTTGAGCGTGCCCGCTTGCTGCGCGAGCACGCGCGTCAGGCGCGGATGACAGTGGCCATGGCTGACTGCGGAGTAGGCACTCATCATGTCCAGGAGGCGTCGCCCGTCCTCATCCCACACGTACACGCCCTCTCCGCGCACCAGGGTCACCGGCAGAGGGTCGTAGTTGTGTGCTCCGTAATGCCATTCGAGCTCGGCCACGCCGCGCCGGTCTTCGCGCATCTCGTCGGCGCCCAGCAGTGCCGTCGCGAGTTGGGCCACGAGGCCGGCGGTCTGAACTTCGTTGTCGATACGCGGGTTGTACTCGGCGATCTCGGCGGCGATCAGTCGCGGGTCGCCGCTCATGGTGGCCAGTGCACTTGCCAGCGCCGCGCTCTCCAGCCCCCACGGCACCGGCGAGCCTACGCCCGGGGCTTCGGCCGGATCGATCACGTCGAGGTCGATGGTGACCCCAAATCCGGCAGTTTCGCGGGTGGCGATCGCGTGCGCTTCCGACATCACGGCGTCAAGTCCGCGCTGGTCGACCTCATCCATCGAAAACACGCGCACGCCCAGTCGGGAGAGCAACTCCGCCTCGTCGGGTTCGAAGCTGCGCACTCCGACCAGACAGACGTGGCCAGGAGCCAGAGTTTGGCCGTCCATCAAAGCCACGAGCGAGGGCTCGCCATGGCCCAGCAGGCAAGCGAGCGGCATGCCGTGCAGCGCGCCGCTGGGAGAGGTCACAGGGGTGTGAGCATCCATGTGCGCGTCGATCCAGATCAGGCCCAAGGGCCCGCGTGCCCGGACGGCCGCCGCGACGCCGCTCCACGTACCGATAGCGCAGGAATGGTCACCACCGACAACCAGCGGGAATGCGCCGCGCTCGGTTATGCTCCGGACGCGTCGGGCCAGACGCGCGCACAGGCCAAGCACAGCCGCAGTGTCATCGGTTGTGGCGTCAGGCCGGATCGTGGCGTCCCAGATTGGGTCGAGGCCGCCCTGCCACAGACGGGTGGAAAGCGGGGAACGGCGCAGCACTTCCGGACCTGCTTCGCATCCTTCGTTGCGAGCGCCGCGACCGCAGGCAGCGCCGACGATAGAAACGGTTCGCTTCAGCATCTGGCACTCCCGACCACCCTGGGACGCGATTGCGCTTCACCAGGGCGTGCCAATACGCCCCCCTCCACTCCTCACAAGCATCACATATGCCAATAAGTGTCAACTATATGACCCCGTGCGCAGCAGACGCATGCTTCTCCAGGCCGCGCTCGATCGCGCTTTCCGCACGTCACCTGAAGAGGTGAGACGAGCTAGGACCGGGGATGGAACCGTTAGTTTCCTTGACGGCGCGAGCAGCGGGTTCGTGTTGGCAGTCCGACTTGGATGCTGCTCATGTCGCTCGGATGCGTTGGGCCCGCGCTGTGAATGAAGCGCGAGTCGAAGTGCGACGGGTTGAAACTGTTTGCTGATGTTCTTCGACTGCATTGAACCACTTCTGCACCACACTAGTCGCCGACGACGTAAACATTGCACCACGTCGGAACTGTGCAAGCGCGAGGTTTGCGCTTTTCTTATCTAGAACCTTTGCTTAGTGACTCTGGCAAGAAAGCTGCTTATGCTGGACCGAAGCGCGGCGGAGTCGCGGTTGCTACCGGTGACAGCGGAGCGATTCGCAGTTCACGAGTTGGTCGAAAGCGATGGGCGCGTGCAGCAACGTTGGCTGATGTTTGCGGTGCCGGGCGTATGAACTCCGTCTACAGAATCGGGTCTTCTGCGTTAAGCATTGCGTCAGCATGACGTACGATAGGTTGCGATGCTCGCGAGTGATTAGTTTCTGGTCAGCTTAAGGAACGAATGCGCCCGTCGTCGAAGGCGAAAGAATGAGACGGGGCACGGCAATCGAAAAGTCGTACAAAAAATAAGAAGGGAGCAAGGAAGCGATGCACTGACAACTTTAGGAGAGAGCTGTGATGATGAAGCTTGCTGAGGGATACAAGGCCAAGTACTCCGCCGGGCAGCAGGACGAGCTGTCGCTGGAGGAGTATCTGCAGCTGTGCCGGAGCGATCCCGGCGTCTACGCCACTGCGGCGGAACGCATGCTGGCGGCCATCGGTGAGCCCGAGCTCGTCGACACCCGCCTCGACCAGAGGCTGTCGCGCATCTTCTCCAACCGCCTGATCAAACGCTATCCCGCTTTTGCCGAGTTCTATGGCCTGGAGGATGCGATCTCGCAGATCGTGGCGTTCTTCCGGCACGCTGCGCAAGGGCTCGAGGAGAAGAAGCAGATCCTGTATCTGCTCGGGCCGGTAGGCGGCGGCAAATCCTCCATCGCCGAGCGACTCAAGCAGTTGATGGAGCGCAAGTCGATTTACGCGTTGAAGGGCTCACCCGTCAACGAGTCCCCGCTCGGGTTGTTTGCGCCCGAGGAGTACGCGAGCGTGCTGGAGTCCGATTACGGCATTCCCCGCCGCTATCTCACCGGGATCATGTCCCCCTGGGCCATTAAGCGACTGCAGGAGTTCGGGGGCGACATTTCCAAGTTCCGCGTTGCCCGGATCCAGCCCTCGGTGCTGCGTCAAACGGCCATCACCAAGACCGAGCCGGGCGACGAGAACAATCAGGACATCTCCTCGCTGGTCGGCAAGGTCGACATCCGCAAGCTCGACAAGTATGCCCAGGACGACCCAGACGCATACAGCTATTCGGGCGGACTTTGCCTGGCCAACCAGGGCATGCTCGAATTCGTTGAGATGTTCAAGGCGCCCATCAAGATGCTGCATCCGCTCTTGACGGCGACCCAGGAAGGCAACTTCAAAGGAACTGAAGGATTCTCCGCGATCCCCTTCAACGGAATCATCCTCGCGCACAGCAATGAGTCGGAATGGCAATCGTTCCGTAGCAATCGCCACAACGAGGCGTTTCTCGACCGCGTATATATAGTGAAGGTGCCCTACTGCCTGCAGGTATCCGAGGAGGTCAAGATCTACGAGAAGTTGATACGCAACAGCGCGCTAGTCAAGGCGCCCTGCGCTCCGGGCACGCTGGACATGATGGCGCAGTTCTCGGTGCTGTCGCGGCTCAAGGAGCCGGAGAACTCCAGCATCTTCTCCAAGATGCGCGTATACGACGGCGAGAGTTTGAAGGACACCGACCCCAAGGCCAAGTCGTATCAGGAGTACCGCGACTACGCGGGGCCGGACGAAGGCATGACCGGCGTCTCGACCCGCTTCGCCTATAAGATTCTGTCCACCGTCTTCAACTACGACCAGACCGAGGTGGCTGCCAACCCCGTGCATCTGATGTACGTGCTTGAGCAGCGCATCGGCCGGGACGATTTCCCGGACGAGACCAAACGCAAGTACCTGGAGTTCATCAAGGGCTATCTGGCGCCGCGCTACGCCGAGTTCATCGGCAAGGAGATCCAGACCGCGTACCTGGAATCGTATTCGGAGTACGGCCAGAATATATTCGACCGCTACGTGACCTATGCCGATTGCTGGATCCAGGACGAGGACTTCCGCGACCCGGACACCGGCGAGTTCTTCGACCGGGCGGCGCTCAACACCGAGCTCGAGAAGATCGAAAAGCCGGCTGGCATCGCCAATCCGAAGGACTTTCGCAACGAGATCGTGAACTTCGTGCTGCGGGCGAGAGCCAACAATGCCGGGAAGAACCCGGCTTGGAGCAGCTACGAGAAGCTGCGCGAGGTGATCGAGAAGAAGATGTTCTCCAGCACGGAAGACTTGCTGCCGGTGATCTCCTTCAACGCGAAGGCCTCGGCCGAGGATCAGAAGAAGCACCAGAACTTCGTGGACCGCATGGTAGCCAAGGGTTACACCGAGAAGCAGGTGCGGCTGTTGTCTGAGTGGTACCTGCGGGTGCAGAAGTCGTCGTGACCAAGAGCCGGGAGTCGAGGATCGTAAGCCGGGTCCGGTCGGACCCGGCCGCTCTGGTCTCCGCCCGGTGCTTCCTTCCTTGAAGCTCGCGCCGCGGCCATGAATTACCTCATCGACCGCCGGCTGAACGGGCGCAACAAAAGCGCGGTCAACCGCGAGCGCTTCATGCGGCGTTACAAGGAGCACATCCGGCGCTCAGTCAAAGGCATGATCGCAGAGCGCTCCATCACGGACATGGCCAAGGGCGGCGATGTCAAGGTCCCGGCCAAGGACATCTCGGAACCGGGTTTCCGCTACGGCACGGGCGGTGACTGGGAATCCGTGCATCCCGGCAACAAGGAGTTCGTGCGCGGTGACAAGATTCCGCGGCCCGAGGGCGGTGGCCGCGGCTCTGGCGGCAGCGAGTCGGGCACCGGCGAAAGCGTAGACGACTTCGTCTTCGCGCTGTCGCGCGAGGAGTTCCTGAACATCTTCTTCGAGGACCTCGAGCTGCCCAATCTCATGCGCACCGCCATCGCCGAGGCCGAAGACAAAAAGCTGGTCCGGGCCGGTTACGTGAAGGAAGGCACGCCCGCTAACCTCAGCGTGGGACGAACGATGAAGACCGCGCTGGCACGGCGTATCGCGCTGGGCGGTCCGCTGCGCGATGAGCTGGAGCAGGCGCGCGAGGCGCTGGAAGCGGCGGCCCGCGCAGGCCAGCCGCAGGAGGCGCGCATCGCGGCGCTCGAGAACCAGATCGTGGAGCTGGAAGGGCGCCTGGCGCGTCTGCCGTTTCTGGACGACGTGGACTTGCGCTATCGCCACCGCATCGCGGTACCCAGGCCGTCGGCGCGCGCAGTCATGTTCTGCCTGATGGACGTCTCGGCATCGATGGACGAGCGCAAGAAGGACCTTGCGAAGCGCTTCTTTACGCTGCTATACCTGTTTTTGACGCGCAAATACGAGCGGGTCGAGCTGGTGTTTATCCGTCACACCGACGAAGCCCAGGAGGTCGACGAGGACACCTTCTTCTACGATACGCAGAGCGGGGGCACGGTGGTGTACTCCGCGTTGGAGCTCATGCAGCAGATCTGCGAAGCGCGCTACCCGAAGTCGGAGTGGAACATCTACGGCGCACAGGCCTCGGACGGAGACGCTTTCGGGGCTGACCCGGCCAAGAGCGCGCGTTTCCTGCGCGAGCGCGTGCTGCGCTTGACCCGCTACTTCGCCTATATCGAGTGCCCGGACGAGAACCAGTCCGGAAACAGCAGCTTGTGGGTGGAATACGAAGAGGTGCGCGGGTCCGACCAAAACTTCGCCATGCGCAAGGTGTACCAGCCGCAGGAGATCTATCCGGTCTTCCGCGACCTGTTTCGCAAGGAGAAGGTATGACAGAAAAGACGGGGGCGGTATGAGCCCGCTCCCGCATGGCCCGGAGTGGGAGTTCGAGCTGCTCGAGCGCTACGACGAGGCGATCTCGCAGACCGCGGCGGAGTTCGGCCTCGACACCTATCCGAACCAGATCGAGATCATCAACTCGGAGCAGATGCTCGACGCCTATGCGTCAGCCGGCCTGCCGCTGGGCTATCCGCACTGGTCCTATGGCAAGGCCTTCATCCGCCACGAGCAGGCGTACCGCAAGGGCTACCAGGGCCTGGCTTACGAGATCGTCATCAACTCCAGTCCCTGCATCGCGTACCTGATGGAGGAAAACTCTCTCATGATGCAGGCGCTGGTGATCGCCCACGCCAGCTACGGACACAACTCGTTCTTCAAGGGCAACTACCTGTTCAAGCAGTTCACCCAGGCCGACGCGATTCTCGACTACTTGGTCTTCGCGCGGCGCTACGTGATGGAATGCGAGCAGCGATACGGCGTGGCCGAAGTCGAGGAGCTGCTGGACTCCTCGCATGCGCTGATGGAGTACGGCGTGGACCGCTACAAGCGCCCGCAGCCGCAGTCCGCCAAGGAGAAAGAGCAGCGCCGCAACGAGATCGAGGAACATCAGCGGCGTCAGTTCAACGATCTGTGGCGCACGTTGCCGCAGACCGCGCCCGCAGCGACAGCCGAGGCCGCGACCGCCGTCTTTCCCGCCGAACCGGAGGAGAACATCCTCTATTTCGTCGAGAAGCACTCCCCGCGCCTGGCGCCCTGGCAGCGCGAGCTGGTACGCATCGTCCGCAAGCTATCCCAGTACTTCTATCCACAGACCCAGACCAAGGTGATGAATGAAGGCTGGGCGACGTTCTGGCATTACACGTTGATCAACCGGCTCTACGAGAAGAAGCTCGTGGACGACGCCTTCATGCTCGAGTTCCTGCATATTCACACCAACGTCGTCTCGCAGCGAGGCTTCGACCAGGAGGGCTATCACGGCATCAATCCGTATGCGCTGGGCTTCGCGATGATGCACGACATCCGGCGCATCTGCGAGGATCCGACCGAGGAAGATGCTGCCTGGTTCCCGGAGCTTGCGGGAACCGAGTGGCGCAAGTCCCTGGACTTCGCCATGCGCAACTTCAAGGACGAGTCCTTCATCGCCCAGTACCTGTCGCCGCGGCTGATCCGCGAGCTGCGGCTGTTCGTGGTGGCGGACCACGTTGGCAAAGCGGAGCTGGAGGTGGACAGCATCCACGACGAGCACGGCTACAAGCGCGTGCGCCGGATGATGGCCGATCAGTACAAGCGTGAGAACCTCCTCCCCGACATCCAAGTAGCGCGCTACGAGCGCGACGGCGACCGCTCGCTGACGCTGCGCAGCCCGGTATTTCGCGGACGCCCGCTGGAAGAGGAGCAGGCCAACGAAGTCCTGCGCCACCTCGGGCGCTTGTGGGGGTTCCCCGTGCGCCTCGAGGCGGTGGATGCCGAAGGCCGCATCGACGGCTATCGCGAGTGGCGGCCTTAGCGCTGCGAATTCAACCCTCAGTGCACGGCCGCAAAGTGCACTAGGAATTTCTGCTTTTCCGCTTCCCATGCGGCGGGTCCCGCCGCATCTTCCAACACGCTCGACCCTGTCGGCACTGCCGGTGAGCGAGCTTTCGCTTCCGCGCCTTCGAGCCGCACGAGGCTCAAGGCTATAATTGCGTTATCCGTAGGCGTCGAGCAGTTGCCTGCGCGCTTGACTCGAACCGACGGGGAACGGCGATGGCGATCGTGGTGGAGTGCGCGATCCACAGCGAGGACGTGTTGGGAGAATGCACCGTCTGGTGCGACCGCGACCAAGTCCTGTGGTGGGTGGACATCCGCGGCCCCTCGCTCAAGCGCTACAAACCGGCCAATGGTGAGATGCGCGTTGTGCCGCTGCCTGAAGCGATCGGCAGCTTCGGCCTGACCCGCTCTGGCCGCGCGATGATCGCCGGCATGAAGTCCGGGCTGTACATGCTAGACCCGGGATCGGGTGCCTTGACCCTGGTCGCGGCGCCGGAACGGGACATCCCCACAAACAGATTCAACGACGGGCGCTGCGATCGCCAGGGACGTTTTTGGGCGGGGACCATGAACGATGGGCCGCGTTTGCCGACCGGGTCGCTTTATCGGCTGGATCCGGACGGCAAATGCACCAACATGCGCCGCGGCATCGTGATCCCCAACAGCATCGCCTGGAGCGCGGACGATCGGGTGATGTACTTCGCGGACACCCACCTGCACACGATCTGGGCCTACGACTTCGACCTTGCGACAGGCGCTATACGCAACGAGCGCGTGTTCGCCGACTGCAGCAACCAGCCAGGGCATCCCGATGGCTCCTGCGTGGACGCCGACGGTTGCCTGTGGAATGCCGAGTACGGCGGCTGGCGAGTGGTGCGCTATACCCCTGACGGCAAGATCGACCGCGTGATCGAGCTGCCAGTGTCCAATCCCACGTGCTGCTGTTTTGGCGGCAAGGACCTGGACACCCTCTATATCTCGACTGCGCGCCAGCGCCTCACCCCCGAGCAGCTCGCGCGCGAGCCGCTCGCCGGTGGCGTGTTTGCAGCGCGCCCCGGCGTGCGCGGGCTGCTCGAGGCGCGTTTCGCCGCTTGACACTGCGAGGCGGTATCGCATCCCCCGATTCATGTGGGCGCGAGCCACGGGCGGCCCACCGTGCGTCAAAGAGCGCCGGCTTGCAACGACAGCAACACGCCGTTACGAAACTGCGCCCGCGCGCAATACCACGCTTACACGCGCTTGGTCTAATCCAGCATGCAGCACTTGTGCCGCGCCCGCGCGGCGCTGGATTTGACCTAAAAGGAGCGTGCCATGAAAGCAACGAGAAAGTTTGTCTTGATCGCAGCGCCTCTTCTGCTGACCGCTATCGGCACCAGCAGTCCGGGGTTTGCTCAATCTGCGGATGAGGATCGCCAGGATGATGCGGTTGCGAGCGCGACAGCCGATTCATCTGGGGCCCACGCCAAGCGACACGACCCCCTCGCGTCTGCGCAGCAGCGGTTGGCCCGGCTCAAGTCCGAGCTCGCCATCACCGCGGAACAGGAGCCGCAATGGTCGGCGTTCACCAACACCGTGCTGCAGCAGATGGAGCAGTTCAAAGCGCGGCACCACGACGGGAGGACCGCTGCGCGCACCGCCCCTGAGCGCATCGATCGCCGGGTGGCGTGGATGAAGGAGCGCACGGCCGCGTTCGAAGCGGTGGGGCAGGCCGCGAAGACGCTGTACGCAGAACTGAGTCCCGAACAACAGCAGATCGCCGATGAGAAGCTGCTGCGCTGGCATGCGCGCCGTGGGAGCTGAATGATCACGAGAGCGGGAGGCAGCAGGCCTGTCGCCCGCCTCTTTAGACCGAAGAGGTGACCCGATGTCTCGTTTTCCCAGAGTTGCCCAGCTCGCGTTCGGACTGTTGTTTGCTTTGTCGGCCGGTATGCTGTCGATGGCGCTTGCAGACGAGCACGGCTATCGCGAGCATGAGTTCCGCGAGCACGAGTTCCATGAGCACCAGTTCCTGGATGCTCGCTACCATCACGATCACTACTATCCGCCGCACGGTTACGTGTTCGGAGCTCTGCCGCCAGGCCCGCGGCTCGTGGTCCATGCCGGCGTCCAATTTTATTTTGCCGGCGGGGTGTGGTACCGGGCCGAGGGCCCGGCACGCTTTATCGTCGTCGCGCCGCCGATCGGCGTCGTGGTCCCGGTGCTGCCGCCGCTCTATACCACCGTTTGGGTCGGCACGGTGCCTTACTACTACGCGAACGACGTGTACTACGTTCAAGGTCCGCAGGGCTATACCGTCGTCGCGCCGCCGCCGAGCAACGTGATTGTGGAGCAACCGCCTCCCAGCAACGTCGTACAGGGGCCACAGGATCAGCTGTTCATCTACCCGCGCCGGGGCCAGAGCGAGCAGCAAGAGGCGGCCGATCGCTACGAGTGTCATCGTTGGGCCGTGAGCCAGAGCGGCTACGATCCGACGCTGGCGCCCGGCGCTGCTCCGGCGACACCGAAGGGTGCGGACTATCAACGGGCGATGAGCGCTTGCCTCGACGGGCGCGGCTATACGGTGAGGTAAACCGCCGCAGCGCTCGGTGCGCCAGCCGCCTGGGCCTTGTTCAAGCCGCCTGCCCGAGATCCTAAGCTGAAAGCTCGACGTCAGGAAAGGCGCTGGTCGTTTGTCGCGGCTCGCTGTTCTTGTTACTCTGAGCTCTCGACAGCGAGGAAGCGATGAACATTGCAAGTGATGTTACCAAGCTCATCGGCAACACGCCGCTCGTGCGCATCAATCGGCTTTCCGCAGGCTGCGTAGCCGAAGTCGTCGCCAAGCTGGAGTTCCAGAACCCGGCCCACAGTGTCAAGGACCGGATCGGGTTATCGATGATCGAGGCGGCCGAGGAGGCCGGCCTGATCAAACCCGACACGATTATCTTGGAGCCGACCAGCGGCAACACCGGTATCGGGCTGGCGATGGTGTGCGCAGCGCGCGGGTACAAATGCACGCTGGTGATGCCCGACACTATGAGCAAAGAGCGGCGCGCGCTGCTGCGCGCGTACGGCGCGGAGCTCGTTCTCACGCCCGGCGCCGAACGCATGCCGGGAGCGATCAAGAAAGCCGAGGAGATGGCCGCTGCCGACCGGCGCTATTTCATCCCGGATCAGTTTCGCAACCCCGCCAACCCCGAGGTTCACCGCCGCACCACGGCAGAGGAGATCTGGCGCGACACGGACGGGAAAGCCGACATTCTGGTTTCCGGGATCGGCACCGGGGGCACCATCACCGGTGTCGGCGAAGTGCTCAAGGCGCGCAAGCCGTCGTTCCGCTGTATTGCGGTCGAGCCCGACGCGTCCGCTGTGCTCTCAGGCGGACAGGCCGGTCCGCACCCGATGCAGGGCATCGGCGCAGGCTTCGTCCCCGAGATCCTCAACACTCGAATCTACGACGAGGTGGTGCGGGTCAAGAATGACGATGCGTTCGACATTGCGCGGCGCATGGCGAGAGAGGAGGGTCTTCTCGTGGGTATCTCGTCGGGTGCCGCGATGTGGACCGCGCTGCAAGTCGCACGCCGGCCGGAAAATAAAGACAAGCTCATGGTGGTGATCATTCCCTCGTTCGGGGAACGCTATCTCAGCACACCCTTGTTTGCCGGTCTTTCGGACTGAACGGAAAGTTCCTGCGCCTCGCCGGCGTGCGTCGGACTGCGTTCGCTCCAATCCTTGACGCTCGTGCGCACACTAGAGGAGAATCCCTCGGCGTGGACCTTTCCACACCGAGGGGGTCGAAGACATGCCACTCTATCTCGACGTGCACAACAAGGTTGACGGGTTGACGGCTGCTGGCGTCGCAGAGGATCATCGAAAGGACCTCGCGGTCCAGCACAAGTACGGCGTCAACTACCTGCGGTATTGGTTCGACGAGGGAACGGGCAAGGTGTTCTGCCTGGTCGAGGCGCCGAGCAAGGAGGCCGCGACTGCCGTGCACCGGGAGGCGCACGGCTTCATTGCCGACGAGATCGTCGAAGTCAAGGAAGGCAGCTAGCGAGAGCGGTGACCAGCGGTTGCATCCCGAGCCCCTGCGCCAGGGCGAGCGCGGCGCGATAGTGCTCGGCGGCCTGTTCGACGTCCGGGACGCTCGCCTTCATCGCCAGCTCTCCGAGCAGCCGCAGGGCATAAGCCTCGTGTCCCCGCTCGCCGAGCCGTTGCGCGAGCTCCATGGCGCATAGCGCGTGGCGCTTCGCGGCATCTGCATCCCCGGCAAGTAGGCACGCCTCGCCCAACCACGTGAGCCGGAGCGCGTGGTTGGCAGCGAACTCCATTGCTTCGGCGCGCTGGACAGCGTCCTGGAGGAGTCGCACGCCTTCGTCGTGCCGTCCGGCGCGCGCGTACACCCAGCCGAGCGGGGCGGCGACGAGCGGGAAGAGCAGCGGGATGTCGGACGCATGGCTGATGACCAAACCCTGCTCGAGCGACGCGATCGCCTGCGCGTTATCGTTCTGTCGGCCATGCAACCAGCCGCTTCCGGCGCAGGCGACGACCAGGCTGAAGGCATGGTTCTCGGCTTCTGAGATCGCGAGCGCCTGCTCGGCGTGCGCCGCCGCCTGCTCGAACTTCCCTTGCTCAGCCAGGCAGAAGGTCAACCAAACGCGGGAGAAAACGGACGGGAAACCGGCCAGCCCGAACAGCTGTCGCTGGAGGTCGCCTTCGAGCAGCGCCACGTTCCGTTCGAGCACTTCCACCGCCTTCGAGTACTCCCCGAGTGAATGGTAGGCCTGCCCCAGTCGGAAGTTGACGGCGATGGCAATCGCGAAGTTGCCGAAGGTCGCGCCTATAGCCTGTTCCCGGCGCGCGAGCGTTACGGCCCGGTCGTGCTCCCCGCGCCACCAGAGGTGGGCCGGACTCTCGGGGCCGCCGAGGCGCGCGTCGATGCTCGGCTGCGAGGCGAGCGAGCCGGTCTGGTACAGATAGTAAGTCGCTTTGTGCCAAAGTTCGCCGCGGAAGGCGTGGTGGGTGAGGCGGTCGACATGCTCGGCCAGACGATCGGCGTAGACGCGCTCGATTCCCTCGACAATCCGGGCATGCAGCGCGCGGCGGCGATCCTGTAGCAGGCTACCGTAGGCGACGTCGTGGGTCAGCGCGTGCTTGAAGGTATATTCCCGATCGGGGAACAGCTTCACCTCGTAGACGAACTCTGCTGCCTGCAGGCGCGCGATGCCGCGCCTCAGGTCGTCCTCGCTCAACTCCGCAACCTCGAGCAGCAGCGTCCACGGCACATCCTTGCCGATAACCGAGGCCGTCTGCAAAAGCCGCTTGTCGTCGGGCGGAAGGCGATCGATCCGTGCGGCAAGGACCGCCTGAACCGTGGGCGGAACTTGAATCGCGATGGGATCTTTGCCCAGACGATAGGCGCCACGCTCGCCGATAAGCACCTCTGTTTCCATGAGCGACCGGACGCTCTCCTCGAGGAACAGCGGATTCCCTTCCGTCCGCTGAACGAGCAGGCGGCGCAGCGCGCTGAGGCTGGGATCGTCGCCGAGCAGCGGCTCCAGCAGCGCCTCGGCGCTCTCCGGCGCGAGCGGATCGATGCGTAGCTGACGATAATAGGTCTTGCTCCCCCACGAGTGCTGATACTCCGGGCGGTAGTTCACCGCGAGCAACACGTGAGCGGTCGGCAGGCTCTCAACGAAGGCGTCCAGCAGTGCCTGCGTCTGCACGTCGATCCAGTGCAGGTCCTCGAACACGAGCAGCAGCGGTTGATTCTGGCTCTCGCGCAGCAGCACGCGTCTCACGGCATCGAGGGCGCTATCGCCCTGCTTGGACGGTTCGAGGGCCAGAAACTCGTGGGCTTCGGGGAGCGCATCTAGGAGCCAGAGCAGCGGTGGAATGCTGTCCTTCAGCGCCTCATCGAGCGTCAAGACGTTACCCGTTACCTTGGCCCGAACTGCACGAGTATCGTCCCGGCCACCGATCTTGAAGTAACCCTTCATGAGATCGACCAGTGGAGAATACGCTGTCGCCTTGCCGTACGACACCGAGTTGGATTCGAGAACGAGCCAGCCCTGGACGCGATGGGAGTGAAGGAGCTCATAGAACAGTCGCGACTTGCCGACCCCGGGCTCCCCGATCACCGCGACGATCTGGCCGCGGCCGCCGGCCGCTTGCTCGAGCGCGTGGCGCAGCTGCTCGAGCTCCGCTTCCCGCCCGACGAAGCGAGTCAGCCCGCGCGCCGCAGACGCTTGGAACCGCGTGCGCGCAGCGCCGGCCCCGATGACCTCGTAGACCGGGATCGGCTCATTCATCCCCTTGATCGGCGTCGGGCCCAGGGGCTTCACATGCACGTAGCCCTCGGCTTCGTGCAACGTCGCTTCTGTCATGAGCGTCGTGCCGGGCCGCGCGAGCTGCTCCATGCGGGCCGCGAGGTGCGTAGTCTGGCCGACCGCGGTGTAATCCATGCGCAGGTCGCTGCCGATCGATCGAACCACGACCTCGCCGGAGTTGAGACCGATTCGAATCTGCGCATCGACGCCGTGAAGTCGACGCAGGTCCTCGGCGTAACGCGCCACGGCGTCCTGCATGCGCAGCGCGGCATAGCATGCCCGCACGGCGTGATCTTCGTGAGCGAGCGGCGCTCCGAACAACGCCATGATCCCGTCGCCCATGACTTGATTGACGGTCCCCTCGTAGCGGTGCACCGCCTCCATCATCCGTTCGAGTACCGGATCGAGAAGCTTGCGCGCCTCCTCGGGATCGCGGTCGGCGAGCAGTTCCATCGAGCCCTTGAGGTCCGCGAACAGGACGGTGACTCGCTTGCGCTCGCCTTCGAGCGCGCCCCTCGAAGTCTGGATGCGCTCGGCGATATGCTTGGGAGTGTAGGTGGCGGGTGCGCCGAACCGATCATCCGCCCTCGCGGATGGCGCGGCAGGGTGCGCGCAGGACGGACAGAACTTCGCCGTCTCGCGCAGCGGACTGCCGCAATTGGAGCAAGTGCGCGCGAGCGGCGCAGCACATTCCTCGCAGAACCTCGCCTCGGGCGGATTGTCGTGTTCGCAGCGAGGACACTTCATGAGGTCGCGCAAGCCGGCCCGGGCCGGCCAATGGCTGAGCGCCCACCGCGATCAGCGGTTCTCGGATCACTCACACCGGTCCGAGCGGCTCGAGGCCCTGCATGAGCACGTTCCACTGTTCCGACCTCTTGAACGGGTAGGTCGCCCGCAGATAGCTCATCGAGAAGCCCGGCTGCAGCTCGCGCAAGGTCTGGAGGGCGGCGCGGCCTTCCTCTATGCGGCCGAGGTTACCCAGGCACGCCATGCGCCGCTGCAGGGCCCTCACATTGGTGGACAGCGCTTGCAGGGCTTGGTCCGCGTGCACCAACCCCTCCTCGAACTGCTGCAGCGAAAGGTGCGACAGGGCCAAGTCGGACAGCGCCTGGGACTTGAAACGATAGTGCGGGTCGAGCCGCAGAACGATATGCAAATGGTCGATGGCCTCGGTCGAGCGACCGGAGAACTCGAGCACGCAAGCGAGCAGGTGATGCGCGAACGCGGCGCTCGGATTGAGTTCAATGGCGCGCTCCAACTCCGCCACACCGGTGTCGTGCTGGCCCCGGCTCCATAGCCAACTGATTCCTAGCATGGCGTGGGCGAGATAGTCGCTGTCATCCAGGCTGACTGCCCGCTCGGCCGCAGTGAAGACTTCGTCGAACGCCCCGCCGCGATCGTCGACCCATCCGAAGATGCTTTGATGGTAGCGGCACAACGCCATCGTCGACAGGGCATAGCTCGACATCGGGTCCAGACGGAGTGCCTCGGACAATAGTTGGTATGCGTCCGAATGGCCCTGGCGGGTGAACTTGGTCTGCTCCGATAGGGCGCGCAGGCTCAAGTCCCATGCGGAGAGGCTGTTCGGCTTCTTGCGCAGCGCGCGATGCTCCTCTGCGCGCGCCAGCTCCGGCTCGATCGCCGCAACCAGCTGCGCCGTGAGCTCGTCCTGCAGCTCGAACACGTCGCTCAGCTCGCGCTCGTAGCGCCGCGCCCAGATCTGGTGTCCGCTCGCGGCGTCCGCGAGCTGGGCGTTGACGCGCACGCGCGTGCCTGCCTTGCGAATGCTGCCTTCCAGGACGTAGCGAGCCCCCAGCTCCCGGCCGATATCGGTGACCTTCGCGGCGTTTCCCTTGTATGCGAAGGTGGAATTGCGCGCGATCACGGGGAACCACCGCCAGTACGACAGCGCGGTGATGATGTCCTCGGTCATGCCGTCCGCGAAGTATTCCTGATCGGCCTCGCCGCTCATGTTGACGAACGGCATGACCGCCACAGTCGGTCTGTCGGAGACAGCCGCCGGGAGCACGGCCGCTGGCTGCGATGAACTGCCTGCGCCCGCAGTCCAGCGGAACACGCGTACCGCACGCGCGATGTTCTTGAGGTGCTGCTCTCCCATGTCCTCCCAGTTCGCGTCCAGCTTGCCGGCGATCTCCTCGTGGACTCGGGCTGACAGGCAGATGCCGCCGGGATCGGCCAGGCTCTCAAGGCGCGCGGCGATGTTGATCCCGTCTCCGTAGATGCGGGAACCGTCCGAGACCACATCGCCGAAGTTGACCCCGATCCGGAACTCCATGCGTCGCTCGGGGCTATGAGCGGCGTTTCGCGCCCCCATCACGCTCTGCATCTCGAGCGCGAAGCGCACCGCCTGCACCACGCTGGCGAACTCCGCGAGGATACCGTCGCCGGCGGTATCGATGATGCGGCCGCCGAAGGTTTCGACCATGGGCAGCAGGACGGCCTGATGAGCCTTGAGATCGCGTACCGTTTCGTCCTCGTTCTCGCCCATCAACCGGCTGTACCCGGCGATGTCGGCGGCGAGAATGGCTGCCAGCCTGCGGCTGCTGCCGATGTCATCCAACACACTGGCGCTCATGCTTGCGTCAGTGCATACGGGTCAACGTCGCGCGCTCCGCGATCAGCAGATTGGCGTTGCCGCTGCCAGAGGATTGCGCGTAGCCGCCGTACTGCCGCCCTTCGAGCTGAGCGCCCGCGTCGCTTAACGCTTGGGTCACCCCGAGCAGCGTGGCGAGCGCACGTCCACCCATCTCGGCCACCGCCGCGCGGCTATAGTCGCCGAATCCGGCGACGATCTCACTGAGGGCGCCGCGCTTGAGCTGGCCAAGCAGGCGCTGATCCGCGTCGATGCGCTCGGGTGTGGGCATGAGGTGCCGGCCGCGTACCAGGGCGTGGCTGAGCGCCGTGCTGGCCAAGAACACCACGCGCCGGCCCATGCGCTTGGCTGTGGTGTGAATCGCGGCACCTGCGCGCATGCATTCAGCATGATCCGCCATGAGGACGACGGGAACCCCCACCACCGCGACCTGTGCCTCGGGATCGAGGTGCGAGAGCGGGACGAAGGTGCCGTAGTCCCACTCGTAGTGTGGCGAATCGTTGCGTGCTGCGGGGATCTCGAGGCGCTTCCACTCGTCGACCAGTGCCGCTCCGAAGTCGGGATCTCCGCGATAGCCGTAGGGCATGCCCGGAATCAGATCCGGCGCTTCGTCGGCGACGCAGGTGCCTTCGTGCCGCGGCTGGCAGGTGGCGAACCAGTTGAAGGTCGAGACCCAATGCGTGGACGCGATGACCCACAGGTCGGGTGCGAGCGAGCGCAGGTCCTGGCCGAGCTCGCGCTCGCCGTTGACCAGCGTGTGCTGGAAGTCAGGCGTGATCTCGTGCCGGCTCAGCGTCGGCACATGCGGAACCACTGCTGCTGCGATGACGCCGCTCATCTACTGGACGCCTCATCCTCTCGTTTCGCGAGGTTGGCCAGAATCTCGGCGCCGCGGTTGGCAGCCGACAGGCCGCGGAACAGGAAGCATAGATTGATCACCGCCTGCAGCTCTTCCCAGCTCGCGCCCGCACGCCGGGCGGCTATCGCATGCAGCGCGGCTGCATCGCTCAAATCCATCAGGAGCATGCCGAACAGCATGAGCTGCGCGGTCTTCACGTCGAAGCACTTGGGGTACATGCCGTGCGAGCGGATCCGTTCTTGGAGATCCAGCATCTGGGGATCCAGCGCGCCGGTCACGTTCAGCCGCGCCTCGATGCGGGGCGGAACGAATCCGAGCAGTTCCTTGTATACGTCGCCGCGTTGTTGCAGCGACTGCTGAGTGTCGGCATAGGCGCCGATACGGCGCTGCACGATGGCCGTGTCGATGCGTGGGGGAAGCATGGGACGGGCTCTCCGGTCGTGGTGGGCGGGCTGAGAAGCTCCATTATCCTGAAATATCGGTCTCGCGGCGCCGCATGGGCGCCGGATGATCGACTCAAGCAGGTGGGATCAACCCTGGAAATGCAAGCGCCGCCGGCGAGTGCGGCGGCGCCCCCGGGAGGCTCTGATCAGAGCCTCCCTAAGTCGACCGGGATCAGCGCTGTGCCTGGGGTTCGACCGCTTTGGAAGCGGGCTTGCGCTGCTTCTGGGATTTGGGCTTATCGAGCGCGCTCAACGCCTTGGTTCGAGCCTGATCGCAGTCGAACTTCGGTTTTGCGCGCAGGCACGCCATGTAGTCTTGATTGACCTTCTGCTCGGCGGCGGCCCGGAGCTCTGCCTCGGACGGCTGCGCTGGCGGTGGTTCGGCTGCCGCCGGGGCAACGGGCGCGGCCTGCGTTGGCTTGGGTGTCGCCTCCGTTGACACGGCGGCTTGCGTTGGTTTGGGCGTCGGCTCGGTCGGTACGGCCGTGGCCTGTGTCGGTTTGCGCGTCGGGTCCGTCGACATCGGCGCCGCCCGTGTCGGCTTGAGAGTCGCTTCCGTTGGCGCGGGTGCGGGAGCAGCGGCGGCTGGCAGCGTGGCCTCTTTGGGTGCGGACCCTGCACCAGGCTGGCGGGCAGAAGCTTCGGGCATTGGCGAAGCGGGAACGGGCTCGAGTGCTGCGGTCTCTGTGGAGTCCGGTGCGCGCGCGGTGGCGGTCGGCTTCGGGTCAGCCAGGCGCGCCAAGGCCTTGTCGCGCTCGCCCGCGCAGTAGCTCTTGTCTTTGAGCGCCTTGCGGCAGCTTTCGTACTTCTTCAAGACCTCGACGATGGGCGGCTTGAAGCGCGTGGAGATGCCGGCGGGTGTGGAGATGAACTCCACCTGCTTTTCCGAGATGTTCCCGTACTGCGAACGCAGCTGTTCGAGCATCGCCTGCTTCTGCTGTTCGTCGATCGGCGCTGAACTGGGAGGCGGAAGGGTGACATTGCCCATCAGATCTTCGCCGCAGGACTCGGCCAGCTTCGACTGCCAGGGGACCGTGATCTGTCGCCCATCTTCACAGCGGAGAACGAGCTGGTCGACGTACTTGTTTGGGGCCACCTCCACGTGGAAGCGGCTCTCGACGATCTGATAGGCCAACAGGTTGGCGCTGGCCAGCGCGAGGGCGCCGGCAACCAGTAGGGGGCTCGCTTTCATGCCTGTCTCCCATCTTTGGACTGAGAACGCCGGAAGGAGGAGCAGGAAATGAGCCAGACAAAACGGCTCTGGCGGGCGTCTGAAGCCCGGCTAGGCGGGGAACTCGGCTCTTTCCCCGCCGCGGGTGCCGCGCGCAGAGCCGGGTTGGCTCAGGCGTCCCAGGGATTGGGGCGTGTCGGGTCGATCCCGTATTTGGCCATGGCCCGCCTGACGACGCCGAGCGCAACAGTCCCCTCGTCGGCGAGTGCTTTGAGCGCGGCAACGGCGACACTGTGGCGGTCCACCTCGAAGAAACTGCGCAGCGCGGCGCGGGTGTCGCTGCGACCGAAGCCGTCAGTGCCCAGGGTCACGTAGCGCCGCGGCGCCCCCGAGCTGGAAACCCTGGGAACGTATGGACGGATGAGGTCGGGGACCGCGCGCATGTAATCGCTGGCCGCGATGATCGGGCCTGCGCTGGGCGCGAGGCACTTCTCGACCCAGGATGGTTTCGGTTCATCGTCCAGCCGCAGGCGGTTGTGACGCTCCGCGTCCATGCCCTCGCGCCGCAGCTCTGTGAAACTGGTCGCGCTCCAGACGTCCGCGGCGATGCCCCAGTCCTGCTCGAGCAGAGTGCTCGCCGCCGCCACCTCGCGCAGAATCGTGCCGGAGCCCAGGAGTTGAACCCGTGGTTCGTGACTCGTAACTCGTGACTCGTGGAGACGGTACATGCCGCGCAGTATCCCTTGCTGGGCGCCTTCGGGCATGGGGGGATGAGCGTAGTTCTCGTTCATCACCGTGACGTAATAGAACACGTCCTGTTGCTCCTCCAACATGCGCCGCATGCCGTCCTGCAGGATCACGCTCAGCTCGTAACCGAAACAAGGGTCGTAGGCCACGCAGTTGGGCACTGTGGAGAACAGCAGATGGCTCGAGCCGTCCTCGTGCTGCAGCCCCTCGCCGGACAACGTCGTGCGGCCGGCGGTCGCGCCGAGCAGGAAACCGCGGCAGCGCGAATCGCCCGCAGCCCAGATCAGGTCTCCGACGCGCTGAAATCCGAAGCACGAGTAGAAAATGTAGAACGGCAGCATCGGCACGCCGTGGCTGCTGTAGCTGGTGGCCGCCGCGATCCATGAGGCAAGGGCGCCTGCCTCGCTGATACCTTCCTCCAGGATCTGGCCGTCTTTGGCCTCTTTGTAGTAGAGCAGCTCGTCCTTGTCCTCGGGGTCGTACAGTTGCCCGACCGACGAGTAAATCGCGACCTGCCGGAACAGCGCCTGCATGCCGAACGTGCGAGCCTCGTCGGCCACGATGGGCACGATGTGCTTGCCCAGCTCCGCGTCGCGCAGCAGCTGCGAAAGCATCTGCACGAACACCATCGTCGTGGACTGCTCGCGCCCATGCGTGCCCTCGAGATACTTGGCCAATGCGGACAGCTGGGGCGCAGCCAGTGTGGGGCCCTTTCCAGCGCGCGTCGGGAGGTAGCCGCCGAGCGCCTGTCGCCGGGCGTGCAGGTACTTCATCTCCGGGCTGTCGGCGGGCGGCTTGTGAAAGCTCACGCTGGTGACGTCCTCATCGGACAGGGGCAGAGCGAAGCGGTCGCGGAATGACAGCAGCGCTTCGTCTTCCAGCTTCTTCTGCTGATGCGCGCCCATCTTGCCCTGGCCGCCATGGCCCATGCCGTAGCCTTTCTTGGTCTGCGCCAGGATCACCGTCGGCTGACCTTTGTGGTTCACCGCCGCGTGGTACGCGGCATAGATCTTCACCGGGTCGTGCCCGCCGCGCTTCAGCCGGTCGATGTCCTCGTCGGACATGTGCGCGACGATTGCCTGCAGCTCGGGATATTTGTTGAAGAAGTGCTCGCGGTTGAAGCGTCCGTCGGTCGCCGCGTACTTCTGGAATTCGCCGTCCACGGTTTCGTGCAGCCGCTTGAGAATCACGCTCTCGTGATCGCGCGCGAACAGCGGATCCCAGTCCGAGCCCCACAGCAGCTTGATGACGTGCCAGCCCGCGCCGGCGAACAGGCCCTCCAGCTCCTGGATGACTGAACCGTTGCCCCGGACCGGACCGTCGAGGCGCTGCAGATTGCAGTTGACGACGAAGATGAGGTTGTCCAGCACCTCGCGCGCGGCCATCGACAGCCCTGCGAGTGCCTCCGGCTCGTCCATCTCCCCGTCGCCCACGAAGGCCCACACTTTGCGCCCCGAAGTCGTGAGGATGTGGCGGTTCTCGAGGTAGCGCAGGAAGCGCGCCTGGTAGATCGCCATCAGCGGGCCAAGCCCCATGGACCCGGTGGGGAACTGCCAGAACTCGGGCATGAGATACGGATGGCAGTAGGAGCACAGACCCTTGCCGCCGACCTCGCGCCGGTAGTTATCCAGGTGCTCCTCGCTGAGCCGCCCTTCGAGGAAGGCGCGGGCGTAGATTCCCGGGGCGGAGTGCGGCTGGAAATAGATCAGGTCCCCTGCCTGACCGGCGCGGAAGAAGTGATTGAAGCCGACCTCGAACAGGTCGGCGGCCGAGGCGTAGCTCGCGATATGCCCGCCCAGCTCGGACGAGAACTTGTTGGCGCGGACCACGGTGGCTAAGGCGTTCCAGCGCACCAGCCCGATCAACCGCTGCTCGGTCTCGAGGTTGCCCGGGAACTGCGGCTGGGCGGCGAGCGAGATGGTGTTGCAATAAGGTGTGCTCAGCACGGGCGGCAGCGCGACGCGCTGGGTGCGCGCGTGATCGAGCAGTTTGCGCAGGATGAATGTAGCGCGCTCGCGGCCTTCATTCTCGATGACGGCATCGAGCGCCTGCATCCACTCCTTGGTCTCCACCGGGTCCTGGTCCGGTGGCAACACCGCCCAGTGCCCGGAGAAGTTGAGGTCGGAAAGGTCGGTCATAGGAAATCCGTGATTCGTGACTCGTGATTCGTGCGGCGTGGCTCGTATGCGTAGCGCTGGGTCGGAGGGGACACCGGCGACCCCAGCATGCGAAAACACATCGTACCCGGATTCGCGCAGCACGTGGTTTCGTTTATCCTAGCGGTAGCCGGGCCGGGAGAAATGTAATGCCGTTGCGGAGCCGGATTTGAGTGGAAAATGTTGCCGATGGAACTGGACGCAACAGATTGGAAGATCTTGGGCCTGCTACAGCTCGACGCCCGCATGTCCAATGTGGACCTCGCGCGTCAAGTCGGGCTGTCGCCCTCGCCGTGCCTGAATCGCGTGCGGGCGCTGGAGAAGGGCGGCTATATCAGCCGCTACGTGACGCTGCTGGACCCGCTGCGTGTGGGCCTGAAGGTCAGCGTCTTCATCCAGGTCACGCTGGAAAAGCAGATCGAGCCGGCGCTGGAAACCTTCCAGCGTGCGATACGGGATCGCCCGGAGGTGATGGAGTGCTATCTCATGACCGGCGATGCCGACTATCTCTTGCGGGTGGTGGTGCCCGACTTGCAGGCGCTGGAGCATTTCATCCTCAATTTCCTCTCGCGCGTCCCGGGCGTGGGCAACATCAAATCCAGCTTCGCGCTCAAGCAGGTGAAGTACCAGACCGCGCTCCCGCTGCCGGGGCGGGCCGAGAGGCCGGCGGCGAAACCGCGCGTCCAGGCGCGACGCGCGGGCAGGCGCTAGGAAGCTTCGCGACAGGTTGAAGGGGCACCAGGCTCGTCCTGGTCCCCAGACCGGGCGTGGAGGGTTTATGATTGACCGTGGCATACCCATACCGGGTCGGATGACCCACACACAAAGGACGCCAAGTTGGCCAAACCCAATTACCAGTACGAAAAGCGCCAGAAAGACCTGGCCAGGAAGAAAAAGCAGGAAGAGAAGCGACAACGCAAGCTGAATAAAGCCAATCCCCAGCCGCAGGAGAACCCGGCTCAGCCGCCGGGCGAGAGCAATACCACGCCCGAATGAGCAGGAGCGCGGCCGCTTCCGCGCCTGCCACTTGGATGCCGTGCCTCAGAGGGGCGGCAAAGGCACGCCGATCTGCTCCAGGATCCCGCGCGGAGCGCCGCCGGGGACGACTTCCGGGCGGATCATGACGATGCGCTCGCCCGCTACCCGATAGAAGAAGTACTGCTCAGGGATGTTCACCGTCCGCCCCGTCGGTGCCACGGGGTCGAGGCCGGGCATCGCGAACACGCCCTTGTGGGTGCCGCCCTGCCGCCACTTCACTGCGATCAGGTCTTCTTGCCACTGCGGCGGATCGTGGTCGTAGTGCCAGTCCGGAAAACCCGTATAGAGCGCGTTCAGCATCTTCAGGAACTCGGACTTGTTCAGTGTCCGGGTGGCGGAGATGAACTCGAGATTGTCGGCCACCGTCTCCGCAATGCGGGGCACATCGTGGGCCTTGAGGCCTGCGATATAAGTCAGCAGCACGGGGGGGATCACGGGCATGGGAGCCACGCCTGGAGCTTGACTCTTAACCTCCGGTCTCCTCCTTCTTCAGCTTCTCCCACAGCGACGGGTTCTTGAAGAACGCCTGGGCCCTGCGCTCGTTCGCTTCCGGGTCTTCGAGGAACAACTGCTTGGCCTTCTCGCTGCTGAAGCAGTACAGCTTGTCCTGCGGCGAGATCCAGACCACCGAGCAACTGGTCGGCAGCGAGGTTCCATTGGCTGCGCTCATGGCGCACTGGCCTCCGCCCTCGGGCTCCGCTGCTGCCGCCCAAGTGCTCGAGGAGAGCAGAACCCCGATCGCGATGTGTTTCCACCTATGCATGACGAATCTCCATGGGATAGTACGCAAGCCCGCACCAGCCGCCATGGCTGGCGTCCGGAAGCGCTGCGCGTGTTTGGCGCGCTGACTTTTGCAGTATCCGTGCAAATCCGCGTGTTGCGCAACCGCCTCGCCTCTGGGAGGGCGCGCGTAGCGATCGCAATGACAGCGCAGGGCCTCAGCGCAGGCGGCCGCGTGGCAGGTACGGCTCCAGAGTCAGGGCCAGGCCGGCAACCAGCAGCGCGAAGCCGCCCCACATCACCGGCAGGAACAGCGTTTCGATCTTTTTCCGCACCTGCAGCGTCACCTGGGAGACTGGAACACGAGGCGTGCCCGCTTCCTGCAGCAGGAACTCGTAGGCTCCGGGGTAATACAGCGCGAGTCTGCTCGTTTCAGCGGTCGTCTTTCCGCCTGGCGTCAGCTTGACCGTCAGCGAGCGCTCGAAGATCGGCTGGTCCGATTGCATGAGAGTGACTTGGTATTCGTCGGTAGACTTCGGCGCGTCCAAGCTTCCAGGCGCCGCCTCGAATGTCAGCCGGAAGGCAATCCGGTTCATCTCCGGGTCCAGCTTCAGCGTCAGTGGCCGGAAAGCCTGGCCGTGGGCAACGTGCAAGATCGTTCCGTCCGGCAACGTCCAGCGTGCAGCGCGCTCGGTCAGGGTGAAGGTCTCGCCGTTTTCGCCGCTCAGGTATTCGCAGAAGGCGTAGTAGGTGGGCCCAAGCAGCAGGCCGAGCATCAGCATCAGGGGGCCGTAGCGCGTCACCGGCGGACCCCGCAGAAGAAGAGTTGGGCCCGGGCTGATTTGCTGTGCTGCGCTTGCTGCGCCAGCGAAATCGTCCGCTCGCGCATGGGAGAACTAGGCGGCGCTCCCCGCGCGAGGGCGCCGCAGTGCCTTGAACCGCTCCATCGCGGCCACCAACTGCGCGCGGATCCCTGGCTCCCACGCGGAATGCCCGGCGTCGGGGACGACGGCGTACTCGGCCTCGGGCCAGGCACGGTGCAGGTCATCTGCCGTCACGGCAGGGCAGACCATGTCGTAGCGTCCCTGCACGATCACCGCCGGGATCTTGCGCAGCCGGTGCACGTTGTCCAGCAACGCATTCTCGGGGAGGAAGACGCGGTGCCGGAAGTAGTGCGCCTCGATGCGCGCCAACCCGAGCGCCACGTGATCGTCCGAGAAATAAGCCAGCATCTCAGCGTTGGGAAGCAGAGTCGAGCAGCGTCCTTCGTACCTGCTCCACGCCCGCGCCGCCGGCATGTGGACGGCAGGGTCGGGGTGATTGAGCCGACTGGCATACGCCGCCAGCAGGTCCTGCCGCTCGGGTTCCGGGATCGGTTCGACGAAGTCGCGCCACGCCTCGGGAAAAATGCTGCGCAGCCCGTAGAGAAACCAGTCGACCTCGCGGTCGCGGCACAGGAATATTCCGCGCAGCGCCAGCCCCAAGCAGCGCTCGGGGTGCGCTTGCGCGTACGCGAGCGCCAAGGTGCTGCCCCAGGAGCCGCCGAACATCAGCCAGCGCTCGATCCCCAAGTGCATGCGCACCTTGTCGAGGTCCGCGACCAGGTGCGGCGTGGTGTTGTCGGTGAGCTCGCCGTGGGGGGTGGAGCGGCCGGCACCGCGCTGATCGAACAGCACGATGCGATAGAACGCCGGATCGAAGAAGCGCCGCTGTCCAGGGCTGCTGCCCGCCCCGGGGCCGCCGTGCAGCAGCACCACGGGGGTGCCGTGAGGATTGCCCGATTGCTCCCAGTAAAGAGTATGGCGAGCGTCGACCGGGAGCATGCCGGAATCGAACGGTTCGATGTCGGGGTACAGGTCGGTGCGAGCCGTGCGAGCGATGTCGTTCATCTTGTAGAGCGCGCCGTCGCGGCGTGCATAGTGCCGTCTGACACTACAGTTTGCGCACGCTGTAGCCTTTCTTGCGCAACAGCTCCACGATGCCGCTGCCTCCGAGCAGATGCCCTACACCCACGGCCACGAGAGTGGGATCGGTGCCTGCCAGCATGAC
>Ga0335084_10000837_pt1 | contig 27442 bp, 21 predicted proteins | sample Lox_Sample_44_FD_206721 | JGI IMG/M metagenome (GOLD analysis project Ga0335084, IMG submission 206721) | Soil microbial communities from Loxahatchee National Wildlife Refuge, Florida, United States - Lox_Sample_4.4 | ecosystem: Environmental > Terrestrial > Soil > Wetlands | place: USA... | reverse complement strand
AGCTGGTACTGGACCGCGTTCACCACCACGAAGGCACCGGCCAGCGCTCGCGCCGCCCCGGCGCGAGCGGCGACGTCGATGCCCACCGCGCGGATCCGGGGACGACCCTCGCCTGCGAACTCGGCGGCGAGCCGCTCGGCCCCCGCGAGGTCGTGGTCCGCGACCAGGATCTCGTCGGAGGGGGCGCAGGTCTCGGCGAGGTCGCGGACCGTGATGCGGCCCATGGCACCGGCGCCCCCCACCACCGCGTAGATCCGCGGTGTCGCCCCGGCCGGCTCCCGGGCGATCACTTGACCTCCCGGTTCCGGTACGGGTACCAGAACGGCTTCGCCTCCATCACCCAGTCGATGTGGACGTGCTTCGCCTCCCGGAAGGCGTCCAGGCCCTCCTCGCCCAGCTCGCGGCCCACCCCGCTCCAGCGCGAGCCGCCGAACGGCGCGGCGTCGTTGTCGGTGAGCGGGTCGTTCACCCAGAAGCTGCCGGCCCTGATGTTCTCCATGGCATGCAGGGCGAGCTGCAGGCTGCGGGTGTAGACGATGGCGCCCAGGCCGTAGCGCGAGTCGTTCGCCATGCGGATGGCCGCGTCGGCGTCGTCGGCCACGATGAGCGAGATGACCGGGCCGAAGATCTCCTCGGTGGTGGGCAGGCTGCCCTGCTTCACGCCGGCGAGGATCGTCGGCGCGAAGTAGTTTCCCGGGCCGGGGAGCGGCTTTCCGCCGAGGAGCACCCTCGCACCCTCGGCGACGGCCTTCTCGACCTGGCCGGCCACCTTCTTCACGGCCTCCGCGGTGATGAGCGGGCCGATGTCCGTCTCCTGTTCCATCGGGTCGCCCACCCGGAGCGTCCTCACGTACTCGACGAGGCGGGACGTGAACTCCTCGGCGATCTCGCGCACGAGGTAGATGCGCTTCGAGGACGTGCACACCTGGCCGGCGTTGAGGAGCCGCGCCCAGGCGACCGCCTTCACCGCCACGTCGAGGTCGGCGTCGGCGAAGACCACGAACGGGTCGATGCCCCCGAGCTCGAGGTTCACCTTCTTCAGCTGGCGGCCGGCCTCGGAGGCGATGTGGCGGCCCACCTCGGTGGAGCCGGTGAAGGCGACGAGGTCCACGCCCGGGTGCTGGAGGAGCGCCTCGCCGGCCCCCGCGCCGTCGCCGGTGACCACGTTCACGACGCCGGCCGGCAGGTGCTCGAACGCCCTCGCCATCATGAGGTTCGAGAGCGGGTTCTGGTGGGGCGGCTTGCACACCACCGTGTTTCCGGCGGCGAGGGCGGGCGCCACCTTCCAGGCCATGAGGAGGAGCGGGAAGTTGAACGGCACGATGGCCGCCACCACTCCGTACGGCTCCTTCACGGTGAAGTTGAGCTGGTGAGGCGCCACCGGCGGAATGGAGTTCCCGCGGCTGGCCCGGCCCACCTCGGCGTAGTACTCGAAGCAGGCCGCCACCCACTCGATGCAGTCGATCGACTCGATGAGCGGCTTCCCCGTCTCGAGCGTCATGAGGCGGGCCAGCGGGTGGCCCATCTCGCGGATGGCCTGGCCGACGTTGCGGAGAAGGACCGCCTTCTCCACGCCCGGCTTCCGCCACCACGACTCCTGGGCCGCCCTCGCGGCGCGGACGGCGCGGTCGACGTCCTCGGACCCGCAGTCGGGCACGACGCCCACGAGCGCGCCGGTGGCCGGGTTCCGGATCTCGCGCGTGACCTTCGAGCGCGCCGGCTCCCATCGGCCGTCGACGAGGATCTTCGACGTCTCGGTGCCCGCCATGCTCACCTCTCCGCCGGCGGCGCCACCAGGGACGACCGCAGGTAGACGAACTTCACGCCGCTCTGCATGTAGTTCTCGATCGTGTCCGCCACCGTGCCCTGCTTCATCCAGGCCGGGCCGTGCTCCACGACCCGGGCCTCGATGAGCGTGGACAGCGAGGCGAAGCCCAGCCACTCGGCCCGCGCGCGGAACGCGTCGAGGGCCAGCCCCTCAACCTCCGCCTGGTTCTTGAGCTGGGGCCAGACGGCCATGGCCTGCAGGTAGATGGTGTCGTTGTCGCCGTAGTTCGGGTCGTCGCGCACGCCGAGCTCGTCGTGGTACTCGAGCGGGCTCCCGATGGCGTACGCGACCAGCCGTCCGGAGACCCGGTCCCGGAGGCCGATGCCGATGGCGCGCAGGTGGCCCAGCGTCGCCTCCAGCGTCTCGGCCGGATACTGGAGGAGCGGCCGCCGGCCGTCGTCGGAGCCGTACTGCTCGTCCTCGAGCTCGTGCACCTGCGGCAGGAGCTGCTTCGAGGCCGGGCCGGCGAGGTCCACGATCTCGAGCGTGTTGGGAGGGACGTCGATCGTGCCGGGACGCACCTCCGGGCCGTCCGCGACGGTGCCCGGCGCGGGCGCGCCGATGAGCTCGCTCACCGCCCGGCGCAGGATCGCGAGGGCCTCCTGGATGGCCGAGGGCTCCATGTCGTAGCGCGGGTAGAAGCGGAGCGTCCGCTCGCCGGCCGGCAGGAGGATGAGGCCGTTCCGGAAGGCGCGCTCGCGCAGCCACTCGCGCCAGTCCGGGCGGACGACGTCCACGGCGAGCAGGCACCCCTGGCCGCGGACGCCCTGGAGGAGGTCCTTGTAGTCCTTCGCGAGCTGCTCCAGCCCCTCGCGCGCGAGCGCGCCGGTGCGGCGCACCTGCTCGAGATCGAGCCGGTCGAGGTAGCCGAGGAGGCGCAGCATGCCGACCGAGTCGCCCTCCCAGGTGGTGTTGAACTTCTTCTCCTCCTGGAAGAACGTGGCCAGGTCCTCGCTCACGAAGAGGACACCGTTCTGGGCCTTCTTCGCCCACATCACCACGTCGGGAGGACACGGCAGGTCGAAGTGCTCGTGCGCCCAGAGCTTGCCGGTGGCACCCCAGCCGGTCTGCACCTCGTCGAACATGAGCGGCACGTCGTAGATGCGGGTGAGCAGACGCAGCCGCTGGAAGAAGCTCGACGAGGCAAAGCGCAGGCCGCCCTCGCACTGGACCGGCTCGACGAGGACGCCCGCGACGCGCTGGGCGCGCCGCAGGACCGCCGGGTCGATGAGCGCCCGCTGCAGCTCGACGAACTGCTGCACCAGGGCGGGCCAGGTCGAGCGGTCGGCCGGCAACCCTGCGAGCAGGTCGTCGCACGCCTTGAGCTGGCGCTTGAACTGCTCGAGCGGCCGGGGCGCGCCCGGCACGCGGCCGGTCACGAGCAGCGTCCACACCTGCTCGAGGCTCTTCTCGTCGCGGCGCTGGGTGCGCCACTTCGAGCGCGGATCCTCGACCGGGAAGAGCGCGTGCGGCCAGTCGAACGTCGGGAAGCCGAGGCGCGCCTTGCGCTTGTGCGTGGCGGCGAGGCTCCCGAGCGTGCGGCCGTGGAAGGCGCCCTCGAAGGGGATGATGAAGAAGCCCTGCTTGTCGGCCGCCGCCTCGGGCTGGCCCGGCTCCTGGGGGCTCGTCTTCACCCGGTTGAGGAGGACCGCCTTGATGGCGTTCTCGACCGCCTCGGCGCCGGTGTTGACGACGAAGTAGCGCGGCGTGCCGGCCGGCGCGATCTTCGAGAGCGCTGCCTTCAGCTGGAGCGAGAGGACGGTCTGGTACTCGGAGTGGGCGTAGCGCGAGGCCACGAAGGGCAGGCCGCGCAGCACGCTCGCCAGCACGCCCGGGTCGTTCTCGCCGAAGGGCTGCGTGGCGATGAGCGCCCCGAGATCCATGAAGCGGTAGGGCTGGCCCTCCGGATCGCGGTCGACGGTCGCGAGGTACGGCCCGACGCTCTCGGAGGGGTCGAAGGCGAGCGGCAGCGAGCTGAAGAGGCCGTTCCCGGCCGCGTCGAGGGCCGCCTGGCTCGCCGGCAGGTCGCGCGCCACCGCCTTCTCGAGCAGGGTGTCGGTCTCGTCGAAGCGGGGTGGGACGTGGACGTGGATCTCGCCCGCGCGGTAACGGGCCTGCAGCACGGAGATCCGCTGGAGGAACTTCGAGGCTTCTTCCTGCGCGGCCTCCAGCGGGTCGCTCCGGGCGACGCGGGTGGTCGGGGCGGGATTGCGCCGGGCGATCTCGGCCGCCTCGGTGCGGGTCGTGGACGTGTTCATGGGAGAACCTGGGGTTGACTGGGGATGAGCCCGGGTGCCGTAACCCGGGACGAGATGGGCCTTTCCTCAGCCTTCGAGCACCGGCTGTGCCACGAGGCCCAGCATCCCATGGCAGGGCATGGGTCAAGTAAACCCCAGCGATGTCCAGGCGTTGAGCGCCCGCCCGGGCCGGGCCGGGTCGCGCTCGAATGCGACCGCGCCTGTGCCATGCATGGCCGCATGGCGCAGCCGCCCCACCTCTGCCGCCCCAAACGGGGAGGAGCCGGCCCACGCGGAGCCGGCTCCTCCACCCTCCCTCAGCCCTCTACCAGTAGACGACCACGGACCCGGCGATGACCGAGTTGTTCTTCGTGTACTTCGGGTTGTCGCCGGTGCCGGTCAGGAGGTCCTTGTTCCCGAAGACGGCCAGGTCGGCGCCGTCGAAGCGGTACTCGCCCTTGAGGATCACGTTCGAGTTGAGGGCGTGGTTGAGCGTGGCGGTGATGGCGTACCGGTTCGCGCCCTTGTTCGCGTCGGCGCCGGGATCGCCGGACTGGTCGGGCCCGATGCCGTTCACCGGGTCGGCGACCGTGTAGTCGAGCAGGCCGCCGCCGTTCTTCTGGTCGTAGACGAAGTCGCCGCGAAGGGCGAGCTCGGTGCGGGCGGTGAACTTGTACGCGGCGAGCACCGAGGCGCCGAACCACTGCGAGTCCCGCAGCTTGCCGGTGTCCGGGTCGGGGGTGATGGACGCCTTCTTCTGGGAGCCACCGGTGACGTGGGCATTGAAGGTCCAGTCGCCCCGGACGTACCAGCCGTCGATCTCGAGCGTCGTGTAGAGCGAGTCCTTGCCGTCGTAGATCGCGGGATCGAGCGTGCCGTCGTTCTGGGCGGCGTAGTTGGTCTTGTAGCCGGCTGCGCCCGCGAAGCCCCAGCCCCAGAACTCTCCGACCGCGTAGTCGCCGCGGAACACGAACATCGGGACCTGCTCGCCGATGTTGCGGACGGACGCGTTCATGTTGGCGAGCATGAGCTTCAGGTCCAGCTTGCCGCGCACGAGCTCGATCCCGACGCCGGTGTAGGACGCCGGCAGGGTGAAGTCGAACAGGAGGTTGTGCGTGACGTTCTTGTACATGTTGGGTGCGTAGTACTCGTAGCCCGACCAGTCGGGGACCTGGCCGGCGAAGAGCTTGGTGTCGGTGCCGCCGAGCGGGATCCACACAGAGGCCTCGTGGACGATCCCGTTCTCGCCCATCACGTCGGCGCCGCCGCGCTTGGGGTAGAGGGTGAAGTGGAACTTGGTGCCGCTGTCCATCTCCTTCTGGATGTCGAGGGCCAGCGTGGCGAAGTAGCCGTCGTCGTAGGAGTACGGCTCCTTCTCGATCGGCACGATGAACTGGAACGTGCCGCGCTCCTTGTTGACGTTGTAGACGTAGGCCGGGTCGAGGTAGCCGGAGAACTTGAAGCCCTTGAGGCCGGAGGCGTCGCGCGAGTCCTCGAGCGCCTCGGTCTTCACCGTGACGCGGGCCAGGTCGGCCTCCTGCTCCGGCGTCATCGCCGCGGCCTGGGCGACCTTCTGCACTGACGCGGTGGTGCTCGGGGTACCCGCGGCCGAGGCGACCGTGGTGGCGGCGGCCGCACCGGGGGTGGTGCTCTTCTCGTTGGCGGCCGGGTCGTCCGCGCGGGCCGGGACCGCGCCCGACAGCGCCAGCGCCAGGGTCGTGAGCTTCAGGATCCTCATGATGCACTCCTCTCTGGGTGAATCGAGACGGTGGTGATACCGGGTCAGGCTCGTTGCGCTGCGGCGATCTCCGCGGCGCGGAGACGCTCGTTGCGGGCGATGATGAGGCTGCCGGCCACGACGCCGGCGGAGACGACGCCGATGATGATCGTGGCGACCGCGTTGACCTCGGGCCGCATGCCCAGGCGGGCCCGAGAGAAGATGACGAGCGGCAGCGTGGTGGCGCCCGGACCGGACAGGAAGGCCGAGAGCACCACGTCGTCGAGGGACAGGGTGAAGGTGAGCAGGAACGCGGAGACGAGCGAGTTGAAGATGAGCGGCAGGGTGATCAGGAAGAAGACCTGGATGGGCCGGGCGCCGAGGATGGTGGCCGCCTCCTCCAGATCCTTGTTGAGCTCCTGGAGACGCGCCTGGACGACCACGGTGGCGTAGGCGAGGCCCACGAGCGTGTGGCCCATCCAGATGGTCACGAGGCCGCGCTCCGGGAACCCGAGCTCCTTGCCGCCCACCTGGAGGCGCTGGACCGTCACGAGCATGAGGAGGAGCGAGAGGCCGATGATCACCTCGGGCATCACCAGCGGGGCGTTGACCATCCCGGTGAACATGGTGCGTCCCATGAAGCGCCGGTACTTCACGAGCGTGAAGGCGGCCAGCACGCCCAGCACCACCGAGGCGAGGCCGGTGTAGAAGGCGATGCGGAGCGAGAGCCACAGCCCCGAGACGAGCTGCTCGTCATGGGCCAGGTCGCGGTACCAGCGCAGCGAGAAGCCACCCCAGGCGGCCTGCAGCGGCGACGCGTTGAAGGAGTACACGACGAGCGCCGCCATCGGCAGGTAGAGGAACACGAAGCCGGCGAGGAGCCAGCTGCGCCCGAACCCGCGGTTGAAGCCGATGGCGTGGAGGAACAGGCGCAGCGTCACGTGCGCACCTCCGTGGCCTCGGCCTGGTACTTGTTGAAGAGCGCGAGCGGCACGATGATGAGCAGGATCACCACGACCGCCACCGCCGATGCCATGGGCCAGTCGTTGTTGCTGAAGAACTCGTCCCAGAGCACGCGGCCGATCATCAGCGTCCGCGGGCCGCCGAGCAGCTCGGGGATCACGTACTCGCCGATGCAGGGGATGAACACCAGCATCGAGCCGGCGATGATCCCCGCCTTCGAGAGCGGGACGGTCACCTTCCAGAACCCGACCCACGGGGTGGCGCCCAGGTCCGCGGCGGCCTCCAGCAGGCGGAGGTCCATCTTGGAGAGCGTGGCGTAGAGCGGGAGGATCATGAACGGCAGGTACGTGTAGACCATCCCGATGACGAGCGAGAACGGCGTATTCATGAACAGGCCGGGCGCCGGGATGAGGTCGAGCCGCGCCAGGACGTCGTCCAGGTGCACGGCGACGAGCGCCCGGGCCACCCATCCGCCCTCGGTGAGCAGGCCCTTCCACGCGTAGACGCGCAGCAGGAACGACGTCCAGAACGGCAGCATCACCATCATGAGCAGGCCGGGCTGCGCGCTCGGCCGCGCGCGTGCCATGAAGTAGGCGAACGGATACCCGATGAAGAGGCACCAGAACGTGGTGATGGCCGCGTACTTGAGGCTGGACAGGTAGGTGAGCGAGTAGAGCTCGTCCCTCAGGATGAACAGGTAGTGACTGAGGTTGACCGCCAGCGTCGCGATGCCGTCGCGATAGCTCAGCAGCGGCTGGATGACGACCCCTTCCATGTCCGTGAGGCTGATCCTCAGGATGATGAAGAAGGGGAGCAGGAAGAAGACCACCAGCCAGAAGTACGGGACGACGATGACCGCCTTGCGCCCGTGGCGGCGGAAGAGCGGGTGCGCGTGCATCCGGTCGAAGAAGGAGGTGGCGAGGGGCCGGTGGCTCATGGCTCGGGACCGGAGGTCACTGGGTGAGGACGACCTGGGCCGTGTCCGGCCAGGTGGCCCAGGCCACGTCCCCGGCGGCCGGCGTGTCGGAGCGATGGCGGTCGACGTTGCTCTCGCTGACCTTGAGGCGGCGGCCGCCCTCGATCTCCAGGATGTAGACGGTGAAGCTCCCGAAGTAGGAGCGGTCGCGCACCGTCCCCTTCACGTGGTTGACGTCGCCGTCGGGCCTCGTGCGGCTGAGGTGGATCTTCTCGGGGCGCACCGCCACCGCGACCTCCATGCCCACGTTGCCGGTGATGCCGTGGCCCACCCTGTGGCGACAGAACCCGCAGTCGATCTCCACGAAGTCGGGCTCGTCCACCACGACCTTTCCGTCCATGAGGTTGACGCTGCCGATGAAGTCGGCCACGAAGCGGGTCGCCGGCGTCTCGTAGATGTCGCCGGGCGTGCCGACCTGGAGGATCTTCCCCTCGCTCATCACCGCGATCCGGGTGGCCATGGTCATGGCCTCCTCCTGGTCGTGCGTGACCATCACGCAGGTGACGCCCACCTCGCGGATGATGTTGGCGAGCTCGATCTGGGTCTCCTCGCGCAGCTTCTTGTCGAGCGCACCCAGCGGCTCGTCGAGCAGCATGAGCTGGGGACGCTTGGCCAGGCTGCGAGCGAGCGCCACGCGCTGCTGCTGGCCTCCCGAGAGCTGGTGCGGCTTCCGCTTCCCGTACTTCTGGAGCTGCACCAGCTTCAGCATCGCCTCGACGCGCTCGGCGATGTTCGCCTTGGGCATCCCCTCGCGCTTCAGCCCGAACGCCACGTTCTCCCAGACCGTGAGGTGCGGAAAGAGCGCGTACGACTGGAACATCATGTTGATGGGACGGAGGTACGGCGGAAGCCCGGCGAGGTTCTGGCCGTCGAGGACGATGGTCCCCTGGGTGGGGACCTCGAACCCGGCCAGCATCCGGAGGAGCGTGGTCTTCCCGCAGCCGGACGAGCCCAGCAGCGCGAAGATCTCGCCCTGCTGGATGTCCAGGCTGACGTGGTTCACGGCAGGTGATCCCCCGCCGAAGTCCTTCACCACGTCGGTGATCTGGAGGTACGCCGTGGCGGCCGGGGCCGGGCTCATCGGGCTTCCTGTCGAGGGCGAGCTAGAGGCCGGTCTTGAAGGTCGTGTAGATGCGGGTCATGGTCCGGCGCGAGTCGTTGGACAGCGGGCCGGGCAGGTTCATCTTCTTCATGTCCTCGGCGGTCGGGAACACCGTGTGGTCGGTCGCGATCTCCTTCTTCACGAACTGGGTCGAGGCGGGCTGGGTGGGATTCGCGTAGAAGACCTTGTTCGTGAGGCCGGCGTTCACGTCCGGGCGCAGGATGTAGTTGATCCACTTCATGGCGTTGCCGGGGTGCGGGGCGTCCACCGGGACGGCCTGGGTGTCCATGAAGATGATGCCGCCCTTGGTCGGCATGAGGCACTCGATGTTCTGGCCGGTCTTGCCCTCGATGGCGCGGTTCTTCGCGATGTTGATGTCGCCGTTCCAGCCCAGGGCCACGCAGATGGAGCCGTTGGCCATGTCGTTGATGTAGCCGGACGAGCTGAACAGGGTCACGTAGGGACGGATCTTGGCGAGCAGCTCGGCCGTGCCGTTGTAGTTCGCCGGGTCCTTCGAGTAGGCCTTCTTGCCCAGGTAGTGGGCGGCGGCCGGGACGATCTCGGTGGGCGAGTCGAGGAAGCTCACGCCGCACGACTTGAGGCGGGACATGTACTTCGGGTCGAAGACGAGGTCCCAGGCGTTCTCGGGCATGGGCAGGTCTCCGAGCGCCTTCTTCACCTTGTCCACGTTGATGCCGACCGTGGTGTAGCCCCACATCCAGACCACGAGGTACTTGTTGCCCGGGTCCATCTCCTCGAGCGCCTTCATGAGCGGCCCGTTGAGGTTCTTCCAGTTCGGGATCTGGGACTTGTCGAGCGGCTTGAGCAGGCCGCCCTCGAGCTGGATCTTCCCCCAGTACGACGAGGGCACCACGATGTCGTAGCCGGTGCGGCCGGCCACCATCTTCGCGTGGAGCGTCTCGTTCGAGTCGAAGATGTCGTAGCGGACCTTGATCCCGGTCTCCTTCTCGAAGCCCGCGATGGTGTCCTCGCCGATGTAGTCCGACCAGTTGTAGACGTTGAGGACCTTCTCTTCTTCCTGGGCCCTCGCGGGAGAGGCGAGCGAGACGAAGGCGGCCAGCGCGACGAGGCCGAGAAGGTGGCGGTACGTGCGGAACATGCGAGGGCCTCCTGGTACAGGGTGGGTTGCGGCTTCGATCGGGTAGGACGGAATCCTGGTGGCCGGTGCCGAAGGATACGCGGCGCCGTCACCGGCGAGCGATCCTTCGCGCTCGCCACGGCACTGGACGGGATCGGACGCGCATCGGGCGTCTTCGCGGCGTGCCATCATCGGGGAGATGGGCACGCGAATTTTGCATCCGATGTGCCATGGATCGCATGCACCGCCCGTCCGAGTCCCCGTCTCAACCCCGCGTCATGAAAGGGATCCTGACGAACCGACGGGTCGGCTCGGAGCGAGGGCGATGCGTCGTCGCCTGAGTCATGCCGCCGCGCATGAAACGGCGTGCAGCCGGAGCCTCTCCACCGGGCACCTGCCTTCGCGCCTTGGGCCGGATAGAACCCGACGCTCGAAGGAGCACCGGTGAGGCTGAGCGTGAGGATGTCCGGGATCTACGCCGAGTTCAGGCGGCGGCGCGTGTTCCGCACGCTCCTCGGCTACGGCATCGTGGTCTTCGCCGCGCTCCAGGTGGCGGAGCCGGTGATCCACGGCCTCGACCTCCCCGACTGGTCGCTGACGCTCGTGGTCGTGGCGCTGGCCGCGGGCTTCCCGGTCGCGGCGGCCCTCGCCTGGATCTTCGACATCACGCCCCGGGGCCTCGAGCGGACCGCTCCCCTGCCCTCGCAGGACGGCCTTCCGGCCATGAAGCTCACCGGCACGCGGCTCATCCTGCTCCTCGTGGGCCTGGCCGTCGCCGGGGGAGTCCCGGGCCTCGTGGTCTACGCCGCGTTCTTCCGCGCCGGCGCGCCGGCCCGGACGGCGCGCGCGCCCGGCGCGCCCTCCATCGCCGTGCTCCCGTTCACCGACCTCTCGGCCACCCGGGACCAGGGCTACCTCGCGGACGGGGTCGCCGAGGAGATCCTGAACGCGCTCGCCCGCGTCCAGGGCCTGAGGGTGGTCGCGCGCACGTCCTCCTTCTCGTTCCGCGGCGACGCCGTCGACCTGCGGGCCGTCGCCTCGCGACTCAGGGTGAACTCCGTCCTGGAGGGGAGCCTGCGCCGGGACGGCAACCGCATCCGCGTGACGGCGACGCTGGTGGCCGCACCCGACGGGGCCACGCTCTGGACCGGGACGTTCGATCGGGAGATGGCGGGGGCGCTGGCCGTGCAGGACGAGATCGCCGGGGCGGTGACCGAGGCCCTCGCGCCGAAGCTCGTCCCGCACCCGGTCGTGGCGCCGGCCGGGGCCGCCCCCTCGAGCTCCGAGGCCTACCGGGAGTTCCTCCTGGGACGCCACCTCGCCGCGCGCCTGACGCCGGAGGGAACGAAGCAGGCCATCGCCACGCTGGAGCATGCGATCGAGCTCGATCCGCGCTTCGCGCCGGCCTGGGCCGCGCTCGCCTCGGCCCTCTGGTCGGTGGCCGACCGCGACGCCGACACCAAGGAGCTGGTCGACCGCTTCACCCAGCGTGCTCTGGAAGCCGCCGAGCGCGCGGTGGACCTCGGGCCGGACCTCGCCGACGGCCACGTGGTGCGCGGGGAGCTGCGCTCCTCCGCCCGCTGGGACTGGACCGGGGCGCTCTCCGACCTGCAGCTCGCCACCCAGATCGCTCCCGGCGACGCCGGGGCGCGGCTCGGGCTGGCCCGCATCGACGGCGTGCTCGGTCGCCCCCTCGAAGGGCTCGCCGAGGCCGAGCGCGCCATCGACCTCGACCCGCTGTCGGTGGCGGCCTGGTCCGAGCTGGGTCACCTGAGGATGCAGCTCGGCGACCGGCGCGCCGCCCGCGAGGCCTTCGAGCGGGCGGCCGCCATCGACCCCGCCGACCAGATCTGGATCCCGCGCCGGCTCGCGCAGCTCGACCTCATGGACGGGAAGCCGGCCGCGGCCCTGGCCACGTTCGAGCGCGTGCCGCACGTGTGGGTCCGCGACACCGGCCTCGCCATGGCGCGCTTCTCCCTGGGGGACCGCGCAGGCTCGGACGCGGCGCTCGCCGACCTCGTCGCCACCTCGGCCGACACCGCCGCGCTGCAGATCGCTCAGGTCCACGCCTGGCGCGGCGAGGACGCCGAGGCGCTCCAGTGGCTCGAGCGCGCGCGACGGCAGCGAGACACCGGGCTCAGCAGCCTGCTCGGCGACGTCCACTTCACCCGCCTGCACGGCGACGCCCGCTTCCAGGAGGTGCTCCGCCGCATGGGCCTGCCCGCGGAGCCTCCCGCGGTGGAGCACGCCGAGGCGAAGCCGAGGTGAATCGCGCGGCGCGTCCGTTGTGATCCGCCTCGACCTCGGTTACCCATGTGGGCCATGAGCGAGTCCGATGCCGCCCTCGTCGAGGCCGCCCGGAAAGGCGACCGCCGCGCGCTCGAGGAGCTGCTCTCGCGCCACCAGGGCCGCGTCTTCCGGTTCGGCCGGAGGATGTGCAACGACGACGAGGACGCGGCCGACGTGCTCCAGGAGACGCTCATCGCCGCCGTGCGCACGCTGCCCGAATTTCGCGGCGCGGCCTCGATCTCGACGTGGCTCTACACGATCGCGCGCAGCTTCTGCATGAAGCGGCGCCGCACGAGCAAGTTCGCCCCGCCTCGTGTGGACTCGCTCGAGGCCGAGCCCGGGCGCGGCGGATCGGTGGCCGACCCCGAGCGGACCCCCGAGGAGCACGCGGCCGGCCGCGAGGTCGGCGCGGCGCTCGACGGCGCCATCGCCGCGCTCGAGCCGATGTACCGCGAGGTGCTCGTGCTCCGCGACGTGGAGGGGCTGCCCGCGAGCGACGTGGCAGAGGCGCTGGGCATCACGGTGGACGCGGTGAAGAGCCGGCTTCACCGCGCCCGGGTCTCGGTGCGCGAGCGGGTGGCGCCGGCCCTCGGCGTGGGCGCGGAGGGAACCGCCCCCGGTCCCGGGTGCCGCGACGTCGTGGAGGTCTTCTCGAAACGCCTCGAGGGCGAGATCGACGGCTCCGCGTGCGCGGAGCTGGAGGGCCACCTCGCCACCTGTCCCCACTGCCGCGGCCGCTGTGACTCCCTGCGCAGCACCCTCGCCCTGTGCAAGGGCGCGGGCGATGCGCCGGTCCCGCCGGGCGTCGAGCGCTCGGTCCGCGAGGCGCTGGCGCGGTTCCTCGACGCCCGCGCGTGAGCGCGTCAGCGCCGCGGCATGTCGGCGAGGCCGCCCGCGTTCACGACGTCGGCGTGGCCCGACCGCCGCAGGAGGCCCGCCGCCATTGCGCTCCGGGCGCCGGACGCGCAGTAGAGCACCACCGGGCGGTCCTTCGGGATCTCCCCGAGGCGAGCCATCAGCGACTGCACCGGGATGTTCAGCGCGCCCGGGTACGCCCCCGACGCGAATTCCCCGGGCGAGCGGACGTCCACGATGCTCGCTCCGGCCTCGATCTTCTCCAGCACTTCCCTCGGCGACACCCTTCCTCCTCTCGTCAGGCTCCGCATCGCGACGACCGCCGCCGCGAGACCGAGCCCGACCGTCCACCATTCCACGCTCACGCGGCCTCCCATTCCAGGCCCCGCTCGAGCACCATGCTCAGCTGGCCGCCGGTCACGTTGGCCACGTCCCGGAAGCCGTGCTCCAGGAGGATCCGCAGCGCCAGGTGGGCGCGGAACCCCGACCGGCAGTGAACCACGATGCGGCGGTCGCGGGGCAGCTCCGCAAGCCGATCCCGGAGCGAGTCCAGCGGCACGTGCACCGCCCCCACCAGGTGACCGCCCCTCCACTCGGCCTCGCCCCGCACGTCGAGCACCAGCGGGGGCGCGGCCGCGGCCAGCTCGGCCCGGAGCCCTGCCGCGGTGACGAGCGGCGCGTGGCCGGAGACGTCGTTCTGGGCCACGAACGCGGCCACGTTCACCGGATCGTTCGCCGACGAGTACGGCGGCGCGTAGGCGAGGTCGAGCTCCGCGAGGTCGTCGAGCGTCATGCGACCCTGGAGCGCCGTGGCGAGCACGTCGATGCGCTTGTCCACGCCCGCCCACCCGAACGCCTGGGCCCCGAGGAGCCGCGAGGTCTTCCGGTCGTAGACGAGCTTCAGGGCGATCTCCCGCGCACCGGGGTAGTAGGCGGCGTGGTGCTCCTTGTGGATCACCGCCACGCCCACCGGCAGGCCGGCCGCGCGTGCGGCGGTCTCCCCGAGCCCGGTGGCCCCCGCGGTGGCCTCGAAGACCTTGACCACGCTCGTTCCGATCGCCCCGCCGTAGCGCAGGGTGCCGCCGAGCGCGTTCGTCGCGGCGATGCGGCCCTGGCGGTTCGCCGGGCCGGCGAGCGGGATGCGCACGCGACGGCCCGAGACCCGGTGCTCCACCTCCACCATGTCGCCGGCCGCGAGCACGTCGGGATCGGACGTGCGCAGCCGGTCGTCGACGAGGAGGCCGCCCGACGGACCGATCTCCAGCCCGGCCGCCCGGGCGAGCGAGAGCTCGGGGCGGACGCCCACCGAGAGGAGCACGAGGTCGGCGGGCAGGCGGCGGCCGTCGGTGAGCTCCACCGTCCGCTCCGCGCCGTGGACGGCCGCGAGGCCGACGCGGGTGGCGACGGTCACGCCGTTCGCGGAGAGCTCGCGCTCCACGAGCGCGCCCATCTCGGGATCCAGGACCGGGAGCACGGAGGGTGCGAGCTCCACCACCGCGGTCTCGAGCCCGCGCTTCACGAACGCCTCGGCCATCTCGAGCCCGATGAACCCGCCCCCGACGACCACCGCGGAGCGCGGCCCGTGCTCGGTGATGAAGCCGTCGAGCCGATCCATGTCCGGCACGGTCCAGAGCCTGAAGACGTGGGGCTCCGCGGAGCCGGGCAGCTCGGGCACGATGGGGTTGCCGCCCTGCGCGAGGATCAGGCGGTCGTAGGGCAGCCAGCGCTCGCCCCCGGGCCCCCTGACGCGGAGCCTGTGGCCGGCCCGGTCGAGCTCCAGCGCCTCGGTCCTGACGTGCACGTCCACGCGGTACCGGGAGCCGAAGCCCTCCGGCGTCTGGAGGAGGAGCCGCGAGCGCCGGTCGATGTCGCGCGAGACGAAGTAGGGCAGGCCGCAGTTGGCGTACGAGACGTACGGGCCCCGCTCCACCACGGTGATCTCGACGTCCTCGCGCAGCCGCCGCGCGCGGGCCGCCGCAGTGGCGCCCGCCGCAACGCCGCCCACGATCACCAGTCTCTTCAACGAGCACTCCCGCAGGTGCTGATGCCGAAGAGCCGGTAGAGCGGGCAGAAGCCGAGCACGCCCGTGGCGAGCGGGACGATCCCGATCCAGCCGAGCGGCGTGCGGGGGCCGACGAAGACGAGCGAGACGAGGACGATGCCGATGACGACGCGGATGGTGCGGTCGAGGGTGCCTTCGTTGAGCATGGGTTCTTCCTCCGTGCCGTACGAGAGCCCGCCGGCCTCCTGAGGGTTCGGCGGTGGGACGCGGTCTCGGCCCCGCCCCGTCCGAAGGTGTTAGGATTTCCCCGAGGATGCCGACCGTCCACGATCTGGAGGGCGTCGCCCGGATCTTCTACGAGCCCGTGTCGCGGGTGATGCTGACCACGTGGGTCAACCTCATGCACGCCCACATCAAGCCCCTCATCGAGCGCCAGATGGAGCAGGTGGCGCGGGGCGCACGGTTCCTCGTCGTCGACGTGCGGCTGACCCGCAGCGTGCCCTCGCCGGAGGACCAGGCCTGGTACGCCTCCACCGCCGTCCCCTTCTACAAGGCGAACGGGCTCAGGGCCCTCGTCAACCTGGTTCCGCAGAGCGCCGTCGCGAAGCTCGGGGCCTCGCGCTGGCGCGCCACGGCGGCCCAGGGAGGGATCGACACGTGGGAGGCCGGCGACCTCGAGTCGGCCCTGCGGCTCCTTCACGAGAGGTACGGGGTCGACGTCACGCCGGCGCAGCTCGAGCCCTGAGCGAGACCGGAACGGCCGCCCGGGAGGCGGGCGGCCACCGTTCGGCGCCTGCTCTCGAGGGGCGGCGGGCCGCCCCCCGGTCCTACTCGTCGGCGACGAAGACCGCCGTCGTCCGGCCGGGTACGACGAACGTCCCCGTCTTCTTCTGGAAGGACGAGGTGCGCACCACCGGGTCCGAGGAGTCCTTCTGGACGGGGTGGAGGCGCAGCTTCTTCCCGGCGAGCTCCGGCGCCGTGAAGGTCGCCGGGCCCGGCGCCGCGTTGAAGAGCGCGACGACGTCGCCGTCGTCGTGGCGGCGCCCGGACGGCGCCGGCGTCACCCGCATCACCACCAGGCCGGGGATCTGCCCGGGCCCGACGTTGAGGAAGCTCACCTGCGAGAGCACCTGGTCGGCGGTGCGCAGCCGGAAGAGCGGGGTGGAGCTGCGGATGCGAAGCATCTCGGTGAAGTGCGCGAACGACGCCTTCATCTCCGCCGGCCCAGGCTTCAGGGTCGGGTTCGCGAGCAGCGGCGCGAGGAGCGGCCAGTTGCCCTGGTTGTCGCCCGCCATCGGAAGGCCGGAGCCCCAGGTGCTCTCGTGCCCGGTCCAGTCGACCCGGTTGAACCAGTCGCCGGAATCGTAGCTGTTCCCGTCGCCGGACTTCGAGCGCAGGAGGTCGTCGCCGGCGTGGAAGAACGGGATGCTCTCGGAGAGCGCCACCACCGAGATGCCGAGGTCGTACATGCGCACCCGGTCGGCGAGCGACATCCCGCCGGGCACCTTCACCTGCATGGCGTCGAACCAGGTCTGGTTGTCGTGCGCGGAGATGTACGAGATGGTGTCGTCCGGCCTGAGCGCGTAGCCGGCCGGCTGGCCGTTGTAGTCGTAGTCACGGCCCAGCCTGGGCGTACCCCCCGCGTCGACGAGCAGGTAGTCGGCGAGGTTGCCGGCGAGCCCGATCCGGATGACGTCGGAGTAGTCCAGCAGGCGCGCCGCCTGCTCGTCGGCGGTGCCCTGCGACGTCCCGTTCGGCTCGAGCGACAGGCCCGAGGCGAACCCCTGGTCCGGAAGCGGGCTGAACGGCCCGCCGCCCCGCACGCGATCGCGGATGCGGTCGCTGAACGTGCCGATGCCCGTGCCCGCCATGTTGAGCTGCGTGGCGTTGACGCCGCGGGCGTTGTTCGCCACCTCGCCGAAGTTCCAGCCCTCGCCGTAGAGGTAGATCTTCTTCCCGTCCACCCCGTCGCGCCACGGGACGAGCGCGTCGAGCGCCGCCCGCACGGCCAGGATGTTCGACCTCATGTGGTGACCCATGAGGTCGAAGCGGAAGCCGTCCACCTTGTACTGGCGGGCCCAGGTGACGATGGAGTCCACCATGAGCTTCTCCATCATGGCGTGCTCGCTGGCCGTGTTCGCGCAGCAGGTGGAGTTCTCGACGAAGCCGTCGGCGTTCAGGCGGTGGTAGTAGCCGGGCACCACCCGGTCGAGGACGGAGTGCGGGTCCTGACCGGCGGCGTTGGTGTGGTTGTAGACCACGTCCATCACCACGCGCAGGCCGGCACGGTTGATGGCCTGAACCATGGAGCGGAACTCCCAGGTGCGCGCCGCCCCGTCGGGGAAGACCGCGTAGCTGCCCTCGGGCACGGTGTAGTGGAGCGGGTCGTAGCCCCAGTTGAAGCCGTCGGCCTGGCGCACCGCCGCGACGCACGCCTGCTGGGCGTCGGAGTCGGGCGCGTACGACTCGAGCATGCAGGCGGGGATCTGCCAGGTGGAGCGGTCCTCGTTCACCGTGGCGAAGTCGAACGCCGGCAGCAGATGGACGTGGGTCAGGCCGGCGTCGGCCAGCTTGCGGAGGTGCCTCATGCCGGCCGAGTCACCCTTCGTGAAGGCGAGGAACGTCCCGCGCAGCCCTTCCGGCACGGTCTCGTCGGTCTCGCTGAAGTCGCGGACGTGCAGCTCGTAGATCACGATGTCGGTCGGCGCCGCGAGCGGAGGCTTCTGCAGCGAGCGCCAGCCCGGCGGGGCCAGCCACGGGTCGGAGAGGTCCACGATCTGGCTGCGCTGCGAGTTCCGCGAGAGCGCCAGGGAGTACGGGTCGGTGACCATGTTCGTCACGACCTTCCCCTCCGCGCGGACGAACACCTCGACCTCGTAGAGGTAGTACTTCCACTTCCAGCTCCGGGAGCCCGTGACCACCCACGTGCCCGTGGTGCCGTCGAGGGCCATCGGGACGACCGTCTCGGCCGCCCCGTCCTCCGGGCCGTCGTAGAGGTGCAGCTTCACCGACCGTGCGGTGGGCGCCCACACCCGCACCGTGGGCGTGCCGTGGTCGAGCGTCGCTCCCAGCGACCCGTGGTAGGTGTAGAGGGCGTCGACCACGCCCGGGATCTGGAGCGCGGTGGCGTCCATTCGCACTCCTCCGCTGGCGCGGGAGACCGCCATCTGGCCGCGAAGGATGTCGGGGGCGGCGGCCACCGCGTCGGGGGGTAGCCTGAGCGCGGTGTAGCCGGCGAGCTGCGGGAACCGGGCGAGCACGTCGGCCGGGAGCCCGGCCGGATCGACGGTCAGGTCCCAGCTGATGCCGCCCGACACGCCGTCGGGGGCGAGGGCGAGGCCGCCCGCCGGGTCGGCGTGCAGGCGGAAGACCGTGCCGGGATCGATGCCGGACTGGCTCCAGGCGATGGTGTCGGGGGTCACCCACTGCGCCTTGGCGGTGGCGAGGCTCCCCGGGAGGACGCCGCCCGCGGCCACCGTCAGCACGTGCGTGTGCGAGTCGTAGGTGAAGGTCATCGCCGTGCACGCCGCCGGCACGGTGAACGAGATGTTCGCGCCGCCGGGCACGCCGCCCTCGCCGTAGTTCTCGGTCCAGCTCTCGTCGATGGCGACCTTGGTCTGGTAGGCGCCGGCGGGCAGGCTGGACGTGGTGAACGTGTAGATCCCGTCGCCGTCGGGATCCTCGAGCCACGAGCGCAGGCAGTCGGGCTGCCAGTCGCCCGGGCAGCCCAGCTCGGACTGGAAGTCGCCGGGCGCCACCGCGATGACCGAGGTGCGGTTGTCCGTGACCCAGCCCGTCGCCGCGTCGAAGTAGAACTTCACGGGCGTGTCGGTGGCGACGGTGAGCGGGATGTTGGGCCCGTTCAGCCGGGCGTTCGCCCCGTAGTTGACGTCCCAGGTCCCGTTGAGCGCGGCCTTGTACTGCCAGCTGCCGGCCGGGACCGTGAAGGTGCCCTGCCACACGTTGTCCGTGGCATCGAAGGCGAGGAACGTGGAGGCGCACTCCGGTTGCCAGTCGCCCGGGCAGCCCAGCTCGCTCTGCAGGTCGCCGGCGATGGTGACCGACGCAGGCTGCGGCGGGGCGCCGGCCGGATCCACCGTGAGGACGTGGGTGGTGGAGTCGTAGCGGAACGTCATCGCCGTGCAGTCGGCGGGGACCGTGAACGGAATGTTCGCGCCGTTCGGCACGCCGCCCACGCCGTAGTTCTCGCTCCAGCTCTCGGAGATGGCGACCTTGGTCTCGTAGTTGCCCGCCGGCAGGCCCCGCGCCGTGAACGTGTAGATGCCGTCGCCGTCGGGATCCTCGAGCCAGGACCGGAGGCAGTCGGGTTGCCAGTCGCCGGGGCAGCCGAGCTCGGACTGGTAGCTCCCCGGGGCCGACGCGATGATCTGGTTCACGCTGTCGGTGACCCAGTGGGTCTTGTGGTCGTAGTAGAACTTCACCGGCCCGCCCGTGCCGAGGACGAGCGTGATGTTGGCGCCGCCGGCGACGGCGTTCGCGCCGTAGTTCTCGTCCCACGTTCCGTTGAGCGCGGCCTTGTATTGCCAGCTTCCGGCCGGGACGTCGAAGACCGCCTGCCAGACGTCGTCCGCGGGGTCGTGGGTGAGGTTCGTGGCGGCGCAGTCCGGCTGCCAGTCGCCCGGGCAGCCCAGCTCGCTCTGCAGGTCTCCCGCGATGGTGACGGAGGTCTGCGCCTGGGCCAGGCACGGAACCAGGACGAGCGCGAGCGCGGCAAGCCGCGCGCGTGCTCCGAGCTCGATCGGGTCGCGCATGGGTGGTCCTCCGGGCCGGGAATGACCCCCGCGGGACCTCGGCGGTCGGGCGGCCTGGAGAGCGGGCGGAGCCTACCGCGCCGGCTTCCGCGCGAGGGCGCGCGGCGCGCTGCCAATTGGGTGTGGCGCGACGGCCGTGCGGCAGAGGGCCTGCGTGAGCGCGCGCGCCGCGTTCAGCGCGCCTCGAGCACGTACTCGTGCTGCGCGTCGCGGAGCGTCAAGGTCCCGTCTCCCGCCACGAACTCCAGGCCGGTGAACCCCGGGACGATGGTGACGAACGAGACCGTCCCGTCGGGATTCACGCGCGACGCCACCTCGCTCGAGAACTCGCCGAAGTCGAACAGGGTTCTCGCCCCCTCTCGCACCACCGCGATCTCGCCCAGCGCCGGGTCGAAGTAGCGGGAGGCCAGCTTCTTCACCCGATCCGGGTCGGCGGGCACGGTGAGGAGCTTCCGCTCGGCGGCGAGCCCGGCGAAGAACTCCTGCGCCCCGGCCGCGACGCGCCCGTCGGCCTCGGGCTCCCCGTCGAACAGCACCTCGAGCAGCTTGCGCGAGAAGGCGCCGCGCACGAGCCAGCCCGGATCGCCGTTCGTGAGGATCACCGCTCCCACGCCGTGCTCCGGCAGCCAGAGCATGTCGCTGTGGAAGCCGACGAGGTCACCCCCGTGCTGGACCACGGTCGTCCCGTACCGGCGGTTCACCATGAGTCCCATGCCGTAGGTGACGTCGGCGGCGACCGCCACGTGCGGCTCCCGGCGCGCCAGCAGGGCTTCCCGCGAGAGGTACGTCGTCCCATCCGGCAGCTTCCCCTCCGCGAGCTCCATGGCCACGTACCGGAGGAGGTCGTTGACCGTGCTCCACGCGCCGCCGGCGGGTCGCAGGGGCACGATGGAGCGGTTGATGCGCCCCTCGGCCAGCGCGGTCTTCCCGTCCACGTCGGGGGCGTGCGGGGCGGCGAAGTTGCCCCTCATCGCTCGGGCGAAGTCGTGCGTGGTGGACCTCATGCCGAGCGGGTCGAACACCAGCGTCTGGACCGCCCGGTCGTAGGCCGCCCCGAGCTCGAGCCTCGGGTACATGACGTGCCCGCCGATGAACCCCGCGGCGGCGGCCAGCGGGTTCGAGTACTGGAACAGCTCTCCGAAGCCGCTCGTCGGCTTCATCGTGGCGAGCACCTTCATGGCTTTCTCGGGCGTGACGCCCTCGAACTGGAGGAGCCACTCCAGGTCCTGACGGGGCATCCCGGTGCAGGCACAGACGAGGTGCTCGATGCGAACCCTGGCGGTGGTCTCCGGATCGCCGAGCGCGAACGAGGGCAGCGCGCTCGTCGCGGGGGTGTCCCAGCGGAGCTTCCCCGCGTCGACGAGCTTCGCCAGCATGAGCGTCGCCATCGCCTTCGTGTTGGAGGCGATCATGAACTTCGTGTCGGCATCGGGCCGGCCGGGCTTCCCGAGCTCGCGCACGCCGAAGCCGCCCGCGAACACGACCTTGCCGCCCTGCAGGATCCCCAGGGAGACGCCCGGCACGCCGGTGAGCCTCATCGAGGTCTCGACGAACCGCGTGAGCTGGGCGATGCGCGCCGCGTCGAGCACGTTCGCCTTCCTGCCCGCGAACGTCTCGGGCGCCCGGCCCTGGGGGAGGAGCTTCCCGAACACGAGGGCCACCTGGGCACCGCGCTTCTCGCCGACGTCGTCGGCCATGTCGTAGAGGGCGACCGTCCAGACGTCGTTGGCGCGCCGGACGTCGGCCGCCACGCCCCGCCGCTCGTTCGGCGAGGTCAGGTACTCGTAGGAGGTGTGCTGCGTCCATCCGTCGCGGTCGGCGGCGGGCGCCGCGACCTTCACCGGCCGCGTGGCGCCGCCGGGCTGGTAGGCCGACCATCCGCGCGCCAGGGCTGCCTCGGCAGTCGGCGCGTCGGCGACCGGGACGTCGACGATCGCGAGGAAGGAGCCGCCCTCGGGCGCCTCCAGGACGACCGCACCGTTTCTCCGCGCGAGGGACCAGCCGGCCGGGGCGACGAACGTGTTGCCGGTGGCGGTGGTGCTCGGCGTATCGGCCGCCAGCCGCTCCGCGGCTGGAGGTGGCGGAGGCGCGGGCGTGCTCGCGGGAGGCGGCGTGGCCGGGGTGGCGGCTACGGGTGGCGCCGCGGAGGCACAGGCGGCCAAGAGCAGGGCCGCGAGGGCCGGGACTCGTACCATGAGTCCAGCATGGCCCGGCGTCGCCGGCCGCGGCGACGGCCCATCAGGGGACCGCAACCCGCGGGCGCGGCCCGGGTTCGCACCGCCACAGGCCCTCGGCTCCGTACGGCGAGGGCGAACCGCACCATGAGATCCCAGAGAGGAGCGTTCTCCATGGCCCTCGTCGAGGGTGGCCGAGGGATTCGACCAGCTTCGGCTCGCGAAGATCCGTCACCAGCTCGCCTCATACCCCCTGCTCACCGTCGACGGCCTCGCCGACCTCGCGCTCCGGCTCGACCCGCCTTCGTGCGCTTCAACGACGGCGAGCGGAGCTTCGGCACCGACATGGCCCGGATGCTGGCCGTCGATCCGGGACGGAGCGCGCTCCGGAAGGCGCTCGACGAGGTGCAGCGCCGCATGGGGAACGGAGACCGCCTCCTCAACCGCGACGCGGCGGCGTTCCTCGCCTCCCCGGGCTCGTCGACCCCCTACCACCTGGACCACGAGCAGAACTTCCTCTGCCACATCTCGGGCAAGAAGACGCTCTGCGTCTGGGACCACGCCGATCGCAGCATCGTCGGCGAGCACGCGCTCGAGGTGTTCTACCGGGAGGGATCGCTGCGGGAGGTCGTCTGCCGGCCCGGTCTGGAGCGCAAGGCCACGGTCCTCGATCTCGCCCCGGGAGACGCCGTGTACATGCCGATGGGCTCGCCACACGCCGGGTGAACGCCTACCGGATGAACCACCTCGCGCGGAAGCTCGGCCTCTCACCCTCCCCGGTCGGCGACGGCCGGTTGCGGGACGCGCTGAAGAGCACGAGCTTCGGGGCGCTCTCCGCCGCCCGCGCGATCGTCCGCGGCAGGCGCCCCGGCGCCGGCCGCTGGTACTGATCCGGCGTCGGGTCGGTCAGGGCGTCGCGCCCCCCACGTTGGGCCCTTGCCAGCGGGCGCGGCCCGGCACCTTGCTATCGGGCCCGGGCCACGACGAGGCCCGGGCAGGGAGTCACCCATGGCAGACACGATCCGAAAGGCGGACTACTTCTCGCTCGAGGTGGAGGACAGGCCGGGCGAGGGCGTCCGGGTCCTCGCCAAGCTGCGGGATGCGAAGGTGAACCTGCTCTCCTTCACGGCCTTCCCGGCGGGGAGCGGCAAGGCGCAGATCACGCTCGTTCCCGAGAAGTCCGACGCGTTCCTCGCCGCCGCGAAGGGCGCAGGGCTCGCCCCGAGCGCGCGCAAGGAGTGCTTCCTCGTCCAGGGTGGGGACCGGCTCGGAGCCGTGTACGACGTCCTGAAGCGGCTCGCCGAGGCGAAGATCAACTGCACCGCGGCGAACGCCTGCGCGGCCGGGTCGGGCAGCTACGCCATGGTGGTCTTCACGAAGCCCGGCGACGTCGGGGCCGCCGCGAAGGCGCTCGGCATCTGACGAGCCGCTCCGCGCACGTCCCCGCTTCGGCCAAGGAGGAGCCCGTGGGCACCCTGGGGAAGGCGAGACGCGTCCGGATCTACCTGAACGAGGGCGACCGGACCGGCCGCGGGCCGGCCCACCTCGCGATCCTCGCGCTCCTCCGCGAGGAGAATGCCCAGGGCGCGACCGCGCTCCTCGGCGTGGAGGGGTTCGGGGCCTCGGGCACGCTCCACACGTCCCTGCTCGTGGACGTCGCGCGCGACCTCCCCATGGTGATCGAGTGGATCGATCGCCCGGAGGTGGTCGACCGCCTGCTCGGGCGCGTCAAGGCGCTCGCGCCCCGCGCCCTCGTCACCGTGGACGAGACCGAGGTCGTCCAGTTCGATCCGCACCCGGTCCGCGACGTCTCCGACGTGCTCACCGCGGGCGACGTCATGACCCGCGAGGTCGTCTCGGTCTCGCCGCGGGCGCCGCTCCGCGAGGTCGTCGAGCTCATGCTCGGCAAGGTCTACCGGGCGCTCCCGGTGGTGGACGGTGGCCGGCCCGTGGGGATCATCACGAACGGCGATCTGGTGCGGAAGGGCGGACTCGACGTGCGCCTGGATCTCCTGCCCGCCCTCGAGACGTCGCAGCGCGATGCGGTGCTGGAGCGGCTCTCGAAGGTGGCGAGGTCCGCCGCCGACGTGATGACCTCCCCGCCCGTCGTGGTCGCCTCGGGCACGCCGTTGCCGCAGGTGGCGGAGGCCATGGCGCGCAGGCGCCTGAAGCGCCTCCCCGTGGTGGGCGCGCAGGGCGCGCTCGTGGGGATGGTGAGCCGGGTCGACCTCCTGCGCACTGCCGCCGGAGGCTTCGCGGCGGCCGAGCCGGCCACGCGCGAGAGGGGGCTCCGCGTGGAGGGGCCGATCGGCCGCGTCGCCCGCCAGGACGTGCCGACGGTGCACCCCGACACGCCCCTGCCCGAGGTCTTCCAGGCCGTCGTATCCACGCGCCTCAACCGGGCGCTCGTGGTCGACGCCGACCGCCGGGTGGTCGGGCTCGTCACGGACGCGGAGATGCTGGAGCGGATCACGCCCTCGATGCGGCCCGGCGCCCTGCGCTCGCTCATGAGCCGGCTGCCGTTCGCGAGCGCGGACGCGAAGACGACCGAGAAGCACACGCACGCGCGCACGGCGGCGGACCTCATGAGCACGAACGTGCCGACGGTCCGCGAGGACGCGCCGGTGGCCGAGGCCACCGCCACCATGCTGCGGGGCAATCACAAGCTGATCGCGGTGGTGGACGCCTCGTCCCGGCTCGTGGGAATCGTCGACCGCGCCGACCTCCTGCACGGGATCGTCGGCCCGGCGTGAGGCGCGCGCTCGCGCGCACCAGAAGGCGTGAGTCGACGGCCGGGGCGCCCGCCCGGAGGCCCCGGACATCTTCGCCCATGACGGCGAACCCCCAACGGTGGTTTGCTCCGGCCGCACTCGAGGTGATGCGCCGATGAAGAAGGGGACCATCCTCAACCCGGAGCTCGCCCGCACCATCGCGGCCCTCGGCCACGGCGACATCCTCGTCGTCGCCGACGCGGGGTTGCCCATACCGGAGGGCGTCCCGCGCATCGACCTCGCCTTCGCCCCGGGGAAGCCCGGGTTCCTGGACGTCCTCGACGCCGTGCTCGCGGAGATGGAGGTGGAGCGGGCGGTCCTCGCCGAGGAGGCGCGCACCGGTGCGCCGCCGCCCTTCCTCGACGCGGTGGAGGCCCGGCTGCTCGCGCAGCCCAAGGTCCGGGCGCACGGCATCGACCGCGTGCCCCACGAGGAGCTGAAGCGGCGGTGCACGCGCGCGCGGGCCGTCGTGCGCACGGGCGAGTTCACCCCGTACGCGAACGTCGTGCTGTCGAGCGGGGTCGTCTTCTAGCGGGCGGGCGGACCGGGGCGAGGGGGACCGTGGCGCTCCTCGAGGCGAAAGGGATCCGGAAGCACTTCGGCGGCGTCGAGGCGCTCCGCGGCGTCGATCTCGCGCTCGAGCCGGGCGAGGTCCACGCGCTCGTCGGCGAGAACGGCGCGGGCAAGTCCACGCTCATGAAGGTCCTGTCCGGCGCGCTCGTGCCCGACGAAGGGGAGATCTCCGTCGGGGGGACCGCCGTGCGGCTCCGGAGCGTGGCGGACGCCCGGCGCGCCGGGATCGCCATGGTGTACCAGGAGCTCAACCTCGTGCCCGACCTCACGGTGGCCGAGAACCTCGCCCTGGGCCGCCTGCCTCCGATCGTTCGCTACGCCAGGCTCCGCGAGACCGCGAGGGCCCTCCTCGCGCAGATGGGCCTCACCCTCGACCCTTCCCGGTCGGTCCGCTCCCTCGCGGCGGGGGAGCAGCAGCTCGTCGCGGTGGCCCGCGCGTTCGCCCACCGGGCGCGAGTGATGATCTTCGACGAGCCGACCGCAACGCTCTCCGCGACCGAGGTCGCCCAGCTCTTCGCCCTCGTGCGCAGGATGCGCGCGGAGGGCGTCGCGGTCGTCTACATCAGCCACCGGCTCGAGGAGATCTTCGAGATCGCCGACCGGGTGACCGTCCTGCGCGACGGCCAGCGCGTCGCCACGGAGCCCGTGGCCGGGCTCGACGCCCGCCGGGTGGTGGGCCTCATGATCGGCCGCGAGGTGCGCGCCTTCGAGCGCGTCCGGCAGCCCCTCGCGGGCGAGCTGGGGGCCTTCGAGGTCGCGGCGCCGGGGCTCGCGCCGCTCCGGCTCGCGCTCGGCCTCGGCGAGGTGGTCGGGCTCGCCGGCGTGGTGGGCTCCGGCCGGAGCGAGGCGCTCGAGGCGATGTTCGGGCTGCGCGGCCGGACCACCTGGAAGGGCGAGCGGCTGGCCCGGCCCTCGGACGCGCTCCGCCGCGGCATCTTCCTCGTGCCCGCCGACCGGAAGACGCAGGGGCTCGTGCTCGGTCTCGCCGCCCGCGAGAACGTGGTGCTGTCGGTGCTCCGGCGGCTGCAGCGGCTCGGCGTGATGCAGGTCGCGCGCGAGCGGCGGCTCGTCGGCGAGTGGTTCTCGCGGCTGTCGGTGCGGCCGCCCGACGCCGAGCGCCCCGCGGGAACCTTCTCCGGCGGCAACCAGCAGAAGCTGGTCCTCGCGAAGGGGCTCGCCACGGAGCCGGTCGTCCTCCTCATGGAGGAGCCGACCCGAGGCGTCGACGTGGCCACCCGGTTCGAGCTCTACGGGCTCCTGCAGGATCTGGCCGGGCGCGGCCTCGGGCTCGTGGTCTCGTCCAGCGACACCGAGGAGCTCGCGGGCCTCTGCGACCGCGTCCTCGTCTTCCGCGGCGGGAAGGTCACCGCCGAGCTGCGAGGCCCCATCGGGCGCGAGGAGGTGGTTGCGCATGTCACGGGCGCACTCGACGTGGCGTGAGTGGCTCTCGCGCTACGGGATCGGCCTCGCGTTCCTCGGCCTCGCCGGCGCGCTCGCGTTGCTCTCCCCCACCTTCCTCACCCCGTCGAACATCCTCAACGTCCTGCGCCAGATCTCGGTCAACGCGCTGCTCGCGTTCGGGATGACCACCGTCATCCTCGGCGCGGGCATCGACCTGTCGGTGGGCTCGGTGCTGGCGCTCTGCGGCGCGCTCGCCGCGGGGTTCTCGCGCTCGGGCTGGCCGCCCGCCCTGGCCATGCTCGCCGCGCTCGCCATCGGCGCGGCGCTGGGACTCTTCAACGGCGCGTTCGTGGCCTTCGCCCGCATCGCGCCGTTCATCGCCACGCTCGGCGGCCTCACCATCTTCCGGGGGGCCACGCTCGTCTACACCGACGGGCGACCCATCACCGGCGTCCCCGAGGCCTTCGACGTGCTCGGCAACGGCGTGGTCCTCGGCGTGCCCGTGCCGGTCTGGGTGATGCTCGGGTTCCTGGGCCTCACCCATTTCATCCTGCGCTACACCGCCCTCGGGCGCGCCATCTACGCGCTGGGCGGCAACGAGGAGGCGGCCCGCCTCTCCGGCCTCCCCATCGTCCGGGTGCGCCTCTTCACCTACGCCTACTCGGGCCTGGCGTCGGCGCTCG
>Ga0335084_10000836_pt1 | contig 27448 bp, 20 predicted proteins | sample Lox_Sample_44_FD_206721 | JGI IMG/M metagenome (GOLD analysis project Ga0335084, IMG submission 206721) | Soil microbial communities from Loxahatchee National Wildlife Refuge, Florida, United States - Lox_Sample_4.4 | ecosystem: Environmental > Terrestrial > Soil > Wetlands | place: USA... | reverse complement strand
TCGCGGTGATAGCCGACGATCGTCGTCTGCCGTCGCCGCGGCACGCCGTCGTGCGTGCCGTCGAGGTCGATCAAGTACACGGGCCCCGGCCGGCTCGCGCTGTAGGACACACACGGCCGCAATCCCCCGCCGATGAACGCCAGATGGGAGTGCGCGTTGACCGGCTCGACCAGCCGCTGGTCGGGGTCGAGCTCGTGCCGGAGCTCGAGCTGGTCGTGCAGGTAGCCCGCAGCCTCGGGAAAGACGGTCCGGAACAGGTCGAGGTAGCGGCGGACGCCGTCCGGCGTGGCCGTCAGGCGCGCCGCGAGACTTTGCGGGAGGAACCCCGCCGTCGTGTGCCGGGACGCGTAGAGCGTGCGCGGGTAGGCCGCCAGCGCGTTGCCGTGAACCTCAGCGGCGAGACCGCGCACGTCGATGACGTCCAGACGGGCGCGGGGGCGAATCTCGAGGGCCAGCTCGAGGGGTGACACGCTCATACTTTGTATCGCAAAGTTCAGCCGTTTGTCCAGTCCCGCCCCGGCCCTACCGGGGCGGCTTCAGGAGCAGCTTCTGAACCCGCCAGTTCAGCAATTCGCCGACGTACAACTCATTCTCGGACGGACACGCGATTTCATGAATCCACCCGAACTGCTTCGGCTGCTTGCCGAACGACCCGAACGTCCCCAACAGGGTCCCGTTCAGGTCCAACTTGAAGATTTTGCCAGAGTTCGCGTCCGAACTGTAGAGGACCTGATTCGGGCCCGGCGTGATGCAAATCGCCCACGGCTGCAGGACGTTGTCGAACTGCCGCTCGAACGTCCCCTCCCCGTCGAACACCTGGATGCGCCGGTTGGTGCGGTCCCCGACGTAGATGTTGCCCTTCGCGTCCGAGGCAATCGTGTGCGGGATGTTGAATTGCCCGGGCCCGGTGCCTCGATCGCCCCACGCCTTCACCCAGTTGCCGTTCTTGTCGAACTTCGCCACGCGGGAGTTGTTGTAGCCGTCGGCGACGTAGATGTTGCCCGCCGGATCCCACGTCACGTCGGTCGGCCGGTTGAAGCTGTTCAGCGTGGCGCGCGGCGGCGGCGACCCCGCGGGCGGCTGCTCCGGCCGGCCCTCCGGCAGCTCCCACTTGCGGCCCAGCAGCATGGTGACCCGGCCCTCCGGGTTGAACTTGATCACCATGTTCGACCCTTCGTCCACGCACCAGATGTTGTCGTCCTTGTCCACGCGGACGACGTGGGCGAAGTCGAAGCCGTAGAGGTCCTTGCCGATCTCGCGCAGGAACCTGCCGTCCTTGTCGAACTCGAAGAGCTGCGTCTGGCGGCCGCGGTTGTACACGAAGAAATGGCCCTTCGAGTTGAGCGCGATGCCCGCGACTTCGCCGAAGTTCATCTCGGGCGGCAGCTTCAGCGCGTCCATCACCGACTCGAACGCGATCTCCGGCGCGCGCCCCGCCGCCGGCGCCTGGGGCGCCTGCCCGGACGCCACCATCGTCAGGCACAGGACTCCGGCCGCGATGACGAACGCCACGCGAGGGTACTTGCCTTCTGCCTTCTGCCCTTTGCCTTCTGCCTTCTGTCTTTTGCCTTCTGCCTTTTGCCTTCTGCCTTCTGCCTTTCTCATTTCTTCACCCCCGCCGCCAGCTGCGCCTTCAGCACCTCGACTGCCTTCTCCACTTGCGCGTCGTGTCCCCTCGCGAAATCCGTCGGGGTATTGTCCACGAGCACGTCGGGCGGCACGCCGTAGTTCTCCATGTTCTGACCGGTGCCGCTCAGCCACACGCCGCTGCCGGGCGTGCGAATCGCCGATCCATCGAGGAGCGTGTACGATCCCGTCCCGATCACCGCGGCCATCGTGGGCACGCCGACCGTCTTTCCGAGGCCGAGTGCCTTGAAGCCCGCCGGGAACATCTCGGCGTCGGACGCCGACCGCTCATTCTGCATCACGACCATCGGCCCGTAGAAGTTCTGCGGGCGCGGCTGCCGTACGCCGGAATCGCGGCCGACGGTGTACTGGTACTCGCGGCCGGCAAGAATCCCGAGCAGCTCCTGATCGATCCCGCCGCCGCCGTTGAAGCGCTGGTCGATGATGAGGGCCTTCTTCGTGCGGTTGGCGGCCAGGTCGAGCTGGAACTGCCGGAGCGACGGCGCGTCCATCGCGCGGATGTGCAGATAGCCGATGTCGCCATTGCTGAGCTTCGTGACGATGTCGCGCCGATCGCTCACCCATTTCTCGTACTGAAGGTCGCCGAACGCCGCGCCCGCAACCGGCTCAATCGCCAGCTCCCACGCGCCCTCCTTCGCGGGTTTGTCATTCAACATGAAATGGAACTTGCTGCCCGACGCGAGCGTGAGGTACTGCCAGTAGTTGTCCGTCGTCTTCACGTCGTGGTCGTCGATGGAGATGATGAAGTCGCCTTCCTTGATCTTCATGTAGTCCCGATCGGCCGGGCCGGTCTTGTAGATGTGGCCGACCCTGTAGTACCCGGACGCATCAGCCACGAGGTCGAAACCCGGATAGCGCGTCTGCGCGGGCGAGGGCTCGGCGTCGGACGGGCCGCCGCTCACGCCCGTGTGCGAAGCGTTGAGCTGGCCGATCATCATCATCATGACGGTGTGCAGCTCTTCCTCATCGACCAGATAGTCGAGCAGCGACGCGTACATCGCTTTGGCCGCGACCCAGTCGGCGCCGTGCATCTCGGAGTCGTAGAAGCGGTTCTTCATGATGCGCCAGCCCTCGTTGAACACCTGCGCGCGGAGCGCGCGGTGATCGACTTGAAGGTTCGCGCTGTACGTGATCTGGCGGGCCGTGGCGCCCGCGGGCTCGGCGGTCGCAGGCGCGCCCGCGCCGCCTCCTCGTCCGCCGCGTCCTCCGCCGCCTGCCGCAGGTGCGGCCGGGGCCGCCGTGCCTCCGCCGCCTCCACCGACCGGCGCCGCGAAGAGTCCGGTGCCCGAACGGAAATAAATCGTCCGCCCGTCGCGCGCAAACACGGTGCCGCCTCCACCGCCGAATCCTCCACCGCCTCCGCCGCCACGTCCGCCTCGTCCCCCAGCCGCCTCTGCCGCCGGCGGGACGCGCGTGAGCTGTCCCGTCTCGACGTTGACGATGTAGAGACCCGCCGTCGCCGCCGCGGCCGCGCCGCCTCGCCCGCCGGCCGCGCCGCCGCCCGACAAGTTGAAGGCGACCGAATGACCATCCGGCGCGGCAACGAGCCCGCCAATCGTGTCGCCCGGCACGCTCACGCGACGCGCACGCCTCGCCAGTCCGTCCCAGTCGATCCGCACGTCCGCCGGCGCGTTGGCGCCTGCGGCGCCGCCCCCGCGCCCCGCGCCGCCCTGGCGCGCCGCAGCGTCGGCCGCGAGCCCCTGCGCCTCGTTGTCGATGTCACGACTCGTCGGATCGCGATCCTGGTCTCTCAGGGACAGCGCCCAGAGCTCCATCGTGGCCGCCACGCCTCCGGTCGAGGCGATACCCGAGCCCGTGCCTTCCGACGACGTGAACACCAGGTAGCGGCCGTCGGCGGTCCAGACGGCGTTGTTCTCCGAATACAGCAGGCTGTCGTCGGACACGTGCCGCTCGTCGCCGCCCGTGATGGGGGCGATATAGACGTGCGCGCGCAGCGTCCGGTCCTGCTTCGTGAACGCCACCCATTTGCTGTCGGGCGACACCGACACGGACTGAATCCGCCCGATGGTGTCCGAGGCCACGACCGACGTCCTGGCGTCGGCGACGCTGTAGCTGTAGAGCCGCTTGTCGGCCGTCGTGTAGAGCAGCGCCTTCGAATCCGGCGTCCAGAGCAACTGGACTTTCTCGTTGTCGAGGTCGGTGATCTTCTTCAGGTTCTTGCCCTCGCCGTCCGACACCCAGATCTCGTCGCGCCCCGATTTGTCGGAGATGAACGCGATGTTCCTGCCGTCAGCGGACCACTTCGGGTTCTGACTGCGCGACGCCATGTCGTCGGGCGCGATGCGCGTGATGTCACCGCGGTCGGTCGCGATCGTGAGCAGCTGGCCGCGCACGGAGATGACCGCCCGCCGGCCCGACGGCGAGATGTCGAACGAATCCACTTCGTTCGTGACGGTCTGCGTTTCGATCTCGTTCTCTTTGTCGTCGGTCGAAATCTCGATCTTGATCTCCGACGTCCTGCCGGACGCGACGTCGAGCTTCCAGATCCCGAAATTCTCCTCGTACACGATCACCTTGCCGTCGCTCGACATCGACGGGAAGAACAGGCTGCCGTCGGTGTGCCGTGTGACCTGCGTCGCCTGCCCGCCGGCCGCCGGCACCTTGTAGATGTTGTTGATGCTCTTGCGGACGGCAAGGCTGCCGGGCACCGCGTCCTTTTCGTTGGGGAGCGGATCGCCGACGAAGTAGATCTGGTTGTCGGCGCCCCACATCGGCCAGTAGCGGTTGTACTTTTCGTCGGGCAGCAGCTTCGTGTACGAGCGCGCGGACAGATCGGCGATCCACAGGTCCGCCGCGTAGCTTCCGCGGTAGTGCTGACGCGACCACACCGCCGGATGCCGGTTGAAGGCGAGCTGCTTGCCATCGGGCGAGAACGTGCCCCAGTAGCCCCAGTCCACCGGCAACGGCTTCTCCGGTCCGCCGCCGACGGGAATCGTGTAGAGCGTCGCGACGTTCGGGAACGCGCCGTCGCCGTGAGCCGTCCGCATCACGACGTTCGCCGAGTCGCGCGTCCAGCCGACGACCTCGTCGTTGCCCGTAAAGTAGGTCAGCCGCCGCGGCGTGCCGCCGGTGGCCGGAATCACGAAGACGTCGTAGTTGCCGTAGCGATTCGACGCGAACGCGATCCAGCGGCCGTCGGGCGAGAAGCGCGGGAACGTCTCGCGGGCCGTGTTGTCCGTCAGGCGCTGCACGGCCGACCCGTCCTCGTTCGCCGTCCAGATGTCGCCGAGATAACTGAACGTGATGCGTCCCGCGTGATAGTCCGGATAGCGCGCCAGCTTGATCGGGCCGGCGGGCGACGCCGCGCGATCCACCGTGCCGAACGCCAGAACCAGCATCGCCGCGAGCGAAGCGCCGAGCGCAGCTCTTCGAACCATGTCCACCCTCCAGGATTCGCGGGGATGTTACACCCAACGGCCTTGGCATGAAGGGAAGGGACCAGGGACGAAGGCAGAAGGCAGAGGGCAGAAGGCAGAGGGCAAAGGGCGACGGTGGTACTATCCGCCCGACAATTCCAGGAGTCGCCCGTGACCAGCCGATGCTCGTCTCTGTCCGTCGCCGCCGCGCTCGCCGTGGCCGTCGGGCTTTTCCCGACCGTCTCCCCCGCCGTCGTGGGCACGACCATTCACGCGGCCGTGGCGCACGACGAGTCCGCGCCGCTCCAGGCGCGCGGGGGCGGCGCGCCTGCCGAGGCGCCGCATGATGCGGCGGGCGCCAAGGTCGAGCAGACGACGATGGGCGCGAAGCCGGCGCTGCCGGTGCTCGAGAGCTTCGACGGCCTCGGCGCCGGCTTCAGCGGGCCGCACGGGACCGCGGCGCGCAACAATCCGTCCGACAACAGCCTCGCCGTCGGCCCCAATCACATCGTCCAGATCGTGAACTCGAACATGGCGATCTTTTCGAAGAAGGGATCGATGTTCGACGCGTCGGGCAAGCCGCTCTACGGGCCAGTGCCGACCAACACGGTGTTCAAGGGCTTCGGCGGATCGTGCGAGCAGCGGCAGAGCGGCGATGCGGTGGTCAGGTACGACCAGCTCGCGGATCGCTGGCTGTTCGTGCTGCCGCTGTTCTCTCGCGCGGCACCGCGGCCGGATCAGTTGGAGCCGGGCCATCCGAACGAACCGGCGCAGGTCAGCGTGCGCGGCCGCGCGGATCAGCCGGGGCCGGCGGCCGCGCTCTTCGTGCCGCCGCCTCCGCCACCGCCGACGCCCACGCCGCCCGGCCAGCCGGCAGGACGCACGGGTCAGCCGCCGCGGGCCGGCGGTGCCGGCCGCGGACAGGCGCCGGAGGGCCCGCAGGGCCCGTACTCGATGTGCTACGCCGTCAGCACGTCGTCCGATCCGCTCGGCTCGTACTATCGCTACGAATTCCTGCGCCCGCTCTTCCCCGACTATCCGCGGCCCGCGATCTGGCCTGACGGCTACTACGTCCCCTCGAGCACCTCGGACAACCGCATCTCGGAAACCGTCGCGACGCAGAAGCACGCGTGCGTCGCCGAGCGCGCGAAGATGCTCAAGGGCGAGCCGGCCAGCGAGCAGTGCGTGATCATCGAGAACGTCAACTTCCTGAACAACGCCGACATCGACGGGAAGGCGCTGCCGCCCGCCGGCGCGCCCAACATCATGATGGCCGGCGGCGGCCGCCAACTCGACGAGAACTACCAGGACGACGTGATCCTCGTCTGGCAGTTCCACGTGGATTGGGCGCACCCCGAAAACACGAAGGCGGTCGGTCCCGAGAAGATCGCCGTCGCGCCCTACCACTACCTGTGCAACGGCCAGCTCACCAACTGCGTGCCGCAACCTGGCGCGGAGCGACGGCTCGACGCACAGGGCGACAAGATCATGCAGCGGCTGGTGTATCGCCGCATCGGGAACCGCGAGTCGATCGTCGCGGTGCATTCCGTCAACACCGAGGCGGCCGGCGGCGGCGTGCGCTGGTACGAGTTCCGCGTGGACAGCAAGCGCGCCGTGACGCTGTATCAGCAGGGCACGTACGCACCCGAGGGCAACTACCGCTGGATGGCGAGCCCCGGGATGGACCGCCAGGGCAACATCGGCATCGGCTATTCGTTTGGCGGTCCGCAGGACTTTGCCGGTCAGCGATTCGCGGCGCGGCTGGCGAACGATCCGAAGGGCCAGCTCACGTTCCGGGAGAGCGTGCTCGCAGCGGGTGAAGGCGTGCAGACGACGACGGTACGCTGGGAGGACTACACGACGCTCGCGATGGATCCATCCGACGACTGCACGTTCTGGTACGTCGGCGACTACATGAAGAAGGACGCGGCGACCTATTCGACGAAGATCGGCGCATTCAAGATCCCGGGGTGCCGGTGAAAATCATGCCGCGGTGAAAATCATGCCGGGTATATTTTTGCGGCGGTAATAACGGTCCGCAAAAATATACCCGGCATGATTTTCACTGTCGGCATGATTTTCACTGTCCGAAGTTGAAGCGCACCGCGATGCTGCCGGTGACGCCGTTCAGCTGCGTGCCCGATCCGTAGTAGCTCGCACTCGTGACGCGATAGCCGACACCTGCGTCCACCGAGACCGCGGAGCCGAGCGCGATCTGCGCGCGCACCTCGGGCTCCGTAAGGAAGAATCCCGTCCAGTAGCCGTACGGATAGTACGGACCGTAGTAGCTGTGCCTGGGGTCCGGACGCGGTCCGGGCACCGCATATGGCACGGGCGCGTACGTCGTCGCGCTGCCGCCGCCGATCAGGTCCCGCACGGCGACGCTGAACGCGCCGCTGTTGACGACCCGCCAGCCGACCAGGAGCCCGCCGTAGCCCATGTGGATGGTGTTGTACGGTTCGACCAGCCAGTACCCGGCGGCGCCGATGAGAAACGTCTGATCGAGATTGACGCCGGCGTAACCGCCAACGAACACGCCCGTCTGGTGCACGATGTTCGTGATCTTCACGTCCGGTGCGAAGACCACCGGATTCTTGATCGGCTGCAGAACGAGCGGGCCGCCCTGCGTCTGCGCCGCCGCAGCTGAGGCGACGAGCGTCAGCGCGAACGCGAGCGTGAGCCCGGCTCCCGTGGGACCGGCGCCGCGGCGCCTCATCGGCCGCCACCTTGACTGTGCAGGCTCACATTGAGCGACAGGGTCCGGCCGCGCTGGATGCCCACGTCCTCGACATATGTCGCGAAGCCAGCTTTCCGAATCTCCACGTGATGCTTGCCTTCCGGCAGCCGAATCACCAATCGCGTTTCTCCTGCCGGTATCGTCCATGCGTTGCCGTCGACGAGAATCTCAGCATCGGGCGGCTGCACGGTCAGCGCGAGCGATCCGAAGCTCCCGGTCGGCTGCTCCTGTGGCGGCGTCTCGGGCGGAGGCGGCGGCGCCCCGCGCCCGTAGCCCGGCGGCGGGCCCTGGGGCTGCCCCGGCTCGGTCGGATACGGCTGCGGCGGTGCGCCGCGTCCGTAACCCGGCGGAACCGGCTGCGGCTCCTGCGACAACGGATTCGGCTGGTCGGACGACGGCGCCGGCGTCGGCGGCGGCTCGGGGACTTCGCCCGGCGCGAGCGGCTCCATCGCGAACTGAATCTTCTGATCGGAGTTCGGTCCCAGGTAGACGTGCTGCTTCACGGTCCGGTAGCCGTCGCGATACAGCACGAGATCGTGCTCACCCGGCCGCACGTGGAGGCGCTGGAACGTGCCATCGAAGTCGTCGATCTTGCCGGCGAGGTACCCGTCGACGTAGACCTCCGCGTCGCGCGGTTTCACATCGAGCCGCACCGACGCCGTGAGCATGTCGATGTAGCCGTAGCCGTACGGATAGTACGGATAGAACGGATAGCCGTACGGCGGGTACCAGCCCCAACCGAATCCCCACGGATAGCCGTAGCCGTACCACGGCCAGTACCCGTAGCCGAACCCGAACCCGCCCCAGTACGGGTAGCCAAACCCCACGCCGACCGTGACGTGGGTGCCGCCGTGCGGTCCGCCTGGTCCGGGATGAGGTGCAGGTGCCGGCCTCGGCTGCGCAGGCGGACCACCACGGCCTTGTCCGAGAAGCGAGACCGGCGCGACGAACAGCAGCACGGCCGTCGAAAGTGCGATGAGATACTGGGGAGCAAGGAGTTTACGCACGGGACGACACTCCGGCAGGCGCCGGTACTGGTTCTTGCAATGAAGGTGCCACGGGCTTCGCGATGGCAGAGTGACCGCGTGCTCGATGACGCGAGACGCGCTGTCATCCGGCGAGGACGCCGCTATGGGACGTGGGGCGCGGTCTTCTTGCGCTGAGCGACCTGACTCGCGAGGCTGTACGCAACGTAGTACTTGTAGATGTTGCTCACGTACGTCACCGTCTCGCGGCCGATCTTGTCTGACACGACCTGTTCGACGTTGTTGAACCAGAGATTCGGGTTGAGGCCTCGCTGCTCAGCTTCCTTCCGCAGCTGCCGGATCCGGCCGGGACCGGCATTATAGGACGCAAACGCGAACAGGCCCTTGTTGAGGTCGTCCATTGGTTCATCTTTGTAGTACTGGTCGATCATGAACCGGATGTATTTCACGCCAGCGTGAATATTCGCGTCGGTCTGGCTAATATCCCCCACCTTCAAATCCGCGGCCGTCGATGGCAGCACCTGCATCACGCCGATGGCGCCCACCGAGCTCTTCGCTTTCTGGTTCAGGCCCGATTCCTGATAGCCCTGCGCGGCCATCAGGAGCCAATCGAGCTTGTATTCGGCGCCGTACTTCTGAAAGCTCGCGACGAGCGACTTGAAGCGGGCCATGTCGGCCTGCGCCGTCGCGTTCTTCACGTGCTTCGTGCTCGCCAGGTACCGGCTCGAGATCATGTTGCCGAACATCGTCTTCGGTCCGTTGCGCTGGATCCAGTCGTTCGTCGCGGCCATGAGCTGCGGACTGCCCTTCCGCAGGGCCACGGCGATGTTGCCGCCGGTGCGCAGCGCGGCGTCCTCGTGGAGCACGATGTCCGGAAACACCTGTTTCCAGAACTCCGCCATGTAGTCGTCGACGATGATGGTCTTGACGAGGCCGGCGTTCACCATCTCGAGCAGGTCGTCGTCTTCCAGCGTCTCCGGCGCCAGCTTGAGCACGACAGGTTTCTTGTGCGCCTTCGCGAGCTGGTCGTTCAGGGACAGGAGACTCTGGTAGTAGCTGCTGGATTTGCGTATGAAGACCTCGCGACCCGAGAGATCGTCCGCCTTCGCAATCGCCGGCGCGCCGGGACCAGTGACCACGATTTCATTCACGTTCGTCCGCGTCGGATTCGAGAAATCGACGAGCTGCTGGCGTTCGGGAGTCACCGTGAGCATGGCGGCGACGAGATCGACGCGGCCGTCGGCCAGGGCCGGCAGCAGCTCGTCGCGCGACATCGGCAGAAACACGACGTGGATCTTGAGGTTGCCGGTCTTGTACTTGGCGTTGAGCTCGTCCTCGAACAGTTTGAGCGACTCGTAGGCGATGCCCCGCTGAGTCCCCTGATCGATGAAGTAGTGGGTCCGGCTGTAGACGACTCCGGCTCGGATCACCCGTCGCTTGACCATCTCCTCGAGGTCGCCGGTCCACTTCTGCCGGACCATTGGAGGCGCCATCTCGGCGGACAACGCCTCGGACGCCGGGGTCTCGGCTGGCTTGGCCGCCTGATCGGCTGGCTTGGAGCACGCCGCCGGAATCAGGACTTGCACGAGGAGGGCGCTACAGGCGATCCATGCGCGACTTCGTTGCATGGGCCACCAGTGTAAACTAGTTGCAGGTTCTTTTCTTTCGAAGAACTCGCGCGGACGCGTGGTCCGTCGCAATTCTGGAGGCATTCATGAAGCGTTTTGCACGAACTCTCGTTGACGCGGCGGTGGCCGCCGTTCTGGCTCTCGGCGTGGTGTACGCCCAGGGGACTCAGACCACTCCTACGCCAAAACCGCCCAAGCCCACGCCCACAGCACAAGCGACTCCGCACCCGTCGACCCCGGCCGCCCCGCTGATGGACATCAACTCGGCGACCAAAGAACAACTGATGACCCTGCCGGGGATCGGCGACGCGTATGCGGCGAAGATCATCGCCGGCCGCCCGTACAAGAACAAGACCGAGCTCACGAGCAAGCACATCGTGCCGACGGCGACCTACAACAAGATCAAGGCGCTGATCATCGCGAAGCAGAGCTGACGGAGCCGGACGCACGACCAGAGGCCCCGAGGCCCGTCCTCGGGGCCTTTGTCTTTGCGTCGGCCTTGACACGCGGGCGGCAACTGTCATACTGTCATATGACAGACGCCCATGCAGTTCCAGCTGAGCTTCAAGTCGGGCAAGCCCGTCTACCTGCAGCTCGTCGATCAGGTGAAGGCCGCCGCGGCCTCGGGCGTCGTCCAACCGGGCGAGCCGCTGCCGTCGATCCGGCCGCTGGCTGAGGCGCTGCGCGTCAACCGCAACACGATCGCCAAGGCCTACACCGAGCTCGAGAACCAGGGCGTCATCGAGACGATCGCCGGCAAAGGCTGTTTCGTTCGCGCCAATCACTCCCCGTTCAAGAAGGAAGTCCGCCTCAAGCTCCTCGCCGAAGCGATCGACGAGGCCGTCGTGAAAGCCCATCACCTGCAGGTCGGCAAAGCGGAGTTCGCCCGGCTGGCCGACGAACGTTTTGACGTCTTCGAACACAAGCGGACGCGTGCCGCGACATCGTGACGCCTATGACTGCTGACGCTCCCGTCACCACACCCGTCATCGAGATCGATCGCCTCGTTCGCCGCTATGGCCACACGGAGGCCGTGGACGGCCTGACCCTGCGCGTCCAGCCGGGCCGCTGCTACGGTTTCTTCGGCCGCAACGGCGCGGGCAAGACGACGACGATCAAGTGCCTGCTCAATTTGCTGCAGCCGACGAGCGGCGCGGTCCGGCTGTTCGGAATGGATCCGGCGAAGCACGAGGTCGCGGTGAAGTCGCGGCTCGCCTATGTGCCCGACCTCGTCGCCTTCTATCCATGGATGACGGTGCGCGAGACGCTCGACTATTTCGCGTCGTTCCGCGCGACGTGGAATCAGGCGACCGAACGCGCCCTGCTGGGTCGCTTCCGGCTCGACCTGCGTCAGAAGACGAGTCATCTGTCCAAGGGCCAGCGCACTCAGCTCGCGCTCATCACGGCGATTTGCCCGGAGCCCGAGCTGCTCGTGCTCGACGAGCCGACATCTGGGCTCGATCCGATCGTGCGGCGCGAGTTCATTCAGACGGTCATCGGCGCCTATCAGGAAAGCGCGCCTGGCCGGCGCACGGTCTTCGTTTCGACGCATCTGATTTCTGAATTCGAAGGCTTGATCGATCAGTTCACGATCATCGAGCGCGGCCGGGACGTGCTCACGCTCGACGCCGACACCGCGCGCGAGCGTTACCAGAAGATCTACGCGCGCTTCCCCGCCGAGCCCGCCGCCCTCGACCTCGGCAGCGCGCGCCTGCTGCATCAACGCGGCCGCGAAGTCGAGGTCCTCGTCAACGGCAACGCCGCGGATATCGTCGAACGCCTGCGCGCGAAGTCGCCGGAGACGATCGAGACCGAGGCGCTGACGCTGGAGGAGATCTTCGTCACGTCGCTGCAGACGGAAGGCGCCACATCGTGATGCACGCGCCGAGCTGGGGACCGGCGATTCGCAAAGAACTGCGGGCGCTCGTGCCCGCGTGGCTGGCGGTGCTGGCGGCGCTGGTCGCCGTGGCGCTTGGAATGACAGTCTTGAGAGGGGCTGCCGTCCTGTCATACATCCTTGGCGCAGCAACCCTTGGCGCGCTGTCGATCGGTCATGAGTACGGCAACGGCACGTTGGCGGCACTCCTCGCACAGCCGCGAAGCCGACGCGATCTCTTGCTGACCAAACTCCTCGCCCTCGTCCCGCTTCAGCTCCTCTTTGCCATCGCTTCGCATGTCGTCTTGATCGACCGGCACGGACCGCTGAGCGGCGTCCCATCCTGGCTCCTGGGCGCGTTTGCTCTACCGATGCTCTATGGGTTGTTCGTTGCGCCGTGGTTGACGATGCTGTGCCGCAGCACGATTGCAGGCACGGTGTTCACGCTGGTCGTGCCCGGCCTGTGGTGGATTGCGGGCACGCTGATCGCGTCGTGGGCGGGTGCGAAGCCGCCGGAAACCGGGGGCGTCATCGCCTTGTACGGCGGCACCCTGGCGACCTGCGGCGCTGGCGCCGTCCTGGGCTGGCGGACATTCATGCGGCTCGAGGCGATCGACGGACGCAGCGCCGACGTTCGTCTGCCGGCGTGGCTGACGCGCGCGGAAGTCGTCGACGACGAATCGACGACACCGCGTCGACACCCGGTGCGGCTGCTGGTGAGCAAGGAGCTCCACTTGCAGCAACTGCCGCTGGCGATGGCCGTGCTGTATGTGGTCGGCTGGCTCGGCGTCATGCTGTTTGCTCGCCGGGAACCGTTCTACGTGTTGTCGTTTTTCTATGCCGGTCTGGTCTCCCTGGTCATCGGATCGCTCGCCGCCGCGGAGGAACGCCAGCTCGGGACCGCGGATTCGCAGACGCTCCTGCCGTGTGCCACGTGGAAACAATGGACGGTGAAGGTCATCGTGGCCGGGGCGCTGACGCTGGCGCTCGCGGTCGCGCTGCCGGCGCTGCTGGCGCGTTTCAGTCCGCCGACGGACGTCAGTCCGACTCTTGCGACGGCGGTCGAAGCATCGCTCGGCTTGATGATGATCGGGTTGTATGTGTCGTCGCTGTCTCGAAGTGGATTGTGGGCACTCTTGATTTCCTTGCCCGTCACCATCGCCGTGGCGCTGGTCGTGGGGTCCCTGACGAATCCGGCTGGTTGGAACACTCTTCAGGGCGTGACGTCTGGCTGGACGCGCCTGCTCGGTTCATCCCTGTCGTACCAACTTTCCGCTCGGCAGCTCGATGCATTCCGGACGGTCGGCAACTGGCTGCCGGTCGTGTTGGTCGGCGGCCTCGTCGCCATCGCACTTCGCTTTGGTCTGCGGAATCATCGTTCGGCGGAGCGCGGCGCCGGTCGCGCCTGGCGGCAAGCGATCGCAATGGCGACCTACGTCGTCGTTGCGTCGGTCGTCCTCGGCGGCTATTCCGCATTCCTCAGTGCCGGCATCAGAAATCGGTTCTCGGCCTGGGATCGCGAGCGCATCACGGCCGCCATGCTGCGCAGGGCGCGCTGGCAGCACGAGCTCGAGGACTTGACGCACGGCTTCGATGGCCGCGTGGGCGTCTGTGCAGGAGACGGCATCTCTGAAACCTGCGTGAACGGCGAGCAACGCTTCCCGATGCAGAGCGTGTGGAAGCTGCCGCTCGCGATTGGCGTACTCGATGCCGTCGATCGCGGCGCCTGGCGGCTCGATGACAAGGTCCTCGTCACGAAGAAGGACCTCAGCGTCTACGTGCAGCCCATGGCGAAGCTCGTCGGCCCGAACGGCTACGAGACGACGATTGACGATCTCATGCGGCGCGCGATCGTGGACAGCGACAACGCCGCCGCCGACATCCTGCTCGCCAAGCTCGGCGGGCCGACGGCGCTGCAGATCGCGCTCAGACGGCACTTCGTGGTGAACGTCAGCATCGACCGTGACGAGAAGCACCTGCAGAGCGACATCAATGGCCTCGAGTGGCGCGACGAGTATCTGGACCCGGGCGTGTTCGACCGCGCAGTGGCCGCCGTGCCTGAGGCCAAGCGCGACGACGCCTTTCAGGCGTACTTGAAGGACCAGCGTGACACGGCGACGCCGCGAGCGATGACGGAGCTCCTCGAGCGCATCGCCGGCTTTGGCAGCTTCGCACCGCTTGTCCTCAGCCCGTCGTCCACCGAGCACCTCTTCGACCTGCTCAAGGAGACGAAGACCTTTCCCGATCGGTTGAAAGCCGGCATTCCGAAGGGCTGGATCATCGGCCACAAGACCGGCACGAGTGGCGACTGGCGCGGCGTGACGGCGGCCACCAACGACGTCGGCATCCTCGTCGGCAACAAGGACGACAAGGTGGCCGCCATCAGCATCGCGGTGTTCATCGCCGACTCGCGGGCGCCCGAGAAGGACCGCGCGGCGCTGATGGCCGGTGTTGCGAGCGCGCTGATCAAGACGTACTGATTCCGCAATTAGAGCCGTGCACGCGATCGGTCGATAGACCGGCAGAGGTCTGATGAGATGAGGGCGGCCCTTGACGATGTGCGTTGTGCCTCGCGACTGCTGGCGCAGCAGCCGGCATTCTGCGCGGTCGCCGTCCTGACGCTCGCCCTCGGCATCGGCGCAAGCACGGCGATCTTCTCGATCGTCAACGCCGTCGTCTTTCGCCCGACCAGCATCGTGCGGACCGATGACCTGTACTACGTCTCGATCCAGCGGCGTCCGGATCCCAGCCAGCCGAAGCCGCCGACGGTCAGCCGCGATGACTTCGTCTCGGTCGCGGATTTCCGCGCCTTCGCCGCCCATCCGCCCGAGGCGCTGACCGGTGCCGCCTCCGTCTGGTCCGGAAGCGCGACGGTGCGGGTGCCGGGCCACGCCCAGCGCACCAACGCCGAAGGGATCGATGGCGGCTACGCGGCCGTGTTCGGCCTCGTGGCCGAAGCCGGCCGGATGATCGAGGCCGCCGACGACGCCTCCGGCGCCGCGGTCTGCGTGATCAGCGACCGCATGTGGCGCGACTGGTTCAATCGCGATCGCTCGGTGCTCGGCCGCCGCACCCTGACCGTCAACAACAGCGACCTGACCATCGTCGGCGTCGCGCCGGTGGGATTCCGCGGCCTCAACCCGATGTGGGTCACTGTGGACGTCTGGGAGCCGTTGACGGTTCTGCAGGCCGGCATGCGAGAGCTCGCCGGTCGGCCGGACCTGAGAGATCGCCTCCTGGGCCAGATCTACGCGCGTGCTCGCCCCGGCGCGCCAGCCGACGCCGTGCGGGCCGCCACGCAGGTGCTCGTCAGCCGGGACGGCGGCGACGATCCGCGCGGGCTGCGCGCGATCGCCGTGCCGGCCTGGGCGAGCCTGCGGATCGACCCGCTGGGCGCCGCGGGCGTCGGCATCATGGTGCTGTCGGGACTGGTGCTATTCGCGGCGTGCGCCAACCTCGCGAACATGCTGTACGCGCGCGGCACAGAGCGCGAGAGCGAGGTCGCGACGCGCCTGTCGTTGGGCGCAAGTCGGGCCGCGGTGTTTCGCTTGTTCGCGGCAGAGGCCGCGATCGTTTCCGCGCTCGCCGTCGTCGTCGGGCTCGCGCTGGCCCTTGGCGGTCTCCGACTCGCGGGCCTGGCGGCGGGCAGTTCCCTGCTGCCACAGGCGGCCGCGCTGCGCGGGCGCAACGCGGTCCTGGCGGCGGATCTGGCACCGGACCTCCGGGTGCTCGCCTACGCCCTCGCCGCCGGCGCCGTCACGGCGCTCATTGTCGGCGCCGCGACGGCCTGGCGCGCCAGCCGCATTCCGCCGGCGCGAATCCTGGCGGGCTCGAGCGCCGGGGCCGTCACGACGCCCGCCAGCCGGCGCATCCGCGAGGGTCTCGTCGCGCTCCAGGTCACCGTCGCCGTCCTGCTGCTGATGGCAACGGGACTGCTCGTCGTCCGGGCATCGGCCATCATCCAGACGAAGGTCTTTCTCGACACGGCGGGCGTGACCGCGGCGCGCGTCGATCTCTCGCTCCACGACTACAACGCCACGCGCGGGCGCGCGTTCTATGACGACGTGCTCGCGCGCGTCGGCAGGCTGCCCGGCGTGGAGGCGGCCGCTCTGACCGACGGTCTGCCGGGCTACGCGTACGTCTCGGCGCCGAACTTTCTGCTCGTCGCCGAGAAGGGGAAGACGGGAATCGCCAATCAATATCGCCGCATCACCGGCGCGTACGCGGGCGTCTCGGGGGGCTTCTTCGAGACGCTCGGCTTGACGCTGGCCCGCGGCCGTCGATTCGTCCCGACGGATCGCTACGGCGCACCGCTCGTGACGATCGTGACCGAGAGCACGGCCTCGCGGCTGTGGCCGGGCGAGGACGCGCTAGGCAAGCGCCTGATGTTCGGCAGCGAAGGCTACTGGCGGACCGTCGTGGGAATCGCCACCGACCCGTTGCACAAGGGGACGGATTCTCCTCACGACTGCCAGTCGTGCCTCGCGTTCGTGCCGTGGGATCAGCGCTATCGGCCGGAGATGCTCGTGATGGTGAAGTCGAAAGCCGCCGTCACGCAGGTCGAGCCCCTCAAGGCGGCGATTCGCGCGGTTGATCCGGACGTCGCGCTTCAGGACGTCGGGCCGCTCGATGACTCGATCCTCGCGTGGGTCCGCCCAGTGCGCGCCGCCACGATGCTCGTGCTCTCGCTGGCGGGCGTGGCGCTCTTCATCGCCGGTCTCGGCGTGTACGGAGTGATTTCCTACATCGTCGGCCTGCGCACGAGAGAGTTCGGCATCCGGCTGGCGCTCGGCGCCACCCCCCGTCGCGTGCTGAAGATGGTCCTCGACCACGCGATCCACCTCGTGCTCGTCGGGCTGCTGCCCGGCGTGCTCATCGCGGCGCTCGGCGGACAAATCGCGCTCATCTCGGATCCCGAGCAGCCGGCGGCAAACGCGCTGGCCACATGGATCGTGGTGCCGCTGCTGTTGGTCGCGGTTGGCGTCGTCGCCGGATACCTGCCCGCACGACGAGCGTCGCGCGTCGATCCGAACACCGCGCTGCGGGGCTTGTAAGGCGCGCGACGTGCGACGGCACCGTTCAAAGGCTTCGGCGGTAAGATGCGTCTGATCTACCCATGACGAGCGTCCTGCGCGCCGGCGCTTTCGCCTCGCTGTTCCTGGCGCTGGCTGCCGGCGGGACGCCGCAGGGCCCACCCCCGCAGACCCGCGACCGCGCGGCGACGCCCACCGGCACCGCGTCTATCTCTGGCCGCCTGACGATTACCGAGAACGGCCAGACCGTCCCCGTGCGCCGCGCGCGCGTCACACTCGAGTCGTCCGTGCTCCCGCGCCCGCCGCGTGTGGACACCGACACCGACGGCCGCTTCCAGTTCACCAACCTGCCCGCCGGCACCTATCGCGTGATCGCCGAGAAGGCGGGCTTCGTGCCGCGCGTGTCCGACCCGCGGCGCGCGTTCGAACGGCCGGCGCCGATCGATCTGAACGATGGCCAGGCAGTCCAGCTCGACATCCCGATGCAGCGCGGCGCGGCGATCGACGGCGCGGTCGTCACCGACACGGGCGACCCGGCGATCAACATCGTGGTCACCGCCGAGCGATACAGCTACGACGCGAGCGGCCGGCACCTGACGCCGGTGCGCCAGGCGCGCACCGACGACCGCGGGCACTTTCGCGTGCACACGCTGCCGCCCGGCGAGTACTTCGTCGAGGCGGGACCGGATCCGCTCGACCTGCTGAACGGACCGCCGACGCCAGGCCAGCCGCCGCCGGTGCTGGCACACACCTTCTACCCCGGCACGCCGCGCGTCGGCGAGGCGCGAACGATCTCGCTCGCGGTCGGTCAGAACGTGTCCGACATGGACGTCCGGCTCACGCGCGTCGCCGTCGTGAGCGTGAAAGGCCACGCCAATCTGAGCTCAGGCGCCCCGGCGAAGGACGTCTACTTCCGTTTTCAGCGCGTCGGCGGGCCGGTGGGCGAGGTCCGCGGCTGGTCGCTGCCCGAGAGCAGCGAGTTCGATTTTCCAGCGGTTCCGCCAGGCGACTACTGGGTGATGGCCGTGGCCCGACCGTCACCCGGCGCGGCGCTCGAGTACGCCGCCGTGCGCCTGACCGTCGTCGGCCAGAACATCTCCGACCTCGTCGTCACGACCGCGAAAGGCGCGTCGATCGCGGGACGGGTCGACGTGGACGGCGGGGCCGCGCCGCTGCCTGCGGATCTCCGGGTCGTCGCGTACGAGACCGACTACTCGTTGCCGGCGCTCCCCGGCCCACCCGCGCCGACGACCGACGGGCGCGTGGACCCGAGCGGCACGTTCGCGTTTTCGAGCCTCTTCGGGCCGCGGCTGCTCCGTCTCGACGGGCTGCCGGCGACGTGGGCGATCAAGAGCATCGCGCTCGACGATCGGGACATCAGTGAAACCGCCACCGACTTTCAGCCCGGCGGTTCCCCCCGCGCGGTCCACATCGTGATCACTCCGCGGACTGCCGTCGTGCGCGGCGCGGCTCAGGACGATGGCGGGCGTCCGGTGGGACACGCGCGTGTCGTGCTCTTCTCCACCGACGAGCGGCAGTGGCAGCCGCGATCGCGCACCGTGCGCGCGGTCGAGACCGGGCCGGATGGGCAGTTCGCGATCGAGGGCGTACTCGCCGGCGACTACGCCATCGTCGCCGTGCCCTATCTCGAAGAGGAATCGTGGACGGATGCGACGGTGCTGCGCGGCCTGCGCGCCCTCGCGACGACGGTCGCGCTCACAGACGGCGCATCGACGACGGTCACGCTGAAAGTGAGGTAGGACGTGCCGATACTCGCGCTGATCCTGTCGTTGCTTCTCGCGTCGCCCGGGGTCTCGCAGAATCCGCAGACGCCGCCCGTCAAGGGCACCGGCAGAATCTCAGGTCAGGTCGCCGACGGCGCAAACGGCAAGCCGATCGCCGGCGCGTCGGTGCGCATGGTCCGCTGGGAGGGCGGGCTCGGCTCGCAGTCCTACGGACGCACGGACGCTGACGGCCGGTTTACGTTCCCCGACCTTCGTCCGGGTTCGTACCAGATCAACGTCACCGCCGATCGCTACGTCGGTCTCGAGTTCGGGCAGCGCGCGCCGGGCGAGCCGGGCCGGCGCATCGAGCTCGGCGAGGGCGTGCAATTCGACAAGGCGGATTTCGCGCTGCCCCGCACGTCGGCCGTCGAGGGCCGCCTGGTGGACGAGTTCGGCGATCCGGTCCCGGGCGTTACGGTTCTGATGGCCCGCGTGTTTGTCGCGGCCGGCAAGCGGCGACTCGCCCCGATCTCGCTCGGCACCATGCCGACGCGGCCGACCGATGATCTCGGGCAGTTTCGCGTGTTCAACCTGCCGCCGGGCGACTACTACGTGCTCGCGGTCTCGGGGCCGTTCGCGGGCGCCGACGATCCGTCGGGCTTTGCGCCGACGTTCTATCCCGGGACGCGTGTCGCCACCCAGGCGCAGCCAATCCATCTCGACTCGGGCAGGGACGTCCGCGACGTCTCGTTCGTCCTGGCGGCGTCGCCCATGGCCACGATGTCGGGCTCGATTGTCGACGCGTCCGGGCAACCGGTACCTGGCGCCAACCTGATGCTCTACCCGACGACCGGCGGCGACATACGCCTGGCCATGATGGCCCGCCTCGTCGCGGACGCCGACGGATCGTTTACATTTCGCAATGTCACTCCGGGTGCGTACGTCATTCAGGCGTTCGGACGACCGCAGGGCGGCGGCAATCTCGCCCGCGCGCCGTTCGGCTCGCTTGCGCTCGATGTCCCTGACGGCGGTCGCAGCGACCTCGTCGTGCAGATCGGCGGCGCGACGGCGCGCGGCCACATCTCGTTCGAAGGCACGGCGACGCCGCCCCGCCCCGGCGTGGTCCTGGTGTTCCCTCAGCCAGCGGACTTCATCACCGCACCGGCCGGCGGCGGGCCGCCGCAAACCGTCACGCACGACGACTGGACGTTCGAGGTGAGCAACATGTCCGGACGCCGCGTCATCCGCGTCACCGTCGGCGGGCCGTGGGTGCTGAAGCGCGTCACGCTCGACGGCCGCGACATCACGGACGAGCCGGTGGATTTCCGCACGGGCGACATCAACGGCCTCGAGGTCACGCTGACGAGCAGCGCCGCAACCGTCACCGGCACGGTCACCGACGGCGGCGCGCCCGCGGCCGGCTACGGCGTGCTCGTGTTCTCCGACGATCAAACGAAGTGGACGTTCCCGTCGCGTTTCATCGCAGCCGGCGGACCGAACCAGCAGGGCGTCTTTCGCGTCACCGGCCTGCCACCCGGGTCGTACCGCGTGATCGCGTTGCCGGCCAATGAGGTCGCCGACGCGCAGGAGCCTGAGACGCTCGTCAAGCTCGTGCCGCTCTCAACGGGCGTCGTGATCGGCGAGGGCGAGACGCAGACGGTCACGCTGAAGCTGACGAAGCGATAGCCGCGGCGGCTGCGCAACGATCCTTTCACAGTTTTCTCACGGTTCGGTCACGACTCCCCTCCAGCGTGCTCAGTACGCTCGCCGACGTGGAGGGACCGATGCAAGGTGATCTGTCGAGCTTTCTCGCGCTGCTCCTGGCCGTTCAGGCGGGAACCGGACTGGCTTCGCCTGCCCGGATGGGCACGACGGCCTACGGAGGGATCAAGATCGGCGCGGCCAGGTATCGGCAGCCGCCGACGGTGACGCTGGATCTCGGGTACGACCACGTCGCGTCGCACAGTGGTCTTGGCACCGAGTTGTCGGCGATGGTGCCGGTGTTCAGATCCCCGGGACCGCAGACCGATCCGAGGCGAAACTACCTGCGTGTCTACGTCGAGCCGGGCGTGGGTTACCACGCCGGGACCGGCCTCGGCGGCTACGCGAGCGCCAAGATGATGTTCGCGGTCTTCTCGGATCGGCGCTTGAGGACGGAGGGCGGCAACGTCTGGTCGCCCTATGTCGAGCTGCAGCGCCGGCTGCCGTTCGGCCACTGGCGCGACGGCGACACGCGGTTCACGTTCGGCATCATCGCCGCGGTCTGCAACCGCTGCACACCGCACACGGACCTGGGCGTTCGGGCCCTCCGATCGCCCTGAACGGCGCTTCTGCGCACGCTCCATCCCGATCGCGTGAGCGACGACATCGACGACGAACTGGAATCGCACCTCGAGGAAGCCATCGCGCATGGCCGGCGCTGTCAACGGCCCCGGTCCCGCAAGATCGCGGGCCACGAGAGCTGGGACGAGTGCTTTTCCAGTCTGGCCGCCGACGCCGTCCGGGTGACGCCGCTGAGATCCGCTTCGACATAGAGGTCGCCGGGCGTCCCGTCGTAAGTGATCGTGAAGATGAGAGCGCCGTTCAGATCCGTGGCGGTACTCATGACGTCCAGAGTGCTGACGGTCGTTCGAATTGTCAGGCCCGCGTTGCTGAAGATCCCGCCCGACGCCGCGCCAACGAAGCGGCCGGAGTCGACGATACTCCCGCTCAGGGCGTTGACGAATCCTCCGAGCGCGAGCGAACCCGACGCCGATTCGGCGTTCTGCGTCAACGCGATGCTGATGGGCAGAAGCGATCCTGGCGAGAATGTGGTATCGCAGAGCGGCCCGCCCGGAAAGCCGCCGCGGAGTTGACAAACGCTCGCCCTGTAGCTCCCGCTCCAGGTTCCTTGATAGTCCTGCCACACTCTGACGGCGTGCGTTCCGCTCACGCTCAGGGCTGTCGCGGTGATCGTGGCTGAACCTTGTGTCAATCCCTGGGCGACACCGGCGCTGGTGATGCCGAGGACCGAGGGATTGTCGCTGGTCCAGACCGCTGAGCTCACTTGACGAGTGGTTCCGTCCGAGAGGTTCACCGTCGCCGTGTAGGCCTGGCTCTGGCCTGTGCGCAGCCAGTCCGCCCCGGAAATTGTGAGGCTTGTCGCCGTTCCTTCCGTCGGTGCGCTCGGCGTCGCCGGCGACGGGTTTTTCTCGCAGCCCACGAACACAACCGCGAGACATATCAATGCGATAAATCGCCTAGCAGACGGTTCCATTGAGTCCCCCTCAAAGCCAGGGGAGACCCCGCGTCAATCTGCAGACGATGCAAGACGGGTGCCCTTATGGACCCGGGCCTCGACCGAACCGTGGCAGCGATGATTCGCAGGAGCTGACCGGTGCCGCAGATTCCTACGGGCTGGCGTGGGAACTTCCGCCGGCGACCGCGCGTGCTACTGCGCGGTGTACCCGCCGTCGATCACGAGCGCCGATCCCGTCACGAACTTCGCTTCGTCCGAGGCCAGATACACGATGCCCCAGGCGACATCGTCCGCGTCGCCCATGTGGCCGAGCGGGTGCTTCGCTTCGATGGCCTTGCGCATTGCGCCGGGATCCGGGGCGGCCCTCAGGAACGTCTCGACCATCGGCGTCCAGATGAAGCCGGGGTGCACGGAGTTCACGCGGATGCGCTGCGGCGCGTAGAGCATCGCGTCGGTCTTGCTCATGAGCGTCACGGCGCCCTTCGACGCGTGATACGGCGGCGCATCGGCCGCGCCGACCAGCCCGTAGATCGAGGAGAGGTTGATGATGCTGCCGCCGCCCGCCCGCATCATCCGCGGGACGGCGTGCTTCGTGCAGAAAAAGACGCCCTTCACGTTCACCGCCATCAGCGCGTCCCATTCGGCTTCGGTCAGCTCGTGCGTGGGCTTGCTGGCGCCGCTGATGCCGGCGTTGTTCACGAGGACATCGAGCCGGCCAAAGGTCCGCTCGACGTCTTCCATGACGCGCTGAACTTCCGCCTCGCGCGAGACGTCGAGCCGCCAGTAGCGCGCCTGGCCGCCGCCGCGCGCGATCTCGTCCGCCACGCCCTGCCCCTCAGCGTCGCGCAAATCCGTCACGGCCACTCGGGCGCCTTCCTGGGCCATCCGCAGGCACGTGGCTCGCCCAATCCCGAGCGCGCCGCCCGTCACAACTGCGACCTTGTCCTTGAGTCGATTCACGTTCAGCTCGCTCTGCCTTCTGCCTTCTGCCTTCTGCCTTTACTTGGCGTACCAATCCCGAATGCGCACCTCGATCCCCGTCCCCTTCAGCGCGTCCTCGAATTGGTGCAGATCCGATCCACGGTAGTGATACGGATACACGATCTTGGGCTTGAACGCCTTCACCGCGTCCGCCGCTTCGACCGGCGGCATCGTGTACGGCAGGTTCATCGGGATGAACGCGACGTCGATGCCCTGGAGCGCGCGCATCTCCGGCGTGCCTTCCGTGTCCCCCGCGATGTAGATGCGCTTGCCGCCGAGCGTCAGCACGTAGCCGTTCCCGCGGCCTTTCGTGTGGTAGAGCTGCCCTGGCGACGGTCCGCGCGTGAGGTTGTACATCGGCACGGCCTCGATCGCGACGCCCGCGATCGTCTTCTTCTCACCGTTCGCAATAACCGTCGGATTGCCCAACTGCGCGGCCGCCGCTTGCGGCGCGACGACGATCGTCGATGGCGTCTTCAATTTGTTCACGGTGGCCGGATCGAGGTGATCGCCGTGGATGTCGGTAATCAGAATCAGATCGGGCGCCGCGAAGCCCGCGAACGTCCCGGCCGCGGCTACCGGATCGACGTCGATCACTTTGCCCGCGTACACGAGCTGCAGCGTCGCGTGGTTGATCGGCGCGATGGTGATGTCGCCCCCGGCGGCAGGCAGTTTGTCGGGCGTGGGCAGTTGGGCGGACATGACGACGGACGCGGCGACGACGACGCCAGCCGCCAGTGTGACACGGATGCCAGGCATGGTTCCCCCTTCCAGTTCGAGCTCCGGACTTCTGCCTTCTGCCTTGTAAGTTAATCATGTTCTTGCCTGCCCGCTGCCCTTCTGCCATCGTCTAAGAACCATGCCTCTCTGGCTGGCGTCCGTCGCCCTGGGACTCGCGGTCGCGGCGCCGCCGCAGGGCCTGCCCTCCGATCTGGAGGCGCCGTCGCTGATGACGACGCCGGTCGTCCTGATGAACGGGGCGCGGCCGGTCTCGCAGGGAACCGGCTTTTTCTTCGCAAGCACCACGCCCGACGGCAAGCCGGACACCGTGTTTCTCGTGACGAACTACCACGTCGTCACGGGGCGCGCGCCGATGACGGCCGGCCCGCGCACGGGAGATCGCATCCGCTTCATCCTGCACGAGAGCTCGACGGACCTGACGCGCGTGCGGCAGGTCGAACTTCCGCTCTACGACCTCAGCAACATGCCGTTGTGGGTCATGAGCGACGCCGTGCCGGCCGCCGACGTCGTCCTCGTCCCCGTGCCGCCCGAGGCGTATCGCGACATCAGTCTGATCGTGTTCACCGAAGCGCACACGCGCGGCGACATCAAGATTCGCCCGACGTCCGGCGCGACGCTGCTCGGCTATCCGTACGGCTTCTACGACGAGTCGCACTTCCTGCCCGTGTGGAAAACCGGCCACGTCGCGAGCGAGCCCAACGTCGATTTCGACAATCTCCCGACGTTCCTCGTGGACGTCTCGGCGTTCCCGGGCATGTCGGGGTCGCCGGTGCTCGCCGTCGCCAACGGGATCTACGAGGCGGAAGACGGGTCGATGCGATCGGGACGCGTGCTGAAGCTGCTCGGCATCTTTTCCGCCATGCCGGTCGTCCGCGAACACAGACCGGCCGAGCCCGGCTCGATGTCCACCGAGACGCAGACGACGGAAATCAACCTGCAGCTGGGCTACGTGTGGAAGGCCGCGCTCATCGCGGACCTCGCGAAGGGCTATCGAGGCAGGCATTGACGCGCGAGCCCGTCGGCGCGCTCGTCGAAGACGTCTACGCCGAGCTTCGACAGCTGGCCGATCGCTACGTCCGTCGCGAACAGGCGAAGAGCGTGCAGGCCACCGAGCTCGTCCACGAAGCGTATCTGCGGCTGCTCAAGGACAAGTCGCCGCGCTGGCGGAACCGCACGCACTTCCTCGCCATCGCGGCAATCTCGATGCGCCGGCTGCTGGTCGAGCGGGCGCGCGCGCGCGGCGCGGTCAAGCGCGGCGGCGAGCGCGTGCAGGTCACGCTCGATGAGCGCCTGCTCGCCCAGGCGGCTCCCGATGACGACGCGTCGATCGATCTCGTGGCGCTCGACCGCGCGCTGACGTCGCTCGAGAAGATCGATGCGCAGCAGGCGAGAATCGTCGAGCTGCGGTTCTTCGGCGGTCTCTCGGTCGAAGAAACGGCGGACGCGCTGTCGATCTCTCCGGCGACCGTGAAGCGGCATTGGACGATCGCCAAAGCCTGGCTGCGGCGCGAGCTGCAGCGGACGACCACGCGGTGACGAGCGTGCCCGAGTGGGCCCGGATCAACGAGCTGTTCCATCAGGCGCTGGCGCAGCCGGCCGGCCGTCGCGGTGCGTTTGTCGCCGAAGCCTGCGGCGGCGACCGCGCGCTCGAGGCCGAGGTGAGCTCGCTCCTCGCCGCGCACGAGCAGGACGAGGCGTTTCTCGAGCGTCCCGCCATGGCGGACACCGGCACGCCGCCGGCGCCAATCGGGCACCTGGTCGGTCACTACCGCGTCGTTCGCGTCCTCGGCGAGGGCGGCATGGGCGTCGTGTACCTCGCCGACGACACGCGGCTGGGACGCCAGGTCGCGCTCAAGGCCCTGCCGCCGCGCTTCACAGCCGATCCGGCCCGGCGGGCGCGATTGCAGCGCGAGGCCCGCGCCGCCGCGGCGCTGACGCATCCGGCGATCGCGACGGTGTATGCCCTCGAGGAGTTCGACGGCCAGGTGTACATCGCAGGCGAATACGTCCCCGGCGAAACGCTGCGTGACGAGATCAGGCGCGGGCCACTCGAGCCGTCGCGCGTGATCGACACGGCGCTCGGTTTGGCCCGTGCGCTGGCGGCTGCGCACGACCGCGGCATCGTGCACCGGGATCTCAAACCCGAGAACGTCATCCGCACCCCGGGCGGCGACGTGAAGATCCTCGACTTCGGTCTGGCGCGAATGCGCGAGACGGGCCCGAGCGACGACGCGGAGACCGGCACCGGGCTCGCCATCGGCACGCCGGCCTACATGTCGCCGGAACAGATCCGCGGCGACGCCGTGGACTTCCGCTCGGACCTGTTCTCGCTGGGGGTCGTGCTCTACGAGCTGGCCACCGGCGCGCACCCGTTTCCGGGCTCGAACGCCGCCTCGACGATCGCCAGGATTCTCGAAACCGAGCCGCCACAGTTGTCGGCCCGGGTGCCGGCCGAATTCGCCGGCGCCGCCGGACTTGGCGGCCTCGAGGCGGTCATCCTCGCGTGTCTGCAGAAAGCGCCGGACGCGCGATTTCGATCGACGCCGGAGCTCGTCGCCGCGCTCGCCCGGGCGCGCGACGCGGCGGCGGAGGCCAAGCCGGAGAGCGCGCGGGCATCCGTGCGTCCGCTGCCCACACGCCAGGCGCTCTGGTGGTGGCAGCTGCACCAGGCAATGGCCAGCCTCGGCTACGCCGTCATGCTCGTCCCGCTGTGGCAGGCGCGCAATTGGACGCCGGGCCTGCCTGGGACCGCGTTGTTCCTTGCGGGCCTGGCCGCCGTGCTCGTCGCGAGCACGCTCCGGCTCAACCTGTGGTTTGCCGTGCGCGAGCTTCCCGCCGAATCGGCGGCGCAGCGCACCCGCGCCGCCAGGTGGATTCGAATCGCGGACGTGCTCTTCGTCGTCGTCTTCGCGATCGCCGGAGCGATCGCGCTCGACGGCCACAGCGGCATGGCCGTGCTGTTCGTGACCGCGGCCCTCGGCGCCCTGGTGGCCTTCACGATCATCGAACCGGCCACGGCGAGGGCGGCCTTTCGAGATCGTCGCATCGATTCATTGCGGGATCGCATCAATGTAGACTGAATGAAGATTGAATCGTCAGTTCAATCCGCATTGACGCGATCCCGTAATCCCTAATTGCCCGATTGCCTGACCGCCGTCAGCGTCCTCTCCATCGATTCCCGGGCCGTGCTCTCGACAAGAGGCCCGACGAAGTAGCGGACGACGAACGGCACGCTGCGACTGAGGCTGATCGACTCGCACTCGGCGAGCACGCCGCCCGAGATCTGCTGATAGCGCCAATAAGCGTTCAGCCTCCACAGAAAGCCGCGATCGTCGCCGGGCGCGAGCTCGCGCTCGCGCGGCGTACCGGCGTTCTCGACCTCCGCGACCTTCGTCGCCACGCTCGTGCTGATCGCCCGGTCGGAGTTCAGACGCACGAACGTGACGATGTGCTCCGTGTTGAAGACAGCGGTGATGATGC